>ENA-OPUE01001222-OPUE01001222.1-human-gut-metagenome-genome-assembly--contig:-NODE-1222-length-16347-cov-2.914682_pt1 | contig 16347 bp, 17 predicted proteins | sample MGYA00241466_ERZ501924 | MGnify/ENA primary metagenome ERZ501924 (study PRJEB25962, sample SAMEA2042223) | human gut metagenome | biome: human gut; feature: human-associated habitat; material: faeces...
CGCAAAGTCGAGATAAATGGTTGCCGATTACAGAACCCGGCTTATAGGCTCACTCGCATTTCAATGCCGTCCCTTTGGGCGGCATTTTTTAACCATATCGGCATCAACCTATATCTCGGATTGAGAATCAATCAAACGACGATAGTACAAACAGCTCTCGTATAAGTCGTGATGCATTCCCTGCCCCTCAATTTTTCCCTCATTAAGAACGACGATCCAATCGGCGCTTAAAATGGAGGACAACCTATGAGCCGCATAGACGATCGTCCGTCCATCAAAAAGGCTTCTCAAGAGACAATCTACTTCGCGCTCGGAAATTCCATCAAGACTCGAAGTTGGCTCGTCGAGAATGAGCACTTTAGGATTACGGATAATAGTTCTAGCCAATGCGATACGCTGTCTTTGCCCTCCCGACAAGGCCAGACCCCGCTCGCCAACGTCCCTATCCAAAGGAATATCACCTAATCCAACAGAATCAAGGGCATTCTCCATGTCAAAGCGAGAAGCTGAGAGTTTTGCAAGCCTTAAATTATCCTCGACGGTACCGCTAATCAAACTAGCGGACTGGTCTATAAAGCCAATTGAATCCCGATATTCCTCAAGGGGGATATCGGACAACTCAATACCATCAAGGAGTATTTTCCCTTTTGAGGGAGAGAAAAAACGTTCCATCAAACCCAAGCACGTTGACTTCCCCCCACCCGAAGCTCCAACTAACGCAGTTACTTTCCCAGGAGGAATGCTGAACGAGGCATCGTTCAAAGAGTCATTCGGGGACGATGGGTAGCAAAATGAAACACGATAAAAAGTAAAAGATGGACAAGGAGAAATGCCTCCCTCTTTGTGGCAAGAAGAAGGAAGACTCCTAGGATGAACTAGGGTTTCAAAGTCTCTAATTCTCTCGTCGCCTACAGCAGCTTCGCGCGCATATGAAATAAAACCAACAAATTGGCTTACCGAAGAAGAAAAGCAAGAGAAGTACATCAAGAAAACTACAAGATCGGAAAAAGCCATTGCGCCCGCAGCAACCTGCCAGGATGCAAACAAAATCGTTCCAATATTCGCAAGCTGCATCAAGACAGACGATATCGGAGAAAGAAAACCGGCAAGCAGAGACAATTTAAAGCCAGCTTTTGCAGCAGCCTCTATTTCGACTCCGAGAGATTTTTCCGCCGAGCTCCATGCGTTATAAGATCGCAAAACCCGATTCGTGAGAGCGAATTCCTGGGTTTTTACTGTAATACGCAAAAGAAGCTCCTGAACCTCTTTCCTGTAGCCCGACATCGGGCGCGATGCAACGACCGAAAAAAGCAAGGATAGCAATCCAAACCCCAAACCGATAACAAACGTCATGGGGGAAATGAGAACCAGGGCAACAAATGATCCGAAAAACACGAACAAGGACTGAACAAGAGAAACAAGCTGCCCAGGGAGTCTCTTAACCAATTCAACATCACTTACAATGCGCTGAGAATACCAACCTGAAGGTCGAGCTTCCTGGCTCAAAACCGACAAAGCAAAGAACGAACGGGATAGACGGCCTCTTATTCGCTTAGCTAGTCCCTCGCCTATCTTGGCAATCAGAACCTGCTGGCCCATAGTCAATAGGGCGCTTGCAGCAAGAAGGATCAGCAGGATTATCAAGGGGTCGAAAGCATTTGCCCCTTCCTGTGCAGCCTGAATCAAAGCTCCACCATATTGGGGCTGAGCCAGCAAAATTATCTGCCCGAGTAGCCCCAGAGCCAAGCAAGCGACAAACACCCACCCCAAAGAAGGGACATACCTCTTTAATAAAACGATTATTGTTCGCATGGAATCGGACTCCCTCTATCGGAGAAAAAGACGACAAAGCAACCTCCCTTTTCTATTCCACGGCCTTACGAGCTAAAAGAACTTTTCCAGCGCTTACGCTTGGCAGCACCATCAGCATGGGAGATAGAACGACCGCAAAAGAAGGCGCGAAAATCAACAGCGAAGAAACTAAGCAGGCAGATAAGGGGAGGCTAACCGAACAAACGGCAGAAGCAATAGCCCCAGAAGATAATGCGCACGCCATGCCAACGATGAGCGCATTAAACGCATGGATGAACGACTCACATATCATCATTTCGAAGATCGATCTATGACTCGATCCACACGAAATGAACGTCCTTCCTTCAAGAACCCTGTCGTTTGCCGTCATTGCAACAACAGCCACAGCTCCAGCAACGCAAACTAAAATAGGGGCACCGAGAAAGGACAGCAGCTGTTCAGTGCTTATCCCGCTTGCTTCGATTCCCTGACCCCTCAGATAGACAACCAGAGCATCAACAACAGCAATGAGCCCCGCAACCAGCGAAATGCCTATTGCAATAGGCATTTGTATCGCCACAGATTCATCGGAATAGAAAAGTACCTTGCTCTGGGCAACCAGCCAGACCGGAGAGCCCCTCCAAGGAGCAACAGCCGTCCACGTTTTCACCACCCAAGGGAGCAACGGCCTCAAAACGACAGAGCAGAACAAAGCAACAACAAAGGGGAGGAATACAAGACAACTGATTCGAGCCAGCGGGTCTGATTCGACGGAAATTGCAATCAACGAAAAAAGGCCAACAACTAACAAGGCGCAGACAACGATGCGAAAGGCGCCGATTTTCTTTCTATATGGCAATTGACCGCCCAGGGTTAAAAGAGGGGAAACATTCAGGGAAGAATGCACACTGCTCAACCCACCAAGAACAAACGCAAGGAGCTCAACGCAAGCGACCAAGGCGACAACTGGAAAATCAAGACAAGCCCCCAAACAAACAAAGACATCAAAGCAAGGAATCGCAAAGCCGAAAGCAATGAAACCCAACATCAAGCCAAGAAACGAAGCAATCGCTATCTGAACAAAAAAGCAAAGTCCTACATATCTCCTGCGCATGCCTAGCAACCGCCACACAGAGTAAGATGGCTCTTTTTTCTTTGCAACAAGTCGCGCCACAGAGGCAGATACGGGAATGGAAGCAATCCATGTCAGAAACAGTGTTGCGGTTCCCGCATTGAGCAGCTGCCTCGAAGCCGCCCCCTCTAGCCCATAAGACGAAGATATGAGCAAGGCGGACCAACCGCTAGCAACGCCACAAAAGAAGGCGACCAGAATAATACCCACCCAATCAAGCCATCTATTCCTTAAGTCAGAAATGAACAAACGCCACATGGTTACCCCTCCAGCAAAAGGGCTATTTCATGCGGGGCGGGATGGTTGAGCTCCGCAGCAACCATCCCATCTTTCAGAATCACAACACGATCGGAATAAGAAGCTGCCGTCAGATCATGGGTTACCATCACAACAGCACGATTACCCTGCTTCGATTCGCGACGCATTATATCCATCACCGCTCGCGTATTATCAACATCAAGAGATCCTGTAGGCTCGTCTGCAAATACTATTGGAGAATCAGTAGCCATGGATCGCGCTATTGCTATACGCTGCCGCTCTCCTCCCGACAATGAATCTGGATAGTCCTTTGCCTTATCGGCGATACCAAGGCCACTAAGCAAAGCTAGCGCATCTTTTTTCGTAGCTTTCTTTCCAGAAAGTCGAGCGGGAATCCAGACGTTATCTACGGCATTCAGCGATGGAATGAGATTTAAATTCTGAAATACGAAACTGACCAAACGCCTTCTGACTTCGTCTCTCTCTATAGTGTTCATTGATGAAATCAAGTTGCCATCAAGGGCAATAGAGCCCGAATCTATCTCTTCGAGGCCCGAAAGGCAGTTCAACAGGGTCGTTTTTCCCGACCCACTTGGGCCGACAATAGAAACGAACTCACCCACGTTAACCGAAAAGTCAATCCCATTCAGCACCCTGTTCTTCCGAAGCTTTTTTCCTTTGCCGTACATGAAAGACTTTTCTATTCCCCTTGCATCAATCAAGGCTGACATCGAAGAATCACGCCCTTTCTGCAATTGCCGGGCATGCGAAAGCATGCCCGGCACTATCTTTGCTTAGCCGCACCAAAGGCTCACAGAGCTGTTATCGCCATTGCACATAAAGCTAGCTCCAGATGCCCTAGGATCGATTGCATCGCTAGAGGCTTCGAGCGACTGAAGATCCAACATAGAACCCATTTCCTTCACCTCCTTCCTTGATTTGTGCGCATATTTATATCAATGAAGAGAAACGGGGAACCATCCAAAAGGATGCTCGACCGAAGACAGGAGAAATCCGATCAGCCCAGCGGAACCAGTTGAATAATCAACCGATAAGCAAGAACCACCATTTCCCAAGGCCCAAATTGGCCCCTCGAAATCTTGGCTTTGCCCCCGAAAGCAAAACTCCCCTATCACGTTCCTCACTATTGCTGAAATAACATCAGCGTTTTCCTCCCCATCAATGCAGAGAAGTGCCGCTGCTTTGCCTAATAGCCCATGGAACAAGCCACCGTTCAGGGCAACGTATTCTTTGAGCGAAGAAGAAATAGCTTTAAGCTCATTTGCATATCCATCCGCATTGTATAAGGCAAGTGAAACCCCAATACCCGCAATGCCCTCAGATAAGTACCCAAAATCAATTCCCGAATAATCAACCGACAAAGAGCCATCAGGTTTTACATCGAGTCCCGAAAGTTCGCGTTCGAGGCAAACGTTAGCCAAGCGATTCCACTCAGCCGATTGCTCGACAAAGCATGCAGCCAACTCATGGCAAGCCAATGCCGCACCAGACCAGCCATCGAACAATCCAACGGCATTCCCGGTTTCCGCGCCATCACTTACTGGTTCGAGATTCTTCAATACGGAATCTCGCAAAAAATCAGCAGATTCTCCAAGGAGTTTTCTCACCTGGGGACAGCCGCAATCTGAATTGATTTGCAAGAGAGAAAGAACCGTTCCAGCAATTCCGCTTCTTATCGAAATATCATCAGAGGGACCATACGGTAAAGAAAGAGGAAGCAGACCTATTGCCTTTTCACAATATCCAAGCTGCGAAAAAACGCTTGCTATTCCCACTGTTCCACGAAGCAGTCCATGAAAATGCAAAGAGATTTCGCTTTTCAAAAGCTTCGTCGTGATCCATTCAACATCAGAGGAAACATCAAGCCCAAAACGACCAAGCATGAGAGCAACGCCCGCAGCGCCAGTCTCTATGTCCAATCGGCCTAAAGGCCCATGCAAGAATTGTGTAGCATCACCAGGATAGAGACGGCCCTCCGAATCATCGGGCCTTCTCGATTTTGCAATTCCTGCAGCCAAACGCTGCGCAAAGCTGCACGAATCGATTTTTTCACTCCCAACCGGCACCAAGCCAAACGGGGAATCAAATATACGGGAAGCCATACAAGACAATTGCTCTTCCAGCATGTCCTTAACTGAAGATGGAAAATGCTTATCTATAAGAGGAAGCCGCTCATAAAGAGAGCGTGGAGAGAAAGAGCTACTCCAAGAAGGCCAAAAGAGATAGGACAAAACACATGCCAAGCCGAATTCGTCCCTCTCTTTATTGGCGCATTTGCAGAGCGGAGAAAAACCAGGCATCCCCAAGCACGCCGAATCAGCCCCATCGATATCGCTACATGCCTCAAAATCGATAAGGCTTACTGCAAGATTTTTATCAACGATGAAGTTTTTTGGATTAACATCCATCAAGGCAACGCCCGCGCCATGAACTGCATCCAAGAGGCCCAGCATTTGTCGAGCAATTACCAAGGCTCTCTCGGAATAGCGAAGAGCATCGTCCTCTCCAAGACGAAAAGGATAATTACTGGCAACCCAAGACTGCAAAGTGACCCCGGCACAATATTCCTCGACCAGAAATTCGTGTCCGCAAACTGTCTTATACGAGTAGTAAGAGGGAATCCCCTCAATTCCCTGCAGTCTGATGAGCATCGACCGCTCATGCCTTAAGCGTAGCACCGCATCGCAATCGGAAGAAGAATAGCCAGCATACGACCGAGCCTCTTTGGCCACAATCTCGCAACCAGTCTTGAGATTAACCCCACGATAAACCCCACCCGCATTGCTGAAATGCAGGCTTTCCAAAATTGAATAAGGAGAGAAAAGAAGCTCAAATTCATCTGATGGGTTGATACGAGCATCGACCTGTTTCTTTATGCCAAAGGGGACGGAAACAAAATCAGGCAAGACGAAGAATGGCTTTCTCTGATCTTCAGTCAGAGAGCCATCCGGCCTTCGTATTGCCAGCCTGGAGACGCCCTTTCCATCTTCTTCCAAAAGATATCGAAAACCACCGTAGCGGAAGAAAACCGGAGCTTCCTTGTATCTGATGTCAGACAACACATAGGGACCATGGAAATTCCCCAAAAGACCTTCTAACTCTTCCAAAAGAGCAAGGAAGTCGCCAACTGACCCTGGATAGATTGTTATAAATTTGCCCGAAGAGGACCTATTTGCATTCTTACCGTTCAGTCTCAGAAAGCTCCCATACGATACCAAATGCTTGAAAGCAACTCTCTTCTTGACTAAAAAGCCACCCACAACATCGAGCAGCAATTGGGCTTCCGTGGGACATGAGCTTAGGTGGATCTTCCATCCCTGATCAGGCAAGTTCACCTTTGCGGGAAATAAATACCTCCAGGTTGAATCAAGCTGACACGCCCAATCCGAAGGGACTTCGCAAGAAAAAGACTCTGTATTTTTCGCCTGAGCATACTCTTCGAAAAATGGCGAATCCTTGGCAATATGAAGCATTCTGTAATTGGTTAAGTTATGGTAACCATGCCTCATAAAAGCCTCCCTAATAGAAATAATATATTAAGAAGTTAACTGTTTCTTTTAACTTCTTAAAGTTAAGCATTATTTACTAGTACTTAGAGAGAAACCGATGATAGGCGGTTGACCTGAACGGTAAGCGGTTTTGAACATAAAAAATGGGCGCTGGTGAATTCCAGTGCCCATCATCAAGTGCAATAGCATCTATTGACTATGATACTTTTTATACTCCTCCAAAAAGGTCTCACCGTATCTTTTTTCAGCCTCTTCATCGCTAAGATACTCAAGTAAATCACCAGGTTGGCAATCGAAAACCTCACAAATCCTATCAAGACTGCCAATTCTTAACGCACGAATTTTCCCGTTTTTTATCCTCGATACCGTCTGAACCGTGCATTCAAGCTTTTCTGCCAGCTCTACGGATTGCATCTTTCTCGAGGCAAGCAATTTGTCCAAGTTGAACACTATAGCCAAAATATGCCCCTAAACCGTATCGTCCGACAACTGCTGCAACAATACTCCGTATTTAAACACATATGACAGAACAAAGCCAATAACCGAAGCCACCAAGGTCGAAATGCTCAGATCCGCCACCACTCCATCCCCTTGCTTCGCCAAGCCAATTCGCATAACACCAAGAGAATAACCATCAAAAGGAATCACGGAGACAACCGCCTGAAGGACAAAACTGGCAAGCAGCAAAAAACTCACTACTTTAATTTGCCGAGAAGTATGCATAGTGAACGGACTGCTCCCATGGCGTATCGAATTGCAAATACTTCCAATTACGTAAAGGATATAAATGTTTATGAAAGCAGACACCGCAACAGGAACAGCGTAAAGAAGATGACAGACCAAGTCACACAAACCAACTTGTGAGGTTACCAAGGAAACGAAAAATGCGACAAAGAGCAAACTCCATCCAATGACGAATGTCGCCATAACGACTCGCAAGGCAACATACAATGGCTTTGCGATATTCTCCAGGCGAAGTAAAGAAGCCCTTGCTTCGTTTGATTCCCCAAACAACTATGTCTTCCTTCCGTTATCAGCAGTCCAACTTCGGCTTTTTGAGAGGCAAACTTTGAAGGCCAATGGTCACGCAGCCATTAAGAAGCCCTATATTCAAGCAACTTGAATCTTGTTGATTTGGAATGGAATAAAAAGCATTCTATCTCCTTAACTAATTAATAAAAACTATTAACTAATTATTGCTTACTATCACCAATAAACTATGTCCATAATTGCTCATGTTAACGGTAGGAATCAATCGGTTACGCATAGAATCTTCTAAGCAAATCGCCAAGCAGACCATAAAATGTTTTGGCTAAGGCGCAATACGGATCACAGGATCGGACGTCACCATAGGCATACAATGAACGGGCACGGCAGCCTCCGCCGCACAAATACTTCATGCCGCAATTCGAGCATCCTGAAATTGATTCAACGTCCAGAGTCGAAAAGGGTGAATTATCAATTTTTTCTTCGACATCCGCAAGACTATCCTTCAACAAGTTCGCAATGGTATAGCCATCAAACTGCAACATATGACAGGGATACAGGAGCCCCTCATGGGATACGCTTAAGTAGGTTCGGCCGGCACCGCGCCAACCTCTTGCCGAAATAGAACCGTTCAAATTAAAGCCACAAAAAAATGCATTTTGACCGGCGTTCTCTATCAAGATTTCAGCCAAGCGCTCAAGCGCATTATCGTCGGGAATAAGCCTCTTCGAATGCTTATCATCAGCAGTACATGACAGCAGACTAAAGTTGATGCCAACATTCAAAGAGCGAGCTAACTCAAAATATGAAGGAATATCCTGAATATTAAAAGCGTGAATCGTCGCTATGATATGAGCGTTTATCCCTTCTTCTTCAATCGCAAGGATGCTCTTTTTTAGATCAGCAAACCGCTGATATCCACGGATATACGATTCGGAACTAGAAGAAGAGCCATCAAACGAAACAGCAATTCTATCCACAGCACCAGACAACCTTTGAAGGATCTCTCTCTTTATGCTGGTTCCATTCGTTATTACAGAAACGCTCCTTATACCCTTCGTCTTTGCAAAAGAAACAATATCGGGCAAGTCTTTCCGCAAAAAAGGTTCCCCGCCTGAAATAACCAGACTATCGACATTCAGCCCCTTCAATTTCGTAAGAATGACTTCGATATCCGCAAGAGGGAGATCGGGCGAAGCATTACGTTTCGAATTCACGGAATAGCACCCGACGCAATTCAAATTGCATCTTTGTGTCACATGAAGATATGCAGATCTTGATAGATTTCCATCGTGCTCTTCTCGAAAGAATTTCCCTTCGCTCAAAGCGCTACAGAACTCAGGAGAAAAATCGTCCGTAGATAACTCCTTAGACCCAGCCTCGAACGCATCTCTGCAAACACGCTCTTCGGCAGAATCTAATCCGATCACTGCCCCAGTTGCCAAATTTCCGAGAATCGGAAATTTGGCATAATCAAACATAACAACACTATCTGAAAACTTCATGCGTCCTCTTTCACTGTAACCCCAGCAAAGCAATAGCACACGAAGCCCTTTCCGTTGCTCGAAAGCCGTCCAAAGTCCATATCAAAGCGTAAGCGGAAAACATATAGGATGCACAAACTACCGAGCAGACCAGTACCGCCACCGTTGCGCAAAGACAGCACATCTAAGAGCAAGAGCAGGATTCCATCACCGCCCATGGTTCCACCCACAAAAAGGCTGAATGCTCAAAGGCGACCACCACTCCTTCTGGCGAGCACAAAGACATTGCCGTAGTCAAGTGGCCGAAAAGCCCTTCGGGGCTGATGTGACGTCCGACGAATCCGACTTGCAGGCCATCGCGCCCAACGACGACATAATCACCTTCGCGCAAGACGGCACCAAAGTGGAGCACAAACAGCAAGGACGTCCATTACTCAGGTATCACCAACAAGGAGCTGCCTTTCTCCGTTACCTAAGGCCGTAAGTTGAACAATGAAACTGTGGACCCTTCAGTGCTGAAGAACGTTGCCGGCAATGAAGCTTCCTTGGACTACGAGAACAACACCGCCACCACGGTAAACACAGACGGCACTTCGCACAACGTAAAAGAGCCGTACGTTATGGCTTCCTTTGCTTCATTCGATACCGAGCATCCCAAGATCATCAAGGTTAACAACGACAAAGGCATGAATCAGGACGGCTCGTTCGTCGCCGTTGTCCTGGCGATGCCTGGCTTGACACAATCACCCCAGCTCGACAACATGGTTAATCTACCTGAAAGCGTCACCTTTCTTCCGTGCATTCGGGTTGCATGCTTGAGCTTTGTGGCGACGCAAAGTCGAGATAAATGGTTGCCGATTACAGAACCCGGCTTATAGGCTCACTCACATTTCAATGCCGTCCCTTTGGGCGGCATTTCTTTTTCTAAGCACCCGGCATAAAGCCCAGCCCCTCATTCGTAGCGCAAGCCTGGTGCCACTCCACGACACCGGCCAGCAAGCCCGTCCCCAAAGCCGCCCAACACTGCACCCCAGGCACTCCACCCAGCGCCCTCCCGAAAGCGCCCGCAGCGCTGCCAAGTCCACTTTGCTCACGCGTTGGACCAAGGTTCATCCCACTGCGCCGTTCGAGCCTATCTAGGGATCCCAAAAACAGAAAAACGCCCCGAATTGCAACTTTTTTGCGATTAGGGACTGCTGCGGGGCGCCAAAGCGCGTATCTAGGCGTAAAAGCGCAGCAAATCGGCTGATCGGCAGCCCGTTTTTGATTTGAAAGGACAAAAGAGAGTCCGCAATCGCAAAAAAAGTTGCACAGACACCGGATTTTTTGTTTTCACAACAGGAAGATCACCATAACGGGGCGAATCCTGAAAAGGGATGCAGACAAAAGAGCGAGAATCCCTCTGGCAGGCGCAGATGGCGAAAGGACTCCCGCATCAGCAGCGACGGACATTGGGCGCAGGTGCAGCGGAGCTGTAAATGGCACAAGACTAGCGGCGCAGCGGGCGGCCACAGGCAGGCGGCAGCAACGGCGTAGGATATACGCCAGTTAATCAGCGAGAGCCCTTCAGATGGGTACAGGTGACGAGTAAACCCTCGCCGGGAGTTCATCGAAAGTCCGGGCCTGCGCCAGTAAATCAGCGAGCGACGTTCTGACGAGTGCAGGGAAATTGAAAAGCCCATGGGGCTGGCCTAATGTGCCGCCCCATGGGCTTTGAAATTTTCTTGTGCCGTCAGAACGCCGCGCAGCGTCATTGCGTTTCGCACGACTTGCGCTGTCCGTTAGGACGGCGCAACCAAACTGCGCAGCGTCATTGCGTTTCGCATGAAAAAGGGCTTGCCGTAGGCAAGCCCTTAAAACTAGTCCATATCGTCAAACGAGAAGGTATCGTCTGCATCGCCATAACCGGAGAAATCCTTCGATGCGGTTGAAGGCTTCGGTGTTGCAGGAGCGGAGACTCCAGGCGTTACCGTGGGCGTAGTGTAGGTCGCCACAGCAGGGCTGGGTTCCCAAGTGGCAGCAGCGGGCTTTTCGGCCTCAGCTTTCTGTTGGGTGTCAGCGGAGCTTGTAGCATCAAACGTAGTCATTTCAAGCAATTCGGCAGGAATGTCGATACCGGCAGTAACCTCGCCACCGATTTCGGCAAGGCGCTGAGTTGCGGAGCCGATGAATTCCTTCAGCATATCCTGGTACTGCTCGCGAACCTTTTCGCGGCTGGAAGAAAGCTCGTTGATGTGATCGATGACCTTCTGCTTTTCGGCATTGGCCTTCTCGAGGATACGACGACCTTCGTCTTCGGCGTTCTGGCGGGTCTGCCCAGCATCGGCCTTGGCTTTGGAAACAATTTCATCAGCGGTGCGCTGAGCAACAATAAGAGCCTGCGCGATAGCGGTGTCATCGCTCTTACGGTCGCGCAACTTCGCCTCAAGCTCGGCGATCATCGCGTCTTTCTCGGCAACCAAAGCAGGATCAATGCCTGCAGGCTTTGCCTCTTCGTCAGACGCAGCGGCCGGGCGCTCAGAGATAACCTCAGTGCGAGAAGCAGAGGCTGCCTCTTTAACCTGAACGCGCAGACGAGCGATTTCGTCGTTCAGATCGTCGATCTCGGAAGCAACGCGCTCGAGAAATACATCCACTTCGTCAACGTCGTAACCGCGACGCTCGATTTTGAAGCTCTGATTCTGGATGTCGGAAGAGGTGATGGCCATAGAAAACTCCCCTTATCTGGTTATTCAAACAGCTGCGCTAGATAAGTACAGCTAAAAAATTTACTATCAGACGTACTCCAAACTGTAACACAAGCAATGCCACGATTGGGCTAACGTCCACCATTCCTCCAATAGGGGGAATGAAGCGCCTGAACAGGTCAAGGAACGGATCGCAGATCTTTCCCAGCGCATGGTAAACATCGGTAACGATGCCCCCACCCATGGGGATCCAGGACATCATCACATACACGAAGATCACAAAACTGTATGCATCGGCCAAGCTGACCAAAAGCATGCTGATCATGTACTAAAACTCCTTATGCTCGTAATGGGAACCTTAAAAGACTACGACTTCAGCACACCCTGTTTAGCCAGGTTATGCTTCTCTTCGAGCGTGAGTTCTTTGCCCTGAAGGACTACGAACGTCTTCTCGGCAAGGCAATCAACCTGCGCAGTGAGGGCAGAAGCAACGCCGAACGAAAAATCAAGTACGCGCTTGGAAAGAGCCGGATCGGTTTGGCGAAGGTACAGCACCACAATCTTGCCCGCACGAACCGATTGGGCGATCGAGGACGCGTCTTCATATGACGCCGGCTTGAGGACGACGATCTCGCGAGCAAGACTCGTACCATGGGCAGAGCCCACATTGGCACCATCAGACGAACCCGAAACAGAACCGGAAGGAGCCGCGGATGGAGTGAACAGGGAGTCGAGGCCAGCCGAAGAGGAAGCACTTGCAGACGAGCTCTGCTTATAGGGCGAAACGAAATCGGTATACGATGATGCAGGGATGCTGAAATCTTCAGCTATCTTAGAGACCGATTTCTTTTCTTCGGCATCCGTGCGTTGAGACACGCTGGGAAGTTCCATGGTGGGCTTTGCTGCAACATCAGATACGCCATAAGCACTCGTAGTTGCGCGAATATCGCCCGAGCTTACCAACTGAGCCGAAGAGAAGCGGCTCGGTCGCGAACCTGCAGAACGGGAAGACCCCGTGGAACGCGTGGTATATTCCAGGCGATCATAGGGATCGCCGTAGGTATCCGGGTCGTAACCAGAATCATAAGAACCCTGAGCTGGCTCGGGATCGGCATAGTCGTCGTAGTAGGGATCATCGTAGTAATCGTCGCGACGATCCGAACGCCCGCCGCCGAAACCAAGCTTGTCCTTCAAATCGCCGAACAGTTCACTTGCCGACATAGAGGGACGCGGAAAATCCATGATGGTCTTCCCTTCTGATCAATCAAACAAATAAAGAGGCTGCCTTACGCGTTTTCGAACGAATCGCTGAAAATAGCACGCCCAATCCTCACTATGGTAGAGCCATAGCGCAACGCCACTGGCCAGTCTTCAGTCATGCCCATAGAAAGAGCAGACAAACGAGCAGTACCCTCTTCCTGGGAAAACGTGTCGTTAAGCTCACTTTCCAAGTTGGCAAGGCCTGAAAACGTTGCATTGATGAGCTCTTCTTCAGCACGTGGCGCCATACTCATAAGGCCCTCGATTTTAACATGCTCAAGGCTACGTGCCCGCTCGATAATCCCCTTAACCTCGCTGGGCTCAAAGCCGCTTTTGCTTTCCTCGCCCGAAACGTTGACTTCGAGCAGAACGCGCTGGCACTTGTCGATTGCCGCAGCGGCTGCATCAATTTTGGCAAGATGCGCTTCCTTGCATACCGAATGGATAAGCGTAGCAGCAGAAACAATTTCAGGAATGCGGCGCGACTGGATGTTGCCGATGAAATGCCACTCCATATCAGGGAAAGCCCTTTGTTTGCGTACCAGTTCATCGGGACGGTTTTCGCCAAACGCCCTTGCGCCCGCATCGATAGCCAGTTGCACCTGATCAACGTCTACCGTCTTGGAAACAGCCAGAAGCAAAACTTCTTCCGGATCACGACCAAGTTCCTTGCAAACCTGGTCAACCTCAGAACGTACATGCTTATATCTCGTTGCCGTGCTCATAGAAGGAGCTCCTTTCGATTTACGTTTTAGCATACCGCGCCTACCATGCTGCCAGGCATATTTTTAGCAACGAACCAGCAACAGAAGACCAAAACGACGCGATTCCCGCCTCGATTGCAAGCAAAAGAAGCAGCAACGCGAACTTCCAGCCACCACTTCCCCTGCCCGAATCGGACATTAGCGGGTCCTGACGGCAAAGGCACCATGGCGACCGCAGGTACCACCCTGCCCACGGTATGAGAAGAATTCGCTATTCTCACATACCGTGCATTTGGCCAAATCGCAAATACGCAAGCGACTTACGCCTGCCCGTTCAAGTTGGATTCGAAGCCCTTCCGCCAAATCGATATGGCTGCCGTCAAAAGCGCACTCCTCCCCGAATTGAGACACGAAACGAGCATGTACATCCGCACCCGTCTCAAAGCACTCTGGCCCAATATGCGGACCGATATAGACGTTGTAGGTCGAAGCGGCGTCGGCGCCCAACAGGGCCTCGTCCGCATACGCCATACTGCGCACCGCCTTCACGGAAATAAGATTGTCCACCCCGCGCCAACCCGCATGCACTACCGCAAAGCGCCCCGTTGGAGAAACAATGATAACGGGCACGCAGTCGGCATAGCACAGAAGGGCTGCTGTATTTAAGGCATGCACCACCAACCCATCGGCTCCGTCTTGCGCCTGCAGAGCTAATTCATGTGCCCGAGCAGGTGCAAGCGGCGTGCCAATACTCCTGGGATCGCCCAGCTCGAGCACAGTATCACCGTGAACTTGATTCGGAACAAACAGGGGCGCATCTTCGCATGCAAAAGCCTGCTGAACGCGGCGGCGGTTCTCCTGGACACTGACAAGGTCGTCCTTCACATGAGAGCCAAGGTTGAGTGAATTGTACGGTCCTTCGCTCACGCCGCCTTCGCGCGTGGTAAACGCGATGCGCACGCCAGTAGCAGCGTAGAGCGCTTCGTCGGAATAAGCGGAAATAGACGCAAAACGACCCTTGATCAACTCAGGGTCGGGCAGAACAAGGGTCGTCATAAAAAGCCTTCTTACGTTGAAAGCAAACAATGCAAGTATGTAATTTACTGACGCTTCAGGAAATCAGGGATGTAATCCTCGTCGGCAAAACGGGGCTCAGAAGGATACAGCGGGCGCTGAGAGCTGCTGGTTTTCTGAGCAGAAGCAGCAGAAGAGCCAAATGCGTTATCACGGCGACCGAAGTCGATAGCAGGCTGCGAGCTTGTAGCCTTGAAGCCGGTTGCGATAACCGTGATGCGGATGGTGTCGCCCAGCTCTTCATCAACGATTTGACCATAGATGATGTTAGCGTTTTCGTCGGCAACAGCTTCGACGACCTTAGCAGCTTCATCGACCTCGGAAAGAGCCAGGTCGGGACCGCCGGCGATAGAGAACAGGATGCGAGAAGCGCCTGCAATAGAGGTTTCAAGCAAGTTGGAGTTGATTGCCTGCTGTGCGGCATCCAATGCGCGGGAATCGCCAGAAGCAAGGCCGATACCCATCATTGCCGTACCCGCGTCCTTCATGACAGTGCGGATGTCGGCGAAGTCGAGGTTGATCAGACCAGGAATGGTAATGAGATCGGTAACGCCCTGAATGCCCTGACGCAGCGTATCGTCGGCGATGCGGAATGCATCGAGCATGCTGGTCTTCTTTTCCACAATCTCGAGCAGACGATCGTTCGGGATAACGATGAGGGTGTCTACCTTCTGAGAGAGATAGTCGATACCCTGCTCTGCCTGATTGCGGCGAAGACGACCCTCAAAGCTGAAGGGCTTGGTGACGATGCCAACGGTAAGGGCACCGATTTCCTCGCGAGCGATTTCTGCAACTACAGGAGCCGCACCGGTACCAGTGCCGCCGCCTTCACCTGCGGTAACGAAAACCATGTCGGCATCGGCAAGAGCTTCGCGAATCTCGGAACGGGATTCCTCTGCTGCCTGACAGCCAACCTCGGGGTTGGCGCCTGCGCCCAGACCACGGGTAAGGTCGGTACCGATGTGAACCTTGATGTCAGCATCGGAAAGAAGAAGGGCCTGACGGTCGGTATTAACGGCGATGAATTCAACGCCTTTGATGCCGGCTTCAACCATGCGGTTTACGGCATTCGTGCCGCCGCCGCCAACGCCGACAACTTTGATAACCGCAAGATTATCGTTGCCAAGAATCTGTTGCATTATGTGCTCGCTTTCGATTTCATTTCAGCGCTGCCCCACAAGGACAGAAAGCCCCAGGAGACACTTGGATTATTTTACACAATGGCCTGCTGATTGCAAAACAACCAGCTTCCTGCTAGGCGTTAAACGGAGCGCCAAACCGGTTTATTCACAACACGCACATTTATATACGAAATCTTCCCCTCGTGCTCTTTCATGAGCTGCAGGCACACGCGCTCTTTGTCGCGAATGTCCTTAGAGTCTCCAAAGGCGATTTCGATGCCGTTTTGCAAGGTGAGCGTGGTTGAATCGCTGCTGGCTG
>ENA-OPUE01001223-OPUE01001223.1-human-gut-metagenome-genome-assembly--contig:-NODE-1223-length-16339-cov-3.133075_pt1 | contig 16339 bp, 30 predicted proteins | sample MGYA00241466_ERZ501924 | MGnify/ENA primary metagenome ERZ501924 (study PRJEB25962, sample SAMEA2042223) | human gut metagenome | biome: human gut; feature: human-associated habitat; material: faeces...
TGATCACCCGGAGCCGGTATATTTATATTATTGAGATAGTCAGAGATAGAAGAGTATCCCATACCATCACGATATAAGGTGTATATCATGCGTACAACCTTTCCCTGCTCCGGAACAATACGCAGACTATAGCCTTTTTCGTGTTCTAACTTATATCGTTCGTATCCGTATGGCACCTTGTTATAAACCCACTTTCCCTCCTGGCAGGATTGAAGAACACCTCTTTGTTGACGTTTGGTAATGGCTTTGTATTCTCTACGTGACTGGAATAAGCCGTATTCAAAGAATTCTTCGTCATATTCGTCATTGGGATTGTATACCTTATATGGGGTGATGATCTTAGTGTTGGAGAATTTAAACACCTGTGCAATGATTCCCTGATCTATGGTGGCACCACGCGAGAGACGTTCGACTTCCATTACCAGAACACCTTCCCACATTCCGGCTTCTGCATCCTGAAGCATCTGTTGAACTTGCGGACGTGCAGCAATCGTATCACCGGATACGACTTCTCGATATATTTTTCCAATGGAGTAACCGTGTTCTGCGGCGTATGAAGTTAGGATTTTCTCATGTCGGGCAAGGGTATCAATCCCTTGTCGTTCTGCTTCCATATCCGCACGAGATTTTCTAAGATAGATACAGTACATATATATCACGCTCCCTTTTTTGAGTATAAAAAATACACCCTATACATTGTAAGGTGCATTGTGATATAATATGACTTGCTTACGGTTATATTATATTGCACCTTGCGGTATAGTATATCTTTGCTCCGGTTTGCGCCGGAGCTTTTTGTTGACTTATCAGTATATTTTGCTATAATATACTTAACAAGGTAGCCGGAGGGTGAGTGCACTTCACCCGATCTGGCGAAAATATTTTACTACATCGAACCTTTCACAGGAACCTTGCCGAACAACAGCCTTACCGATCTGGCGAAAATATTTTACTATTAAGAAATAGTCGTCTACTTTTCCAGAGTCAGGACGGCTATTTCTTATTTTTCATATCAAGGATTTCAATTATCACAAGTACCGCAGTAAGTATGACCATGAATTCTTCGTATGTACTCATAAGCATCATCCTTTCTGTAAGGCTCAGATCGGATGAAAAGCACGTCCCCCAGCTGCCCGGTTAAATATGTTATTGTATGCTCCGGGGTGAACCGGAGCATTAAATTAGTTTATTGTTAATCTTCATAACGTGCGGATTCAAGTATTATTTCGTACTTATCTGGTGTTATTGTTTCATAGTCGTCATTATATGGAAAATCTATTTTAACTGTGTCTGTTTTGGATTTTCCAAGTTGTGAGGATACCTCTTGTACATCAATTATTTTATCGTCCTTATACTGGATGACCATAAAATCGGCAATTATATTTCTATTTTCAGATGTCTTTGTAAGAAGTAATATTGATTCGTTTCCATATTTGCTTGTATAGCTTACTTTTTCATTGCATAGTTCCGCAACCTCCAAAATATCTTCTACTGAATAAGAGATTTGATATGAACTATAATCAAGATCTTTATCTTTTTTACTATCGTAAGGACCAGATATTCGGGTGGCAGAAGATGTACCCGATTTGACATAGGTATATGAATCTGATACGTCAATTACTTTATTGTTTGAATTGAAAAATGTACACTTAACGGTTACCATTAAGTCGTACATGTAATTGTTTTTAAAGAATGCGATTACATCATGATTAGCTCTAATATCATTTCTTTCTAATTTATCCAAGGCATCTTTTGTTACGAATGGTTCTAAAACCGTAATACGGCATGAAAAAGTTTTACCCAAAACCTTTGTTGTAACAGTACATGTTCCAGGATTAAGGGCTTTTAAATCATAATCATCAGATACTTTCACAATACTATTGTCAGATGATTTCCATTTGTAATAACATTCTGTGTTTTCAATATATACTGGTATATCATCACCTTGATATACTTTTATAGAAGTATAACTAATTTTGGGATTTTCGACAGTTATTTTACAGTTATATTTCTTGCGGCCCACTTTTGCAGTAATGGTTGTTTTTCCTACCTTTTTTGTAGTTACTTTTCCTTTTTTATTTACTGTTGCCACTTTTTTATTACTGGATGTCCATTTAATCTTCTTTTTGTTATTCTTTAATTTAAGTTGATATTTTTTTCCTTTCAAAATTGTTTTGTGACGAGCATTTAATTTGACTTTGGCAGCGGCTTCGACGTTTGTTTGAGTATTGAAGTGATTGCTACAAACGGGCGCACATAACAATACTAATGCTAGCGCTGGAAATAATATAATTCTCTTTTTGTTCATAATTAGATTCCTTCCTACCCAATCTTATGGGCATAATATTCTAATGTGTCAACGCATCTGTCTCGATTTTCAAAGTCTAATTGTAGGATATGTTCCAATTCATGAATATACCCGTCAGCCTGCTGTTCTTGATTTAGCCGACTGTTAATAAATATTGAATAGCTTCCGTCTTCATTTAGTGTAGAAGCGGCAGGCACGCTATTCTTAAAATCCAAATAATGCACAAAGATGTCAGTGTTCATTTAATTTCCCTCCCCTTTCGCTTTAGTCTTTATAATAGTAACATACCACTTTGACAGACTGTGGCATTATTCATGATTTTCTTTTTTCTTTAGTGCAGAAAGCATTGTATGTACTGTCTGCAAGTCTTCTGGAGAAGCATCTCTTGCGGCATCAAATAATAATGAGAGATTTTTGTTCTCATATATTTCTTGTGCTATCTTTTTTGTTTCTGGATTAAGATAATAATCTTGTTCAATATCACGTCCTCGTAATGTATTAAGATCTGTATTAAAGAAATCTGCAATTTTTTCTTCTGTTTCAAAGTCGGGTTCTCTTTTTCCGACTTCATACATACTAATTGTAGATGCGGACAATCCTAACTTTTCAGCCAATTCGCTTTGTGAGAGATGTTCTCTCATTCTATAGAACTTAAGCATATCTTTGAAGTCTGGCATTTCTTTCACGTCCTTTCTTATAATGTATATTGATTATTACACAGAACGTGAAAAAAATCAATAAAAATATTTCACAAAACGTGTTGACATTTGCTCACGAATCGTGTATATTAAAATCATCAACACGAAACGTGAGTGAAAGGAGTGATATTTTTGCCAGAGATGGATGCAAAGGCTATAGGTGAAAGACTTCGTGGAAAGAAGTCACAAGAAGAAGTGGCAAAAGCCTTAAATATTAGTGTTTCAGCATTATCAATGTATGAACGTGGTGAGAGAATACCTAGGGATAATATTAAAATTAGAATCTCTGTGTATTATAAGAAACCTATTCAACGGATTTTTTATGCTATGAAACAACACGAAATGTGAGTAGTGATAAAAAGGAGGCAGCGGGACAGTGAAGAAACTCATGATTGATTTAGACAAAGGAGAAATATTCATTAATGACAAAAAGGTGGAGTATTCGGTTGTAGTAAGGATGCCAATAAAGACTTCGCCACAATGGCACAGAGGTTTATTAATAAATGCCACAAAGGAAGCGTATGAAGAAGGAAAACTGCCCAAAATTTCAGTTGAAGTTGAAAATTTGGACAGTTTGTGACTACTGGTAATACATTTTAAAAGCTTTGAGTTCGGATTCTTCAACAATGGGGAATTCTGATTGTAATTGTAGATAGTGGCCGGAATCATCAATTAGAGTGTTTCCGGGCTGAATGGATTGATATAGTCGGGAGAAAAAACGACAAAATTACCATATTTGTCTAATGAGCGGATTCCTTCGCATAGCCCGATTTCAACAGGCCCATCTAACAGTTTAAAAGTCTCAAGCATAGGATTCTCCTTTCATAATTAGTGCAACGGGGTGTACTGCTGAAATGGTTAGTGCTCTTGCAAGTCTGATTCAAGCAAGAACACTGATTGAAAGTCGGACAAAACAGGAGATTACGATTGACTCAAAGAAGCTTAGTGAAACTATTCGAAAAGCTATAAGTGAGGTAGAACAATGACGACAGAGAAGAGACTTACAATTCAATTCATACTAATTCAACTGATTTGGACGCTGCGTAAGTTAGATCAGAAGCAATATAAGAGCGCAATTAGACAGTTGCAACAATCAAGGCTGCCAGGATTCCTTGTTGACAACATAATCAGAACAACAGACAAGTCAAGTGAATAACATAACATAACGAGAAATGAGGTGGTTTGAATGGCTATTATCAGAGAGCAATATATCGGGAATGCAAAGGTATTAACAGATGATGATTGTTATGCACATTTGACACCGGAACAGTTGAAGCAGAGAGAGAAAACCGTAGCCGAGAGTGTGATTAAGATCTGTACAGAGGCAATGGCAAGGAAGCTAAGAAAAGATGGAGACGAAAGTGCATAGTTTACGCAAGAAGGAGCTTGTGCGACCTCGCACAGAAAGGACAAAAAGATGAGTAGGAAAGAGGAAAAGTTGACAGCTATACAGAACGTAGGCGCAACCACATTTGCAATCGGAGCGATTGGTTGTTGCATGGCAGGGAATCCACTGACGTTGATGGTGTGTGCCGGAGCAATGGCAGTCGGTGCAGTGATCGTATTCATTGGTGGAGTAATGTTGGACAAGTTGTACGAAAAGGAAGGAGAGAGAGAAGATGGCAGGACAAGGAAGAAAGCCAGCTAAGCCGGTCAAATATGATCTGTATGAATATGACCTTGCCGGCAATGTAACATATGTCGGAGCGTTCACTAAAGTAGAACTGGCAGATTGTTTCTGCATTCCCGGCAAAGGGAACAACCTGGTCGAGGATGTCAGATTGAACAGAGCCAAGTACATGAATGGTACATACCGGGTACGGCCGTTAGGAACGGAAGCAAAGAGACAGGAAGAGATTAAGAAGAGACATAAGCCGGCATTTAAGGGACCACCAGTGAAGTGTAGTTCGGGATGCAGATTTGGATTATAAGGAGGACGAGATGAAATACACAGGAACGATGACAGGTCGTACAAGACCGTATATCAACAAGCAAGACATGGAGGACATTCGGAAATCGTACTACAACGGTACACCGATCTGGAAGCTTGCCGAGTTGTATGGGGCGACGGAATTCGCCATCAATAAGATTATTAATAGTCGGTAAAAGAAAGACGCCGACCGAAGCCGACGCCAATCTGTGATTCAATATTAACTAACAAATACATTGTATCACAGATAAGGCAGAAAGGCAAGGATTTTCAAGGAATTTCCTTGTCTTTCATCACTCGATTAAGCTATTAAAGTTATGGCAAAAAGGAGTTACATATGCCTTATCTAGAGAAGAGACATCATTTAGAACACAATGGGAGAAAGTGGATAGAAGTAGAACAGTACTTCAGTGGGATGTATGGGAATCATGATACCCGGTTACCGAGGTGGAAGATGACCAGTGAACAGGTGGAGATCATTAACCGGAGAAGAGCAGCGAAGGGATTACGAAGATTGATCCTGCTGAACTTCTCACCGGGAGATCTTTATCTGACATTTACATACAGAAAAGGTGTAAGAGTCACACCGGAAGAAGCAGTGAAGATATTGAACCGGTTTATGGATCGGTTGAAGTATCAGTACAACAAACGGGGACAGCCCTTCAAGTGGATCAAGACCACAGGGCTGACCTCTACCGGAAAAGCCCATCACCATGTGATCATGAACCGGGTGGAGGGAGTACCGTATGACAAGGTGATCGCTAAGTACTTTCCGTATGGGAGAGTATGCACCGAGTATCTATACGAGGATGGAGAGTACAAGCAGTTAGCAGATTATTTCATCAAGCATAAGAAAGAGACAGCGGAACGGAAGAAACCGGATGAGAAGGTTGGAGCATTAGGGTATAGCTGCAGTAAGAATCTGAAACGGTCCAATCCGAAACCGCTTGTGATCAGGGAAGCGAAGATTAAGAGACAACCAAGAGTACCGAGAGGATATGATCTGGAAGATATAGAAGAAGGAAGCACGAAGGATGGGTATCTGTATCGGTACTATACGCTACGGAGGCGGGAATAAATGAGAGCATATAAAGCATTTAACAAGAATCTGACCTGTACTAAGGGAAGAGGAACATTTCAATACAAGCAGGATACAGTGTTTGAAGAGGATCGAGCCAAATGTGCCAATGCCGGGTTTCATTGTACAAGCAATCCGCTTGATACATTGATATATTATCCAAACATGGATCAATCAGTCTACTGGATTGTAGATGCGGAAGGAGATATTAACGAGGATGGAGTAGACAGCCGGATTTCCTGTACGAAGATGGAACTGGTGAAGGAACTGACGATTGAGGAATTTGTCTATGAATCCTTGTTATACATGGCAAAGTATCCCAAAAGGGAATATAGCGTTGGAGAAAAGACGCTGGGAAATGAGTGGATTGCGATAGCAAGAGGGAAAAATCCAACGGCAGCGGGACCAGACGGGTGTGTTCTGGGGTTAGCCAAAGAAAAAGAGGATGGAACGATCGGAGCAGTGGCAATCTATGTGGCAGGGCAGGATATAGAAGCAAATACATATTGTGATATTGATGGAAAGAAGGTGTCTGTGGATGAAGAAGAAGGAGTTATTGGCAATGAAGCCAATTACACCGACGAAAGCAATGATACAAAGGGCGAACCAGCAGCAGCCCTCATTTAAGAGAAAATTATATGAAAAAGGAACATACAAGACATATAAGATTGGATGTTTTGGAAAAGCAGATTGTGAGAACGGAATTGTAAGAATCGCAATCTTCAAGACGGAAGATCTGCGAAAGGGATGGAGACAACCGGAGTATACGATCTATTTAGATCCATATGAAAGAGATTTCGTGACATATAAGCATGAGGAAGAAAAATGGTCAGATTGTATACTGTATAATTTGCCGGGCTGGTACTCATGGAATGAATTTGAATGGTTAGACTCCTTGTTTGTAATGCCGGCAGGAAGAAAGGTGTTATCCGTTCATTTATGCGGCGGGCAGTATATTGATGCGAAGGCTGCGACCAAGGCAATCATTAACTTCCAGGAAGGCATCCGGCTGGATAACCGGAAAGAGAGATATAAAAGAGAGACAGATCCGTGGGATGAAGCCATGAAGAGTATACCGGAACTGCCAAAGGACTTTAAGGAATGGGCTGGCAGATGGGGAAATGATGAACACCTGCTTATGTACAAGTATGATCCGAAGGGAGCCAAGACCGGATACTGTACAGCGTGCCAGAAGGAAGTACCAATTAAGAATCCGAAGTACGGTGATAAGAAGAAATGCCCGAAGTGTAGAAGAATGGTGGAGTATAAGAGTACCGGAAAGGTTAAATCTTATAGGACAGACGAAAAGTATGTGTATATTCTTCAGAAATGTAAAGAAGGTATCTGGGTAAGAGAGTTTAAAGTATGGAATATATATCATCGGGATCAAGAGTATAAGCCGGATACTCATGTATGGGAAATCCGACGGGCATTATGGAAAAATGGAGCATGGTTGAAGGCATTTGCCTATGGAAAATATAAAAACGGGGAATACCGGTTTATAGAGGGTGAACCGTCAGAATCATATAAATATTATTTGTATGCAGAGGAAGGATATATATATCCAAGGAATATCTCCAGAATCGGATTGGAACGGAGTAGTCTTCCTGTATTAGCAAAAAAGCGGATCAAAGTAGATGCAGAACTGTATCTGAACAAAGAGAAGAGTATGCCGGTGTTAGAGCAGATGGTGAAAGCGGGTCTGATAAAGCTTGCAGCGGATTTTTTGGAAATAGGAAATGAATCTGTTAACCTTGATACCAAACAGACCAAGCTTACCAAAGTTCTACAGATTGATAATGCACGGCTTAAGAGACTTGTACAGATGGATGGTGGACGTGTTGGTCTTATGTGGTTGCAAGAGGAGAAAAAGCATAATACGATCTATCCGGACAAGACGATCAAAGAATTTGAAGATATGGGGATAAGACCAGGCTATATAGAAGACATGCTGCATTATATGTCAGTTCAGAAGACACTTAACTATTTGAGAAAACAGAAGGTGTTAATGTCTCATGTCAATACAAAACAGGTGATCAGTACATGGATTGACTATATGAATATGGTTAAGCGTCTGCGGATGGATGACACGAATTCGCTGGTTTATAAGCCGAAAGACCTAAAGAAAGCGCATGATCATCTGGTTAAGGCGGTTCGTGAAAAAGCGTTAGAGCTGGATGCACTGGATGTATTGGAACAGTTCCCGAATGTAGAGAAACGGCAGAAAGAAGTGGAAGAGAAGTTCACCTTCCAGGATAAGAAGTATGCGATTGTGGTGCCGACTAAGGTTGAGGATGTATTAAGAGAGAGCAAATGCCTGAACCTCTGTCTGGATACAACGAATATATACTGGGATCGGATTGAACATCAGGAAACGTATCTTGTATGGCTGCGGAGAGTCAGTGATATAGACAAGCCTTGGTATGTGATCGAAGTACAGCCGGGAGGCAGTGTAAGACAGAAGCGGACATTAGGGGACAACCAGAATGATGACTACCAGAAGGCTGTCAAATTTATAGAGAAATGGCAGAAGAAGATAAAAGCCCGTATGACAGAAGAAGATATACGCTTAGAACAGGTCAGCACGGAGAAGCGTCTGGCAGAACTTGACAAGCTAAGGAAAGATGGAAACAGGATTCACCGCGGTAAGCTGCAGGGCAAATTATTGGCGGATGTGTTAGAGAATGATTACATGGATATAGGAGGATTTGAGAATGTGGGATAAATTTGGAGAATTTGATTCGGCAGATGAGATCAATGGTAAGGCTAAGGAATTAAGAGACAGTGACCATCCAGAAGAGGTGATGAAGCTGGCGAAAGAAAACGGCATAATGGCAGAAATGGCAGAGATATTCATTACAGCGGGAACGGACATATTGTGTGACTGTACGGAGGCGGCATTTGGCAAGTTATCCGTGGAACTTGAAAATTATGATAAAAGGTATATAGCAAATGCAAAAGAGGTAGTGCAGGCATTAGAGTCATTGATGGCACAGAAGAAAGTCAGATATGAGATGCATATGTACGGAATTGACATTTCAATCGATATTACCGGAGAGCAGTTAGCGGAGCAGATCAGAAAGAATGGAAAGAATCTGAATACGATCCTGAAGGATGTATTTACGAAGGCACAGAAGATTCATTCAGAAGGAAATCCTGCATCCGCACTGGTAATCCCTATGGTGATCGAACAATACATGAAGGAGGGCAAGTAAGATGGAACAATTGGTATTAAAAGGACTGGAATACTGGGAACACCGGATTGAAGAGGCATACGAATCGGCATTTAAGGCATGGATGGTACAGTGCCATGCGATCAAGCAGATTCGGGATGAAGAGGCATATAAGGCAGCGGGATACAACAGCATTGAGGAATATGCAGAAAGGCGGTGGAATTATACCAGAACGACTACAAATCGAATGATTGATGTCTGTGAACAGTTCTCAAAGGGTGGCAACAGCCCGGAACTGGACGACAGCATACGGACAGAGAAGAGATCTATGTTGTTGACGCTTCTGTCTCCGAATCTTGACAAGGAAGATTATAAGCTGATCTGCGAAGATACAAAGGTTAAAGATATGGAACAGCTTGCCAAGCTGCAGGGTGAGTATTCAGAGGGCGACCAGGTAGAAGGGCAGATGAGCCTTATTCAGGAATCAGACCAGAGAGATATCTTAGATGCGGTAAGGAAGATATTCCGGCCAAGAGAAGAAAAGGAACGGCTTGACAACCTCTTTCGACTAGATCCGGATAGTGACGAGATGAAATACTGGGCGAATGACTTTAACTATACCGGTAACAGAATGATCTATAACAGTGACATGTTTCCGTTCATATTCTTCTTTTATTCAGACAAAGAGGGAATTAAGATCAAGAATCTTAAAACAAGAGAGATTGAAGAGAGAACATACAAGGATTTCTATTTTTTGGTAAGGAGAGCATTCGGCAGAGAGGCAGTGAACGGATCGGATATATGGCAGCAGGCATTTGGTGCGGCATATGAAGAGGAACAGAGGCAAAAACAGGAAGAGGAAAGGATAAGAAAGCAGCTTGAAGAACAAAAGAAAAAAGTAGTCAATCAGAAAAAGGCAGAAAGCCGCAAAAGTAACTCTACGGAGAGAGTTCCACAACCGAAAGATATCGGTACAAGCGAAGAAAAGCCAAATTCCGAGAAAGCACCGGAAATCATTTCCGAGGAGCCGGAGCATGAGGTCGTATCCGGTGAGGTAGAAGATGAACATATCGTGCATCTGATCATACCGGAATATCAGGCAATAGCAGAGAATAGCAAAAAATTCCTGATTTGCAAGAATAATGTGCAGGTTGGAGATGTGATTGTCATCCGGGTGAAGTTCAATAGGGCATTTTCAGATATCAAAGCAAAGATTACATATAGAGAGAAGAATACCGGATTAATGCCGGAATATACAGCATACGGAATTGAGGTAGTAGATGAAGAAGAGTAAAAGAACAAAAGCTACTTCGTTTTCCAAGGATACAGCAACAGCTATTATGCAGCGGGACAGGTATCAGTGCCTGTTCTGCCGCTTAGGTAAATATGGAAAGTCAGAATGTGACTGGATACAGGACATCATGCATTATGTGAATCGTTCTGCCGGTGGATTGGGAATCGAGCAGAACGGAGTAGTTGGGTGTCGGTATCACCATAGTCTGTTAGACAATGGCAACAAGGGATATCGGAAAGAAATGTTGGCAGACATGAAAGCATACCTGCAAGAGCAGTATCCGGACTGGAACGAAGAGGAGTTGTACTACAAGAAGTATTAAGGAGTTGGTGAGTAACAATGAATAAAAGAAAAGCAATATCTAAAAGCACAAGAACAACCGTATATCTCATGTATAACGGACATTGTGCTTATTGCGGCAGACAGATTGATTTAAAAGATATGCAAGTAGATCACGCAAAGCCGCTTAGAATTGGTGGGGCAGATGATATATCAAACTATATGCCTGCTTGTCGGTCTTGCAATCACTATAAATCCACTCTCGATATAGAGGGGTTTAGAAAATATCTTTCGGATATACATAAAAGGCTTATGCGTGATAGTATACCGTATCAAGTGGCAGAGCGGTTTGGAATAGTTAAGCATGTATCAGATGATGTGAAATTTTATTTTGAAGAAATTAGAGGTGAAAACAATGGTGAAAGTGATATGCGACAAGTGTGGAACAGAGATTACAAAGGATCCAATCCGCTTGAATATGACCTATGTGGATGTAATGACAGGAGATATTGAGGACCCAATAACAAGTAAGGAGCAGCGGGAACGGGATTACTGTGAGCTGTGTGCCAGATCCATTCTGAATTATGCAGAAAAGAAAGTGGTTTTGATAGTAGAGCATCCAACGATCAAGCCGAAGAAAACAGAAGTAAAGGAACCGGAGGAAGATCAGAGTAAGCCGAAGAAAAAGCTGGACATCGGAAAGATCATGGCACTTAAGAAAGCAGGCTGGAATGCAGCAGATATCGCGGATGAGTTAGGAACGACAGCACAGTCTATATATAGTGCTGTGTATACCTACAAGAAGAAGGTAGAGGCAGTAGAGAAGCTGGGAAAGGAACGGGAATAAGAAAATGGAATTAAGTGAATTTGCAAAGATGTTAGATGGGAAAGAATATGGATATCCACTGTTTACAGAGAGCGAGATAAAGGTAGCAAAAGATAATGGTTTTGTTATTGTGTCTGGAGCATCAGATGATCTGGTAGAACTGGAAGGCGCTATTACAGATGAGGGAAATTGTTTTGATGGAGGAATGCTTCATGTAAAGGCAATTGCTGATGGAGGTATTGTACGTAATTGTGAAAGATCTAATGTATTCAGCTTTGGGGCTAAGTGGTGCGAGGATAAAGATGAAAGTGGAAATGTTATACCATGGACGTATGATGTTCCCATAGAGCATGCAACTTTCATGATTTACGAAGATGGAAAACCTTATTGTAGAGGATTTGTGTTTAAGGTGGTTGATGCAGAAAGTTAGGTGAGTGAATGTCAGAGGAGTATCCAAGAGTACCAACAGAGGAAGAGAAAGCGATATTAAAGGAACAACACATGAATGAAGAAGGATGGCTGGTCATATTTCGGAATAAGCGTGAAATGGATGTAATCAGCAGGAGAAGCCATATGAGAAAGGTAATATACATGAATAAGACGGTATCAGAGTTGGAAGATACGGAAGCAAGGAGGTAGATAGAATGGTATTTAACAAGAGTATATTCAAGAAGATGATCAAAAACGCATATAAGACATGTGGCTTACTGGTAGCAAATAAGGATGATCGGATCATATTAGCCGGAGGTTGGTGGATGATGTCGGTGGAAGAGAAGTGGTTTCCTAAATGGGGAATGGCTGCCGTAATTGAACTGACAGGAGAGATCCCGGCAGCGGGAGAAAGCTTCCGGTCAACATCTGCAGCAAATCAGATGGAGTTGCCAAATGAATTCGTATTAGGATTAGACGAAAATTATGATGACCGGGCAAAGTCAGATCCGTATCATGATACGCGTATATTAAATGACAGTGGGGTGAATCTTGCACGATATCTTAGAAGTGGAAAGAATATCGTAGCAGTGAATGAAATGATCATGGAGTTGTATGATCCGGGAGTTGGAGAAGAAGGAGAACCGACAGATGCCGAGTTGCCGCGTGTAGATAACAAGTGGGTGTACTGGCATACACCGGTATGTTCGTGGGCTTGTGGCGTCATTGATTATACGAAACCGGACAACATCACATTTCATGAGAAGTTGGGAGAACTCTTACAAGCAGTTAGATAACAGTAGCACCCGTTATACACCACAAACATAACGGATCACATAGAAATCCGATACCTTGCAGATGGTCCGTAAGGTATCGGGGAAAGGAGCAGCATGCAGGACGTTAATATATAACATCTACACGGAGTATAAGGGATCATTCGCTAGTGGCAGCGGGAAATGGCATGTGCTGTTAGAATGTGAAGCTGCTATATCAGGAAAGATTGAGACAGTTACTATGAAAGAGATAGGAGCCGAGGAAGATATTACGAAGAACCGGCTGGAAGTGTTGGCACTGCTGAAAGCTTTGCAGCATTTAACAAAGCCTTGCAATTTGGTTATCTACGCTAATTCGGCATATATCACCAGTGCATACGATCATGGATGGCTGAATAACTGGATTGATCACAATTTCCTTATCAAGGGAAAAGAAATTAAGCATGCTGATCTATGGCGGCAGGTAGCAGATATAAGTATGAGGAACATTATGCAAGTGAAGCAGACAGATAAGACGCCGTATACTGCGGCACAGAGAAGCGAATTGGAGCATTGGAAGGAGTGATATAAGATGAGTGAGAATGATGTTATTGCGGAGTATGTAAAGGAGCGATATCCGTGGATATTAAATACAATAGATTTTGCTGTATATAAATTGAAAATGCAATGCAAAACAATGGTTGATGAACTTAAAGAATCTTTTAGAAACGATGGTGATAGACTGAAAGATATTGCGAAAAAGTTAGGCGGTGGCGATAATGAGTAGAGTATACATATCCGGGGCGATTACCGGAACAAGTGATTTCATGGAGAGATTTGAAAAAGCAGAGGATAGATTAAAAAGAACAGGATATGATGTGGTGAATTCGGCTAAGCTGAATGGCATCATGCCGAAGGATGCAACACATGAGGAGTATATGAGAATGAGTTTCGAGCTACTAGACATGTGCGATGCTATCTACATGTTGGAAGGATGGGAAGAGAGCAAGGGAGCAAACAGAGAATATGGCTATGCGGTAGCAGCGGGAATAAAAGTGTTAAGGAGGTAGATGGAAATGAAAAATACAAAGAAGTTGCATAAAGCAGCAAAAACAATACAGAAATTTTGTAATAAAAGAACAGAATGTTTTGATTGTCCGATGTTAATAGATAATAGATGTCGATTGGATTATCCAAATAGATGGAATATCAAAACTATGTTCCAGGAGGGGAAAAGGTGACACAAGAAGAGCAGGACAAGATCATTGCCCTATTTGAGAAGTATAGCTTCAAGGGAGAGACAAGGACTTTACATAACACTGCATCAGGCAGCGGGACGGAGGAGACAACATTGATTACAAAGGCAGATGCGATACGAGTTGTGCAGGATATAGCGGTGTGCGATATCGCACATGAAACAAAGAAGTAAAGGGGTGTGGAATGCGTGGCAAAAGTGGAAAAGAGTGTATTAGAACAATATATTGACTTAAAACTTGAAATTGAGGAATTGGAAGACAAGATTGCAAAATTGCAGGAACGATTAGAGAGGATTAACCAGGAGGGTGACGTGAAAGATGCAGTGAAAGGTGGAGATGGCGGGCTTCAGACATTTCATATAGACGGATTTCCGGTAGCGGAAGAGGATGAGGTTAAGTATCTTCTTAGAAAGCGCATAAGGATATTAAAGGAACGGCAAGACGAGGCAAGGGAATTGGTAGTATCAGTAGAAAAGTATCTAAATACATTAAATGATTCCAGAATGCGTAGAATGATTACATACAGATATATAGATGGTTATCCGTGGTGGAAAGTAGCACAATACATGGGAAAAATGTATACGGAAGATTCATGTAAAAAGCAAATGGAACGATTTTTAAAGAAATTATAAAAAATGTCACGAATGTCACGGTAATGTGTGCTATAGTGTACATAAGGAAACAGGGTATCTGAGACAGAAGTAACCTGTTTTTCCCTCCCCCCCTTGTGAAACGTCTACAATCAGTAGACGTTTTTCGCTTGAAAGAGTATAATGCAAGTATCATTACATATGGGAGGGATAACAATGAACGTAGAGAAAATACTTGATGACTATGTTGCACCAGCACTTCCGGCAGCGCTTGATACGGTAGCTGCAATTGGATTAGAGGGAGTTGCAGGAGCCGTTGTACCGGGGGTTGGTAATATGCTGTTAGCGTATCAACAAAAACAACAGGAGAAGAGATTTCAACAGGCAATTGATGAGATCCATGCCAGACAAGATGAGATTGATAATATCATTAAAGACTATAAGGATGAATTAGAGCCGGTGATCGCTAAACTCACAGAGATATATATTGAGTATAATTTGGCTAATTCACAGGAGAAAAAAGTTCCATATCTGTGCAATGGATATGTGAATTCAATTAAGGTTGAAACGCCGCAGGAAGATGTAATATTGGGGTTCTATGATACGATGGCACAGGTTAATGAGCTGGATATTCGTATTATGAGACTCTATGTGCAGTCGATTGTGGATTCAGTAGGAGATAATTATATACAGATTATGGATGATTATGGTATTGAATATTCTCAATATCATATGATCCAGATGAAGTTAGAGAGATTGGGACTTATAGAAAGCAAGAATGATATTAAGCAGGAAGAAAACCTGGAATATATTATTGATTATCTGCTTGCTGTGAATAAGAATAATGCTAATAATGCAAAAAGAGCACTTGGAAAGATCAGAAAACCGTCTAAGAGTAAATCGTATAAGATTACAACATATGGAAGGAATTTCATGAAGTTTTTCTGTAATTTGTAGAAGTTTGTCACGAATGTCACGGTAAAATATGATATAGTTAGGATGAAAAAGGTGTGGACAGAAGTCTATGCCTTTTTTGTTGCTTATTTTTCACGGCATTGTATGAAACTTAGGACAATGCCGTACCTCTCTTGAAAGGAGTGAGCCGATGGCGAAGGGTAAATATGAATATTGGCTTACACCGGAAGGCCAAGCAAAGTTAGAAGGATGGGCTAGAGATGGATTGACAGATGATCAGATAGCTGGAAACATGGGAATATCGAGGTCTACGCTGAATGAGTGGAAGAAAAAGTATCCGGACATTTCGGACACCCTAAAAAAGGGGAAGGATGTAGCAGACCGAATGGTGGAAAATGCATTGTTCGAAAGTGCACTCGGCAGGACATACACGTTAAAGAAACCAATCAAGGTAAAAGAAGTGAAATACCAGGATGGAAAGCGTGTGAGTGAGATAGAGCATGTAGAATATGTTGACGAAGAAGTAGTAATTCCACCGAATACGACAGCACAGATATTCTGGCTGAAGAACCGCAAACCGGAAACATGGAGAGAAAAGCAGGAGGTTCAGGTAGAGGATAATACAGAGAAGAAGGAAAAGATTGATAATATAGCAAGCATACTAGAGCAGATGAAGCCGATAGAAGAAGGTGATTAGTATGCTTAAACTGTCGCCTAAGTTTAGGGACTTTCTGTTGACAGAGACAGAAAGGGATTATCTGGAAGGAACAACGGCAGCGGGAAAGACTACAGTCGGGATATTCAAGTTCAT
>ENA-OPUE01001227-OPUE01001227.1-human-gut-metagenome-genome-assembly--contig:-NODE-1227-length-16303-cov-3.311361_pt1 | contig 16303 bp, 21 predicted proteins | sample MGYA00241466_ERZ501924 | MGnify/ENA primary metagenome ERZ501924 (study PRJEB25962, sample SAMEA2042223) | human gut metagenome | biome: human gut; feature: human-associated habitat; material: faeces...
TTTATTATTATGCCAAAAAAGCCAGTATTGCCTGTAACCACTTTGCACTCTTTATCCAATGCATTTATAAAAGTTACAATGCAATAATCGCATTGGCTGAATGTCATGATCACATTCTTGCCAGAAACATGACAAATAGTCCTACTGGAAGGGCGATTACTGCCTGTGTAAACATTCCGATTACTGCATACTTGATGTGATACCAGTAATCATGGTAGGCATCGACCAAATCCTCTGTTCCCGGAATTATCATTCTCTTACTATGACAAAACCACAGACAGTCTACCACCAGCGCATCAAACCACATCTCTGCTATCCACATAACGTATCCCTGTAGCCACCCTTCCACAAAGGTTCGGGCACCACCAATATAATACGCCAACACCGTTTGCAAGATCATATAACCGCAGAAAACTCCTAATTTTCCAATCGTTGCTTTCTTCGTCAGCTTGTCGGCATCTTCTTCTATCAGTCCTAACTCCCTGCAACAATCTTGTATCGCTTTGGGATATTCCTGTATCATGCCAAGCTTTCCCTTCTTTACCGTACTGATACCGATAACTGCATAAACGAATATAATAAAAATAATGCTTTCTAATAATAGGTTCATGTTTTTCTCAGACCTCCGTGTTATAATCATTCCTATAGGATTGTGTGTGTATGGGTATATGTTAGTTGAGACTAACCATTATGTCAAGTTGTTTATCTTTTAGATGCTTATTTATCCGATCATTTTATTAATCAATATCCAACGCATTTTTATCTTACTGCGGTACAATTTTTATACCGCAACTCTTCTAATTGTATGGTGTCTTTCATAAAGCAACCTCACCAGACAACAATCCGGTGAGGTCATATAATCACACTTTCTGTTTTGGTATAAACTCAATCTTGAGAACCATTCCCATTCCTTCTGCTAATCTTTTAAGCAAATTAACAGATGGATTCCTTGTTCCATTCTCAAGCTTGCTGATATCTGCCTGATTAATACCGGTACGCTCAGCCAGCTCCTTCTGTGTCATATTCTGAGAAGTACGAGCATCTACAATAGCCCTTATGACATCCATCTCTGGCTGGATAGCTTCATATTCTTTTTTAAATTCTTCATCCTGTAACTGCTTAGAAAGCATATCATCAAATGTTCTCATGCTTCATCACCCTTTTTCTATTTCTTATTAATCATCTTCTTTTCATCTACAGTCTTCATTTGCTCATAATACGCTTTATACCTATAAATCGTTCTCTCACTGACATTATTGCGTTTTGCGATCTCTACCATAGTCATTCCACTTTCATAACCTGCAACAAAATCATTATAAATTGCCATCCACTTGGCATTATGTTTTTGTCGTCCACTCATTTTTCGATTTCTGTAATACTCCAATTCCTCCCGAAGTTTGACATTCTCTTTTTCCAACTCCTCAATTCTTTTAAATGCCTCTTCAAGTGTTACCAATTTCTCCATTACCATGTTCTCCATTCATGCCATTCTCATTTTGTCTATATTATATACACTTACATTTATGAAGTCAATCTGATTATGTCATGTTGTAATATTTTTTTACATCATATCTGTGTCTAAGCACTCTTCTCTTATGCTTGTTACTAAAATTTCAGAGTTACCTCTATATTCTCTGTTATAACTACTTTCGTTTTTAGCAAGATGATATAAATGAATGATTTCATTGGCAACTTCTTCTGGCAGTTTACCATCAACAAAAAATTAATTGGTGATATTTTGGTAAACAGAACCATGCCATGACAAATCGTCTTGAATATCGGCTAAATAGTAATTTTTATGAGCATTTTTTTAGTCATCATCTTTGTAATTAACATCATTTTCATCACTAAAGACTAAACGTTCAAAAATATTTTCTGGTGTATCTATTAATTCAATAAAAATAACATCCGGAGAACTGATGATAGGAATGATAGCATCGACATATGATAATGGAGTTACTGCAATTACTTTGTTTCCGAATTTTTTTACGAGTGTACGAAGTAAATGACATCGCTTTTCATCTCTTTCCTGCAAAGTATCAGTAGAGATGAATTCTTCTAAAGTTATGTCATATTTTTTCTTAATTTCATCGTCCAAATCAAAAAAAAGCAAAGTTTAGTTTGTGAGCAAGCAATTCACCAACAGTACTTTTCCCAACATTAGAAACACCAAACAATAAAATAGTCATAGATTACTCTCCTTTTCAATGTTCCATCATTTATAACTTATTACATCAGATTACGCTATGTATAAAGCACAAAACATTTACAAAAACGCCAGTAACCACAAGGGGGGTATTGGTATTGTACTAATATATTAACTTCAAAACTCAGGGGCATTTCAAAAGAATATGTATTCTCAACTGGCTTAGAAAGAAACTAGAAAAATCATGCAATACAGTTTCCAGTCTATCCTTCCACAAATGATATAAACGTTCATTTTCACTTGCTATAACAATATCATCATGATATACATTACTAAGTGCATCATAAAAAAGAACTTTTTCTGTTAACTTTTTTAGCCATATTATCACCACCCCTTACGGTTGTTCTAAGTGCCAAGTGCAATTTCCAAAAGTTCCGCCGCTACCTGATGATTCTTTATGCGCATTAAATTATCCCAAATATCCACTTTACCAAGAAGATTCATACCTCCATGCCATACCAATTCATCATCAATTACCGCAAATCTTTCTTCTACTTCTGCTTTTGTTACAACACAGATTCCAACCTGTTGCATCTCTCTGATTAATACGTTACACAGTTCTGCACTACCGAACATGACATCTTCTGGATCTGTTGTAATTACAGTGACATTTACCCCTTTTTCCTGTCGGTCTTTTACCAGTGATAATAATCGGTCAATCTTATTCTGCCGTATATCCGGACTGGAGATCACAACCATCCTTTCAGCTTCCACAACGTCCTGCTCAAATTTTTCCGTATAGTTACCAGAATCATATATTGTATGACTCGTCTGTTTCGACTGCTCGTCTCCTGCCCATATGGAAAATCCCGTTCTCTTATATGTCCTCAATCTTTTGGCATACATTTTATTAAAGAATTTCACATGTGGATCTATGTAATCATACACATAAACGGCCTCTTTACCCTCATAATCACGATTCAATCTTCCTACATACTGTTCCAGACGTCCCTCAAAGGATACGGGTGCCGCAAGCATTAATACATCAAGTCTCGGAAAATCAAATCCTTCTCCGATCTTCTGCCCTGTTGCAACCAAAATAAGACTTTCCGTTTTAGGAACCTGCTTTAATCTTACCCGTATATCCGCATTTTCCTTATCCGAATTATCACCATACAAAAGAAATACCTGGTCTGCTTCATTCTTAAGTTTATCATACAGAAGTTTTGCGTGTTCCTTAAATCTGGTTAATATAACCGGTGTCTGATTCTGTGCAATACTTTTCTTTACATCACTAATAATCATCTCATTTCGCACCTTACTGGTACTAATAAGGCTATAAGCTTTGTTAATATCATCCTTGCTGTCAGCAGTGTCCACAACTCTTGTATACCTTGGCACAAAGTAATGTCCTATTCCCTGCTCCTGTGCCCTCTCCAACGCTGTAAATCTATGACGAAGTGGCCCAAGCATCATATAAATAATCTTGTCCATGCAGTCTCCCCGTTTGGGCGTAGCAGAAACTCCATAAACATATTTCGCATTGATTTTCTGTAACAATCCCATAGATGTATTGGACGCCGCATGATGACACTCATCCATAATTACCATTCCGTAAGAATTAACCAGCTCATTAAACTTTCCCTTACTATACATAGAACCTACCATGGCGACATCGACAATTCCTGTCAAAGTATTTTTACTTCCATGTAAAATTCCTATCACACTGTCTCTTTTTTTCTTTCTTCCGGTCTTAGTTTCATATTCAGGCGGTTCTTCCCTAATATCCAGAAAATTGTTCAGCTCATCAACCCATTGGTTAAGCAAATCCTTGCTTTGTAATAAAATAAGAGTATTGACTTTCCGTTCTGCAATCAGATAGCTGCATACAACCGTTTTACCAAATGCGGTTGCTGCACTTAATACACCATCCGAATAAGTCAATAACTTCTCTGCCGCCAGCTCCTGTTGCATCCGTAAATCTCCTTTAAAAGAAACTCTAATTGGACGTCCTTTTTCTTTTTGGTCGGAGATATCAACATCAATTCCTGCTTTATTACATTCCTCGATAATCCGTTCTTTTAGCCCCCTTGGAACCTGTATGTACCCATCAACATCTTTTCCCAGATAAACCGCACTAAAATTATAATAATTGGAATATCCCAGTCTCTTATTCTTATAAAATTCCGGATTATCAAAAGCAGCCAGACTACGAATCTGATTTTGTATTCTAGGCATAAGATTTAGCGTATCAATATAAACACCATTACTAAGTACCATATGTAGCTTGCCAACAACATCCGCCTTAACAAACTCACATTTCTTCTTCCATGGCTTTGGTCTGTTATTTATATCAGTACCCGTAAGCATTCCCCGGTTTTCTGCCAACTCTGCCTGCCATTCTGACATATATTTTTCAATATCCTCTACACTAAGTTTTTTTGTTTTATTCAGCAAAACATCCCACTGATTCGGATATGCGTTCCAGTTTTCATCCACAAATGCACTGTTACCATTTTTAAGTGCCTGTCCCTGCAATGGCAATGCAATCAGATTCCCTATGCTGTTTGCCACATCCTGAGACGGATACAGTCTGTCATAATAATGAAAGGATTTCAAATTAATAGATGCAGAACCTTTATCCAATAACAAAAAGCCAAAATTTCTTGCTACAGAAGCTGGTATTGCTTTCTTGAAGAAAATCCATACATGAGCACCTTTACCGGAGCGAGAACGCTCAACCAAAGGCTTAATACCATTTATCTCACACATCTTTCTAAGAGCATCTACTTCCTTATGCCATTCATTATCCGTATTGGCAAAATCTGTCGCCTCTGCACCTTTTTCATGATTATCAAAATCAAATACAATAAATCTGCACATCGCATTAGGCAACAACGGATATACTCCTATTACATCTGAGCCATCCTCTTTGTACCCTAACAAATGTACAATAATTTTCTTTACATCCAAGCGTGTCCACTTGGTATTTTCACATTCGTCACAAAAAGCCTTTTCGCCTCTCTGTTTCGGGCAAAGTTTGACATCCCATCTGTTATCACATTGCGGAAAATAGCCACCATTCTTACCTCTCCTGGCATAAACATCCTCTCGTCCCCAAAACATGGCAAAAAATTTCTGTGCCATTTCATCTGTAATATAAGGCGGATTAACAATGCGTTCTCCCTGGTCAGGATCGTACTCTTCCACATTGTCTATCGTCTCTTCAAAAGGATTGACCTCGTCATACGGAATATTTTCTTTCTTTAGTTTGTCTTTCAATAACCTGTTCTCATATTCAAGGAGTCTGACAAGCTTCCTTAAAGACTCCGCATCATACGCTTCAATATTCACAATATCACCTGCAATTCTTATGTATACATAAACATCTGTTAATTTTACGAAAAAAATAATTTTCCCATCGTCCCAACCGTAATTATATATCTGTTCCAACTCTATTTCAATAAAAGGTATCCTTCAAATAAAGTCATCATAAAATTTTAAGCTTTACATATAATAATATTCCAGATTACAGATTCAGACCAAATTCCGCTTCTATTTAACGAAAATTGATGATAGCATATCTGTTAATACGTTCCAATATCGTTTCTCATATTGTTAATCATTTTTTTTCGAATTATTTCGATTCTGTTATTTAATGGATCATCAACATCACCTACACTGTGACCACAAATAAAAACATTATGGATAATCACTTCAAATTCTACAAGGCAATTTCGAACATCTTGTCCTGCATAAAGATCAAATTCTGCTTTATCAGATTTACAAAATGATTTATATCTATCTCTGGCCATATAATATTCATCTCGTATCTCGGATATCTTTTTTTTCGCATATTCTCTATTAGATATTTGCGTATCAATATCGTTCTTTCTCTCGTAATTAATATTCGCATAATTTAATTGTTCTTTGTAATCTTCAATCTGATAATCCAAACTCTTTAAAACAGCATCAAACGATTCCAATGAATAGTTTGGTGCATATTCAACATACTGCAAAACATCATTCGGCGATGAATTAGGATACTGATTAACAATACAAATCAGTTTTTTATATATGTCATTTAATCTTTCCCTTTTCACCTCATACTTTCTTTGTTGGATTTCCATTCGACACTTATCTTTCTCAATCATTGCGTTTATAATCCAAGTGACTACTGTTGTAATCAAAGTCACTCCGGAACCAATAAGCGTCGCTATCGTTGTTTCTGACATTGATATTCCTCCACTACATTTTTCTTTGACCTATACTTCTTACTTTTCCTCCGCCTACCATTCTCATCTTTTATCACATTACTACTCCTCACTACTCAACACAACATCAATCGTTCTTTTACACCACTTTTCTTTGCCTATTGGAGATCGAATAGTCCTTCTTTCAAATTCTCTGATAATACCTAAAATACTTTGATTTCTATAATGCAACTCAAAGATGAGATTATCATTATGAACCTTTCTGGTGCAAATAGATTAATTTCAGTATATGTCTTATACATTATATTAATCAATCTCGTATTACCCAAAGACATATAATATAAAATATCCACATTATATTTTGATTCCTCACAATAGTGACCATAGCAATATCGCATTGTTTCACTATAAGACATCAACGGCAAATAAATTTTCCTAATAAAATATGTAGCATACATATTATCTCTTAATTGATTACTTCTTCTATATGTATTTTCATCTGTAATAAAAAAACAAAATAATTTATAGTTTGTCAAAAAATCCTTATAATATGAAAACATTTCATTCATAAATGTTTTCTCTTGTTTATCTAACTCATCTAAAACAATTATCAATCTATAATTTGCACTTTCAAAATCATTTAATAACTGCCTAAATTCTTCATACGGCTGTTCCTCTCGCACATATTCAAAATCATTTTCAATACTTGTAACCATAACGTTACTTGTCTGTAATTCACTTTCACCTTTAATATTTGATATTAATTTTAACGGAAGCCTTAGTATACTCTTTATTGTTATACCCGTTTCTATTTCACTTGTGACAGAAGCCGAGCGACCTCTACTAGAGTCTAATACATTTTTTCCCTTGATGCCTGTCTTTAGATTTCCGCGATTCAACTTATCTATCTTTTTCAATCGCGGATAAAATTCTTTCAGAGAACCCTCACTATTTTCGGTAATGTATAATAGTTTATCTATCAATACAAGCAACAAATCTTTCACATCATTTATCTGAACAGCATTCAATCTCACCACAATTTTTTCTTTATGATATGAGTAGCTGCCCACGTCTGACAATACCATATTGATAAAACTTGTTTTTCCGCTTCCTCGCATACCTGCCACAAGATAACAGCCATATGCATCATCGCAAATTAATTGTTGTAATTCACGAATATGCCTTTTTATATTATCAGAAAAAAAGAAAAATGCTTCTTGCTCCTCTGTTATCGGTTCAATTATGTCGTTTGTTCTATAATAATTCAAAGAATAATTTTCACTCATGTTAAATCCTCCAAACATATCATTATCATATAGTTGATAAGTTTTATATCCCACAATACTACAATTCTACCTATCGTTAAAATATCTTTTATATCATACACTTTATTCTCTAGTCCAGTCCCCCCCATTTATCATCACTAATCACGAGCAAACGCTGCCTCCAAATCACAATTTTAATTTCCAATTAGCAAACCAAAGAATCACATTGAGCCTTCTTCCTTCTTATTTCGCATCATATCATTAGATACTCTTATATAATTATACCTCCATCACTAGATAACGTAAAGTATCATCCATTTAAAACATTCGCATTTAAATAGGAACTGATGTTTATTACATCAGTTCCCTCTTGATTTCCTAATAGGAATAACTCTACTTTTCTAGTGGTTAAAAAGAATTTCAATTAATACCGCATAATGTTATTCTTCATCTTTCGCGGAAACAGCTGTAAGTGTTTTCCGCAAACAAGCAACTGTCATGAATATTATAACACAAACACAACGATATTTACCGCACTGGTATTGGTATTTCTTTTGTTTGCCGTCGCTATCACATTTCAAACATTCCAATGCAAATATTAAAATGGAAATCCCCATTTGAAAAACGTCAGAAATTTAAAATAAATCAATTAAAAAATACACCTATATACCAACCTCTTTATTTAAAAAGATGGTGTCACTTCATGACTAATGCACAGTAGTGTATGATCACTATATTTACCTACGCCACTATTATCATAAATAATCTCTGTCCCATCTCCTAAAGCAGCTATTGCTCTTGAACTAAATATGATGTGGTCAATATAATATTCCTGATCAAAGAAGCTATTTCTAACTGTTCTAGTTCCAGACGCTCCAGAAACAATATATCCATCTTTTATTAATTTATTTAAGTTTGGAGAATTCTTTGATTCCTGCATATCCCCCGCAAATATGACATTCAATTCTCTAATATAATTCAATTCATTATGCAGTAAATTCCACTGATGCTCTTTTAATCTCTTCCTATCTAACACATACCATTTTGCCTGAAATTCAAGGTTTTGAGTTTGTACCAGATGTATATTTAATATCCTAAAGTCTCCCAACCCCTTCAATTCTGCAGCAATATAACACACTCTATTAGGAAGTTCCGAATCCAATTCTATCACTCTATAACTGCCCAATACATCTCGGCGGACCAAAGTAACGGCTATAATAGATCTATAATGTGTTTCATAATCAAAACCAACTGGCAGGATCAACTCGTATTCAGGATACAAGCACCTGATCAAATCCAAATACTTCATATTGCGTCCAGCTAAAATTTCCTGAAACATAATAATCAATGGCAATCCATATGTATCTCTTATATCCTTTACCATATCTTTCAGCTTTTGTTGAAACGTAATTGTTTTATTGATAGGCCTATACCCGTTTACATAAGCATCATAAATAATACAATTATTCTTTTCCATATAAAATTCCCCCTTATAAAATTTGATATAAAGTTGCTCTGTTTACACTCTTTTTTGCAGTACCAAATTCATTTCTTACTTCTTTTTTTCCTAATCCTACATGCCTTTTTTGAATTTGTTGGCAATCTAAATCCTAGTCTTTTAGCCTGCTCAAACGCTAAACAGAAATCTATATCTGTTAAATATTTCCATTGTTTATTCATGAACAAAGCTAACATACAAGCTTCATACCATATTGTAAATAGACCATTGTCATCTATTGCACCATGCCCATTTAATTGTCCTTCATAAAGTATGTCATCCGACTTTAACTTCTTAACCCGCCTATACTCCTTAAGTAATTCTTCATCACGTTCTTTTCCGGTTGCTCCAGGTTCACACCAACAACAATACTCCTTCGTTTTACATCCCCAGCCTTGCGTCTTTTCAATATTTTCTATCGTTTCATTGACAGCCAGACAATTGTCTCCATTTTTTAACACACAATCAATTCTCATAGTACTTCCCCTTTAGGGGAACTTTCCTTAGTAAGCTCATCCCTAACTATAAAACTCAAACCATAACACCTCTGATTAAAAAATCCCGTTCCCTTCGATTAATCTAATTCCTTCGGATTTACTTCTCTAAATCTGTCATCTACTGCTATATACTCGAACATGGCCACCCTTTGCGATGTAGAATAACGCATATCTTTCTGCTCTTCACTCCACCAGGCTACAGCTCTGTCGTATGCTTCCTTTGCTTCTTTTTTATTTACATATATTCCAATCCATCTGTCATCATCATGATTCCATTCATCTGCTGTTACCAGAAGAAAGAATGGTCCCTTCCCGTAGTTAGATTCTTTATCTCCATTCTGTTTTCACGCAGTTCAGCAGTGGTCATAGGTCTGTGATGTGATTGCACAAATGCCACTGCCCTCTTTATCCCTTTCACCATTTGGATTTCCTGATCTGAATATTCACCGTAGTCCGTCACAATATCTATATGTTCCGGGTCTTGTAAAACCTCAGTCAACACACTTTCAAATCCATGGACATGATCCATCTCACCATTATGCATGAAATGATACATTAAACCCGTTCTGGAGAACTCCGCTGCAATATAATCAACATCTCCGCTTTCAAATCCATGCCCCGTCTGCACACACCAAAGACCGGAAGCATCATCTTGAACCGGAATATACTGATCAAGATATCTTTGCTCTAATACATCATCCGAACCGCCTGTATATTCAGGCTTATTATCGCCTTCAATCATAGTATTCTTTTTACTGTAGAGGTTTGTTAAATAGTTGAGATATGCCCTTCTTTCATCTTTTTCATTCAAAGTCATACGTTCAATATAGATTGGATTAATATGCTCATGTTCAAACTCTCCCTGATAATTTGCTCCGTCAAATTTAATATCTACGCAAACCTGAACATCTGAATAATCCCCTTTAAGATTTTTATAAAACTCATAATCCTTATCAGAATAATTGAGGATTATTCCTACCTTTTCACAAAACTCAGTCGTATTCCAGCCACCATAAAGACTTCTTACAATGTCACCATTCCTGAAATCGTGTGGAATAAATACAAAGTCAAACAATGATTCATTACAAGGCAATGCCCTTAATGCCGTATTACATTTTCTGTAATACTTCCTATTCTTTTTTATCTGAATTAACACTTTTGATATTCTATCTTTTAATGTGGCATCAGACAATTTTTGCATAAAATTATCTAGCTATTTTACTTTTTTCTCATATGAAATCATAATGTGATTTGCAACAATCGTAGCCTTCTCCAAATCCGTAAATTCATGATGAATGCTATGCAAGTAAGCCCTTGTATCTTTTGATGGAATAAATTCATCAATAAAGTCTTTTTCCATTTTCTCCTCCATTAGTCCTCTAAATTAATATACTTATCTTCTTCGTTCAGGAGGCTCCCCGGTTCTGCCTTTATACGCCTCCAGGTAGTTTTTGCTCGTCATTCCACCATGCAACTGCCCTGTCATAGGCTTCCTTTTTACTTACATATATTCCAAGTCGCCTGTCCTTTTTATACTCTACCTGCCTTCCTCGTATTCCTCTTTCTGTACTTGAATGAGCCATCGAAATGCAGAAAGCGTTCCATCACTATTTCTTCGAATCAAAAATTTAATATACCCATCCTGTAAGATGTTGTTATACTTCATCCACGGCACATCAGTATCTGACAAGCGATTCTTTTCAACTTCTCGCTTTATTGCAATCTCTTCCTGTAACTCCTGATCCCAGCATTCTTGATTCGTTACATATACCATTCTTTCATTCGGTGCATAAGGACCTCTTCCAAAGAGTAATCTGGCTATACAATAAGGAAATTCTTTCCCTGATTCACTTGCTTCTTGATAATTAGAGTAAAATTTCTCAAAATAGTCCATTCTTACAAGAAATACCCCTGCAAAGGCAGGTATTATCTTCCAGTTATTAATAGATGTAAATCCATATTCATCCTTTGCCCTCATTTTTCTTGATTTTTCCCACACTTCGTACATATCCGGAAAAAGTTTTACTATGTCAGCAATACGCCATTCTGTTCCACATTGGCTAATTATGTATTCATCACCACTTTTAGTGGTAAATATCACACACCCTGGCTCTCCCATTCTAGGATAAGCAATATCAAAAAAAACAATTTCATCTATCAATGTTTCACTTATATCATTTAAATCAAAAGTCCCTGATTTCCACATCGTTTTCCTCTCCTCCTCGGTAAACTGCCAAATATTACATTCTTGATTTTGAATATAACCCTTTTCTCCTAACTCTAATTAGCATAATTGCCATTACCTTGTCGAATAATACTCTTCTCCCGTATCCAGGCATACGGCAGCCAGCCTTCCACCCGGATAATGTGCTCCACAATCAATTGCTATTCTTGTCTGATTACATCTAAATACTTATCATCTTTTCCTGGGATTACCTCGGATAATCCAACTAACCATGCATCTGGAGCTTCTTTCTTTATACAATCACAAGCCCTTTCCAATCTATCTTTCCATGGTTCTTGTGTAATTCTCCAATTCCAACCAGCAACATTAAATGAAACAATATATTTTTCTGTATTCATTTTATAAACTCCTCCTAATATAAATTGTAGGGATTAAAACACCTAACAATCCGTCAGGACTTTTCCCCTCATTGTTTTAGCTGCATACTCCTAATTATACATTTTGACCTGTTTATAAATCCGCACAAAACGCGATATTGAACATATATTTCATCTGAATATGACATAAATCCTCTACACTTTCTGCTTTATCTATCATTTTCTTGTTCCTTTTCTTCGGTATACTTTTTTACAAGTTCCTTTAACACCGCCGCCGGCATCCTTTTTTCTACTCTACAAAGTGTTTTGAATCTAAGATACAAATTCTCGCGGATTGTAAAAGTAATCTGAATATTTTTATTTTTGTTATACCTCATCCTATCCTCCTTTCTGCAAACTTTCCTCCTACTTATTTCCCGTTTTTCTCCTATCTAAGTATTCATCTCCTTTTTCTTAATATGTGCTGATTATATCAATGGAATCTGTTTATAAATAATCACAAATATCAGTTTTTAGATTTTGTATATAAAAAAAGAGAGCCGATCGGCTCTCATAAATCAATATCCACAACTAGAGGATAATGATCCGAATAATTCATTGAAGAAAACACATCCCTTTTTCTTATTCTTCCAATAAACTTCTTACTATTTTGTATTAAAATATGATCTACTTGCGTTGGCGGATTATAATTTGTGGTTGCCATTCCTTGACAAACATCAATAAATCCTTCTGTAAGTCTTAAAAATTCTCCTCTATTTAGTTCAAACTCATAATCTCTATCATCTTTTATATAATTTCCTGCATTAAAATCTCCAGCAATTATATCTGGCGAAAAATCTTTCATACAATCTTGACACAACCATTCTCTTAAAGCATAAGCATTCCTTGGATGAACCCCTATTAAATTAATATCCTTATTATATAATTCTATATATCTGTTTGAATAATCCACTTTCTTATTATTGTACGCATGTTCAGACAGACTACGTAGTGTCCATTTATTATCTTTTTTTACTACTGCAATCGTAGTTCCATACTTTGTCTCTACACAAAATTTTCTATCCGATTCTTCATAATACCATGCTATTATCATATGGTCTTTATAATATCTATCAAAGTCTTCTTTCCAATCGTTCTCATGATATGGAAACTCTTGCAATATTGCTATATCATCTTCCTGTTCAATAATTGAAGTTACTTCTTCAAAAATTTTGCGTGCATTTTCTTTTCTTTTTCCTATATCATTGTCTTTCCATTTATGCTCTTTAGGATTCCAGCTTTCCCCATTAAATTTATTTACATTCCATGTCATTATCTTCATTTTTCATTTTCCTCATACTTCTTCAAAGTTTCTTTCAATATCATCTTGATACGTTCTCTATATGAGCTATCACCGTTCCTGTTGGGAAGTACCTCAACACACCCACTATACTGCAAAACCCAGAATGTAAAACTATTAAGATTTACCTCTACTTCAATATCATAGTATGTGATGCCATTTTCAGTATATCCTATTTTTATAACATTAATATTATCAGAAAACCAATCCACTATCTGAGTAAACTGATCCGAATCAACTCTTATCCTCACCTTTTCCACCTTTCCGGTATACAAGTAAGGATTCTCCATCCGGTATTTAAACAAATTCTCTAACTCTTCAATTCCGGCTTCTTTCTTTTTCATAGCAGATGCTCTGTTCACAGAAACATCCTGCATCAAATCGACACGATATAACTTGTATTTTTGATATGTATTCCTCTCTGTTTCAAGATCAGCTCCAAGCATATAATATCGTCCATTTGAATAAATGATCTCAAACGGCGAACAAATTCTATGTACATCCTTTTTGTATTTCTCAGGAATCTCGGGAAATACTTTCCCTTGTTTTCCATATGGAACCAATCTCACCTTCTGATCTCCATAATCATATACGCATAGGTTAAACTTCACCTTTTTTCCCTGATTAATAGCTTCTCTTATTAGATGTACTTGTTTTAAAACATTACTCTCAATATGACCAACATTTTCGTCTATATCCTCATCTCCAACAATATATGGTTGGTTATTCATTCTTTCACAATATTTTGTAAAAGCAGACAACTGTCTTCCTGCCAACAACGTTACTCTTTTAGCAAGGTTATCCGCTTCTTTTTTCGTTAATATCTTGCTATACAATATATTATCAATAAGATACATCCACTCGCTATCAGACAATGCTTCCATCATCCAATAACCTCTGGTTCGTCTTCCTGTCAGACCGATTTTACAAAAATAAATTTCACGCATATCTGCAGAAAACTGCTCTATTAGTTCATCGCATTCTTCCTCTGTCTCATATGGCTTAACCATCATTTTAGCCATAAATCCTTCAATCGCATTTCTTCCTATTTTATACCCCATATCGTCGGCTATTTTCGATATTGCAGTTATTCCAAGTGCGTTTTCCCTGCTTGAATGTTCACGCAATATTTGACGGATCACATCATAATTGGTCATCTGCCCCACTTCTGTACTGCACTTCATAACTAACACCTCTTTCCTAGACTATTTTATACAATTCATTTAATACTACTGCCACCATTAAATCTTTCGAGTATTTTATGTGTTTCATTTATTACATCACTCTTAATTCCTAGAAATAACCTTTTGTCACCAATAATATAAAATTCTTCTTTTGCCCTTGTTGCTGCAACATTCATAATATTAGGATTTTCTGAACCTATAGCCCAATTTGCAGCACCCTTACTTTTTTCATCACATCCTAATACTAAAAATACAATTGGTGCCTCTTTACCTTGTTTTCTCCTTCACAATAATAAATGTATACCTACTCTCACTTCGTTTACGCTCACGACAACAGAACTACGCTCTCCACATGAAATTATTAGGCTATTTTCAGTATTAGTCTAAAAATCTCAAAATCCGTTGTTTATCAGTGCTTTTTTTATAATTCATATGTGATTATAATCACATCTTAATGCTTAGTCGAAAGTAGGTTATTTTAATTTATTAGTTTGTGAATCACCTTGATTATTGTCAGTCCAAAGTCAACAAAAAAATTTTTTTGTTCCACAGAATAGGAACTTCTTTCTGTAATTGCTTCGCTTGAAGCATGGCGGAAACACTGCATTTTCTTCCTATAACTGGTCACAGTTTCGTCCGAAATATAGTCGAAACAAATCGAAGAATAATCTAGCGTAATAAAATGCCCGTTCTTTTTAAGCATATTTTCTATTAGATTAGCAATTTCAGAAAGTTTCTCATCTGTACTCATGTTATTTAAGGATGCTTGTCTATTTGAAATCTCAATAAACTTCTGATTTATCGAATTATCAATACTTATATGATTAGATTTTAACTCAAAGGTTAATCCTGCAACAAAGGTTCTTCTTGTTGCATACCTAACAGTTCCATTAACATCTTCACCTTGGGAAATAATTCTGTTTCTTATATCTCCGTAGGTAAAGTCGCTAGGGTCAACAGGTGGTCTTGCTAACACTCTAGGAAATTCCTTTATCTCATATCCCATTTTGTACAGATAATATGTTATAAGATAAAACCAACATTTATTTTCAGAATTTTCAAAGTTCATTTCAGGTTGACATAACTCTCTGAACTTTGTTATCGCTTCCTCTACATCAAACACTTCAAATATATAGTCATCTATTTCGGTGTATCCCTCAAAAATATTATATACTCTGTTTACATTTTTTATAGAATCAGAAAAGCGATAATGATATTCTGATTCTTGAATATTTTGAAAATAAAACTCTTTTATATCCATTAAACAAATACTCCTCTTTTACATTTTTTCTTTGATCTATATTTTTTGCTTTTTCTTTTTGATACCCCGTTTTCAATTATTTCTACATTACTGCATTTCTGTTTTTCTTCCTGAACAGCGTCAAATGTTTCTTTTGAAATAATGGCTTGATGAGAATTGTTTAGCTTATAAATCCGCCCTTCTTCTCCACCTGCATTCACTACTGCTATGCCTATGTACTTTTCATTATTCAGCATTTCTTCTATAAAACGTTTAGTCCAGATATCTTTCCCTGTTGGAGATTTGATACTCCTATCTTTAAGCTCCTTACCAATACCTAATATGCTTTTACCACCAA
>ENA-OPUE01001231-OPUE01001231.1-human-gut-metagenome-genome-assembly--contig:-NODE-1231-length-16257-cov-3.527342_pt1 | contig 16257 bp, 15 predicted proteins | sample MGYA00241466_ERZ501924 | MGnify/ENA primary metagenome ERZ501924 (study PRJEB25962, sample SAMEA2042223) | human gut metagenome | biome: human gut; feature: human-associated habitat; material: faeces...
TAATCAAAGAAGGTAAGTTAAAACGTGATAAAAACGAAACATTTATCTTCAAAAATAGTGATGATAACTCTTATTATGAGCAGATAGACGGTGAAACAGTCTGCATTGATGATGACTTGCCATTTGAAACCCCCGACTCCTGGAGATGGTGCAGATTTAATAATTTTTCATTATATTCCACAGATTACGTAGCAAATGGAAGTTTTGCCTCCTTAAATGAAAACGTTAACATATATAAGACGCCGAATTATGCATTACTTATTAAAACTCAAGATTTTGCAAATAATTTTACTAAAGATTTGACTTATATAGATAAGCAAAGCTATGAATTTTTGCAAAAATCAAAATTATTTGGGGGAGAATTAATGCTTAGTAATATTGGAGCTTCTATTGGTAAAGCCTTTATTATTCCAAATTTGCAACGTCCAATGAGTATAGCTCCGAATTCAATTATTATAAAATTTTTAGATAATATAACAACAAAATATGTTTACTTTCTAATATTATCTCATTTTGGTCAAAGCATTTTAAAAGGGTTTACTGCGGGAACAGCAATGCCTAAATTTAATAAAACACAATTGAGAGAAACTCTTTTACCATATCCTTCATACGATGAACAAAAGAGGATTGTTTATAAAATAGAAAGTATTTTTTCATATTTAGATAATTTAGAATCAATAATAAAAGGCTCGTAGGTAAAACCCAGAGCCTTTTCAAATTACCAAGTTACCACTTTATCCACAATTGCACGCTGTTCACTAGCCGTTCGGCGCAGATAAATTCTTGTTGTTTCAATACTTTCGTGCCCCATTAAGTCAGCAAGAAGAGCAATATCATTGAATTTATCCAAGAAATTTTTTGCAAATCTATGCCGGAATGAGTGAGGATAAACAACTTTTGTACTCAAGCCATACTTTATTGCATAGTTTTTAAGTTGCTGCGAGATTCCACGAGCAGTAATTCTTTCTCCAAAACGATTTTTAAACAGCCAACCTGAATCCATATTGTTTTCTTGTAACCATTTTTCTGTTTGCTCTTTTAGTAATTTAGGAATGTACAATCGCCTTAGTTTTCCACCCTTTGTATATAAATCAAAGTATCCAATATGGACATGCTCAACTTTTATTTGAATTAATTCGCTGACTCTTGCGCCTGTAGCGGCCAAATACCATACAACAAAATACCACTCCATATTATTGTCTTTTTTGAGTTGATTTTTAAGATACTTGTAATCAGCGTTACTGATAACGTTTTCTAAAAAATTTTTCTGCTGCACTTTAATAAATTTAAGTTTTAGCCTATCTTTTTTTAAGAATTCCAGATATTTGTTAATAGCTTGAAGTCTTAAATTTACTGTTTTGGGTTTAAATGTTTCCATTAAATACCCTTTGTAGGCAAGTAGATTTGCTATGTTTACTTCAAAATAAGTGGAAATAAAATAGTTAATAGTCCACAAGTACGAAGTGATTGTTTTTTCTGAAAGATTCTCTTTCAATAAATAATTTTTAAATTTTTCGTTCATCTTGAACCTCCTTTTCATTACAATTAAAGGCGATTCTAGTTTTATAATCTTTTATTGAAGAAAAATTTATTGTATTGTATCAAGCTGATTAAATATAGATTTGATTTTTTTTACTATTCTATTTTGTTCTTGTATGGGTGGTATTAACATATTAACATCTCTTATTGCATCAATTGAAATGCTATCTTGTGCGGTAGCTTTTTTATGCTTAGTTAATTCTATTTTTCCGATGCTGCTTCTTAGAAAATACAAAACATACTCTTCTAAAATATTGATATTTAGTGAGTTGAACAGCTCTATTTTTCCTACATTTGACCCCAAATGAAATTTCCCTTTTTTATTATGGATTGCAACATTACCAATTGTGCCAACATATGGCAATAAAATACATTTTTTATTAATTTGGCTTCTAACTAAATTGTCTGAAACTTTATTAGGAATATAATGTTCAAATTTGTATATTATTTCTCCATCTTGTATATTTTTACCTTTAAATAAGGGAACACCTTCTGAACATAAATTATTTGCAATATATTTTGTATATTCAAATCCTGCCAATTTGGTAACAAAAGCAATTGAATTAATTTTAGCAACCCTCCACGAATCTGGGATTTCAAATGGTAAGTCATCATCAATGCAAACCGTTTCTCCGTCTATCTGCTCATAATAAGAGTTATCATCACTATTTTTAAAGATATATGTTTCGTTTTTATCACGTTTTAACTTACCTTCTTTGATTAATTTTTCTTTTTCTTCTCTTATTTTTCCCAATAATTTGTCTGCCGGTTCATCATTCGGATCTTGCGGAACGAGTTTACCTTTTATTGCTAAATCCAATACTTTTGCTTTGGTTTGTTTGATGACATTAGACAAAGCCTCTTTATCAAGGGTAATATTTTCAATAGCATTAATTGTAGAATTTAGTATATTAACTATCTTTTTTTGCTCTGACAAAGGCGGGATTGGTAGAAGTGCATTTTCTGCATCATCAGTGCCTAATCTTGGCATTTTTACACCATAAGTAAGATTGTTAACGTAGTTTAGAAAGAAAGGACTTTTTAGAATATATCGTAAATATTCAGGCAGAATATCCTTATATATTCTAATTGGTACTATCTCTGTTGTACAAATGCCATCTTCATCTGCAACTAGGACTTTATCTAAATATGGTCGAAGTTTTCCATATAATACATCATTTTTTACAAATTTTTTTTTAGAACTGGAAAACATTTTATTATTAATTCTATTTCTTACAATTAGATTTGAAGTTTCTTTTTCAATATCTTCAAGATCAAGAATCCATAAATTTTTATCTTGTATTTGTTTATATGTTAGGCTTGGCATTCTACCATAATTGGCAATATCTTTTAATCTACACCACGCCCAGGATTCCGGGATATCAAACGGGATTTCATCTTCGATACAAACTATGCTTCCATCTGCAAACTTCTCATAATGTAACTTATCATCACCAATAAATATGTATGATTCGTTCTTATCTCGCTTTAATTTACCCTCTTTAATAAGCTGTTCTTTTTCTTCTCTTATGCGTTCAAGTAGCTTACTTGCCGGTTCGTCATTAGGATCTTGCGGAACGAGTTTACCTTTTATTGCTAAATCAAGAATTTTTTGTCTTAATTGCTTTGTATTCATTATTCTTTAACCTCAGCAATTAACTCTTGTAGTTTAGCAACGGAAGTAACAATGGAATCTGTTTTTGTTTTTATTTCTTCTAACAATTCATTAAGAGAACAATCGGGAACTTCATCTCCTGTTTTAATCCAAGAGATATCCAAACTTGTTTTATCTCTTTTTAGAATTTCATCATAAGAATACCTGCGCCATCTTCCGTCAGGATTTTCTTCTGACCAGGTTTGTTTTCTTTTTGAAAAATCGTCTGCACAGTAACATTTTACAAAATCATCAAAATCGGATTCTTTAAGCGGATTTGTCTTACCAAAAGATGGCATATTTGAACGTAAATCATAAATCCATACTTCTTTTGTATTTCCTTTATCTTCTTTGCCACGGCTAAAGAATAATACATTTGTTTTTACACCTTGTGCATAAAATATACCGGTTGGAAGTCTTAAAATTGTATGTAAATTACACTTTTCCATTAAGTCCTTACGGATTTTTTCTCCGTCATTATCGGCAAAAAGAACATTATCCGGTAATACAACTGCTGCACGCGCATTGCCTGTATTTTTTAAACTACGATATATATGCTGCAAGAAGTTTAATTGTTTGTTGCTTGTTGGGAATGTAAAATCATCTCTTGTTGCACGTTCTCCGCCTTTTTTAGTCCCAAATGGGGGGTTAGTAAGTACAACGTCATAACCTTTTAATTGCTTACCTTCAGTTGATAAGGTATCTGCAAGATAAATTTTGCCTTCTATATTATGCAACATTGCATTCATCAATGCTAAACGGTGGGTATCATGTACCAATTCGCAGCCTGTAAATGATTGTTGGATTTGAAAATTTTGTTCATCAGTAGATAAGTCAAATAAATCACTTGTATTATTTTTAATGTGTTGATCCGCAGCAATCATAAAACCAAAAGTCCCGCATGCCGGGTCATTACACTTTTCTCCGGCTTTTGGATCAACAAGCTTTGTCATAACATTAATCAATACTCTTGGGGTAAAATATTGTCCTGCTCCTGATTTCTTTTCGTTAGCGTTCTTCTCTAAAAGACCTTCATACAAGTTCCCAAGACCTTCTTCTCTTGCGGAATACCAATCTAAACCATCAATGGATGTAATTATCTTTTCAAGATTTTTAGGTTCATCAATATTACTTATTGCACCTTGATAGATCTCTCTTATTCTACCCTGGCATTCATCTCCCAAGTAATTTAAAAGTTCTTTATAAAAATGTTTTAACTCAATACCTTTTTTTGCAACAAGTTTATCCCATCTATATTTTTCCGGAATTTTGTCTTCTGTTCCTGTTTCTTTACTCATTTTTAAGAATAGAATATATGTTAACTCCGTTACATATTGATGATATGTAATACCGTCATCTCTTAATACATCACATAATTTCCATAATTTTGAGACAATTTCTTTATTGTTCATGCAACATTTTCCTCGTCATTGTATAGATATTCATTGAGTTCATCTATAAGTTCTTGTAATTTTCCGCCAAACCTTTTATCAATTGCATTAAATCCGCCATTAGTTCTGAATGCACCGCTATTAAGAATTTGTTTATCCATAACAGTTTCTTCAAGTAGGCTTTTTTCAATTCTATCAAGCCAATCTAGCTGCATTTTATTAAATTCATGATTTAACTTAATTTTTGCAACTGCATTCTTGATTCTTCTTTCATGGCTAACCAAAGGAGAACCTAATGCCTGTTGACGAATAAAGCTGATGATATCTGCAGCAATATCAACATTTTTCATATGTTTCCACGCAGAATTTAATAACTGTTCATTAAATTGATTTTCATCCAAAATAAGTTTTAATTCTTTTAAATCAGCTCTTGTTAAATCTTTTGGTCTAGTACAGACAGTTTTTAAGGCTGCAATTTTATTGATATTGTCATTAATAAATTCTTTAAACGATTCGATATAATCTTCCGGACGTTTGCCATTTATATAGTCACGTTTGTGTTCTGTTAATTTATCTTCTCTATCATCATATACTTTTGGCCTTGGTGCACTTTTCTTTTTAATATCTAAAAGTATAAACGCATCTTTATATTTTTGCATAAATTCTCTGGATTCTTTTGGTGATTTGAAGCGAGATTCTGACACTATTTGTGCAGGAGTTTTACCTTCTGTTTTTATTTGGAATTTATCTAAAGTTTCTTTAGATAAATTCTTTTGCTTTCTTTGAATTTTTGCAAATAGTAAATCTAACTGGTTTTGAATATGCGCATCATCTTCAAAAGTTTCCAAACCTTTATACAAATCTTCTATTGTTGTTGTTACATTATTTACAACAGGCTTCATTGTATTAACAGGAGCTAATGACTCATAAACTCCGACAGGATCATATATTTCAAAATGAGTCTTACCAATTTCAGGGCATAATCTTGTAGCACGACCCAACATTTGTTCAAATAAAATTCTTGATTTAATTCTTCTCATAAATACAAGTTTTGTAATCTCAGGAACATCAATACCTGTTGTTAATAAATCAACTGTAACTACAATATTAGGGTATTGTTCATTTTTAAATCTTTTAATAGCTTCTGCGATTTTCTTTTTATTACCACCTGCTACACTACCTGTAATCTTTAGAACAGCATCATTGTCTATGCCGTATTCTGAATATATCTTTTTCAAAATATCAACAATCATATCTGCGTGATCATCATTTACAGCATATATTAAAGTTTTTTCTCTGCCTTCAGGATTTATGTCTTTTGCAATTTCGGATAGTACAGTTTTATTAAAATTCGGTAGTACTATATCTCTATTGAATTTATCCACATCAAATTCAAGCTCATCTTCTAATTCAGCACTATTAACAATTTCTCCTGTAACCGGATTATAGATTGCAAGGGTATCACCTTTTTTATAGTGTACTCCCTCTTCACTTAATTTTGTTTTGATAGTATGTGGTGCATCATAATCAACTAAATATCCATCAATAACAGCTTCTCTGTATGAATAATTAAATACCGGTTTACCAAATATATCTGTAGTATGTAAAGCCGGAGTCGCTGTTAATGCTACTTTAAATGCATCAAAATATTCTATTACTGTTCTGTATTTTGAAACATAATCGTCTTGGTCTCTGTACAGAAGTTCATCATCACTCATTTCTCTATCTAAAATGTAGCCTCGATGAGCTTCATCAACTATAATTGCATCAAAATCCGAAACAGAAGGATAAGTTTCATCTTCAGGATACATTATTCTTTTAACCATACTTTGAATAGTTGCAACCTGAATTTTTGTTGTTTTATCAATGTCTTTATCTTCAAGTTTATTGATATTGTATATTTGATCTAATGACATTAAATCTTCAAGTTTTACATCTTGGAATACATCTTGAGCTTGTTCACCAAGAGCAGTTCTGTCCACCAAGAATAAAATTCTTTTAAATCGTTTACTTTTAAGAAAACGATATATCATACCAAGAATAGTTCTTGTTTTGCCGGTTCCAGTGGCCATTGATAACAAAGCCGTTTTCTTACCGTCAGCCAAAGCTTGTTCAACAGCCTCAATAGCTTTTAATTGATAATTTCTTAAATTTAAACCATCGCTATCCTGCAAGAAATCATAAGGCATATTTGATAATGTATCTTCTGCTTCTTTCTTATTTTGTTCGAGCATTTCGATTATGCCTTCCGGACTTATCCAGCCTTTTAAGGCATACGGAGCATTGCTTTCATCCCTTAAATCTAAAAACCATATTCCGGATTTTGTTTCAATTTGTTTTAAATACTTTCTTCCATTAGTTGCAAAAACAAATGGAACCTGAAAATCTTTGCAGCATTTTGCTAAACAGTATTTAGAATCATTCTCTTTTATGCATCTAGAATAATCTTTGCATTGATAATCAATTACAGATGGTATATCTAACATTGCCTTTTTAGCTTCAACAATACCAACTAACTGCAAGCCTATAAATAAAGCGTAATCAGCATAACCTGTTTTAGAAACTTTTGAATCTGTCGGCCATTCAGCAATTGCTTGGTTAACACCTTTTTGTGGTCTTGCACCTTTTGAATATCTAAGTTCTTTGGTGTCAACTGTCCATCCGACTCTTCTTAATTGTTCATCAATAAAGAATCTGGTTTCATCTTCAGAAATATCAAGACCTTCTGAAACAGTTTCGGCTTGTTTTTTACGTTCAGTACTGTTTACTTCATGAACCACTTGCATTTGAACAATTTGTTCATTTAATGCATTAATTTGTGCTTCTTTTTCTTTTATAATTTTTTCATAATCAGTTGCAGGTATTTCTTCAGGCATTACAAATGGTTCTGCTTTGTACTGCCAATCCATGTAAACTTCAACAAACCACTTAGATAGACTATATGCCATTTTTAATAAAATTTTAGCATTTTCAACCGAGTCTAAACCGGCATGTACAGCATCATTTCTTCTTATCCTTAATGCATATAAAATATCGTCAATTATTTTAGGAAGAATACCTTCCTTTTTTAAAATTCTTATTTTTGTTGCTAATGTATTTTTATCTTCCGGTATGCTTAGTTTTTCAATATCAAAAACTGCATTAACAATGGTTTCACTTAAAAGACCAAGTTTATAAATGCAAGCATTAGGGTCTGAATATAAATAGCATTCTGCGGTACTGCCCAACTTTGCAAGTTGTGGATAATATTTATTCAAATATTCAAAATTGGATGTTGGCAAAGCAGAACTCCTATTTAATACTTCCACATAATTATATTATCATGAACATAAAGATAATATTTATGTTTATTGATAATACTATGATTTTTAAAATGCATTTAAATTACATTTATAAAAATTTATAAAACTATTTGTCGGACAAATAATTTTATAAATTTATGTCAAATTTTTAAAATGTCGGACATTTAGTTTTATAAATTCTTCCCTTAAAATCGTTCAATTTTAAAATTTATCATTTTATGTGTCAGACATTTTAATTTTAAATGTCTGATTACATTAATGAAACATCAATCATTTTAACTCCTTTCACTGTATTTTGTTTCTAAAAAGTTCGATTCTCCTATGCTATCTAAAAAAGAAAAATCTCTCAAGTCCACGCTATAACTGTAAAAGAACACATGCTTTGATTATTTAGAACGAATGGTTTGACTATTACGGGCAAATTAATTTTAATTCTTACAAAATTTAATTCCTAAACATTAAAAAATCTCATTGATAAATCTACTCATTTGAGTAGATAATATTTTATATTAAATTAAGGATTAAAAATGGAAGATTTTAGTTTTGATGGGTATTATTTAGGACATTTTAAGCCTAATTCTATACTAAGAGAAAAAAGATTAGTTTTGGGGTCAACTCAACAACAAGTTGCAAATTTGACAAAAGTAAATTATGGACAATATCAAAAATTTGAAAGTGGTGAAAGAAATATTATGACAGCATCGTTTCAAATTGCTTGCAGGGTTATAAAGGCTCTTAATATGGATATAGATAAATTTTTTAATGGTGATTATGTCATAGGAGAACCTGTAAAAGAAGCTCCTGAAGGTTTAGTTTATGCAAGTACAGGCAGACCATTTAATAAAGAAATAGAGTAATTATGAATTATCATTTTTCAAGATTTCAAGACAAACATAATACAGACCATCAAGGATATATATTATCAAGAAATAATACTGAACTAGAAACTTTATTTTATGATATTGATAAAATCTCTTATGCAGAATTAGTTCAAAAGAAAAAAGAATTTTTCAATTTTATTTGCAGTAAGTATCAAGATGTTGATAGACGTACTTTATTAATGATATTTGCTTATGTTGATGACGGTATGCTTACTTATTATAAAGAACAATATCCAATTGAAGAAAAAGTTGTCGGCAAATGGATATACAAAGATTGTCCGAAACGCACCAAAAGATACTACAAAAAACTAACTGAAGATGAATTAATTTTGGTAGAAGTTGCTTTGGCTAAATACAGAGATAGACTTGGATATAAAGTGTTTAAAGTTTAAACACTTTACTTTATCTATAACTTTACATTTGTAATCTTACGTTCAATTATTTTTCCATCCAATTCAAAACTAATTCTACAATCAGAATTTATAAATTCTTTAAACGATTGTGGTTTGTGAGCAATATCATTTAAAGAACCTAAATGTATTATTTGGGGCTTTTTAGTTTTCAAATTTACTGCAATTCTATACTCATTTTGTAATGCATAATCATTGAATTTACGAAATGGTCCCATCTCTCCTGTGTATGATTTTTTATCAACATACTCAATAAATCTAGCTTGTAATTTATAATTTGACAGACATTTAACAACTCTATTTATAAATTCTTTAGTATTTAAAATAACAACAACAAAGTCTTTATTGTTGGCAAAATTAGAATTATCAATAATAAAATTGTTGTTCAAAGTCCATTCTAAATCAATTGAGCTGAGAGAGTATAAGTGGGTGTATTCCTTTTCTTCTCCTGTCGTAATCGTTAATTCTTCTAATTCTTTTCCCCCAACAAATTTTATTGGCTCGTTATTTCGACCATTAGGATAAAGACTCAAACTAACATCTTTTATTCCGTCTCCGGCATAATGATAGGCACAATATTCGTTATTATCTGCTCTCCCATCATCTGAATATTCTAAATTTTTAAAAAAATCAAATGTATTAAAGTATAACTCCCCTTTTTCATAAAGATTTTTCATGTGCTCATATTCACCTAATTTCAGAAAGAGGAGTTTACGATTATTCTTTAATTTTATTTTTTCATTAGTATTCAAATGGGAAGTTCCTCTGGTTATATTGCAATTTTAAATTTATAATATCATATTTTATATTTCTTTTTTATAACAAACATCTACAAGAATTTTTGCAACACCATTTATTAATTCTTCAACCTCAGTATTACTAGGTTCTCTATCTTTTGAATGACAGCATAAATTTCTTATGTCAGCCAAATATAATAATTTTTTATAAAGAGTAACATCAATTGCATTTACTGATTTTAAATAATCAAAGTATTTTGACAAAGTATCATTTTTTCCAACCTTAATAGTTGGATATTTTTTACATACTGATTTTAAATGGTTTTCAAGAGCAACTCCTGCAATTACTCCAGCAGGTCTAATATATTTTTTGGATAATAGATATCTTGCAGTCTCAAGTTCATCAGTATAAAACTGGTATTGAATATTTACTTCTATATCATAAAGAGCCTTATCCAAACAATCTAAACAACTTTTTAAAATGTTTTTCTGCTGTTTTAATAATTTATATACGATATCTTCTATCCTATTATCAAGTTTTATAGAACCAACACTAATACGATTAAAATATGACCAAATAGTTATCACCGAGAATCTTTGTGCAGTTTTACTATTATGTATATAACAAGATTTAAATTCTTCTAATCGTTCTGGTAATACGCAAGATACTACACGACAAGCTTTTGTATAAAAAAGAGTATATTCCTCACTTAAATCGCAAATTCCTTGATTATAATCATTTATTACTTCCTCATATTTAGCCTCATCTTCGCTATTATATTCATTCGTTAATGATTCTTTATAAGCAAAAATAAAACACAATAACTTAATATCTTCAATTAAATTTGTTATTTCTTTTTTTATTTCTTCTTGTATCATGGATTTCCTCTTAATCTTTTAATTCTTCTAACAATTCGTTATATTGCTCTAATACAACTTTTAATTCTTCTTTTACTTTTTTAAGATATTCATAAAAAGATGTTCTTAATTCTTCAATTTTCGTATTTGAATACATTGCATATTTTTTCATTACTAACAAATATACAGTACATGCAAATTCATGGATACGATTCCTGTATTCCATTAAAGAATTTTCTACAGATTTATTATTAGACTTATTATAAAATTTAAAGAGTTCTACATACTTATTGAACTTTCTTTTTTTGTTTGTTATCTCAATATCAATATTACGTAATTCTTTTTTGTAAACTTCATTTGAACTGAATAAATCTTTGTATATATCATTATTATTAGATTCAGATTGAATAGAAACACAAGGATCCTCCTGACAATGCATCTCTAATATACTGATTAAATCTATAAGAGAATAAACAAGGTCTATTTTTATAGTTTCTAATTTTTCTTTTTTTATTTTATCTTTCCATAATGTATATGAAAAAATTCCAAGCACTAATAATCCAATTGCACTTATATGTTCAGCATTAGTTAAAAATTTTTCAACTATATTTGGTTTTACATTTAAACATGATATTGAATAAATTAAGTTGTATATGCTTAATTTTTCTATTACCATAATTACTCCTTTTTATAAAATTACGATATCCATTTTTGAATATTGTAAGATTTTGTACATACTGCATCAAAATTAATTTTATTATCTTGGATATATTTTTTATAACAATCAATTTTTTCAGGTTGACCTTGTAATTCAGGCGAAACTAAACATAATTTAAAGCCAGCATCTTTTAATTGTAGATAACTTTCAACATCTATTGGTAACTTACTAAAACAATCAACCCATACCCATTTAGCTCGTCCTTTCATAGCAAGAGCTAGTTCAATTGGTTCAATTTCAGAAAATCTTACAGCACTATTCATATTCCCCATATTGGAAAGTAGATATATCATAGGTATAGAACTGTCTAAAAAGAAATAATTATTAATACTGTATTTTTCCAGTAATTCAATTATTCTGTGTTCAATTCTTTCTGACTTAACATTAACAATCATTGTTCCATGGTGATATTTTTTTAAATATTCTTCAAAATTTTCACCTGATTCAAACGGATTATGTATAATAATTAAATCATTTCCGCTATCTCTTACATCTAATTCTACACCACAATATGTGGGCAATTTATCTAATTCTTCAATTGTATTTACTCTGTGTGCTATAAATTCCATTATTTTAACCCTTTTTTTAATTTAAAGCTAAACTCTATTGTTCTTTTAATAAACTTCCACTTCGCAACAAGTCCTGTATTCCAGTGGGATGCCCCATGTATCCGCTCAGGAAATATAACGGGAAATCTAATGATTTTATATTTTTCTTTTTTTGCTTGATATAATGCAAATAAATCGAGAGCAAAGTCGTAAGGTGGATTTTTCCAATTTTCAAATAATTCTCTAGAAAAGATATTCGGTTGAGCATTTATATCCCACAAAAACTGCCCCATTAATAAAGTTTCAAAACAACCCATTCCAAAGGTGAAAAATACATCAAACAAAGGTCTACCTTTTCTATTACCTTTTACAAAGATTTTATTGCAATTTTCTTTTTCAATAATATCTAAGGCTTTAATTACATCATTCGGATCTGTTTGCATATCAGCATGAGTCCATCCTATATAATCACCTTTTGCGGAATTCAATCCCTGCAAAATTCCGTAGCCATACCCTTGATTAACTTCAACTTTAACGGTTTTAGCAAAAGCATATTTTGGTAAAAGTTCATTTAAAACAGCTTCTGAATTATCCGTAGAACCGTTATTAACAAGAATAACTTCTATATCATCACGTTTTATAACTTCACTAAATCTGTTTAATATCAAAGGGATATTTTTTTCTTCATTATAACAAGGTACTATTATCGATAATTTCATATTCATTCCTTTCTATTTCTTGAATACCCAAAATTTTTGCCCAATAAAGTTTAGAATTGTACTTGTGCCTGTTGCACACAGAAATGCAAATAATTTTACCATTTCAAAACTGTTTAAAGGTTCAAAAAACTTAAAAATCATCGGCAATAAAATTAAGGCGGCTTTATTAACAAAAATATTTACAATTAATGTTGAGATATAAAGCCCGAAAAATTTTGCAATTTCTGATTTCGATTTTTTTGTTTGCTCAAAGGTATAATATTTGTTTATTAAATAAGCTGCAACTGTTCCGATTAAAAAAGAAAGTCCTTTGGCTATAGATAAATCAATGTAATGTGATAATATGTAGTAAAATAAACAATCTGTTCCGACTGCACAGCATCCTGCAATAAAGAAACGGAATAATTGTTTTTTTAACTCATTATTCATTATTTTTTCCTCCGTTTTTACTGTAGACAAAGAATAAAGGAGAGAATGCTAATAACATTATTAGCATTATTAATATTCCTTTTTCCCATGGTGAATGATATTTTAAGATAATTTCTTTTGTTTCAGGAGGGATGTTAACTACAATTCGATTATATGCATCTGTTGTATATTTTAAAGGTTTTTTATCTGCAAATAACTTATAATGTCTCCTATTCAGGAAATTTATAGTAATAATATTATCATTAGCATTGGGAAATACTTTTATGCCTTGAGTATTTAATTCAAATGGAACTTCCTTTATGTCCTGATTAAAGACAATAGGCTTAGAGTCATTGAAAATATAATAATTAATGTCTTTATACTTATAAATACATCTAAAATTTTCATTTATAATTTTTTTAATTTTTTTATTAGCATACTCATCTGCTTTTGTCAGTTTATACCATTCTTCATTTGTATTAAAGTCCATGTATATAAAATATTTCACACCATATTCTAAAAAGTCTTCATATAAATATTTATCAACCATATTTGCCTGAAAAACTAATGATGCATCATTATTATACATTTTTTTATACAATGACATATTATCCTTTAATAAGATTTCTAATCTGTCATCATACGCATCAATACTTGGTATTGCATAATATGTTGGAAAATTAGAATTTAAAGTATAACTATAATACTCTTTGTTTGAACGTCTTGGGGAATATGAATAAACCCTGTGTTTTTTTATATCGGGGATTTGAGTTATCATATTCGATATATTTTTATATTTATTGTTTTTGAAATAATAAAATGCACTATCCACTGAATTTATATGTAAAAATATCAATATTAAAGTTACAATACATATAATTTTTTCTGTTTTCTTTGATAGTAATAATCTTGATAAAAATATTGCTCCCGAAACATTTAAAAATAAATTCACAAAAACCATCATTTTTATTGGCTGAATAAATTTATTAAAGATCGGCAATGAATGTATTATTTTCCATAAATAAAACTCATTTCCGAAACTCATAATTAAGGCAAATAACCCCAATAATAAGAAAATATTATTTGCAAAAAATTGTTCTATAATTCTTATTTTATTTCTTTCTTTAAAAGAAATTAGGTAGAGTATTAATACAAAAATACAAATTATAATTGTCACAAAAAAGGTACTGCCTGAGTAAAAAACTTGACCGAAGTAATTATGAAAATTAATGTCTTTTGATCCAAAAAATTCTAATATATAGTTTGGAATGATAAATGTTTTGAAATCAAAAAAAGTAGATCTATTAAAATTCCAAGGGATTCTTTCGATATCTTTAAACAAATCCAAAGTTACATATATCTGAGGTATAGTAAGAATAAATCCAAATATTATAGGAAAAATTGCTTTAATGGCATTTTTAATATTAGTATTTCGAGTTATTAATAATAAAATAATTCCTAAGATATAAAAACTACAACCATATATAAACATCTGAAAATTGCCACCATATCCTAATAAAGCAGTAACAATAGTTCCAATGATAAAGTATTTTACATTTAATTGTTGTTTCTTTAATGTTTCAAGACCAATAATTATAAATGGTGCAAATGCCGTTATAGGAGCCATGTAATACCAAGAACGAATACCTATTAAACTATATCCGGATAAACAGTAACAAATACAAACCAATATGGTAAAGTTCTTGTTAATACCGACTAATCTTGTTGCAATATACATAAACATGTATGCAAATAACAAATTGATTATTATATAAACATCCAATGTATATTCTGCATGCATTCCAATATATTTTGCTAAAAAATACGAAATATATATAAGTGGATTTGTAAGAGAATATACACCAACTGATGATGTTGGCAAACCTGCAAACTGATAAGGATTAATTTCTGGGAACAAACCTTTTTCAAAAAAGTTTTTGCAAGCATCCAATATCACAGGATTAAATTGCGTAAAATTATCATCATTGACAAAATAAGTCCCACCATTAATAAATTCTATAAATATTAAAGAAAATAAAACGATTAAAAACCCTATCCAAAAACCATTACCTATTTGAAAAGGAATAAAATTTTGTTGATATAATATTTTTTGTAAAATTCAAATATTTTATTAGGTATAAATAACACACATTATGCATAAATATTGAATATCTTATATTAGAACAAATAAAAGGGGTGGATTATATATGGATAATAATAATTGTTGTATTGAAAAAATATTAAAAATTATATGTAAATTACAAAGTAAAGCAGAAAAGTTTGATGATATACCAAATTCTTGTGATAGACCATTTTTAGGATGTAACACATCAGCTTGTTTCTATAACACAAGACCTGTTACTTTTTACAATAGAAACAATGAACTTATCACATTAAATTATACTTTAAATGATGAAACTGGAACTAGTAGTGTTTTTAGAGTTGAAAAAACTGATGGATGTTGCTGCACTTGTCGTGTTTTAGCACCAAATCCTGATGCTACTGCAGCTCTTGATAATCCTTATGTTGCTACAAATTCATTTTATACATTAAATTGTAATTGTATTTGTGTTTTACAATGCTTACCTGATACTTTTGTAGATTGCATTTGAAAGGGGGAAATTTAAAATGTGTGAAAATAATAACAATAACGAATGTTCTTGCTACACAAACATATTAAACACTATTGTTACATTACAAAGACAAGGTGATATTTGTGATGATACATTAAATAGTTGTGATAGACCATACTTAGGATGTGCAACTTCATCATGTTTTTACAACACAAGGCCAATAACTTTCTATAGTTGTGGTAATACGACACTTTGGACAATGCCATATACATTAAATGGTCAAACAAGTAGAAGTTCCGTATTTAGATGTGAAGCTGTAGATGGATGTTGCTGCACTTGTCGTGTTTTAGCACCAAATCCTGATGAAGCAAGTGAAAATCCTTATGTTTCAACAAACTCACTATTTACACTTAACTTAAACTGTGTAGGTGCAATTAGCTGTTTACCTGATACATATGTAGCTTGTATATAAAATAATAAAATACTTAAAAAAACTTCAAAAAGAAGTTTTTTTATTTT
>ENA-OPUE01001232-OPUE01001232.1-human-gut-metagenome-genome-assembly--contig:-NODE-1232-length-16240-cov-2.914056_pt1 | contig 16240 bp, 8 predicted proteins | sample MGYA00241466_ERZ501924 | MGnify/ENA primary metagenome ERZ501924 (study PRJEB25962, sample SAMEA2042223) | human gut metagenome | biome: human gut; feature: human-associated habitat; material: faeces...
CCTCAACAAATTTAGTATCTCCTGGGTCTAAGATTCTCATCTTATTAATCATTCTCTTAACAATAATTTCAATATGTTTATCGTTAATATCAACACCTTGAAGTTTATATACACTTTGAATTTCTTTTAGAATGTATTCTTGAGCAGTAAGTGGGTCAGTAACAGCAAGTAATTCTTTAGGAGCAATAACACCTTCAGTAAGTTTATCTCCTGCTTCTACTTTATCACCAACACTAACTCTAAGTTTCATATTATAAAGTGTTGTATGTTCTCTTTCACCAGCATCGTTTGCAACTGTAATAATATGTTTACCACCATTTTCCTCAATTTTAGTTACAGTACCAGTAATTTCAGAAATAGTAGCTTTATATTTAGGCGTTCTAGCCTCAAATAATTCTTCAACTCTTGGAAGACCTTGTGTGATATCATCTTCACCGGCAACTCCACCTTTGTGGAAGTTTTTCATTGTAAGCTGAGTACCAGGTTCACCAATTGATTGAGCGGACATAATACCTACAGCTTCGCCAGTTTCAACTAAGTTACCTGTAGCAAGGTTTCTACCATAACATTTTTGACAAACACCGTTTTCAGTTTTACAAGTAAGTGAAGAACGAATTTCAACTTGTTTAATGCCAGCCTTTTTAACTTTTTGAACAACAGCTTCAGTAATCATTTCACCAGATTCACATAATACTTTCTTAGTTTCTGGATCAATAATCTTTTTAGCGGCAAATCTTCCTAAAATTCTTTCTTCAAGAGGTTCGATAACTGAACCATCTTTATCATTTAATAAGTCTTTAACAACTACACCATGGATTGAACCACAATCATGTTCTTTAACAATAATATCTTGAGCAACATCTACAAGTCTTCTTGTTAAGTAACCAGAGTCGGCAGTTTTTAAAGCAGTATCGGCAACACCTTTTCTTGAACCATGTGTTGATAAGAAGAATTCTAGAACTGAAAGTCCTTCCATAAATGATGATGTAATCGGAATTTCAACTGTATCACCATTTGGTTTAGCCATTAAACCTTTAAGACCTGCAAGTTGAGTAAAGTTTGTAACCTCACCACGTGCTCCTGAATTCATCATCATGAATATTGGGTTATCAAAATCGCCAGCACTCATTTCTTTGAATTCATTTTTTACGTTTTCAGTACATTTAGACCAAATTGCAATTACAGCTTCATGTCTTTCTTCTTTAGTAATAATACCACGTTTAAATTGTTTATTAACTTTATCTACAGCTGCTTTTGCCTCTGCAATAAATTCTTCTTTTTTATGTGTAGTTTTGATATCTGCATAAGATACTGTAATACCAGCTATAGTTGAATACTTAAATCCTTGATCTTTTAATTTATCAAGCATTATAGATGTTTCAGTAGTACGATATCTTTTAAATACTTGAGCAATTAATGATTTTAATGTTCCCTTTACAAAAGGTGATACCAAAGGCATTTCTTTAATAGCCTGTGGAATATTAGTTCCAGGTTCTAAGAAATATTTCATTGGTGTAATACCTTCGATATTATCTTTTGAAGGTTCATTCATATATGGGAATGAATCTGGGAATATTTCATTAAATTTAAGTTTTCCAACTGTAGTAACTAAATATTTACCTTGTTGTTCATCAGTAAATAACTTATGTTTAAATGAACTTGCTGGTATAGCAATTCTTGTATGTAAAGTAATTTCTTTTCTCTCATAAGCCATTAATGCTTCATTTTCATCTTTGAATACTCTACCTTCACCTTCTTCTCCAGCTTTTTCAATAGTTAAATAACAGTTACCAAGTACCATATCTTGTGAAGGTGTAACAATTGGTTTTCCATCTTTTGGATTTAGAATATTATTAGCACTAAGCATTAAGATTCTAGCTTCAGCTTTTGCTTCTTCAGAAAGTGGAATATGGATAGCCATTTGGTCACCATCGAAGTCGGCATTAAATCCTGCACAAACTAGTGGATGTAATCTAATAGCTTTACCACCAACAAGTACTGGTTCAAATGCTTGAATACCAAGTCTATGTAGTGTTGGAGCTCTGTTTAAAAGTACTGGATGTTCAGTAATTACATCTTCAACAATATCCCAGATTGATTCATCACGAGAATCAATAAGTTTTTTAGCACCTTTAATATTGTGAGCCAAACCTCTTTCAACAATACCATTAATTACATGTGGTTTAAATAACTCAATAGCCATTTCTTTAGGAAGACCACATTGGTGCATTTTAAGATTAGGTCCAACAACGATAACAGAACGACCAGAATAGTCAACTCTCTTACCTAATAAGTTTTGACGGAAACGTCCTTGTTTACCTTTTAACATACTAGATAAACTTTTAAGTGGTCTATTACTTGCTGCAGTAATACTTCTTCCTCTTCTACCATTATCAAATAATGAGTCAACAGCTTCTTGAAGCATACGTTTTTCATTTTGAACAATAATAGTTGGAGCACCAAGTTCTAGTAATTTCTTTAAACGATTATTTCTATTGATAATTCTACGATATAAATCATTTAAATCGCTAGTTGCAAATCTACCACCATCAAGTTGAATCATTGGTCTTAATTCTGGTGGAATAACTGGTAACACATCAAGTACCATCCATTCAGGTTTATTACCAGATTCTTGGAAAGCAACTAAGCAATCAAGTCTCTTAACAAGACGAATTCTCTTTTGCCCAGTTGTATTTTCAAGTTCGCGTCTTAAATCTTCAACTTCTTTATCAATATCAACTTGTTTTAATAATTCTTTAATAGCTTCAGCACCCATACCTACTTTAAAAGTATTTCCATACTTTTCATAATAAGCACGATATTCTTTATCAGATAAAGTTTGTTTAACTTCTAAAGGAGCTTTACCTGGATCAATTACTACGTAACTTACGAAATATAATACTTCTTCCAAATCTCTTGGAGACATATCTAGGACAAGTCCCATTTTAGAAGGAACACCTTTAAAGAACCAAATGTGAGAACAAGGAGCAGCAAGTTCAATGTGCCCCATTCTTTCTCTTCTTACCTTTGAACGAGTTACTTCAACTCCACAACGATCACATATGATATTTTTATATCTTAATCTTTTATATTTACCACAAGAACATTCAAAGTCTTTAGTTGGTCCGAAAATCTTTTCACAGAATAGACCATCTCTTTCAGGTTTAAGGGTACGGTAATTAATAGTTTCAGGTTTTTTAACTTCACCATAAGACCATGCACGTATCTTTTCTGGTGATGCAATACTAACTTTAATACCTTTAAATTTACTAACATCTATCATTATTCTTCACCTTCCCCATCATTTAAAATATCTTCTTCGATATCTCCTGGAAATTCAAGACTATCCAAATCTTCTTCTTCTTCAAATTCATCCTTGTATTCTTCTAGATTATCTTCAACAACTTCTTCATTATTAAGTTCATTTGTTGTAACATCTATTTCATCAATTCTAAATGCATCATTATCGTCTTCATCTTCTTCAATGTCTTTAAATTCTACAACATTATCATTATTATCAATAACTTGAACATCTAATCCTAATGCTTGGAATTCTTTAACTAAAACTCTGAATGATTCTGGTACACCAGCTTGATCAATTGTTTTACCTTTAACTAAAGATTCATAAACTTTAACACGACCTGTGATATCATCGGCTTTAACAGTTAAAATTTCTTGTAACACATGAGATGCACCATAAGCATATAATGCCCAAACTTCCATTTCTCCGAAACGTTGTCCACCAAATTGAGCTTTACCACCTAAAGGTTGTTGAGTAACAAGTGAATAAGGTCCTGTTGCTCTAGCATGTAATTTATCATCAACCATGTGATGTAATTTAACCATGTACATAACACCAACATTAATTCTATGGTCAAAAGCTTCTCCAGTACGTCCATCATGTAAAACAACTTTACCATCTGGTTCCATACCAGCTTCTTTCATTTCTTCCGAAATATCTTCCCAAGTTGCACTATCAAATACTGGAGTAGCATAATGTCTACCTAAAATCTTACCAGCCATTCCTAAATGAAGTTCTAGAATTTGACCAACGTTCATACGAGATGGAACACCAAGTGGGTTAAGCATAATGTCTACTGGACGACCATCTGGCATAAATGGCATATCTTCCTCAGGTACTACTAAAGAAATAACACCTTTATTACCATGTCTTCCTGACATTTTATCTCCAACTTGAATTTTTCTCTTTTGAACTATATAAACTCTTATAACTTTTTGAACACCAGCCGCAAGTTCATCTGAATTTTCTTTTGTATAAATTTGTACATCATGAACAATACCATCAGCACCATGATCCACTCTAAGTGAAGTATCTCTAACTTCTCTTGTTTTTTCACCAAAGATTGCATGAAGTAATTTTTCTTCAGAAGTAAGTTCTTGCATTCCTTTTGGAGTTACTTTACCGACAAGAATATCGCCTTCTCTAACTTCTGTACCTATTCTTACAATACCATCAGCATCAAGATTTTTACGAGCATCTTCAGAAACATTTGGTATATCACGAGTAATTTCTTCAGGTCCAAGTTTTGTATCACGACACTCAATATCATAGTGAGAAATATGAAGTGAAGTATATGCATCATCTTTAACAAGTCTTTCATTTAAGATTACGGCATCTTCATAGTTATAACCCTCAAATGTCATGAAAGCAACTGTCATATTTTTACCTAATGCAAGTTCTCCTTTATCACAAGAAGGACCGTCTGCAATAACTTGTCCAGCATGAACTTTATCGCCTGCTTTAACAATTGGTCTATGGTTTACACATGTTGATGCATTACTTCTTTCAAATGTAGAAAGATAATAAGTATCACATGATTTACCATTATTTATAACAATTTTTTTACTATCAGCATAATCAACTACACCAGCAGTTTTAGAAAGTACACAACTTCCTGATGATGATGCAGCGATGTATTCAACACCAGTACCAACTATTGGAGCTTCACTTGTAAGAAGTGGAACTGCTTGTCTTTGCATGTTTGCACCCATAAGGGTTCTTTTTGCATCATCGAATTCCAAAAACGGAATACAACTTGTAGTTACTGCAACAACTTGACTTGGAGCAACATCGACATAATCAACTTCTTCACGTTTAACAATTACGTTATCACCATTAACACGTACAAGAACTTCATCATCAATAATTCTATTATCTTTATCAAGTTTTACAGTTGCTTGAGAAATATAATAATCAGTTTCTTCATCTGCAGTCATATAAATTATATCTTTATCAACAACACCATTATTTACTTTATGATAAGGAGTTGTAATAAATCCATATTCATTAACTTTAGCATAACCAGCAAGTGATGTAATAAGACCTATATTTTGTCCCTCTGGTGATTCAATTGGACATATTCTTCCATAGTGAGATGAGTTAACATCTCTTACTTCCATACCAGCTCTTTCTCTTGAAAGTCCTCCTGGTCCTAAAGAAGAAAGTCTTCTTTTATCTGTAAGTTCAGCAATTGGGTTAACTTGATCCATAAACTTAGAAAGTTGTGATGAACCAAAGAACTCTTTTAATACTGCAGTTACAGGTCTAATATTTATTAATGTTTTTGGTGTAACATTTTCAAGTTCTTGAGTAGTCATTCTTTCACGAATAACTCTTTCCATACGAGCCATACCAACTCTAAATTGATTTTCTACTAGCTCACCAACTTGTCTTACACGTCTATTTCCTAAATGATCAATTTCATCTTCATTACCAATATTATAATGTAAATCAATATAATATGATAAAGATGCATAAACATCAGGAATAGTAAGTCTTTTTTCAGTTACACTACTATCAGTTCCAATTAAAGTAAGAACTTTTTTGCCATCAATCTTATCATAAACTTTTAAAGTTTGAATCATTTTAAAATCATCAAGTTCTTCATTAATTGTAGCTTCTTTTAAATTTAATCCACCAGCAAAAGCAACTTTTAATTTTTCAAGAATATCTTTAGTAATAACATCACCTTTTTTAGCAATTTCTTCACCATTAAATTTAATGTTTTCAGCTAAAGTACATCCAAGTATTCTTTCACAAATAAACATTTTTTTGTTAAATTTGTATCTTCCTACTTTTGCTAAATCATAACGGAATCTATCAAAGAATCTAGTGATTAATTGGTTTTTAGCACTATCAATAGTCGCAGGTTCTCCTGGACGAAGTTTTTCATAAATTTCAAGTAGTGCTTCATCAGTATTATTTGTAATATCTTTTTCTAAAGTATTTTTTACAAACTCATTATCACCAAATAATTCAATGATTTCTTCATCAGTGGAAAGTCCAAGTGCACGTAAGAATGTTGTAACAGCTACTTTTCTAGTACGATCTATTCTTACATAGATTACACCTTTAGCATCTGTTTCATATTCAAGCCATGTACCTTTATTAGGGATTATTTCTCCACTAACAATTCTTCTACCATTTTTATCTATTTCTCTTTTGAAATAAATAGATGGAGAACGAACAAGTTGAGATACAATTACTCTTTCAGCACCATTTATGATAAATGTACCAGCATCTGTCATAAGTGGTAAATCACCTAAGAATATCTCTTGTTCTTTTACTTCACCAGTTTCATGAAGGTAAAGTCTTGCTTGCACTTTAAGTGGTGCAGCATAGTTAACCATTCTCTCTTTTGCTTCCTTAATTGAATATCTTGGTTCATCTAAAGAATAGTCAGTAAATTCAAGTGAAATATTTCCAGTAAAACTTTCAACTGGAAAAAGATCCTCAAATACTTCTTTGATTCCATTTTCAATGAAATTTTGATAACTTTTCTTTTGAATTTCCAAAAGGTCTGCAAGTTCAAGAGTGTTACTTGATTTTGCGAAATTAATTCTTTCGCGATAGTCTCCGAATTTTTGTTTTTTATAAGCCACGATCTCACCCCATAATCTTATTTTTTTTGGACTATTTTTATGTTAAAAATAAACACGTCAACATTAAATAATTTTAGCAAAGAATAAAGTATTTTGTCAAGACATTTTACAGCAAAAAATGTAAAATCCTTTATCTTTTTCTTTTATTTCAACATTGTAATGTTCATTTAACAGTTTTTGTATAGATTTAGCACCTTGGTCCTTACGCATTACAAACCAAAGTCTTCCACCATCATTTAGATGTATTTTAGCATTAATAAGAAACTCTAATATAACTTTTTTACCAGCTTTTATCGGTGGATTTGTAATAATTACATCATATTTATCTAAAATGTTTTCATATACATTACTTTCAATTACTTTAGCATTAACTTTATTTGCAGCAATATTTCTTTCACATAAATGTAATGCTCTTTTGTTAACATCACACATAGTTATATTTTTACCAGTTATCTTAGCAAGCGATATTCCTATTAATCCATAACCACAACCTAAGTCTAAGATATTTTCATAATCAGATTCATTTTTTAAAAATGTTTCTATTAAAAGTCTACTTCCATAATCTAAATGATTTTTACTAAATACTCCGTTATCACTAAAAAAATCAATAGTTATGTTTTTATAATTATAACTAAGTGTCCTAATTTCACTTTTTAAATTTTGATTATTTGTAAAATAATGATCCATTTATTTCCCTTTTCTTTTCAAACTAATTTTATTATACAAAAAAAGGCACACTAAATCAAGTAGCAAGTGCCTTATTTTTACTATATAAAGTTTTTAATAAACTCCATAATTAAACTAAAACATGTTAAAAATAATATTATATATAAAAGTTCTTTTCTTTCAGATGAACTTTCCATTAAACTAACCCCCTTAATTACTAACATTCTATCATATTTTTATAAAAATGTCAAATCAGTGTAAAGTTATCTAGATAAATCATCTATTTTTTCTAATACAATATTTTCATAGTAGTCTAGCATTTTGCTTGAATGTTCTTCTTTAAGATGGAGAATATAATCAAATATATTTGTAAGTTCTGTTCTTTCTAAACTATGTAAATAACATTTTAATTTATAAGTATCCTCTAAGTTTGTAAAACAGCAATCAGGATTTTGATTATCACTAGCATCTTTCCATTTAGAAATAATCTTTTTACATTCTTCTACATTAAGAGGATTAAAATAATCATCATAAATTTCAGGTACATAATCCATTTGCATATTATGGCTTAAAATATAACATTCAACTTCATAACTATGGTAAGCATAATAAATTAAGTTATGAATACATTTTTTTCTTAATAAATCATAAAATTTAGAATTATTTGACTTAATACCTAATTCGTCATTTAAAATTATCTTACTAGCATAGCACATTGCATTATATTTATAAGTTTGATTATATTGAAAATATCTATCTAGTTCTTCTTGAGTAAAAGCAAAATCAGGAATAATTCGCGAAAGTTTTTCAAAGTCTTCCTCTTCATCAGAAAAATCATATTCTAATGGTTTTTCAAATTTAGCCATATAGGTTTGCACTATCTTTTCACTAGCTCTATATGTTTCATCATCAACTTCATCCATTGTAAATATAATATCTGCAAGATCAACATAATATTCAAGTTCTTCCTTTGTCATTTTATCTAGCATGCTCGTTTCAATTTTAATAAGTTCAAGAATATTTTTGCAAGATACTTTGGATTGTTCAAAATCATTATTTATTAAATCCATACATAGTTTTTTATATGCTTCGCCAATCTTTTTATCATGTGCAATTAATAATTCAAAACTATTACTATTTTTCATAAAACCACCAGCCGTATATACTATCATATTTTAAGCGTAATGGCAAATCATTGTAAAGTTATTTTTAAAATCTGATTTTTAATGAACTAATATATAAATAAGAGTTATTAAAGAGCATATTAAAGAGACTAAATAAAATAGTTTTATAATATCTGTTTCTTTAAAACCTAGCATCTCAAAATGATGATGAAGTGGACTTTTTAAAAATATTTTTTTATTAAAATATCTTATAGAAATAATTTGAATAAAACTTGAAAGAGTTTCAATAATAAAAACTAAACCAATTATAACAAGGGAAAGTTCACATTTAAGCAAAATAGATACCGATGCAAGTGTGGCTCCTAAAGAAAGAGAACCTAAATCACCCATAAATATTTTGGCAGGATAAAAATTAAAAAACAAAAATCCTATTAAAGCTCCTGCCAAAGTAAAACAAAAAATACCTATTTCTTCATAACCCAAAATAAATGGACTATTAAAGGCAATTATTCCATAAGAAATAAATGATATCGTGCATAATCCAGCAGCAAGGCCATCAAGACCGTCTGTTATATTAACTGCATTAGAACTACCAACAAGCATAAATAGGATTAAAAGACCATATAAATATTTTAAATCTATTGAAAATAAATAAAAATTAAGAACTGTATTATTTCCAGATATTAAAAATAAAACAATTCCAATAATAACTTGAATAAAAAACTTTAAAATTATTGATAGTCCTTTATTATTATGAAATCTTATTTTAAGAAGATCATCAATAAATCCAAGAAATGCATACAAAATAAATACACATAATATTATAAATAAATTTAAATTAAAATGAATATTCTTATTTAAAAATAAAAAAATAATTATAAATAAAGTACTAATTATGAAAATAACTCCCCCCATCGTGGGAGTCCCCTCTTTTAAAAGATGTCTTTTAGAAATCGTTTTTGATATACTTTGATACATATGACATTTCTTAAAAAATGGTACTACTAAAAAACCTAATACTAATGAAGATAAAAAACCTAATATTAAACATAAAATAGTTTTAGTTAAAATCATATTTTTCCTCATTAAATTATATGAATTTTAAAAGTAAATAGAACACTTCTTAATAAAATTTATTTAAGCATTAACATTATAGTTGAACCCTCCTCTATATAAGTACCTTCTTCAGGTGATTGATAAAATACTTTTTCACCATTACCAGAAAGTTCAATTTTAAATCCTTTTAAAGTTTTTTTAGCATCCTCAAGGCTTTTTCCAGTAACGTTTGGAACATATGTATATTTCTTATCTAAATAATTATATTCTTTAGGCATTCCCTCTTTTGAGGACTTTATACCTAAAATATCTATTGCACTTGTAAGAATACTTTTAGCAACTGGAGCAGAGGCAGTACCACCATATTGAGTTACATTTTTGGCGCCATCAATTGCAACATATATAACAATTTTAGGATTATCCGCAGGCATAAAACCAACAAAAGATAGAATATAACTTGAGGATGAATATTTTCCATCAACAACCTTTTGAGCAGTACCTGTTTTACCACCAACACGATAATTTTCAATATATGCATTTCTTCCTGTACCATTAGCAACAACACTCTCTAAAGTAAATCTAACAAGCGAGGAAGTATCCTTACTAATAACTTTTTTTACTAAAACTTTTTCATTATAATCAAGAAGTGCACCACTTTCATTCATTAAACTTTTAACTATGTAAGGTTTATATAAATTTCCTCCATTTACGACTGCACTAACTGCAGTTATTTGTTGTATTGGAGTCACACTTATTCCTTGTCCAAATGCTGTTGTTGCAGTTTCCACTGGGCCCATTTTATTTATATTAAAAAGTATTCCATTACTTTCACCATTTAAATCTATTCCTGTTTTTTTGCCAAAACCAAAACTTTTTATATAACTCATAAGTTTTTGTGTACCAAGTTTTTGACCCATTGATACAAATCCCGGGTTGCAAGAATTTTCCACTACCTCAAGATAAGTTTGCGTTCCATGACCACCATGTTTCCAACAGTGTAGTGTTGCACCCTCAACATTAATTGAACCACTATCAGTAAAAGTATCTTTGAATAAATCAATAGTTTTTTCCTCAATCGAAGAGGCAAGTGTAATTATTTTAAAAGTTGAACCTGGTTCATAAGTCATCCAAATAGGAAGATTTCTATTAATAGTTTCAGTATCATAATCTTTATAATTATTTGGATCAAATCCTGGTCTTGAACCCATAGCAAGTATTTCTCCACTTTGGGGATCCATTGCAAGTATTAAAGCATGTTCTGGAGTATATTTAGAAACTATTTCATCAAGGGCACCCTCAACTGCTTTTTGCAAATTTAAATCAATAGTTAAGCCTATAGTTATCCCATCAGTGGGATTTTCATAAACCTGTGCCATTTCAAGGCGATTTCCTTTTCCATCCGAAAAATATTTAATAGAGCCATCTTCACCTTTTAAATATTCATCATAAATAAGTTCAAGCCCACTTAAACCTTGGTTATCTATACCAACATAACCTAAGGTATGAGATAAAAGTTCTTTATATGGATAATACCTTTTACTTTCCTTTAAAAGATATACTCCATCATAATTTAAAGCATTTATTTTATCTGAGGTTTCATAAGAAAGTCTTCTTCCCTCGGGATGTACTCTTTCAATTGAGGTTTTCTTACTTACATGAGCAAGCATATCTTCATAAGAAGTACCCAAAATATCAGATAAATCTTTAGCTACTTTTTCTTTATCTTTAATTTGTCTTGGCACTAATACAAGTGAAGTTGTTGTAATATTATCTGCAAGAACTAAACCATTTCTATCTACTATTTTACCCCTATCTGCTTTAATAGGAAGATTTCTTGAATATAAATCATCTGATAAACTTTTTAGTTTATTATAACTTATTACCTCAATATAAAATACTTTTATTATTACACATAAAAGAACTATAAATACAAATAAAAAAATATATCTAATACGTGTATGAATTAGTTTATAAAACATATCATCACCTATTTAAATATATTTATTTTTATGCAGAATATTAATCAAAATATGCTTCAAAATTTGGATTATTGTTTGCCTTAAAACATAGTTTAATTTGCTCTAAAGAAGTTTTTTCATTAGCTAGATTTTTAGGAATATCATCTAAAGAAAAATAATTAGTTTCTATTGTTTCATTATTTTTCTTAAATGAGCCTCCTACTACTTTACATAGTACAAAGACTTTACATATTCCATAAGCATAAATTGGTGTATTATGTTTATTTCTATCTTGAACTGCTATTAACTTTATTGCATCAACATCAAGTCCAGTTTCCTCATTTACTTCTTTAATTGTATTTGATTTTATGCTTTCTAAAGTATCACACCAACCACCAGGAAGAGCCCAAGTATCATTATTTTCGTGTACAAGTAGTATTTTATTATCTTTAAAAATAGCGGCTCTTGTATCTATTTTTGGCGTTTGATAACCTTGTTCACTGCCAAATAAATCTTTGATTTTTTCAAAGGGTAAATCAGTTTTATATTTCATAAGTTGACAAGCAATATCTCTTATTTCTTCATATCTTTCTTTATCAAATTCATTATTCACATAAGCAAGACCGTTTTGACTAAGTGCCTGAAGTCTTACAATTAATTTTAAATATTCATCCATAATAGTCCTTTCTTAAAAAAGTACCCTAATAACTTAAAGGTACTTTACTATTTTCATAATTTTCTTCATTAACCTTATCTTCCATAAGATCTAAATACACTCTATAATACTCTATATATTTTTGATTTAAATAATCAATGATTTCTTTACCATTTTTAAATGAAAAGTAGTCTAGTTCTTCAAAAGTATAGTTACTATCAAGCGATAAAATATCTTTTTTAATTTTATCTATTTCACTTAAAATTAATTTTATATAACCATTAGAATTCTTTTCTATTTTATTATTCATTTCATTTAAAGCATAATCTTTTATTTGCTCCATTACATCTATTTTAGATACATTACCAGAAACTTTTGTAAGAATTGGTACTAAGAATAATCTAATTTTTTTAATGAATTCATTTATATTTTTATAGTCAATATCACTTTTATTAGATAAATAATCAATAATAGATTGTTTTTCATTTTCTAAATAAGTAATAATTTCTTCTTTAGTTTGCTCATCTTTACTATATTTTAATATAGTATTTAAGGTATCTAAATCATTTAAAATTTCATAATCTATTTTAACTTCTTCATTATTTAGTTTTTTAATCATATTAGAAATTAAATCTAATATATCATAATAATCCATATTTTTTTCAAAGTTATGATATAAAATATCTCTTAGATTTTCTAGTTTAATAACAGCACTTGTATATACTCCATTATTTGTAGATAAAGATAAACCAGTTTCTTTTTTACAAAGTCCATTATTATATTCAATAACAATTGTATCAACATTTTTACGAACGCTTTCTTTATCAAGGCCTATATAGTCAATACTTAATATTTCTCTAGCAAGATCTAAAATATGCTCAGCTTCTTTAGAAAGTTTTGGTTTTTCCTCATTAGTTTTAGAGTCCTCAAACAGTTTAGTATTATCTTCCTTAATATCAGTAAAACTATATTTGATGTTAGCATTTCCAAAAATATTTGTAATTTTTTCTTTATTTATACTTGGTCCAACTAGCTTAATACTCTTTAATCCTATTTTAGAAAATAATGTTTGGGCATTAATATCATAATCTTTTTGTTCAAAAAAATAAGGTTTATAAAGAATATGCTTATATGTAAAATCTATTCCATTTCTCTTTTCAACAGCTTTAGCAAATAAGTTTATAAATCTTTGTATATCATGCAAAAAAGCTATAAGTTCTTTTTCATTTTTATAATTAATAGTTAAATTAGAACCTTTTAAACAATTTCGAGCTAAATGTTTGCCACATAAATAAAGGCTTGTAAAAATATCCAAATCACATTGCATAGATACATTTTCAATCGGACTACCAACAAATAAAAATCTATCAAGAACTTTAAAATTATTACCATCAATATTCAAATTTTTAATTTTAGCATTAACACCTAAAGAGGAAAAATTAAATGCATCAGCAAAAACTATTTTTTCGTCTCCCTTTATATTAATATTGAATACTGGATTAGTTATAAAACTATTTTCAGTTAATTCACTTAACATATTTGTAGCTATTCTTTTTATACTTTCATCGATGTTAATATTGTATTCCCTCTCATCATGAAAATAAAGTTTTCCATCATTACTTACCTCAAAATCTGAATTAAAAGGAAAATAAATTCGTTGTAATTCATCTAAATACTTTTGATTAACTAAATCTACTGGTTCTGTTAATCTAGTTATTTTATCTTGAAGGACATCCTTTAATAAATATTCATTTAAAAAGTTGTAACCATATTTTTCAAAAGATCTATCATTCATTTCTATAGAAAAACCTGCAATTATGTCTTTGCAAACTAAACTGTGCGACACTTCATCATAAAACCAATTAAGTGGCGTTACTTTAACATATAAACCATTTTCTTTAATATAAACATAATCTTCGCCATCTAAAGTAATTGAATTACACTCTATTATTTTATCTCCTATTGGTATATGATACTTTTTATCATTAAACTTATTTTCTTTATATGCATTACTTAATTTTTGAATTAATGCTTCATCTTTAATTACACTTGTTGGGTAACTACCTAATTTAATTTCATTACCATTAATAGAGATAGCATTTTTTTCTATGAAACTTTGCATATTATTTGTATCAATAAGTGGTCTTATTCCAAAATAGTTTTTAATACCATCTGGATACGATTTATCAAAAGTAGTTAAAAATTGTTTCTTATATAAAGGCTCACTAGCAATTAAATATGAATAATTACCATATAAATACTTAACAAAATCAGTTGGAGTTGCAATAAGTCCTTTTTTTCTTAAAATATTTAACATCGAAGGAGTCTGCACATCTATTTTGCTTAAAAATGTCATATATACTCTATCCATATCTTGCACCCTTTTCTATAATAATTATATTAAAAAAGCAGTTACTTTGCAAGCAACTACTTAATATATTTTAGGAATTAAATTTTTCTTATAAACATTTTGTTTTTGTTTTTCATCATAAAGTCTTAAATATATTCCATAGTACTTTATAAATAAACTATCTAAATAATCAATTATTTCATTTCCTGTATTAAAGGATGAAAAATCTATTTCTTCGAAAGTATAACTATTATCAAGTTTAAGTATATCCTCTTTAACTTTATTTATTTCAGTTAATATAACCCTTATATAATTATTTTTATTTTCTAAAGATTTATTATTCATTTCATTTATAGCATAATTTTTAATTTGCTCCATTACATCTATTTTTGATACATTGCCACTTACTTTTGCAAGTATAGGTACTAAAAACAATCTAAATTTTTTAACAAATTCATTAATATTATTATAATCAATTTCTTTCTTATTACATAAATAATCAGTTATAGACTTTCTTTCACTTTCTAAATAAGTAATAATTTCTATTTTAGTTTGATTATCTTCACTATATTTTAAAATAATATTTAATGTGTTAATATCATTTAGAATTTCATAATTTAATTCTACTTCTTCATCATTAAGTTTTTTAATCATATTTTCTATTAAATCTAATATATCATAATAATCAACATTTTTTTCAAAATTATGGTATAAAGTATCTCTTAAGTTTTCTAGTTTAATAACTGTATTTGTATACAAAGCACTATTCGTAGATAATGACAAACCTTTTGTTTCTTTAGAATAAAGGTTATTATATTCATCAATTATTTCATCTACTTTTTCACGAATAAAATATATTCCCCAATACTTTCCATTAATATATAGAGCAATTGGTTTATATGCTTGTACATCTACATCTGTATATTCACCCATTAATGATGTTGCAACTACATCTTTTATTACAGTTCTTTGACTATCATATTCAAATTCATCTTGAGAGCCAGTTCTTAATACAAGAGACTCATACATTGAACTATCTACTGTATCAAATACTTTATATTTTAAGTGAGCATCTCCGAATTCTTTTTTAAATTTAATTTCATAGCTTTTCTTTTTATAACTTCTAGTAGAACCACCAAATAATTTTAAACCTGCTCCTACTTCAAAACTATTACCATCAGTATCATAAAATTCTACATTAGTTTGTTCAATAACTGAACTATTTAATGATGTATGACTATTAACATTATTTAGCTTTTTATTATCTATGCTTAATGACATAACAGCTATTTTATGATTTTCATTCATAATGTATGAGTAAGTTTTAGTTTCACTTTCAAGTTTTCCGTCTTCTTTATTCATTATTCTTAAAACAGTAGTCTCCTTAATAGTAAGAGGACTACTGTATATTTTAGATGAGACAGTTGGTGTTGAACCATCAAGTGTATAATAAATTTTACCACTTCCTGTAAGAGTTACTTCTATTTCATCTTTATTATTAAATACTCCTCCAGAAACAGAAGATGTT
>ENA-OPUE01001240-OPUE01001240.1-human-gut-metagenome-genome-assembly--contig:-NODE-1240-length-16167-cov-2.839561_pt1 | contig 16167 bp, 21 predicted proteins | sample MGYA00241466_ERZ501924 | MGnify/ENA primary metagenome ERZ501924 (study PRJEB25962, sample SAMEA2042223) | human gut metagenome | biome: human gut; feature: human-associated habitat; material: faeces...
CTCGGTGATGATAGCACGGATGGCACAATCCGTAGGCAGTGGCTTTCACACTGCGGTAGGCGAAGCACCGAAGCAGACAGCACGTAACACCATCAAGGCGTGTGTGCATGGCGACCAGACGATCATCAGCGGTCAGAGTGTGCGGCTCAGACTCTTGGAGGCGATGCGTGTCGGGAAGTATGTACTGCCACGCAACACCCTCATCACGGGCGAAGGTAGCATCAAAGGCGAAAGGCTCGACATCGAGATTCTTCAGGTGGAGCATAACGGAACGATCATTCCCGTAGAACTTACCGTCCACGACAATGACGGACAGGCGGGAATCTTCATACCCGGCTCCATGGAGGCGAGTGCGGCAAAGGAGATGGCGGCAAATCTGGGACAGAACCTCGGAACGAGCATATCCATCACCAACCAGTCAGCCGGAGACCAGCTGCTCTCCGAACTCGGCAGGGGTGCCATACAGGGAGTGTCGCAATACATATCCCGGAAGATGCGGGAGGAAAAAGTACACCTCAAATCCGGTTATACCCTGATGCTTTACCAGAACGATAATCAATAACCCATTAAAATTCACAAAGTATGAAAAAGATTTTTGTAATGTTTGCCCTCATGACGGGCGCAGTGAGTGCTTTTGCACAGAATGCAGCCGATTCTATATCGGCAGAAACAGGCAGAGTCACAATGACCAGGGAACTCTATCCCGGGCAGGAGGATGGCGACCTCTACCACGGTCTGACCCGGAAGCTCACCTTTGACAGGATGGTTCCCCCGTATGGGCTGGAAGTGACCTACGACAAGACCACGCACATCATTTTCCCCTCCGCCGTCCGCTATGTGGACCTCGGTTCCCCGAATCTTGTGGCGGGAAAGGCCGACGGTGCGGAGAATGTTATCCGCGTAAAGGCGGTGGTCAGGAATTTCCGTGACGAGACGAACATGTCGGTCATCACCGAAAGCGGCAGTTTCTACACGTTCAATGTCAAGTATGCGGACGAGCCGTTGTTGCTGAACATCGAGATGAAGGACTTCATCCATGACGGCAGCAAGGTGAACCGTCCGAACAACGCGCTTGACATATATCTAAAGGAACTGGGCAGTGAATCCCCCAAACTCGTGCAACTGATCAACAAGAGTATCCACAAAGAGAACAAACGCCATGTCAAGCACATCGGTAGCAAGGCTTTCGGCATCCAGTACCTCCTGCGCGGTATTTATACCCATAACGGGCTGCTCTATTTCCACACGCAGGTACGCAACCAGTCGAATGTGCCTTTCGAGGTGGATTTCGTGACGTTCAAGATTGTGGATAAGAAGGTAATGAAGCGTACAGCCATCCAGGAGCAGATTGTTTTTCCTCTCAGAGCCTATAACTATGCCACTTTGGTAGCTGGAAATAAGGACGAACGTACCATGTTCACTTTTGACAAGTTCACCATCCCTGCCGGTAAGGTGCTGGTCGTGGAACTGAACGAGAAAAGCGGCGGGCGTCACCAGTCGTTCACCGTGGAGAGCGAGGACATCGTGAGAGCCAAAGTGATCAACGAACTTAAAGTGAAGTAGCCATGCGTAAGGTCATCTATATGTTAGTAGCGGTCGTATCGCTTGCCCTGTTTTCAGGGCAGGCATACGCCCAACGCTGTCTCCCCGGCATGAAAGGCGTGGAGCTGCGGGGCGGATTTGCGGAAGGCTCGAAATCACCCTTGAACCATTATGCGGGATTCGCGGTATCGGGATATACCAAGAAAGCCAACCGCTGGATTGTCGGTGCGGAATACCTGTTGAAGAATTACGAGTACCGTAACGTGTCCGTTCCTCGTGCGCAGTTCACTGCCGAGGGTGGGTACTATCTGAAATTCCTGTCCGACCCTTCCAAAACACTGTTCCTTTCCATCGGCGGCTCGGCTTTGGCCGGTTACGAAACCGTGAATTGGGGGAATAAGATGTTGTATGACGGCTCGAAGTTGCTCGCCAAGGATGCCTTTATCTATGGCGGGGCGATAACACTGGAGCTTGAAACCTATGTCACGGACCGTATCGTGCTGCTTGCCAGCGTCCGGGAACGCGCCATGTGGGGAGGTTCATTATCCGTGTTCACTATGCAATTCGGGCTGGGCGTGAAATTTATCATCAATTAAAACATCACGGCTTATGAATATAGAAGATATAAGGAAGATTCCCATTACGGATTTTCTGGCACGGATGGGACATGAGCCGACGGCCCGGAAAGGGAATGAATGGTGGTATTCCGCCCCTTATCGGGAAGAACGGACACCGTCGTTCAGGGTGAATATTCTAAAGAATGTGTGGCAGGACTTCGGCATCGGGCGTGGCGGGGATATATTCTCGCTTGCAGGAGAAATCATTGGCAGCGGTGATTTCAAGTCGCAGGCTAAATTCATTTCGGAATCATTGGGTGGTATTGTTCCGGAAATAGTTTTCCGTCCGAAAGAAAAATGTTTCGACACCACACCTGGTGAAGAGAATTGCTTCGTGAATGTACGCATTGAGCCATTGAACAACAAAATCCTGCTCAATTATCTGAAAGAGCGTGGCATTTGCAGCGATGTGGCATTGCCGAACTGTGAGGAAGTCAGATATACCTTGCATGGCAAGCGGTACTTCTCCATCGGATTCAGGAACATCAGCGGTGGGTATGAGTTGCGCAGCCGCCTGTTCAAGGGCAGTATGTCGCCGAAGGACATATCGCTCATCGACAACGGTTCGGACACCTGTAACATTTTCGAGGGGTTCATTGACTATCTCTCATGGATGGTGCTCGGCCTGGGATGCGGCGATGACTACCTCGTGCTGAACTCGGTGGCTTTATTGGAACGCTCGTATGGTTTCCTTGACAAGTACGACCGGGTCAATTGTTACCTGGACCGTGACGAAGCGGGGCGAAGGACACTGGAAGCCCTCCGCAAACGCTACGGCAACAAGATAGAGGACTGTTCTTCCCTGTACAAGGGATTCAAGGATTTGAACGAATACCTGCAATATTGGGAAGGAATTATTGAACAATAGAAAAACCATTAAAATGACAATGAACATGAAAAAGAAAAATAAGATGAACGCGTTTGCCGCTATCTTTTCGGCAATGCTTGCGACTGTAGTAGCAATAGCCCTGGTATCCTGTGACAATGATTTGGATGTGCAGCAGGGATATCCCTTCACAGTGGAGACGATGCCAGTACCCAAACGTATCGTGAAAGGCGAGACCGTGGAAATACGGTGCGAACTCAAGCGTGAGGGCCGGTTCTCCGATGCACGGTACACCGTCCGTTATTTCCAGCCTGACGGCAAAGGCTCGCTCCGCATGGACGACGGGATGGTGTTGCTGCCCAACGACCGTTATCCGCTTGACAGGGAGGTGTTCCGGCTGTACTACACTTCCGAGTGCGAGGACCAACAGAGTATTGACATATATTTCGAGGACAACAGTGCCCCTGCACAATTATTCCTGCTTAGTTTTGATTTCAACAACGAGAAAAAGGATGACGCAGAAGATGATACGGGAGGAACCGGCAGAATTCCCCGAACCGGTGGGGAACTTGTGAAAAATCCTTTGGTGAACATTGAAACGGTTACGGTATGCGAGTGATTGTAGCGGCTATATGCCTGATTCTAACCTGTAACTGTCTGGCGGCTCATCCACGGGGAGGCGGTGGCTCGCCTCCCACTGCCACGGAAATCCCGGATTCGCTTTTCGAGCAGGCCATCGCCTGCATCAAGCGGTTCGAGGGTTGGCATGGAAAACATCTGCCTTATGTGGGCTGGGGTCACAAACTTTTGCCGGGAGAGACGTTCAGACCGGATATGAGCAAGGCACAGGCGGATTCATTGCTCAGAGCGGATTTGAGGAAACTGTGCAGGATGTGCAGCCGTTTCGGAAAGGATGCCCTTTTAGTCGCCACCTTGTCTTATAATGTGGGATATTACCGTGTGGTCGGCTATGGCAAGATACCCAAGAGCAGGCTTATTCAAAAGTTGGAAGCCGGGGACAGGGACATTTACAACGAGTATGTCTCATTCCGGTGCTACAAGGGGAAAGTGGTACCGAGCATTGAACGGAGAAGAAAAGTGGAATATATGCTACTGTTTAAGAAGTAAAAAAGAAGAGGGAGAATCATTCGGCATCAGACCGCCAGGTTCTCCCTCTTTTGTGATTTCAATGGAATCCATCCGTTCAGCCTACCGGTATGGCGTCCATGATTTCCGCTTCTTCTGGCAGGCGTGACAGCAATAGCTCCGCCATCGCCCCGTTCTGCGGAATCAAAGCCGGAAAATCCGTCTTACCAGGTTTGTATATCTCCGTAGCGACATTGTAAAGATCCCAGGCGGTAATCTGTCCCTTTGTCATTACCAGCTTCAGCACCTCTTCCGTGAATACCGATATCTGCCCCTGATTCAAGGGATAGGTCTCCACGGTGGAGGAAAGGTTCTTGTCCGCGCTGTCGTGGGAAACACGCAATGCCGTCAACAGTCCTATATACATATATATTTCTTCCAAAGGGATAACTCTGCGTTTCAATCTCTGTATCCGTTCGATGTCCTCGTTCATGTTCACCTCGAAGTTTGCCATCCAGCCATCCACGGTGTCGAACAACTCTTCTGTAGTCACCTTTTTCTTTCCATAATTACATACGCTTCTTTCCGGAGAAAGGATGCACTGGTTATGGCAGATTTTCACACAAGGGCCTATGGCCGCCTGTACCCCGTCCTGGTGGTAGGCTACGACAAGCGTGGTCGTCAGCTCGTCGGTTTCCCAGTCCTTGATGCGGATGGTGGTGAAGATACGGCGGAGTATATGCGCTTCCACCGCCTTTTCCCCGTGGATTTGTTCCACTTGCGGGAGTATGCTCACGCCGGGTTGTGTCTTGTTCCTGTTTTGTGCGGCGAAGATTTCCTCCACCTCGTAGTCAAGGTTGTGCTTTTCACAGATATCCATCATGCGCTGGATGACCTGGTAATGGTAGATGCCCTGTACCGGATTGTTGTAAATGTCATTCTCCTTGTAGGTACGCTGTAATGTCTCGAAGTCCATCACTTCGATTCCGTTCTGCTGGAAATCAAACTGCTGTTGTCTTTCCAATACTGCCAGATTTGCCATAATCTTGAAGTTTATTAAGTTAATACTATGTTGATGTTACTTTTCCTTTTGTTCCGGTCAGGTATGTATCTGCCATCCGTGGAACGGTTCCAGTGTGACGGCAAAAGACCTGTCCGGTATTCCGTGATAAAGCAGGCCTCCCACGATGCCGGTTCTTCCATCGGGATAGCGTTGCGTGAAGCCGAACGAATACGGGGCATGGTCGTAGTAGAGCGATATTTCATTGGGATGGTCGGGATTCTTCTCCCAGCTTTCCAGCCTGTCCAGGCACTTCTGGAACGAGGTGTCGCCGATGGACTCGGCATAGCGCTTTACATTCTCGAAATGTTCTTCATTCAGGATTTTCATGACTTTTGCGTTTTATCTGTTAAACAATGAAGAAGCGGACCTCGGCTTTTCCGCTTTGAAGTCCGTTCTCCGGTCATTTTGGGATTTCATGCTTTCAAATGAAAGGTAAGGCGGTGTTTTCCAACATGGGGGCCAGCATCCGGCACATCTCGTGGGAAGCCTCGTTGCGGTCATCTATGCAGTTTGATTCCTTCTCAGCCATAGCCAGGATGGAAGCCTTCACGGTTCTGAAGAAATTCTGTTGGAGTGTACGGTGCATATAAAAAACAGACTGGGCGAAGCGTTCGGGATCGAAGCTGAAATTGTTCAAAGCCCGCTCCAATTCCATAGCAGCCTTGTATTCGCGGCTTTCCGCCAGACGCTCCGGTACGTCCCCGAACTGTGCCTTGCGCAGTTGCCGCTCGGCTTCCATAGTGGCTACCATCAGTAACAGCCTGATGGCATCGGGATTCCCTATACCGTGTTTCTGTCCGTCGGATGTATGGAACTCAATGCAGGTCACATTGTTTTCTTTCTGCATGTTCTCATAAAATTCGAGCACCTTACTCATCTTTTCCGTTTTTTCTTTATCCATGATTGTTATTTTAAAAGGTTGTTGTTATACTTCTTTAGTTGCAAGACTGGCGATTTGCCGTTCGGCGGCTTTCCAATCGCTTGGTCTTATCCATTCGGGGTGGGATACACATCCGATATAGGATGCTCCTCCCACATACAGCCCGTTTTTCCGATACTCGATGCGGAGTACGCCGTCACCGCTTTTATCTACAGCTTCCAGACCTTTTGCCAGGGCAAGTGCCCGGAACGTATTGATTGTTTCCCTGTAAGTCATTCTTTCATCTGTTTAGTCTTGAACGCTTCACGGTACGGAGCTGGTTGATGACATGCCCCAATAGCTCACGGGAATAGATACGGTAATGGAATGCGGCTGAATATTCGCAGACATTACCGTGGAAATCGACGAAATCCGTATGTATGTAAAGCAGTTTCCCGTGTACCTCCAGCGTATATCCATTCTTCCTGAGCCAGTCGAAAAACTCGAAGATGTCTTTCTTGACGGAATAGAATGTGACATACCGGTAACGGTTCTTGCGCAGGTTTAATAGCAGGATGGCCAGTTCACGGCGTTTCTTGCGGTCATCGTACCCATTCCCTGTTTCGGTCACAAGGCTTTGCAGGAAATACCTTTTCCCTCCATGCTCAAAATAATAAGGAACATAGGTAATGACTTTCCCGTACCAACCGCTGTTTTCATGGAGGGGAGTATCCTTGACCAGTGCCGGATGCCGGTTTTCCTGTTCCATGAATGTTTTTATCTGCCCGCATATTTCCTCTTTAGTCAGCCGGATGGAGCGTTCGCCCCGGTAGAACCTGCCTTCCGCCTTGAAGCAGAAAGGATATAAATCCCCGAAGTAACATTCTCCCACGAAGAAGTAGCTGTGCCCCATCCGTTTGGGCGGCAGACATTCAAACAAATCCCGGTAACATTCTTCTGTGATTTCCCTGAACGGCGTTTGAAGACCGTCCTGATAGCGTTTTACCAACAGGTGGATGCGTTTTTCATCTACAACTGTCAGATGCGGGTTCTTTTCCCGTATCCGAAGTTCTTCCAACGTCTCCCCGCCGTAATCACTATGCACGCCATCGCGCATGGAGGTAAGGCAGGTTCCGTCGAAATAACGTGAATCTACAATGTATTTCATGTCTTCTATTTATAGTTGGATATTCAGTATTCGCTCGGCGGCATAGACGGCATTCCTCGTCAGTTGGCGTTGCCATGCGCCCTGATTGGGCGACCATTTGAAGGCGGCACTTTTCAAACTGCTGCGTAGGCTGTCATCCGGCTTGTTTTCAAATACGATTTGAAGGCGGTCTATCTCATAGTTATAGATGACGGTTCCACCTTCAAACGGAATTTCCTTGCTTTCGCGACCGGCACGTTCCTCTGCCTGTTTCCTGACATTACGGGCGACTTCCGGCAGTTTGAATACCTTGTGACGTTCGGTGAAAATCGGCTTTTTCACTTTGGCGTTCCACTGGCGGATGTAGTCGATGGCCTTGTCCACAACTTCCACGTTCCCGTTGTTGGCGAGGGTGGATATTTTGCCGAAGAGGTTCGCTACGAACAAAGAACGGCTGTAGCCCCCTTCCACTCCCGTATCAATACCTGCAATGGTGGATGCGCTGTCGTTAATCACAGCTTTCAGTCTTTGCCATGCTTCCTCTGCCTTTTCATCGTCGGTTTTCGATGCTTCTTTGCGCCGTTCTATCGCTTTGAGGGCACGCTCGCGCCATTCCTCGAAAGCGTTGAGTTTGTTATAGTAGGCTTGGTTCGCCTTTTCATTGCGCCGGGTGTTGAATTTGGCGGGACCGGTGACAAAGGCACTGGCGACATTGCTTTCCGTTGCCCATAGCCCGGAGAGATGCTTTCTGTAATTGGTCAGATATTGTTCCCTTTCACCTTCCGGCATGGATGTCAAATCCGCATATAGTTCCTTTTCATGGCTGATAATCTCACTTTCTCCGCGTTCCTCCGGATGCTGGGAGTTCCAAGAGTGGGCATGGCAGGCAGCTTCCCACAGATCCTCAAGGTATCCGGGATGGGCAGTCTCCACCACTTCCCACTCGTCGAACCGGTCGGGCGGCAGGATATTTTCATCTTTCACGTCGCCGATTAAGTGGGAGTAACTGCAATAACCGTATCGCTTGCCCCTGAAGTGGAAGGCTGTCGGGGTACTTTGCGGTTCGTCCTTGCGCCGTATCAGGGTGACACGGTGCGCATTTTTCTTGTTCAGTAAAATTGTTTCCATTTTTCCTTATGTTTTTATGTTATACATGCTTGGGTAGTTGCGGCTTCTTCCACGTTCTTCCTCCATCCGGGACAGGAAGCCGACTTCAATGCCTATTTGAAGACCTTTGTCCAAATAGTCCTCCAGTTCGATTTCACTCTCTATCATAGCTTCCGATTCATCGTCATACAGCACATAGAGCGAGAATACATCGGCATTCCATAACTTCCGGGCTTCTTCGGGAGTGATTCCCAGCCATACGAAACCGTCGCTGCATACTTTGAGGTTCGGACAGTCCAGACAGAGGCGCCCGTTCTCTTTAATATCCAATGCTGCTATCCAGACCAGATACATAATGGCTTCTTTCCGGCTTTTGATCTTGGGATTATCACATAACTTGCATACAGTATCTTTCAGTCGTGCAAAGGATATATCCTTGAATTGCCGTTTAATGTATGATTTATCAGCAATGACCGAACAGGCTTCGTCAGCCGAACCGGAAAGAGGGATGGTTTCAATGTCTTTCTGTTCCAGACATATCTCGGTATGCAGATAATCCATGTAATAGTAATGAGTATTCATTGGTAAATTTTAAAAGTCAGGCATAAAGTCCGTCGGATAATTCTCGAAATAGCATTCACACAGTATCATTGCATCGGATTTCAGGTACTCCGGCGAATAGCCGTAGGCATTGGACAGCTCACGGATTTCTTCTGCGTCGATTTCTGTCGCATTGATTTCACCGGACAGCCAGAACTCGTCGGTAGTCAGGAACTTGTGTACCTCTTCCTGTTTCCCGGCATCCCTCAGAAGTCCTTCCGGTCTTCCTTTGTAGCGTTCAAACATACGTCTTTCCGGAGTGTCGGCACCGGACGACAACTTGGGATGGAAGGTATTCGGTTCGCAATACCAGAATACCGTGTCCGAAACTTGCTTGCAGAACTGCAAGGTGTCGGGGTCGGTACAAGTGACTTTCTGCGTGGATATGTCTTCCATGTCACTTGACTATTTGGTAAATATTGCTGATGGTTTCCTCGTCAAAGTATCCCAACGGTATGACGGCGCAGACGGTCTTGCCATCTGTCAATGCCAGTTCCGGGATATATACGTCTTTCTCACAGTCGTACACGACGGGGTTTCCGCAGTCGTCCGTCAAATCCCATTTGCCTCCGTTACGGGCAAGTTCTTCGCGGAGTTCCTGTAACATTTCTACACTTTCCATTCTTATTCGTTTTATGGGGTTATACATGATTTCACACCCAAAGAGTAGGACGCTGTCCTCCCGACGGGTGATATTGTTTCGTATTATTTTGCATCAAACCTTATTGCTCCGTACCAATTGCAGGATAACGGCGGAAGCACAGCCTGCCATGTTCCGCTGAACAGAGGCTGTGCTTGACCGCGTTATTGATAGGTGGGTACGGCGTTTCACAACGCAAGAAGTTATAAGAATTTGATGTCGAAAAGTCTTTTTCGGGTATTACAACGGCTGGTACACTTTCCCCAGCCAGTCGGGAAAGCCTTCCTTGAAACACTGCACATGCGATTTGCTGTAAACCCTGCACCAATGTTTCCGGCGGCGCATCCTTTTTAATGGCAGAACTGGCACTTCCGGCTCTTTACGGGATGGCTTGGGCATTTTCCAAGCATCTCCGTTCCGGATTGCCGTATATTCACGCTGTAAGATTCCGTTTTTATAACTGCATACTTGGATGGCAGGGATTTCGCCCAGCTTTCCGGTAACGGCAAGGGCGTTAAGCTCTGCTTTTGCAGACTTGAAGTCCGCAAACCGACCCAAACACTCCGTCCGGTCGGCATTGAATATTTCTACCATGTCCGTTTGATTTTTATATATTGGGGGCAATTCGGGGTACAATCCCGACGCAGTGTATATTAATGCCCGGAGAAAATGCGTGTATCGCCAATACACGCACTATCCGTTACGCTTCCTCGTCATCGTCTCTTATTCCCTCGCTGGCATTGACAATCGCCTGCAAGTCCTTTTCCACGTCCGAGAGATCGTCCAAATCGAAATTGAGGGCATCCTCGTCCTGCTCCCAGAGTTTTCTGGCAAGGTATGCGCCTTCCCGTAATTCATTCAGCGCATTTTCCAAATGCCTGTTTACGTCTTCTATGTGTACACTTTCTGCATTATCCATATACCTTACTATATAAAGAAAACAGGCAGCACGCCCGAACTTTACGGGCACGCTACCTGCAATGCGTTAAACCTGCCGGACGGGTTATGCGGCTTTCTTTTCCTGTTTGCTTTCTTCCGTCTTTTCCATTTTGGGCTGAGGTTTGGCTGTATCTTCTTTCTCTTCCTTTGGCAAGGCTACGCGGAAACCGAGTGCATCGAACGAAGCCTTTGCAGCCGCATGGATAGCCTTTTTATAGTCACGCGCTGTGCGCTCGAAGTCCTTTTTGGTCGGCATCAATCCGATACGTGACCAAACGGACTCTTCAAGATCGAAGCGTTTCACAAGCTCCCCTTTGTCGGTACGGAATATGATTGCGGTAGGAGTTGTGGCACGCAATTTCGTGCGGATGCCGTCATTTGCCTCACGTAATCTCGTTTCTTCCGCCTTGACACTCCAGAAGGTAATCATTACATTCTTCCATACGCGGAAAACCTCGTTTTGTGTCTTGTCTTTCGGCTCGTAATCCTCACCGAAAAATTGTTGGGCACTTTCTTTCACATTGCCGTCACGGTCGGTACTTTTGTACACGAGCACTACACCTTTGAGTCCATTAACCAAGTTTGCGAATTGTTCTGCATTTAATTTACAAGTTGCCATAATGATAAATATTTTAGGTTTGCTGTGCAATAGCGCACATTGAGGGCACTTCCGGAATCGAACCGGAAACTTGACGCACGTTCACGCGAAGTGTGGCAATCCACGCCACATGCCCAAAAATTTGCGTGCATATTTCACCCTATACACGCAAATTTTGCTAACTTTGTCGCACCTTGATTGCAATAACGTACCACATAGCTGACATGACAAAAGGATACAACATTGGCATACAAACGATGGCACAAGGTCGTTTCTCGCTTTGTCCGGCAGCCCCGAATTACTCCCATTTCGTTCGGGTGTTTCTTTGGCACGTTCCGCATCTTTTCCAATGCGGCAGCTAACATTAAGGCGGTGGGCGGCTGGTGATTATGGGCATGACATGGGCAATGCTCTTTTCTCAAGCTCCGTGCGGTCTGTTTTTCCGCTACCGTGCATTTTATCGCCGTGCGCAACTGGGCGCAATTATGGCATTATTCTTACACGTCCTTTTTCCATACAACTCTCACACTCCCAAAATTTAGCGTGCTTTGTGTATGTGGTCAAAGAATATTCTTTGCCGTTCCGACTTGCAACGTTGGTACGTTGTTCCGCTTGGTGTGGTTATTTAACACCCTATTTAATCGCTCCGAAGCGAACGGACATTTTTTGTTTTTCCCAGCTACAAAAAAATGTTTCCAATAAAAAAAGCTGTTTGTTTCTCGCTTTTGCGGTTTTTGCTGTCTGTTTCTTAAATCTGTTTTTCTATATATTTTTTTATTCGTTTTTCTTTGTACTTGTTTGCCGTTCTGTTTGGCTTTCGAGTACACTCAACTATAAAACGATTTTTTGTAACTGCAAAACATTTGAGAAAAAATTTTTTTGAGGATAACGAAAAACAGTCTTTTCCCCAATATGGTACGCACGTGCGCGAACGACATATTCAATAAATTGATTATCAAGTAATTACAAAATAATGATTTTGAAAGAAAAAATTTTCTTCTTTGCAGAAAACAAAAAAGTACCGATTTTTCATGTGTAACAAAATGAAAGTTTAAGTTTGAATTGTTTTAAACATTGATTTATAGCTGAATATATTTTGTTATTCTGAATTTTAAATACTGATAATAGGCTTAAAAATAGATTACGCTTTCAATTTTATAGTTTTTGAAACAAAAAGAATGTATTTAGGTTTACTTTTGGTATTAGTAAACCTGTTAATAAACTACAAATCAATACAGTAATAAAAATAAAAAGATTAGGGAGGGTATCTGTCTTGGTGCGGATTCGATATTTTTCCTCGGACCTGATTTTCAAGTTTCATTTTTTAGATGCCGCTTAGATATGGAAAAACACACCCTTTCAGGCTTGTCAAATCCGGGCTTTCGGTATCTTTCTCGGAAAAGGGTAAAAATATACAGAATTTTCCTTCTACAATGTTTTCAGACAACTATCGGGCAAGAAAGGTATTGTACTATACTTTCGGGAGTTACCTGGTCTGTTGCGAATAACCGTCACTGTTGAAACCCGCTTGCAATATAGACAGAGCCGTACCCGGAATGCAAAAATTACTTATCTGTTCAGTTTTTGTCGTTATTGCTTAAAATCGAGAATCCGGGAAAAATAAGGAAAGGTAACGGATTTTAATTGTATATTTGTCGGGAGTATACAGCTCTATATATTTCTTATGATAAAAAGCATAGGTCAGATACAGAAATTCCTGACAAGAGTCCGGCCATCAGATGACTTGAACAGGATGGCGATACTGGGGTATTGCAAGACCGTTTTGGGAATCCGGGTCAGGTTTGAAGCCGGAGAAGATACGAACACTCCTTCGGTCACGTTGGAATCTTTCAAAGAGTGGCTGGAGAGAGACTTGTTCTACAAGGGGGACACGGTGACCCATGTTATTTCCGGGACTATAGGGATTGTTTCTGAATCCCTGTGTTCCACGCTGCGCTGCGGCATCATGCTGTCTGCGGACGGGAAATTGGCGAGAATGAAAGAAATCCCCGTGGACGGGTGCAGGTATGCCAGTATGGAGGAAATGTACACGTTGCAAAGGAAAATGAACGAATATGGAGTTTTATGGGACAGGCGGAACGGGGTTCCAGTCCGAAAGGATGAAAAGCCGCGAAACAACCAGTATGTGCGTATCTGCGTGGCAGGGTATAAGATGGGACTGGGTATTTTCAGGGAAATCGACAAGGAGGGGAAACTGGTCTTTTACTGTGTGAAGATGAAGGATGCCCCGATACGTTATTCGCTGCATGAGGTCATCGGGGACAGCCGTGATTACCAGCTTACCGTAGTGCGCACGTATGAGCGCAACATACTGAACGAAGAACTGAAAAAAGAAGGGTTCGTCTGGAACGGTCATCTGAAGCGCCTGGAGCCTGCCAATGTCCGTGCTTCCAAGGGGGGGCGTTACTACTACATCAACGAATGTTTCGAGGTTGCATCCGCACAGGACAACTACAAGCCTCGTGATGCCAGGCGGCTGGCAGCCGGGAACTATTTCCTCATGGAGGAACACGCACGCCCACTGCTTGAAATTATCCGGGCGTTCAAGGCAAAGAAAAGAAAGAGGATAAGATAAAAGGCTTAATCTTGTCGGATGACAGGGAAAGCTGGAGGAGAAAGTGGTTATTGTATCGTTCTGTCACATTGGATGTTTCCCGCTGCCGTCTAAAACGTCTTTTCGGGTTTCCCATTTCCATAAAAAAACAAGCGGAACGAAGTGCCGCTCCATAGCCTGTTTCTTTTTTGATTCTTTTTTCTTTGCTTCAAAGAAAAAAGAACTACACTTGACAAAAGGATTATTATCCTGTCTGGACAGTTATATAAAGAGATTATTGTATCTCCAGTATTTAATCCTTTACCATTAAAAAGGGAAAAGGGCATATTAAATTATATGACCTTTAATATACCCTTTAATCCTTATACCCTTATCTCTTTTTACCTATTATCTATTTATCATGGCAATTTTGTACCCCATGCGGAATGTACGGACAAGGGTGGCCACCTTTAAGGCTCCAGGCTTGTGCGAACCTCCCGGACAGAAATGGAAAGTACAGTACGTTTCTTTATGAAGAAGTTTTCTTCCAGGAACTTTCTGATTTTGGACTTATATGCCGGGGATTTCCACATGTAAAGGATGTCGAGCAGCCGTCCGTAGGCTTTCATGTCCCACCGGTAGTCGAACTTGTTGCCTTTCCGTTTCCTCTCCAACAGCCCCATTCCGGTCATTAGGGACACGCAGCGTTCGAACACCCTTTCTCCCATGTTCATATATTCCATGAGTTCCCGTTTGCTGTAAACGGTCTTTCCCCCTGCCTGCCGGATATATGCCAGGTAAAGCATGTTGGCGACAAAGGCCGTCTCTTCCGGCTCGAACAGCCAGAAAAGTCTCGGATGAAATTTCACGAAGGCCCGGTGTGCCCTTTCTTTTTCCGATACCGCATACGTTTCATTTGTTTTCATCTTCTTGAATGTTTTTAATCGGTTCGTCAATAATCCGCTCGTTCACGTAAAACAACCGGATTTTTCCTTCAATCATAGGTTTATACACCTTGTATCCCAGTTTTCTGGCATAGCGTCCTACACTTGAGCGGTTGGGGATGATACAGGTGTTCTCTCGCATGTACTCTGTCATTTCATCGACGGTCATTCGCTTTTTCAATTCCATCTTACTACGTTTTTAAAGTTAATTCATGGGAAGTATAGGGCAAGCTGTGCGAATGGGGTGTAATCGGTATGAAGTAATAACAGAAAGGCTGGGATGAGAAAGAGTCATCCCGCCTTTCTCCTTTAGGACATGGCACGGAGGATTTCCTCCAAATCCCCGGCATAGGATTCGTCCAGCCAGGTCTTTGCCACGTTCCATGCCAGGGAACATGAGAAATCGAAATTGTCTGCCCGGATGGTATGGTAGGAAAGTTTTCCTTCCGTCGGTTTCAGTCCCCTCTCATGCAATTCACACAATCCGTTTTGAAAGAAGGCGCACCATCCGTCCTCTCCACGGGCGGGCTGCACCATCGGGACGGGGAACCTTATCTGCCCGGCGTACATGCCTGCCAGCCACAGGGTCGGTGCCAGACGGTCTTTGTAACCTGCTTCGATGAGCCTTCGGATATCCGCCGGGGTTCCCAGACAGGGAACGCGGCATTGCATACGGCACACAAGGCAGCGGCATTCGGTGGGCTGCCGCTGCGTCTTTCGTATAATCTGCTGCATCTTATCTTTTTCCATGGTCTTGCGGGGTGTTTTCGGGATGCTGCCGCTTCCACAATTCCAGGATGTATTCGCGTCCGGCCTGCGTCCAGCGCTTGGTAGATCCGAAGGTGTAGGCTTTGCCCTTGTTGTTCGTCCATGTGTATGGCACGTCGCATTGCAGGGCCCGGTAAGCCCCGAAAACGACCCACTGCCGCTTTTCATACTTGCAGATGCCCTGTTCGGCAAGGAACTGGTGCAGATGGTAAGGCGATACTCCCAGTTCGTCCGCGATGCGGGTGCTCTTGAACCAGTCACGGTTCTCGATGAACTCCTCGTAGAAGGTAATCTTGGGAAGGTTTTCCCGGATGATGTCCCTCAGTTCCATAATCATCTCCTGTGCCTCTTTCAAGTCCTCCGGCAGCGGGTTTTCCAGGAAGGGAAATGTGCCCGGCACGGCTTTCAGGTGAACCGCCTTCGTGCGCGGGGTACGGAATCCCAGCGTTCCGAGCTGCTTGCGGTACCACTCTGCCAGGTCTGTGTCAGGGGCAATCCATTTCGCCATGAACACGACAAGCGGCGCTTCCACCCAGGTTGCTCCGTGTCCACGTCCGCGCGTGGTGAACAGTTGTGCATTGTATTTCCCGAGCTGCCCGTTCCGTTCCATTTCCCGGCGCAGGGTGTCCGTCGCCGAGATGCGCAGCCATTCGGACGGAATTTTCCCGAACTTCATGGTGATTTGCGTGGCATTGACCATGATTTTGTCGCTGAAAATCCGGAATGTCACAGGAAAATCTTCTTTGTAGCAACGTACAACTTCTTTGTATTCGGGAATCAGGCGTTGCGGTGACTCCGCTTCAAGCAACCTGTTGCCCCAATCCTCCAGTGCGTCGGCCAGTTCGCGCAGGGTGGGACTTTCTTTCCTTACCGGCTG
>ENA-OPUE01001243-OPUE01001243.1-human-gut-metagenome-genome-assembly--contig:-NODE-1243-length-16153-cov-98.519257_pt1 | contig 16153 bp, 14 predicted proteins | sample MGYA00241466_ERZ501924 | MGnify/ENA primary metagenome ERZ501924 (study PRJEB25962, sample SAMEA2042223) | human gut metagenome | biome: human gut; feature: human-associated habitat; material: faeces...
AGTGGTTTGCAATCAGCACCTGCATGCCGAATGCGGTGGGTCTGCCACCATCTCTCTAGAAGTTACGACAGAAATCTATCAAATATAGCCAATATCGGACTCTATTCTGTCTCAGGACACACTTCTGACTGCAAATATACATCATTATGGCGTAAAATGGTGCGACAGTATTAATAATTTAATAAAGATTAATAGTTGAATGAATGATATATGCGTAAGGGCAATAGGTTTAAGAGTAGCTAAGCACATATTGACATTATTACTGACAGCAAGGTTGCTTTAATTCATCTAATTATTCGTTTAAAAAAAAGGGCTAACCCCATAATCAGGACTAGCCCCCAGTTTTAATTATTTTCTCGATGCAATGAATGTATCTTGAAAGCTGCATAGCACTTCAAGAAAGATTACTTAACCTCAATGTGCTTAACATCGTCTTTCTTCTCCTCCTTGGCTATCTTAGGAATCTCAATCTTCAAGACACCATCACTGACCTCAGCGGAAATCTTCTCCTGATCAGCATCCTCTGGCAAAGCATAACTCTGAGAGTAGCTGCTGTAAGAGAACTCACGACGCAAGTAATGCTCTTCCTTCTTCTCCTCCTTCTTCTCATCCTTGTTCTCGATAGATACATTCAGATAGCCATCCTTATCGATGTTCATCTTGACCATATCTTTCTTCAAACCAGGAGCTGCAACCTCCATCGTATAAGTTGTAGCACTTTCCTTGACGTTGACTGCAGGAGCTGTTGCGTTCATGTGTGGCATCAAGCCTGTATCAAAGAAGTTGTCATTAAACCAACTGTTCAACCAATTTGAAACACTGTTATTTCTACGAGCTAACAACATCATGTAAAACCTCCTAATTCTATTTTTCTCGTCCTCTCTTCGCCTTCCGGCTCAGTCGGGATTTCTCATTGTTTTTAATATATCCTTTTTAATAACGATTGCTTCGGCTTACGAGGCTCAAGGATTTCTAGAAACCCTCAACTGTCATTACTTAGGGTTCTTGTCGTTCCCCTTGCCCTTTCGGCTTCGGCTTTCACTCTATGTAGGAGCAAGTTACGTGCCAACCCGGTTTATAGATTTGGAGTAAACAGTTTTTGCCAATTTTGACTAAATATTCTGCAAAATTGACAACAATGGATAATTAATTTAAACTTTGCTGCTAAAACTTCATGCTTTTTAAACCTGTTTTTCAATCCATGCCATCAGTACTGCTACAGCATACTGCTGTTCTTCTCCTGTCAGCTGTCTTCCGGCAGGTATATGATGCCATTTGAAGAAACAACCACGGCAACAGCAGCCTGTAGCATGCTGGGCAATGAATACGGGATGACCTCTCATCGGCGTCTGCTTGCCGTCATTGGGAATCACTGCAGGAGCAAGGCGTTTGGCAACGAAATCCTCCGCATGCTTACGGATGGTAGCCAAACCCTTTTCTGCAATATATTCCTTATCCTTCTTCGAGAGATGGAATCGGCTGCGAAAAGCTGATTGGGAAAGTCTTTCAAACAAATCAGTCAAGTCATACTCTTTGTCTGGAGAAGTATCGCTTTCCATGTCTTCTGAAGAGATAGAGTCTTTCTGATGATCCTCTTTTTCCTCAGGAAACAAATTAAGTTCTACATATTTTGCTTGGTTTACTTTTGATTCTTTTTTCATTTCTATGAGCCTCCTATATCTAGGAATCTCCTATTCATATTAATGGATATCAGACTCTTACGCTGCAATTTCATTACTTCTTGAATTTTCATATCAAGTAGTGTATTATATTGTACTTTTCCTGCAAAGTTAACAAAAAAATCTAGATTACGCAAGAAAAGGTATAATATATTGTTCTTTTTATAAAAAATTATAAGTTTCTGAGATTTTTCTTGTTTTTTTGCCTTTGAATATTGTTTTTTTCTTAACTTTGCATGCACAATTCATTATAGAATAGCAGTTTATAGTTTACAGTTAATAGTTTATAGTTTACGGTTGATTTCGTGGTTATTTGATGATAACTTGCAGATTTCTTGTTAATTGCTTGGTGGTTTCGAGAAAAAAGCGTAACTTTGGCGGCAAAGTTGAACGTTTAATTGAAATAGAATGGAACAGACTGTATTTAACCCTGCTCAGATGAAGATTCTTCAAATGATGTCTTATATCAAGACTCCACAGGAATTAGATAATCTTGAAAATGTTCTCTCTCAATACTTTGCAAAGAAGGTTGATGAGGGGATTGATGAGTTGTGCGATAATGGAAGTATAACTCTTGATACCATAGAGAGCTGGGGTAATGAACATTTACGTACTTCTGGCAAATGAGAAAGATAGTTCTTGATACTAATTGCTTATTGATGAGCCTTCCAAGGATAAGCCCTTATCGTAAGATTTGGGATGATTTTGGAGTTATTGGCTGATGATTTGCAGATTTCTTGTGATTTTCTTGGTGGTTTCGAAGAAAAAGCGTATTTTTGTGGCAGAGTTAAACGTTTAAAAGGAGAAGATTATGGCATTAGAGATAAGAAGCATTCCTGTTTTGACAGGTGAGACCGCTGAACGATTTGTTCGTGAGGCAGAAGAGAATGAGCGTAATCCACAGAGGAGAAAATTAGTCTTTTCTTTTGAGGATATTGATCGCATTATGGATCGTTCACGTAAATATATGAAAGAACATGGAGGAAAAGGACCTTTTGCAAAATAGTTGTGGAGGCTTTCCATATCCTGTTACAACACAGGGTGAGTTGGAAAGTTTTAGTTGCGGAGATAAGGACTTGGATGATTTCTTTCATCAAGATGCATTCCTTTATGCAGAGCAGCTGTTGGGAAAAACTTATTATTTTTCCACAACAGGAGATGACAAGAAGATTGTTTGTGCTTTTACGTTAGCAAATGATAGTATCAAGGCTGCATTAATACCCAATACCTCAAGAAATCGAATACAGAGGAAGATTCCGAATTCAAAGAGAACAAGGAGTTATCCAGCAGTATTGATTGGAAGACTTGGTGTGGCAAAGGAGTTCCAAGGAACAGTTTTATCTGTTGGTTCACAAGTGATTGAATACATAGCGTCGTGGTTTGTTCATCCTAACAATAAGACTGGTTGCCGTTTCATTGTTGTTGATGCTTACAATAAGGAAAATGTGCTTCATTTTTATGAAAAGAATGGCTTCAAATTCTTGTACTCTACAGAAGATTTAGAGAAAGAAGCAAATCATATTCCTGAAGATGAACACTTAGAGTCAAGAATGATGTATCTTGACTTGTTGGGTTATATAAGATAAAAAACAAGAGGTAATCTTTTGGATCCTTCTTAACTCTTTTCTGTCCCACAGATCTCACAGATTTACACAGATGGGGCGGGTGTGAAGTCCGCAGTGAATGATAGGCAATTGCTCATTCGCACACGGATCTCACGGATCTCACGGATCGGGCAGACGTAAAGTCTGCAGTGCTGTATTTCTACCTCTCCATCTCTCCTGTAAGGAGAGCTCCACCTTTCTCACCAAGCCTCTCTTCAATAGTCTTTACAACCCCTTCGGTTCCCCTTGTAGGGGACAGAAACCCTTCTCGAAATGAGAAGGATGTAACCGCCCTCTGTGCTGTTTTTTCGAAAATCACCCCGTCCCTCTTTACCCTTAAAGAGGGCTCCACCTCTCACCCCGACCCTCTCTCCTCAGGAGCGAGGGAGAAAACCGCCCTACTCGGTGCTCGGAACCGCTACGCTCTAAGGTTGGCGGACCATCAAAGGTCTTCGCCATGTTGTGCGGGATGGGACCGCCTGGGGAAAGCTTGCTGAGGTAGGGAACTTTTGCGTCAATTAAATCTTTATACTGCATAAACCATGAGAATAACTGAGGAAGAAATTGCGGAATTAGAAAAGAAGCGAATGAAGTTCTATGAGAACTTTAATCATGATGAAGATGCTGTCTAATCTTTTCTGACTGCATCAGGTCATAAAGAACTGGGGCAAAATCATATTGTTTTTTAAACCAGATCACTGCTGTCCCGTTTAGAAATCATCGGTTTAAAAAGGCTAGGATACCCTATGAGTGCAAAGGTACAAAATCAAATCGAATACACAACTTCTAGAACATAAAATATTGGATATTAATAACTTATATAATAATCGTCCAGACTTAACGGGACACTAGTGAAACGAAACCAAATCACTGCTGTCCCGTTTAGAAATCATCGGTTTAAAAAGGCTAGGATACCCTATGAGTGCAAAGGTACAAAATCAAATCGAATACACAACTTCTAGAACATAAAATATTGGATATTAATAACTTATATAATAATCGTCCAGACTTAACGGGACACTAGTGCAGATTTGAGTGAAGTTTAGAATCAAGAAATCCACAGCTGGCTTGAGTGCCTGCTGTGGATTCTCTGGTTTTATCCTGAACTATATTAAAGTGTAAGATTCTAACTCCTTATGGAACGTATATCAGGCGGATTGGCATCGCCTTGTAACGGCCAGTGTTCGAGCCATCATATCCCTGAACGAAACGGGTATTTGTGATAGTCTTTGCCTTATTATAGATATCCAGATAAAGATACCAGAAGCCATATTCGCTACTGGTTTCACTGAAGCCCTGATAGCCCGACAACAAAGACTGGCTCCACAGATTTGCGTGAAATTCATCCTTGAAGCTGTTGCTCTCGTAATATCCGCTAATTGGGATATAGATGTATTCCTTCAGCGAAGTACTCTCTGTCTTTATGCGAATGCAATTATACGGTTCACCCGTAGATGTTTTCAACAAATCTACTTTGGTTATACCCGCAATTGCCTCTAGCTCGTTGTCCTTTGGTACTCTAAATTTGCCGATTACATACTTTCTGCTTTTATCATTTGAAAACTTGAAATAGCCACCAATCGATTTTTTGTCATTGGCAATATTGGCAGAACCTGGCGAATAGAAATCGCTGTTGGATGCTCCCAGATTGCGGTCTAACATGTAGTATGTCTTGTCTGTAGTAGAATTACCATCTTCAGATGGTTCTTTTACATTAACTTTTACGACTTCGTAGTAGTACCAACCCTTCTTGGGTTCACCTAGCTGGTGTTCATTTGCTGCAGATTCTGTTATTTCACTAAATACACCTGTATGATAGATCGGGTATTTGATGGTAATCGAATGAGCAGCATCTGCAGTATTCTTGATGACAAAACCTTCTTCGTCTATCCATAAATCGTAGTTATTGGTGCTGTTGTCCAATGTAACTTTATAATAGTTGCTTTCTTCTGAATAACTGATTTTGTCAGATTTCTTCACGAATTGGTCACCAGGTTTCTTTGGAATCAGATAATAGATATTATTATTTCCTACGCAGAAGTGCAAGCCCTGGTTTCTGGTCTTTTCCTGATTATTGACCTTATTCTCGCTAGGTTTAACACCATGCATTTCTGAATCAAGCCAAGCAAAGTAATTATCATGAATAGTACCATTGTAATTCATGACAACCTGTCGATCATCAGCACGTTTAAAGTCGTAACCTTCCTGATGAATCGTGATGGTTCTTTTCAAGTCACCGGAAGTGATGGTAATTGTACCTTTCCGAGGATCCTCCGATTTGTCGTTTGCAGTCAATGTGAGGTTGAGAACAAACTTGGTTCCTTTTGGTGCCGATTCATCAGGACTTGTTGGTGTTGTGGTGGACTTGCTATTTTCTGTACATTCAGTTATCCACGATTTTACATCGTTGCTGATTTCCACCTTATAGAGTTTGCCATCTTTTGCATCATCTTCTTTAAGGTTTGTAACCAAAGTGATAGGAACTATGATAGGATCTTTTCCATTTGTAGCAGCAACAGTCTGTGTACCACAAACACCCAGTTCGTAGTCTTTGCAGGCAATCATATCTACAATCTTTGGGTTATCATCTACCACGGTTACCTTTAGACGATTCTCTGGCTGAGCCTTTAATGCTTCTGCTTCAGTAGCGTAGCCTGCATCGTTTACAGAAATAACCTTCACGATATAGTTGTGGTTACGTACCAATGCATATTGTGCAGTTTTGCCATCATCTTTTTTATAATAGAGGGCTACTTTATAGAAGCCTTCTGTACCCTTATATTTAGCCTTGATAATGATGTCAGCCTTGCCTGCAGAAGTTTCATTTACTGCAACTACAGCAGAACCGCCAGTAATACATTTGCTATCATCCATCAACTCTGTAGATGTTGCCAAGTTATCATTAGTAGATTCTACGTAGCCAGCTGGCGCAATAGAACCTTTGCTGGCAGAATGCCATACATGAAGGTCTGTGATTTCGAAACCGCTAACGCTTGTTTTTACTGTAACTTTAGCACATTGACGGGTAAGTGAAATCTTGCTGTCGTTCATCAGGTCGCTAAGTGTTTTTGCACCCCAACAGATTGGCTTTGATAAATCAGGAGTGATATCTTTCATCGCGTCAAGCTTTGCAGCCTGTGCTTCTGTCAAGCCAGGAACGTTGGCAACCAAATGTACCGTTTCTGTACCTTTAGGAAGGTTTGTTTTGATTTTCTTGTAACCATCTGCATCGGCAGTTGCAGCAGCATAAGCTTCTGTACAATTCTGCTTATCAAGATAATTGCCTGAAGTGCCATAGCATACAAGCCACAGAGAAGTAATGCTCTCTGTAGTTTCGCCTCCAGCCCGGGTTGAGATTTCCTGAGGAGTGAAATTAGGCAATTGTATGCTCAGCGTAACTCCCTCGGTAGGGAGTTCGTCCCCACCGGGAATAATTGCCTCTAAAGAGTCCTTACATGATGCAAGGCTTAAGAGCAATCCTATCCATATCATTAAAGTCTTTATTCTTGTCATCATTATATTTTCTATCTTTATTATTTAGAAACTCCTGACGGTTTGCCTTCCTGCCAGCTGCTACCATCGTAATAGCCGAATATCTGGTATCCGTTGGTTGCATCGTATGTGCACTCGTAGCTGTCACCACCGAAGAGCGTTGGTCCATCTTTACTATCATTAAAGCAGATCTTTATTGCTTTTTCATATTCGCCCTTTGGGGCTTTTAAACTGAGAACTGTGCGATACCAACCATTGCCAACATCTGTATGATGTTCCTTAAATGTGTCAGACGAACAGCATAAAGTATATGGTCCTTTCTTTTCGTCTTTACCATTAACATTGTGAATACCACGACATCCAAAATCAATCCGCCAACTAGTAATCTTCGATCTTGTATAAATCACATAATCCACATTTACAATAGTAGGCTTATCATCATATACTCGATAATATGGTATGCAGGTTGGGTCATAGAGATACCAACCTTCGTGATCTTCGTAGTTGAACAAAGGAATGCCTGGGTCCATGTGATGCGGGAAACGGTGAGGGGTACATCCTCCACTACTTGAATTCTCACCATTACCAAACATAACTAGCGTTTGACCAGGTTTAATCGTTTTTTCACCAGATGCACCATTCTGCCAACTTTTTACTGGCGCATCAGTTTTCATTATATTATAATACCATCCTGCATTATTAGCATCATAATCCATCTGATTACCAGGATACGACTCAGAAAATATCCATGCCTTCTGTGACGTAGAAGCTCCTGAGCTTTCACCAATCTGAGTGTACATATACATATAGTGCCTATCATTATGGGGGGTTTCATCGCCGTAATATTTATCCCCTTCTTTACGCTCCCAATACCAACCATCATACCAGTTGAAATTTTTAGTATCATTGTAGCTCTCGTAAGGCACAGTATATTCTTTTTTTTGTTCTTTCAATATTACTTTCAAATCTTCATCAGTAGTTGGTTTACCATCCCAACTACATATATTATTGATAGCTCGCATGTAGATACGATAAGGGCCGAATTCCGGTTTTACTGTAACCGTAACTTCTTGTGCCGCTATCTCGTCACCAGAAATCTGATTCAGCGGCTTAAGTGTGAAGTTATAAACGGTAGTCGTCACAGGATTTACGGTTTCCGTTACCTTCATCAGATATTTTCCATCTGGATCAGGAGTATTATCATAACTTATCTCCAGACGAGAAGGTGCATCACCAACTTGTGCTGTTGAACCAGAAGTTTTTTCTGTTAGCGTACCATTGATGTTCTGAAATGCCTTCAAACCACCCAGGTTGGTTTCTACCACAAAGTGTTTCTCTAGAACCTGCTTTCCGTCAGGATCCTTACTCCAATAGATAACTACGTTCTTTGGGCTCACCTTAAAATAAGGAGTAACATCATAATGTACATTAATATACTTCTTGATGTTGTTTGCCTGTAAGTAAACTTTAGCAGTTCCTTCTCTCTTCCCTGCAGAGTTCTTTGGAAACTCATTTATTGGTATGTTTGGGTTGATACTAAAGATAATGTTGTTGCCATCTCTTTTTGTTAAGATGATAACCTTCTCATCTTTCCCACCAACAATCTTTGAGTCAATGCAGCCAAACGTTACATCAGTTTGGCTTGATGTATATGAGATGGTATCACTCTTTGTAGAAGATACTTCAGCCTCGGCCTTGTTAACCCATAAAGTAGTATGGTAGAAATCAGCATTGATTTCTACTGGCTTCCAGTCGCTCACTTTCACATCGCAGTCAAGATCCATATCGCCATAGCTCTTCAGCTTACCTGTAATTTCATAATAGGTACCACGAGGGAAAGTAGGAGCATCTGATGCGTTCTGCTTATGTCCCAGCTTAATGGTATATTGATTCTTGTTGCTGTTGTTAACTATACCGTTAATCTTCAATACCGACTGTTCCTCTGCCTTTGAGATATAACGCTCTGGCAGATAGTAGGTACCTTGAAAAAGCCACTGCTTGATGTTCCTAGGATTAGGTGTACCCTTATCCTTATAAGCATCAGCGATTTGCACAACATCTTCGTTAGCTACATTTTTGTTATCTTCATTTATGGTATATTCTCCGTTCTGATAATAGCATCCAGTGCTAGCTTCGCCAGTAGATGAGCTGCTGTAAATGGTGTTATCCATACCTGTAGCATATACAGAAGAAACATCTTTCTGGGTAAACTTACCATCCCATAATAAATGGGTAGAAGGAGTAAGCTTCTGTGCAACAATATCTGTTATGCTATAGGTCTTGTCATGAAGATTATCGCTCGCAGTTGGGTCCATAATGAGATTCAACTTAACCTTTACGCATGTAAACTTCAGGTTAGCTGCCACCTCGGTATATTTCTTACCACTTTTTTCTATTTTTGTATCGATGATATTACCGTTTACATCCTTTGGCTCATAAATCATCGGGATGTTTGTAGAAACCGGCATTCCCGGTTCTGTTCCAACGCCATAACTCAGTACTATTTTTTTGAGATCATTTTCTGTTTGGATAGTTTGACCGCTCAATACCTTGTTCATATTGGCAACCACATAGATATGGTAAGTGCCCGGCTCGATATTGAGCTGATAGTTAGCTACATGCTGCTCTACCATCATTGTAGCCAGTGGGGCAGGGAGCGTCTCTACCAGGAGCTTGCCATCATTTCCATTTCCTGTAGGGAAAGCATAGAGGGTCAGGTCGTTGATCTGGCATTCATCTACCGTGGCATTATAGGTAGGAAGGCCGGAAGCATCGTCGGTACGGGTGCCGCGGCTGCTGAGCACGGTTGGCACGAGTACATGCAAGTTGCTTTCTGACGAAATGGGAGCGCGCTCGCCTCCAAGTTCGTCAGAGCAACTTACTGTAACCAACAATATAAACCAACTAACTAAACTTAAAATGAAATCTCGTATTTTCATTGTTTCTAATTTTTAAAGTCAAATACTCTTATGAGCTAAATGCCCGGAAGGGGCTCTGACACCTGAAACGGTTAGAAATCGACACGCTGGATGCGCTTGCTCCAATGCAGGATGGAAATGCTGAGCTGCATATACTTCCACTGGTTGCCCTGGAGGAAGAAGTCGAGCTTGTAGTCGTACTCACGGTCCAGGAATTCCTGTGCTGAATATTGGCGGGCTTCGAAGGCGCCACGGCCTTGAGCCAGACAGTCAGCAAGATCGATGCGTGCCACCTCTTCTCCAGTAGTCTTGTTTGTGATGGTGAGGTGCGCGTTCTTGTCGCTTTCTTCTACCGGATGCCAGATGAGTCGGGAGAACATGAGGGCGGCATGAGCGGTACGCTCCTTTACATTGCCCTCGGTATCCTTAAACTCAGTGGTCCAGGTGTAGTATGGGGTATATGTCAACTCCTCGTCGGGGAGGAGAGAGTTGTCGTAACTGATATCGCCGTTGGCATTGGTTATCTGATAACTGAAGTCATCGGCATTGATGTTGGCAGGCTCGTCGGTCTGATGCAGGCTGATGGTGAGCTGCTTGGTATCACGAACCAGACCGATGGTATGGCGTGTAACCTGCAGGTCTTTTACTTCAACCAGTTCGTTGCTGAGTCCTTGCCAGAGTGTATCGAGCGGTTGGCTCTGGTTGTTCACCTTGCCCTGTTCGCGGTCGAGTCGTGCATGGAGGGCGGTGATGTTGTCACCCTGCTGTGGCAGAGCTATCTGGAATTTGGCACCAGGCTGCGCGAGTGCATCTTCGTATTTCTTTTGGAAGGCGAAGGTTGCGAATCGGTATTTGCCCGGTTCCAGATTGATTCGCATGGCATAGTTAGGGTCCTTGAGCGGCTGTGATGTCGCATCGTTATAGGCATCATGGCGAGCAATGAAGTTGCCCTGCTCGTCGTATACGAATACGCTGAGTCCGCCCACATGATCATTGAACATGTCGGCACGCTGCACGTTGTAGTCGTACTTGAACTGCAAGTCAACACCCATGTCACAAGGAGGCAGGTCGTCGTGCATCAAGTCGTTGCAGCTGCTGAGCATACTGCCCGCCATGATGAATCCCCATCCCATGCATATATTCTTGATCCAACTGTTAAACTTCTTGTTTGCCATGATGCTTATCTGTTTTATGAAAAAGTAAAGTGTATAAATTGATTCTTATTCTTCCGATATAGCCAGCCGCTCCTTAGCGCTAGAGCGGCTGAGCTATATAATAATGTGTAATGGATTACAAATCGACGCTCTGTGAACGCTTAGCCCAAGAAAGGATCTTCACGCTGACGCTAAGATACTTCTCGTTCTCATCATCTGGCAGAGTTGGGTCTACTGGAGGTACACCAGGGTAACCAGGACCATAGACGTTGCCAACTGTCAATTCATACCAGTTGTTACGGAGCATACCATAACGGCCAAGATACTTGTCGTTTTTGCCGCTATAAGATTCACCTGAGTTCCATTTGGTTAATGCATCACCAAAGTGCTTGACACGAGCGATATAGTATGTAACACCCTTTGCGTATGTATTGATACCAACCTTCGCTTCGTCACGACCATCTTTCAAGCCGAGTTTATCATTAATCTCATTAATGATTTGTGTACCTGTCTTACCACTATAATCTTTACCGGCAACAAGAGTTGCACCAGTAGCATCCTTGATATCTGCCAATGTAATCACATGTGAACCACCTTCAGTCTCGAGATTTGTATAGTCAACTGTACAACCTGAGAGAACTGAAGTTGCTGCTGCATCTACAGCTTTCTCTAAGTCTGCTTTTTTCAGGATAGTTGTCATATTACCGATGGTGTAGAAAGTTCCATTTGTCTCTGCAAGGCTAACACCAGCATCATTCTTTGGAGCATATTTTGCCTTGAAGATAACACGGGTTGTCTGACCCTGATACATGTTATCCAAGTTGAAGGTGTTCTCTAAGCAATATACCGGATTGGTGTTGGTGGCGTTCGTGAAGTCTTTATTAATCTCACTTGTAGCTGTGATAAAATTGAATTCTTCTTTTCTTTTGTTATCATTAGTTTCATCTGCAGTATTGAGTCCAGCCAAATTGTAGTTAGGATCCGTACCCCAATAAACTCGTTTGTTAGTACCAGTGAAACGTTCTGTAGTCCAAATATCAGAGAAATCTTTGCTCAAGCCATCAATATTATGAACAGCGAATGTCTTCCGGTTTGTGATATCCAAAGCCCAATTGCTAAATGTTACCTCACTCTGTGTAGTAACTTTTGGGTTTGCCTTGTCTTTAACAGTTATTGTTCCAGGGTCAGCAACAGTCATCTTTGCTACTCCACGCTCTACATAAACTGTTGCGGCACACGTACTAGCATCTTCCTTTGCTTTTGCCTCGCTGGCATATATTTTATCTTTGTCAATAGGAACCAAAGTTGCAGGTGAGGCAGCACTTCCTTTCAACGGAGCATTAGCCATATAGAAGCCATCAGAACCAGCCCAATCAGTAACTGAAGGAGTCAAAATGTTGTTGCTATTCCAATCATTATAACTTTGACCTACAGTAGGCAAATTAACATTTTTATTGTTAAGCAAAATCAAAACACTATAATCATTCTTGGTATCCACATTGGTAAGCTTTGCTACCAGCTTTTTAGAAGTAGTTGTGATACCATCTGTTTCATCGTCTGTCCATCCATCTATAGGTAAAGTTACGCTCTCAACAAACTTGTAAGAGCCTTCATCTGAACCATACTTCTGGAAGATGAGGGCAGTTGCGCTTTTTACAGCATACTCTTCTGGTGTGCCTTCATTCATTTCAGCACCACCAGCATCTGCAGCACGAGTTCCACTTACCGAAGGCAAGTTGATGGTGAAAGTTGCATAACCAACACCAGTTTCATTAGTACCAGTACCTGGACCTGCGGTTCCCAGGTCCTCATTGCTTGAACAGCTTGCTGTCATAGCTGCGATGACAGCCAAGCCAAATAAATGTTTAATCTTCATAATCTTTGAAAGTTAAGCTTGTTTATAATCGTTATTCTCTAATTTTCTGTTATTCCAATTCCTTTATCTGCTTGAAGACATCTCTTACACGCTCTGCCTCTTTCGAGTTGCCTGCCTTGGCAAGATGCTTTTCGGCAGAAGTAAGATCACCTTTCTGCAAATCGGTGCAGGCGGCATTGAGATTCGCTGTCTCATCATCTGGGAAGAGGCGGACGGCAATGTCGAATACCTCGTTAAACTCTGGCGAACCCGGCTCGTAAGTCTGTGCCACCAGGAACATCTCCTGCAGAGAAAGCTGCTGTGGTTTGGTCTTCAATATCTCCTTGGTCTCTTCGATGCTGAACGGACGAACCGTGTAGGTTACCGTATAGTCGCTATGACGGAGACGAGGATAGATATAATCCAGGATGTAGCGGTAACTAGCCGGATGGAGCTTTCTGATCTTCAGGTCCTTATCGTCGGGAGCCAGCGAGGAGTTAGCTATCTCGAGTATTGCTTCCTTATCAGCCAGATTACTAACCTGGATCTTCTTCTTGAATCCTTCCCAGTCTTCCGGTGTAGCCTGATAGGTAAAGAGCTTGCTGTTTAAGGTGTAGAGGCTGCTCACATATTTGCGGAGGGCAGCTGCACGCTCGTTGGCAAGGCGCTTGTTGTTGGCATACGAACCATCAGGCGAAGCAAAACCGTGGATATCAATATCTGTGATTTCAACGTTCTTATCGTTCTTCACCAGGTCGATGGTGGAAGTAATCTTCTTCAGCTCAGTAGCATTCTCACGGAAGTTGGCAAGGATATTACTCTTGTTAACCACAAAGCTGAGATAGGCTTCACCCTTTTCGGCTCTCACCTTCTTGGCTTCCGCCTTCGGCTGCACGAAGAAATCCTTCGTAATCTTCGGTGTACGGTCGATATCCGCAATCGGCGTATTATCCTGTTCTATCAGGTTGCCGCATCCGCAGAGATCTTCTTTCACCGAGAGTTTGAACTTCTTCATCCATTTCTGATAAGGAACAGACTGGGCGAAGTAAACCTGCTGACTGGTCTTGTTCTTGCGGGTAAAAACCTGTGCCTGCGGATTCTTCTTGCTGTCGGCAAGTCGGCGGTATCTTACAGCCTGGTTTCTACCCTGGATGATGATAGGGTTGAGAGCGATAGAATCAGTTCCTTCCATTACCGGTGTGAAAACAATCTGCTGCTCTGATTTCATCTTCAAATCGTTCAGATTCATACGGAAGGCAACGTCCATCCGGTTGCCGTTCTTGCGTGCCAAGACGCTGTCTACCTGAATCTTCCCCCCTGCCAGCTGTTGAGCCTGAGCAGGCATGATGCCCTGAGAAAAGAGTATGCAGAGAGGCGAAATGACCGCATAAAGCTTCATTTTATCCATATTATGATTTCCCTAAATTTTTTTGTATTCTGTCTAGTTATTACGTGTTTATATTGTCGGTTTAAAACCACAGTTAAATAAAATTCTTAGAACACGTATATGAGAGATAGTGCGGCTTTTGTAGGGCCCACATAGTTGCGGTGGTCTTTGTCGAGACATTTTTCGCATCGTCCGTAAAGCTTGTAAGGACTGTAGGCATATCCCAAACCGATAGACCCTTCGAAATTGAGGTGCTTATTAAGCAACCACTGATAGCCGTAGGTAAGGCCTCCACCTACATACCAGCCTTCATAGTGCCTGCCCTCCAGAGTTTTCGGCAGGATGCCGAAGGGCATGTCAATGTTTTTAATGTTGTATTCACCGCCTAAGGCATGGATTCCGAAGAAATGGCCTCCAAACTTCTGGCAGGTGTACCATCTGTATTCTGGCATAACATTCCAGAATCTCATCTTCTTGTCGCCCGAGAACTTCCAGGGGTTCAGGGTGCCGAAGAGTTGGAAGGTTGTTTTCTTGCCCGTGCCGATTTCGATGCCGGCGTTGGCAGATGTAGAAGCCCATCCCAGTAAGTTGGTCTTCAGAGCGACCTCCTGCGCTCGCGTCGTTGCCGTTGAAAGGATCAGCAGCAGCAACATTGCTGATTTTATGAATGTTTGCTTCATCATATCTTTACTTTTATATTTGGTTTCACTAGTGTCCCGTTAAGTCTGGACGATTATTATATAAGTTATTAATATCCAATATTTTATGTTCTAGAAGTTGTGTATTCGATTTGATTTTGTACCTTTGCACTCATAGGGTATCCTAGCCTTTTTAAACCGATGATTTCTAAACGGGACAGCAGTGGTTTCGTTTATATTAAACTTAGCCTTCGTTTGCCAGTTGGTATCTTTTTCGGCTGCAAATTTAAGAGAAAATCCAATACGAAGCAAGAAAAAGTTTCAAAAAGGTTACATTTCTTTGTGCAAACGTTTGCACACTTTATGCAACCTGTTTACGCACACACATCATTACTAGCACATGATTGATGGCTGCCTTAATCATTTCCAGTACCTTGCCTTGTTTCTTCTTCAAAATACTTAATGTGTTGAAAAGCAGTTTTATCATCCATCTAACTATTAATCTTTATTAATTATACATAGAGATATACCATATATATGAAATATATTATGTATCTTTGCACCAAAGTAGAACCATTTAAATAAATACACTTATGAGTACAGTTTCAGTAACACCTTCTAAAAGAAAGATTATTGACTTAAAAGATGATACTTTTAAGACTCTATCCATTATGGCTATTCAGAAGGGAACCAACCTCAAAAACTATATTGAGGATATACTCAATGGCATAGCCGAAGATTACGAAGACGCAAAGCTCTATGCTAAATTAAGAAAAGAGCAGCCAGAGGGTCTCATCCGTGCCAACAAAGAAGAACAAGAAGATTTTGAAAAGTGGTTAGGCGTATGAATGTCGAATTTTCCAAAGCCTTTGTCAAAGCTTCCAAACGTCTTTCAGGCAAGATGCTCGATTCTTTAAGACGTACGATAGTAGAAGTTAAAGCAGCCAAAGGTATTCAAGATATCTCTGACTGCAAGAAACTTGTTGGGTATCGTAATATATATAGAATTCGTTTAGGTGACTATAGAGCACTATTTACTCTAGAAATTGAGTTTTCTGGCGATACTATATTCTTTCAATATCTTGCTCCACGAGGCGAAGCCTATGGTAAAAAGATGAAAACAGAACTTAAACGAATAGACAAAGAATAATTATATTATTCAGTCTCCAATGTATCAATCTTCTTAGTAAGAACTTTATTACTAATTAATTTTTTAATTGTGATATTGGCAGTATTTCCTGATTCCATGAAGCGTACCTTGGAGATGGAATGGAACTACCCACAAGTCTTTCGCTTGTGGGTAGTTGAATACTATCACTCTCTTTGATGGAAAGAATCATTGAGAATTTTACACATGTCATCAAGGTGTTCTTCTGCCAGGAAGAATGAGGGTGAAGAGGCCTGGTCTATCATCATGACCAGTTCC
>ENA-OPUE01001244-OPUE01001244.1-human-gut-metagenome-genome-assembly--contig:-NODE-1244-length-16121-cov-2.632952_pt1 | contig 16121 bp, 11 predicted proteins | sample MGYA00241466_ERZ501924 | MGnify/ENA primary metagenome ERZ501924 (study PRJEB25962, sample SAMEA2042223) | human gut metagenome | biome: human gut; feature: human-associated habitat; material: faeces...
TTACGGCGGCGAGATGAAGGACGTGGTCGTATCCTGCCGATATATCACCGAGAAAGGCGATATAAAGGAAATTCCGCTTGAAAAAATGGAGCTTTCCTACAGACACAGCTTTTTTTCGGAACGTAACCTTTGCATAACATCCGTAAAAATGAAGCTGGCAAAAGGCGAGCGTGAAAAGATAAAAGACCGTATGGATACGCTGATGGAGCGCAGGAAGGACAAACAACCGCTCGAATATCCAAGCGCAGGCAGTACATTCAAGCGGCCTGAGGGCGACTTTGCCGCAAGGCTTATAGAGGTCTGCGGACTTAAAGGCACAGCCTGCGGAGGCGCAGAGGTCAGCACAAAGCACAGCGGATTTATAATAAATAAAGACAACGCAACGTTCAACGATGTAATGGGCGTTGTGGAAATAGTAAAGCAAAGGGTGAAAGAGCAGACAGGCGTAACGCTTGAATGCGAAGTGCTTATAATGAAGTGAAATTTTCGGATAAGTGCCTTAGATATGTGACCGGGCGAGATAAGCAAGGCTTTATCGGAAGCTGACTGGTATATAAATAAAATGGCACACCAAAATCATTCATTATTCATTAAAAGAGATAAAGGGCGCAGGGAAAGGAACACAAATGAAAACCGAATTTGTTATAGTAACGGGAATTTCGGGTGCAGGCAAATCCTGTGCGGTAAATGTTATGGAGGATATAGGCTATTTCTGCATAGACAATATGCCGCCTCAGCTGATACCGAAATTTGCCGAGATATGCGAAGAAAACGATGATATTTCAAAGGTCGCTATTGTTACCGACATTCGTGGCGGAACTATGTTTCTGAACCTCAACGCCACCATAGAGGAACTGAAAAAGCGTGGTCTTGACGTAAAACTGCTGTTTGTAGATGCAAACCATCATGTAGTAAAACAGCGATATAAGGAAACACGCCGCAAGCATCCGCTTTTTGATGCGACAAACGGCGACATAGACAAGGCAATAGACGCAGAAAGGGAGATAATCGAGCCTCTGCGTGAAATTGCCGATTATTACATTGACACAAGTCTGATGTCAACCTCTACGCTGAAGGAAAACGTGCTTAATATTTTCCTTGACACGCCGTCTGACAGTATGACTATAAGCTGTATATCCTTCGGCTTCAAGTACGGTGTGCCGAATGAGGCAGACCTTGTTTTCGATGTGCGTTGCCTGCCGAATCCGTATTACATACCCGAGCTTAAGGAAAAGTCGGGACTTGACAAAGAGGTAAGGGATTATGTAATGAGCTTTGAAAGCTCGCAGACTTTACAGACAAAGCTGTTCGACCTTATCGACTTTCTGATACCTCAGTATCTTCACGAGGGAAAAAGCCAGCTTGTAATAGCTTTCGGCTGTACGGGCGGCAAGCACCGCAGTGCGACATTTGCGGAAAATATGTGTGAGCATCTCAGCAAAAATCACCTTAAAGCAAGGGTGCTTCACAGAGATGTGAATAAGGATAAGAAGTAAAATCGTTTAACGGAGGGAAAGGTATGCTGTGTATTATTTTCGGAGAAATACCCGAAGATATGGAGAAGAAATACGTCTATAACACCAGTATGTATTTTGACAATACCTATCTTGACAACTGGCTTACCGATGACCTTTCGGTTAAAATGATAAAAAGCGTGGACAAGGCTGTGGTGCTTAGTTCGAATGCGGTAGACAGCAAGGCTCTCGGAGTTATTCCCGTAACGAAAATATCCGGAGGGCTGAAAACGCTTTTGCTTCTGCGGCACGATGATACAAAGATTTTCAATGCCTCGACCTGTGGTGACAACTGTGCAAAATGGATACTGCGTATAGCAAAGGAATCAAAAAAAGATATTGTTATCAATTTAAGGCACGTTATGGATTTCGGAGATAAGCCGTTTGAGATAAAGATACTCAATAACGGAAAAACGGTTCACAATATTCAGGAATATGTAATGAATGCAGGCTTGTATTTATAGGGTGGTGTCGCTGTGAAAGGTAAATATGAGGTGGTGGTGAAAAGCCGCCGTGTACAGTATAAGTTTTCCGTTATAAGAAATATCACGATACTTCGTGGCGACAGTGCAACGGGTAAGACCACCCTGATAGATATGATAGCCGCATATCAGGAAAACGGCGAAGCAAGCGGTGTTACGGTAATAAGCAAAAAGCAATGCTCGGTGCTTTCAGGCATACGCTGGCAGGAAAATCTCAGTCTTATACACGACAGCATTGTATTCATTGACGAGGGCGATAAATTCGTTGCGTCTGAGGATTTTGCAAAAGCAATAAAAAATACAGATAATTATTATGTAATCGCAACAAGAACTTCGCTTTTCAATCTGCCGTACAGCGTGAAAGAAATATACGGCATAAAAAACGTATCGGGTAACAGATTTCAAGGGACAAAACGGCTTTATGCAGAGTTTTACCCGCTTTGCAGAGTGGATACCGACATTTCGTTAAAGCCCGATCTGGTTATAACTGAGGATTCAAAAAGCGGTTATCGCTTTTTTGAGAATTATTTTTCGGAGTACGGGATAAATTGCGTTTCAGCCGCAAGCAAGGCGAAAATATACAACGAGCTTATAACAAGGCAGTACGAAACGGTACTGGTAATTGCAGACGGAGCCGCATTCGGTCCGGAGATACAGCGTGTCCTATCACTCAGGAAAGCGAAAAATATCGTACTTTTTCTGCCCGAATCTTTCGAGTGGGTCATTCTGCGTTCAGGTATCGTAAAAGATAAAGAAATAAAAACGATACTCGAAAAGCCGTATGACTATATAGAAAGCGGCAAGTATTTCAGCTGGGAGAGATTTTTCACAGCTGTGCTGACAGAGAAAACAAAAGATACTTATCTTGAATACGATAAATCGCATCTCAATAAGAACTATATCAATCCCGGCGAAAAAGCTGCGATACTGAGTGCTATGCCGGAAATAAAGCTTTAATCAAAAAAGGCAGGATAAAGGAGCGATTCTGATGTCATTTGCCGCCGATGTGAAAAATGAGCTGTGCAAGGCGGAACACAGCAGAAAACAGCTTGAGCTTTTGTCAAAGGGAGCGGCGTATGCCATGACGGAAGACGGCGAAGGCTGTTTTTTTAATACGGAAAACAAAAGGGTAGCCGATAGTATTGCCGATGCCTTTGATTCGGTCGGTAAGGAATATTCGACCGGTGAAAGCACCTTCAGAGGAAGAACGCTTTACACGGTTACTCTTGCGGATAAAAGCTACGCTTACCCTATGCCCGACTGTTCGGGAGATGACGCTTTCGGCGTGTATCTCAGAGGAGTTTTCCTTGTCTGCGGACTGGTTGCCAATCCCGAAAAAGGCTATCAGCTTGAGCTGTTCCTGCACGATGAGAGCAAATGCAGAACATTGCTTTCCATGATAGAAGAACACGGCATGGGGGCAAAGCTGTCAAGCCGCAGAGGCAGCAGCTTCCTTTATATCAAAGAGAGCGAAAAGATCTCCGATATGCTGACCTATATGGGCGCTATGATGCAGGCAATGGAGATAATGAATGTAAAAATCTATAAGGAAATACGCAACAATGTAAACCGAAGCGTCAACTGCGAGGCGGCTAACCTTGACAAGACTATCGCCGCCGCACAGAAGCAGGCGGACGATATTAATTACATATTCGAAAAAAGAGGAGAAGGGTATCTGCCCGACGAGCTTTTGCAGGTGGCAAAAATCCGCCTTACCGCACTTGAGCTGTCGCTGAGCGATATAGGCAAAATGCTTGAGCCGCCTATAAGCAGGAGCGGAGTAAACCACAGACTCAAGAAGATAAGCCTTATAGCAGATACACTCAGAGGAGAAGATAATCGGGGAGAGTAAAAGTGAGCGGTTTTGTACATCTGCACGTTCATAGTGAATACAGCCTTCTTGACGGCGCCTGCCGTATAAGAGGGCTTGTTCGTCGTGCAAAGGAAATGGGACAGACAGCCGTAGCACTGACCGATCACGGCGTAATGTACGGCAGTATCGACTTCTATAACGAATGTGTTGAAAACGGCATAAAGGCAATAATCGGCTGCGAGGTGTATGTTGCCCCCCGTACAAGATTCGACAAAAGCACAAAGTCCGATATGAAGCCTCACCACCTTGTGCTTCTTTGCAAGGATAACGAGGGCTATAAAAACCTTTCAAAGCTGGTGACGCTGGGCTATACAGAGGGCTTTTATAATAAGCCGAGAGTGGACAGGGAGCTTTTAAGACGTTATTCAAAGGGGCTTATCTGCCTTTCCGCCTGCATTTCGGGAGAGCTTGCAAGAACGCTTCTTGACGGAAGACTTGCGGACGCTGTGACGCTTGTAAAAGAGTACAGGGAGATATTCGGAGAGGACTATTATATAGAGCTTCAAAGTCACGGCATAAGCGAGCAGGAACGTATTCTGCCGTATCTTCTGCGTGTGGCGAAGGATACAGGCACACAGCTTGTCGCAACAAATGACGCTCATTATGTCGAAAAAGAGGACAGCTATGTACAGCGTGTGCTGACCTGCATTGCCACCAACACGACCCTTGACGATAAGAACTCAATGCAGTTTGCCACCGATGAATTTTACCTCAAAAGCGAGGACGAGATGAAAGCGCTCGGCTTTCCGCAGTCAGCCTATGACAATACCGTAAAAATTGCGGAAAAGTGCAATGTCAGCTTCACATTCGGACATACTATCCTGCCGTTTTTCAAGGCGGAAGGTTATGACAACAACGAAATATATTTTAATGCTCAGGTAAGAAAAGGCCTTGTAAAACGCTACGGAGAACCCGTACCGAAAGAGGTTCTTGACCGTGCCGAATACGAAATGTCGGTAATAAAGAAAATGGGCTTTATCGACTATTTCCTGATAGTAGCCGACTTTATAGGTTACGCTAAAAGAAACGGCATCGCAGTAGGTCCCGGCAGAGGTTCGGGAGCAGGAAGCGTATGTGCATACTGTCTTGGGATAACCGATATTGACCCGATACGCTTCAATCTGCTGTTTGAACGTTTTTTAAACCCCGAGCGTGTGACTATGCCCGACTTTGATGTTGACTTCTGCTATATAAGGCGGCAGGAGGTCATAGACTATGTCGTAAGAAAGTACGGCAGGGATCATGTGGCACAGATAATAACGTTCGGTACAATGGCGGCAAGAGGCGCTATCCGTGACGCAGGCAGAGCTATGGGTCTGCCTTACGGCAAGGTGGATGCCGTAGCAAAGCTGATACCGATGTCGATGCACTCCACGATTGACGGCGCTTTGAAAAGCGAGAAGGAGCTTGTGAAGCTGGCATCATCCGACAACGAAGTCAGCCTGCTTATAGAAACCGCAAAAAAGATAGAGGGTATGGCGAGAAACACGTCTATCCACGCCGCAGGCATAGTAATTACCCGTGACCCTGTAGCAGACTATGTGCCGTTGTATCAGAACAGCGAGGGCGAAGTTATGACGCAGTACACTATGACTGCTATAGAGCGGCTCGGACTGCTGAAAATGGACTTTCTCGGACTTCGTTATCTTACCGTGATACAGGATTGCTGCAAGCTCGTAGCGAAAACCTGTCCCGATTTTGACATAGAAAAGATACCCGAAAACGATGCTGAAACATACGATATGATGTCATCGGGCGGCACTCTCGGAGTATTCCAGTTTGAAAGTGCCGGAATGACCTCGCTTTTATCCCGTATGAAGCCACGCTCTGTTGAAGATCTTACTGCGGCATTGTCACTATACCGTCCCGGACCTATGGATTCGATCCCGACCTATCTTGCGAACCGCCGCAGCCCCGAAAAAATACGCTACAAGCACCCTCTTTTAAAGGGCATACTTGACGTAACCTACGGTTGTATCGTATATCAGGAGCAGGTAATGATGATATGCCGTGTGCTTGCCGGCTATTCATACGGCAGAGCCGATATTGTCCGCAGAGCTATGGCAAAGAAAAAGCCTGAGGTAATGGTAAAGGAACGTGCGACATTCGTTGAGGGCGCTGTCGCAAATAATGTTGACAGACAGGTAGCCGAAGAAATATTCGATGATATGATGAGCTTTGCAAGCTATGCCTTCAACAAATCACACGCCGCCGCATATTCACTGCTCGCTTACCGCACGGCATATCTCAGATGTCATTATTATAAGGAATATATGGTCGCCCTGCTTACAAGCGTGATAGGCTGGGGCGGAAAGACCGCCGAATACATCGGCGACCTTGCACAGCACGGGCTGAAACTGCTCCCACCCCATGTGAATTACAGCGAAACCGGCTTTTCCTGTGAAAAAGACGGAATACGTTTCGGCCTTCTTGCAATAAAAAATGTCGGCGCTAATATGATAGCCGATATTATCGAAGAAAGAACCAAGCACCCGTTTAAATCGCTGTTCGACTTTTGCGAAAGAATGTCAGATAAGAATATAAATAAACGTGCGCTTGAATCGCTTATCAAGTGCGGAGCGTTTGACGGACTGGGCAATAACCGCCGTGAAATGATGATTTCCCTTGAGCTGATGCTTGATACGCTTTCACAGCGCCACGATCTTGAAGGGCAGATGAGCCTTATGGGCGAAGATGATGCGGCGGACGAAGGCACGTTTCAGATAAAGCCTGCCGATGAATATTCAAACGCACAGCTTCTGTCATACGAAAAGGAAATGCTCGGAATATATATTTCCGGACATCCCGCAGATCCGTTTTACAGGATTGCCCGTGAATCCGGATATGAAAATATCGGCAGTATACTTGAAAACAACAAGGATAAACAAAATGTCAGGGTAACGGCACTGCTTACATCCGTCCGCAACCATATCACGAAATCGGGAAAGACAATGGGCTTCATCGTAATAGAAGACGCAAGCGGAGAAATCGAGTGCCTTGTATTCCCGAAGCTGTACGAGCAGTATTCGTCAATGCTAAGGACGGGTAATGTTTACGCTTTCGAGGGTACGGTATCTGCGGAGGACGAGGGTGACCCCAAGCTGCTGATAAATGCGATAACACAGCCTGATTTGGCTAAGCTGCGGAAAATGCACGAAATCCGAAACACAGGGCAGAATAAGGCGGCTGTGCTGTATATAAGGTTTTCCTCCCGTGACGATGCCAATATTCCCGCTGTAAAGGCGCTTCTTAAAGTAAACAAAGGCAACACTCTTACGAAGATATGCTTTGAGAATACAAGGGAAACTATAACCTTGCCGCCCGCTCTTTCCGTTGATTTGAACAGTGATTTTATACAAAAATTGAACGGGATTTGCGGCAAAAACAATATAATCATAAAATAAGTCGAAAAAATGAAATTACCCCTTGACTAAATTGCATTTTAGGAGTAAACTAAGGTGTGTGTAAAATAATCTCGGAGGGTGACCTCTAAGGAAGGATGTACGATATTATGAAAAAGATTGGCGTTTTAACAAGCGGCGGCGACGCACCGGGCATGAATGCCGTTATCCGTGCGGTAACAAGAGCTGCTATTGCAAAGGGTATGGAAGTCGTAGGTGTCCGCAGAGGATATAACGGACTTATCAACGGCGACATTGTTCCTCTTGATGCAAGAAGCGTATCTGATATAATTCAGAGAGGCGGCACAATGCTTTACACAGCAAGATGTGCAGAGTTCAGATATGAAGAAGGTCTTCAGAAGGCTAAGAAGACTTGTGAAGAGAATGGTATTGAGGGTCTTGTAGTTGTCGGCGGCGACGGCTCGTTCAGAGGTGCGGCTGACCTTTCTGCAAGAGGCATCCTGAGTATCGGTGTTCCCGGCACTATAGATAACGATATTTCTATGACCGAATATACCATCGGTTATGATACAGCTATGAACACAGTTGTTGAAATGGTTGACAAACTGCGTGATACAGCACAGTCACATGACAGATGCTCCGTAGTTGAGGTTATGGGCAGAAATGCAGGCTACATAGCTCTCAATGCAGGTATCGCCTGCGGTGCGACATACATTATTACTAAGGAAGAGCCCTTCACGGTAAACGATGTTATCGCTAAGATAATCGAAGGACAGAAGAGCGGCAAGCACCACTTCATCGTTATTGTTGCAGAAGGTATCGGCGGAAGCGAACAGCTTGCCAAGGAAATCGAACAGGCAACAGGCGTTGAGAGCCGTGCTACAATTCTCGGTCACGTTCAGAGAGGCGGCAGCCCCACAGTTCAGGACAGAGTAGCAGCAAGCCAGCTCGGTTATTATGCCGTTGATCTTCTTTCAAAGGGCATCGGCAACCGTGTTGTAGGTCTTCAGCATAACGAAGTTGTAGACTATGACATTCAGGAAGCTCTCAAGATGAAGAAGGAATTCCCTCACGATCTGTACAAGATCGCTAATGAGATCAGCTTCTGATTTAAAGAATGTTTATAACGGTTTTCCGTTATATAAAAAGACTGCACCGAAATTTTAAAGGTGCGGCCGACAGAGTAGGTTAACGTGCGTAAAGTGCCTGAGGGACGGGGAGTTGTCCTCAGGACGAACACTGAAAGGTGGCGGTACGTTTTCCGCATCTCGCTGTTGCATATAAGAGATAATCGCCGTATTTATCCCGCATTATGCGATTGCGTCAGCTTGCGTCATTGAGGAGGTAAATATGGCGTTTTTTCGTAATTTCAAAAAGTCGTTCGAGGAACTGAAATCTATTCGTTGCCTTACAGTAACGGCGCTTCTTATCGGTGTTTCGGTAGCACTGAAATTTGTAATGATTATGCCGAGCGAAACGCTCAAGATAAGCTTTGCGTTTGTAGGCCTTGCGGCTATCGGTATGCTGTATGGTCCTGTTGTGGCAGGACTTGCAGGCGTTGTCACCGATGTAATAGGCTTTCTTGTAAAGCCTACCGGTGCGTTTTCACCGATATTCACACTGGTCGAAGTCGCAGGTGCTGTGATTTACGGTATATTCCTGTACGGACTTAATCCCGTGAAGCTCGATTTTTCAAGCAGATCCGCATTTTTCGGCGGACTTAAGACAAACGGCTTTCAGGTGTTCAGAATATTTATGGCGAAGTTCTGCGTCAATCTTTTCTGCAATGTGTTCCTGAATACAATTGCAATGGTGATAATGGGCTACTTTGCACCGGAGGTATTCTGGGTAAAGATAACGACACGAATAGTAAAAAATCTCACGATGCTGCCTATAGAGGTATTCATACTTCTGCTGGTGCTTTATCCTGTTATGGTGGCATATCGTGCGGCATTCAGAGAAAAACGCTCGGCTTGATACAAGAAAAGAGGACTTAGTATGACTGAACTTGGATTTTTAGGCGCAGGTAATATGGGCAGTGCGATAATGCGTGGTATCTGCTCATCGGATATGCAGATAAGCGTTTCGGCGTATGACAAGGATACGGCAAAGCTCGAAGCACTTTCGGCATTCGGAGTAAAGCCCTGCAAGAGCGAATGTGAGCTTGTTAAAAAGTGCGATTACATACTGCTTGCGGTAAAGCCGCAGGTGCTTGGCGGAGTGCTTGACACTGTCGCAGGGGAAGTAACGCACGACAAGGTGATAATCTCTATCTGTGCGGGAATATCCGAGGATTTTATCCGCAGTCATACAATACTGAGCGCAAAGGTAGTGCTTGTTATGCCGAACACACCTATGATGCTCGGTCTTGGCGCAAGCGCAATATCAAGAGCGGACGGAGTGACCGATGAAGAGTTTGCTTTTGCAAAGTCGGTTATCGAAAGTTGCGGTATCGCAGAGGAAGTGCCGATAAACAAGATGAAAGAAATAATTGCCGTAAACGGCAGTTCTCCCGCTTTCATCTATCTTTTTGCAAAAGGCTTCGTAGATTACGCAAAGAGCGTAGACATTGATCCCGATGCGGCACTCAAGCTGTTCGCACAGTCGCTTGTCGGCTCGGCAAAGATGCTCACAGATTCGGGCATGACGGTAGACGAGCTTATAAAACAGGTTTCTTCTCCGGGAGGAACGACTATAGCAGGTCTTGACAAGCTGTATGAGGGTAAGCTCACAGATACGGTCGATGAATGCTGTAAGGCTTGTACCGCAAGAGCATACGAGCTTGCAAAAAAGTAAATATTGTTACGGCTGTCGTATCTTGCGGCAGCCGTATTTTTGTGGGCTGACATTGTTATCTATAATTATAATCTTCATAACTGAGCCTGTTCGGAAACGCAGATACTTTTCCGCAGGCATACTGTATTTAACGGCATAAGTCACTTATCTTGCAATGTTAAATGTCGGGTGATTATATCCGTGAATATAAAATTTTTGCACCGAAAACCGTAATGTTCCGCACGGTTTAAGCCCGTAATTCCGCATAACAAAGCCATTTGGTTAGCTGTTTCTAACCATTTTTTTCTTGACTACACCGTTTTACCGTGATATACTTAAATCGGGCTGGATTAGCTATATCTAACAGCCGCAGTATTTTTAACATTTTGTTCTGTCGCAGTAAAATGCAGATGATAAAACCTGTCGGTTTTGTTCTGACAGGTTATATTTAAGCTTGCGAAAGTGCTGAATTACGCCTGAGATATACAGATTACAGAATTGATCGGAACAGAGCATAATGTTTACGGAGGTCTTGTCAAAATGACAATGGATGAATTAAAACCGGGAGAAAGCGCATATATCGAAACGGTCGGCGGAAGCGGAGCCTTACGTCACCACCTGCTTGATATGGGACTAACACCCGATGCTGAAATAACCTTGCAGAAGGTCGCACCTATGGGCGATCCTGTGCAGTTTGAGGTGCGTGGATACGAGCTTACCCTGAGGCTTGAGGAGGCTCGCAAGGTCACTGTAAAAAACGTACATAAGAAAGACAGCCCCCTTAAAGCCGCAGGATCAAGACGAAACGATACGCCTCACCCCGGCGTCGGAGAATTTGCCAAATACGAGAAGCTGCATCTGAAACACGGAATAGTGCTTGAAAAAGGCGCACCGCTTACATTTGCTCTTGCAGGAAATCAGAACTGCGGAAAAACAACGCTGTTCAATCAGCTTACAGGCTCGAACCAGCACGTCGGAAACTTCCCCGGCGTTACAGTTGACCGCAAGGACGGAACTATCAGAAATCACCCCGAGGCGACAGTTACGGATCTACCCGGCATCTACTCGCTTTCGCCTTATTCAAACGAAGAAATAGTGACCCGTGATTTTCTGCTGAACAATAATCTCAGCGGTATCATAAATATAGTTGATGCTTCGAATATCGAGCGTAACCTTTATCTTACAATGCAGCTTATGGAGCTTGGCATACCTATGGTGCTTGCGCTCAATATGATGGACGAGGTAAAGGCAAACGGAGGTTCTATCCGTGTAAACGATCTTGAACGGATACTGGGAATACCCGTAGTGCCGATTTCCGCCGTAAAAAACGAAGGTATAGACGAGCTTATCGACCATGCGATACATATTGCGAGATACGGCGAAAAACCCGCCCGTATGGACTTCTGCACCGACAGCGACGATCCGCACGACCCGGTTGCCGCTGTTCACCGCTGTATACATTCAGCCGCAACACTGCTTGAGCCGGATATAAGGGCGGCAGGGCTTCCTGTGAGATTTGCCACAACAAAGCTGGTTGAGGACGATGAACAGATAAAGAAAAAAATCACCATTCCGGAGGAAAAGCACGACGCTTTCGATCACCTTGTTTCCATAATGCAACAGGAAACAGGCATGGACAGAGAAGCGGCGCTTGCCAATATGCGCTTCACCTTCCTTGAAAAGCTGTGCCGTGAAACCGTAGTACGTCCGCACGAAAGCAAGGAGCATAAACGCAGTATGGCAATCGACCGTCTGCTGACAGGAAAATACACGGCTATCCCTTGCTTTTTAGGCATAATCGCACTCGTGTTCTTCCTGACGTTCTCTGTAATAGGTGCGGCACTTTCCGATGTTATGCAAATGGGCATAGATTTTCTCACCGACCTTATCGACAAAGGACTTACTGCATTTGAAATAAACCCTGTAGTGCATTCGCTGGTAATAGACGGAGTATGCGCCGGCGTAGGCAGTGTGCTGAGCTTTCTGCCTACTATAGTAACGCTGTTCTTCTTCCTGTCTATTCTTGAAGATACGGGCTATATGGCACGAGTTGCGTTTGTAATGGACAGGCCTCTCAGAAAGCTGGGTCTTTCGGGCAGGAGCTTTGTTCCTATGCTGATGGGATTCGGCTGTTCAGTACCTGCAATAATGGCGACAAGAACGCTCTCAAGTGAGCGTGACCGTAAAATGACTATACTGCTAACTCCCTTTATGAGTTGTTCTGCAAAGATACTCATATATACAACCATCGCAGGCGCATTCTTTGAGCCGCAGTACCGCTGGCTTGTGCTTGTAGGCTTGTATCTGTTCGGCATAATTTGCGGTATTCTCTATTCGCTTATACTCAAAGTAACCGTATTTCACGGCGAACCCGTACCGTTTGTAATGGAGCTTCCGAACTATCGTCTGCCAGGAGCAAAGAGCGTCTGTCAGCTTATATGGGAAAAAGCAAAGGACTTTATCCAGAAAGCGTTTACCGTAATCTTTGCGGCATCTATCGTTATATGGTTCCTGCAGACATTCGACATACGGCTCAATGTGGCTGACAGCGCCGAAAACAGCTTGCTTGCGATGCTCGGCAGTCTGTTTGCGCCGATATTTGCACCGCTGGGCTTTGGTGACTGGAGAGCGTCTACTGCACTCATCACAGGTCTTACCGCAAAGGAAAGCGTTGTTTCCACCCTTACTCTTCTGCTCGGCGGAGATGTTTCGCAGATACAGACGCTTTTCACACCGTTCACGGCTATTGTGTTCCTTGTATTTACGCTGCTGTACACCCCGTGCGTTGCCGCTATAGCAACAGTAAAGCGTGAGCTCGGAAGTGTACGTTCTGCCGCAGTAACAGTGTTTATGCAGTGTGCTATTGCGTGGATAATGGCGCTTCTTGTACGCTGTGTCGGAATGATTTTCGGCATTGCATAAGGTGAAATTATGGATGAGATGAATATACCGAGCATTATTCTGCTTGCGCTGATAGTAATCGCTCTCGTGCTTGTAATCATACATATTATAAGAAACGGCGGTTGCTCCGGCGAATGTTCGGCGTGCAAGGGTTGTAATAATTGCAGCAATTGCAAAAAAGGCAGAAAAAGTAAAAAGTAAAACATATACTGAAAGGCAGAGCCGCAGCTCTGCCTTTCAGACTGTCGATAAACCTTTGTATTTTCTGAAAATGGGGTCGCAGGGGCGTAGCCCCCGACAGGGTCTAGGGGCGGTAGCCCCAGTAATATAGCCCCTTCCCACGGGGAAGGGGTTTGGGGTTTCGGCAAGGATGCCGAGATAGAACGCCCAAAGGCTTTGCAGGACGCAAAGCCCACAAAGCGTTCTTATAGGGATAGAGAATTTGCATTATCTTATAAAAAACAGACTTTTTTTACAAGCTGAGGCAGAGCCGCAGCTCTGCCTTTCGTATTTCTATCCGGTTATTCTTTAATAAAACTGTAACCGTTATCTGTCTTTTCAACCTTAAAAAGCCTTAACACCAGCTGATATTGTTGTGGATAGCAATCAAGCAAATTTATCTGTACAGCCGCAACATTGAGCGTCAGCTCATTCATATCATACATTCCGTACACTTTAGGCAGATATTGATACATTCGATCTTCAAGATATGCCCTGTTTTCTTCTGCCAATGCCTCAAGTTTGCTGTTTATCGTATCATCGGTACAGAATATGTTGTTTTCGTCAAGAGCTGATATGATTTCACGGTACTCTTCATCGCTCAGTTCTGTGTTTATAATTTCGTTATACGTTTGTTCATCACAAAAAAGAGCGTTGAAATCATCGTATTTTTCTAAATACATTTTCTTGTAAAGCCGCTCCGATGACATTGCAAAATAAGGTTCAAGCTCATCTGTAACCAATCCGCAGGTCGTTATCGGTCTTTCTTTTGTCACACTGCATCTCAGTCCGTTTTCGGTATTGATGAAAACGTAAAAGTCAAGCGAAAAACTGTAGCTTGACGAATCAATCATCTCCGGAACAGCGACAAAGCAATATATCACACTCGGATCAACATTATCATATATAATCAGATACTGACCGAGTTCAACACTGTGAGGAGGTTTACCTTTTTCACCGAGCCCATGATCTTTCGATATACAGAGCTTGCCGTCAACTTCCGCATAATAATACGGTATAAAAGACTTGAAATCATCATAATCAAAGCCTGTGTACAGTTCGCTTGCCGCATCATAAAAGCCTTTCATATCCGAAAAACCGAAAAATTCCGGATCAGCTTCGAAATATTCACCGTTTATCAGATTTTCCCGCGTGAATTTCTCTATATCTTCCGATGTTGACAAATCCTTTGCACCTTTTATTGCATAATATCCAGAGCCGAAATCCACGATATTATCAAACAGCCACTGCCTTTTGACCCTGTCGATAATTTCGTTACTTATTGCTTCATCGGTACATAATTTAAAATCGTCAAAGCTGTTTATAAAATCAAACCTTACCGTGCTGTACTCATAATGATACGGTCCGTATTGCTTGCCTATTTCCGCCCAGAATTCCTTGTCGTTACGCACCTGCGCCTTTAAGGTGCTTATATCGGGATATATCGTATTGTTGCCGTTTGCGGAACTGTTGTCGGCGTGTGATGGATTTTCGTCCGCCTTGCTTACCACGTCCGAAACATCGGATTTGTTGTCATTCACTTTGCTTGCAGAAGCATCGACAGCGCTGTCAGCACCCGATGAACTGCCGCTGACGGTGTAATCAATACCGTTGCCCTTTGTCACAAAATGCACGCCGACTTCCGACAATCACAACCGCTGCCGCCGCAACCGATGTGTAGCGAATAACCTGATGTCTGAAATCCGTCTTTAACTTACTGCTTTCTTCTATACGTCTGAAAATATCTTTTTTCTGCTTTTCCGTAGGATCGATTTTCTCAAATTCGTTTCTGATACTCATACTATACTCCTTTCCGAGCCTAAATGCTCTTTTAAACGCTCTCTCGCTTTCTGCAGCCGTGAACGCACCGCCGATGCGCTGATATGAAGCATACTGCCGATTTCTTTACTGTTATAGCCGTCACAATAGAACAGATACACGGGTACCTTAAGCTCATCGGGAAGAGCCGACAGTTCAATCATTACATCGCTTACCGCAGAGCTGTCATTCACTGCAATATCTCCTGTCGGTGATTCACGCCGTCTGCTGTTCGCCCTGAGCATATTCTTGCATACGTTCTGAGATACCCGTATCAGCCACGCTTTTTCATGCTCGGTACTTTCAAAGCGCTTTTGCTTTTCAATCAGTTTCATAAAATTCAATCCGTTGTTTTCAAGCTGCTTTCAGCATAGTTCCTGATGTTTAATATTTTTTTAAGGCCGGTGCAAGCCGTTTTTGACGGAAAAGCCGATTTTCGGTGCTGATTTCTTAAGTTTTGCTTGCTTTCGGGAGAAATTCGTTTTAACAATTAAATCTAAATTATAATAACGAAAATGAGGTTTTTTATGAACAGCTATCGTACTCACACCTGCGGCGAACTGAGAAGTTCGGACGTCAACAAGGAAGTTAAGCTTGCGGGGTGGATTCACCGCAAGAGAAATCTGGGCAATCTCTGTTTTGTGGATTTGCGAGACCATTACGGCATTACCCAGTGTGTGTTCGACAGCTCCTCCGACTTGTTTGAAAAAATCGAGGCCATCCGTCCCGAATCGGTTATCGGCATCAGCGGCAAAGTCATGATGCGCGAGAGCATCAACAAAAATATTCCGACCGGCGACATCGAAATCAAGGTCGGTGCCCTTGAGGTTTATTCCGAGGCTGAAATTCTGCCGTTTCAGGTCGCGGTGGAAGACGATGCGCCGGAAGAAATGCGCCTTAAGTATCGGTTTCTGGATTTGCGCAAAGACCGCATTCACAAAAACATTTTGCTGCGCTCGGCGGTTATTCAGCGTTCCCGCGAACTGATGCGGGAGCAGGGCTTTACCGAATATCAGACGCCGATTTTGACCGCTTCGTCGCCGGAAGGCGCGCGGGACTTTCTGGTGCCGTCAAGGCTGAATCCGGGGCGCTTTTATGCCCTGCCGCAGGCGCCGCAGCAGTTTAAGCAGCTGCTGATGGTTTCGGGGTTTGGCAAATATTTTCAGATTGCGCCGTG
>ENA-OPUE01001248-OPUE01001248.1-human-gut-metagenome-genome-assembly--contig:-NODE-1248-length-16111-cov-3.539487_pt1 | contig 16111 bp, 8 predicted proteins | sample MGYA00241466_ERZ501924 | MGnify/ENA primary metagenome ERZ501924 (study PRJEB25962, sample SAMEA2042223) | human gut metagenome | biome: human gut; feature: human-associated habitat; material: faeces...
TCCGCCGGGCGGAACTGTTCATCCTCTCCCGCCAGTTCAAACGTACGTAGCCTGTCTCCGTCAGCAGACCTCAACCCGTCCGCCCAGTCAAAAGCAAGCACGACATCATTACCGTCCAAACGGGCGGAGCGGATGACAGGGCCGGACGGCACCACATCCCTGTCACCATAGACATTATAAAGAGCCTGGACACCCAAGCGTCTCCCGACATCCAGCTTGCGGCGAGGATGCACGTCAAGAGAGTCGCCCCTGTCGCTGCTGACAGCCATAGCACAGGCCGGAATGGCCTCGGCCAATCGTCTTTGACTATCCCTGAACCAAGTCCAGCTCGGACGGTTCAGACTTGAAAGTTGTACGAAGAGGAAAGGCATGTCCGGATCGTTCCAGTAGGAACGCCAACTTTGGACAAGAAGCGGGAACAAACGCTCGTGAACCTCAACATTGTGGCCGTTTGACTCGCCTTGATACCAAATGGTTCCACGTACTTGATAGTGTTCCAACGGCTCAATGCCAGCCTCAAACAGATAGCAAGGGTGAAAAGGATGCCTCTGATGAGGGTTTTCCGCATCTTTGATGTTCACCGACGCGATCTCCCGGACCCATGGCATGACAAAATCATTGCGACGCCAGTCAATCATGATGTCAGGAAACTCAAATTCAAGGGTTTTACGGTCTATCCATGACTCCGTGGCGGCACCTCCGACGGCGTTGAGGACCAAGCCTATCGGCACATTGAGGGAATCCGCAAGCATCTGTCCGAACGCAAGTCCGATCGCCGAGAACGAATCAGCCGACTCTCTGGACCCATACTCCCACACGGCTGGATGGAAGAACCGCAAGCGGTTGAGCGAATCATAGACCGCCTTGTCCCAAACCCTGTTGTCAGTGCTCCATCTCGCCCTCATATTAAACAGACGGACATTATCACCTTGCCTGTCAACAGTTTCCAAAACCTCCGAACGTTCCTCAGACACCATCGACATGGTCTTGAACGCCATATTGGACTGTCCCGAACAAACCCAGACCTCACCGGCCGCGACGTCTTTATACCGAAGGTTACGTTTCGGTGTCGAGATATTCAGAGTCAGTCCTTTGGCCGCAGCCAATGGATCAAGGCAGATGCTCCAGTGGCCATCAGATGCCGCAACAGCCGATTTTTTCTGCCCAGCCAGCCTGACAGTCACCTTCTCACCAGCGTCAGCCGTTCCCATTATCTCAAGAGGACGGCCACGCTGCAAAACCATTCCGTCCGAATATATTTCCGGCATCCTGAGGCCTCCGAAATCTCCTGTCAACGCTGAATATACCGTGCGAGCCATGATGCACGCTCCTTCCGCATTCGGATGCAAGGAGTCCGGGAGCAGGTCAGGACGTGAATACAAAGATTTTTGAAGATCAATCAAACCTGTTCCGGCGACCTTCGCGACAAGCTCTATGCGCTCCTGCTCCATCCAGTACCAGTCTCTGGTTCCGGACTTGAAACGATGGTGGCGATGCGATATCGGGGTCATACGGCAGACCCAAACCTTGCATTCGGGATTCACCTTACGAAAATCCTCGATAAGGTCAAGATAATCAGCCACGAACTCATCACGGTAGTTTGGCCAGGCTCTGGGGTCGGTATCGTTCAGCCCCAGATGGATGACCACTATGTCAGCCGCAAAATCCAATGCGTCGCGGTACGCTTGCTGCTCCGTGTAAGGACGGTATGCCCGGCGCAGGAGCGTGGCCCCGGAGTGTCCGAAATTACGGACATCATATTCCTCGCCAAGCAATGCCTGAAGCCTTGACGGATAACTTTCCGTCTCACGATTCTCAAGTCCATAGCCATAGGTGACACTATTGCCGACACAAGCCACTTTTATCCTCTCACGGGCGAAAAGCGGCGAAACCGCAAACGAAACAAGAAAAATCAATAACAATCGTCTCATCTTACAATATCCTTCAATTTGACCACCTGAAATGTAATGTGCGCCACGCTTGATTCGTAAAGGATGCCGACAGTCTGAGAATCAATCATTGTGAGGCACGAATATCCCCAGCTGTCTCCTTCGTCGAGCAGCAGGCTGTAAGGCCATGTCACTCCGCCGTCCAGACTGGCTTTTATAGTGATGTCGCGGCGGCCGTCGGTCGTGTCCGGATTGGAGAACAGCAACAAATCCTTGCCCAACACATTTTTCTCAGCCGGAACCGCGATCAGGCTGGCCATACAGACCGGCTCGCGGAGGGTTGTCCTGTGCGAGACGTGCTCGTTCCAGGTGCGTCCCAGGTCACGGGTTGTCATCACGGCGCGCGCACCGCCACGATTGTCCCGCATATTCAGCATCAGCACCCCAGGCTCAACCTCAGCCACCTGGGCCTCCGTCGTGTTGGAACGGGCGGGATTATGAATATGCCAGGTCTCGCCATGGTCCTTGCTGAATATGATTCCGGCGTGCGGCATCCTGTCCTTGTCGATGAACTGGATCGCGAACACCAATGTGCCGTCACGCATCGTTATGCCTCGTCCGGGACCTTGCAGGAGGAAGCACCAGGACGGGTCCTTGACTTGCTTCGTGATATTGATAGGCTCACTCCAAGTGCGTCCGTCGTCATCGCTGCGAGCCAGCATCAGCTGCGGGGTCTCCATCGGTTCCATCCCAGGCATCGAGTTAGTCCAGGCTCTGCCGTTACCCATTCCGTGAGTCCAAGCGGCCATCACCCAGATGGTTCCCGTTTTCTCATCAACCAGAACCGCCGGATCCCCTACCCCATTCTGACCGGAAGGGAGTCCGTCGACGTCCGCGAAAGACATAGCGATACGCATCGGTTCCCAGGTCTGCCCCTTGTCCGTGCTTCGGCTCACACCGATGTCGATGCGTTCCTGAAGGTCAACGCTGCTGTTCCAACGAACGTCATAGACTCCGATAAGGCTTCCCGAGTTGGTTGTGACCAAGCCCGGAATACGGTAAGCCATCGAATGGTCGTCACCCGCGTGGCGCACGCCGTAGCCCATCCTGCGGACAACGTCCCTCGAATCACAGGCCACAGGGATTTTCTTCCCGTTAACCACAACCTCAGACACCCTCGCGCGCAACTCTGTCAGCAAAGACGCATCGGGATTCATCCGGACGCTGACCCAATAATAATTGATGCCACCGACCATAGGCTGGCGGGAATGAAGAACCACCTTGCGTCCGATCTTCGAGACCTGCTCCTGCATCACTGAATATGACGGATTGGCGGAACGTGTGTTCCACACATTATGGGCGGAGATATATTCCACCGGGCTGAAACGCAGCCCCTGACGCCGCACTGCCTCTGTTCCGGAATAGAAAAGACGCAGCTCGGCCATGGATTTAATATCAGTGTCCGGCCCGAACTCCACGGTCAAGGATTCGAGCACATCCCCCTGCACAGCGTCAGGGACACGGATCTGGAACAGGACATTGTCCATGCGATCCAACAGGATGGGAATCTGAGGATTATGGATCCTCAACGAATCTGATGCCGACAATGTCAACGACAGCAACGACAAGGCAATGAGCCAAAAGGTTCTTTTCATCATAGGAATATTGTATGAGTTATTTTGATTTGTCCGGCGAATAGATCAGTCCATCGACCGCACGGCTTCCGTCCGGAGTGACAAACACAGCCGTGAACGCCCACTTGACCAGCCAGATCTCCGGAGTCGTAAACTTTCCGACAGGTAATTTCATAAACACTTTGTTCCATCCTTTGTTCAGATGGACAGGAAGCGGCGGACGAGCGGTGCAATTCTCGTTGCCTTGGTCAATCTCAGGGCTCCTCACATCCGGGGAATTCGTCCACGCCGGCGGAAGCAATTCCTGATCATTCAGCCAGATCCGGCTTCCACGATAGTCCCAGCGTACCTCTGGCGGCGGCATATCGTTCACCGAACGGCTATAGTTTTGGAACTCAACCAACATCCCAACATCCTGAGCCTTTGGTGAATACACCCACGTGTAAGCATAAGCCGTGCTGTTCTCGACCGGATCCTTGAACAAAGCCGGGAACGGATACCATAAACTCCAGAAGTGGCGCAAGTATATTCCTGCCCCGGTGACTCGGTGCACGCCATATTCCTTACCTTCAAAAGAATAGCTGTCGGAGATTCCGTCCTCCGGCGGGAAGGAACGGGAAAGATCGCCTTCATTAGGAAAAGCGTCCGTGACCGCCCAATGAACGTTCGTCTGCCTCACATAAGGGAAAGGCTCCCCTTTAAGGAAATTGTCCTTATGCCAGAGCATACGACGCTCGAAATCAGCGAATTTCTTAAAGACATCACTTGATTCATCGGGGAGGATGACTCCGTTGCCGTCAAAATACTCGCTTCCCCCACCCATCCACGAACGTTCGGCGATGGCCAGAATATATGGAAAAAACGCGTTCTGCAACAGAATATTACGTTCATCCGGCAGTTTATGGTCATTCCACACGGCCATAATGGTGCCCAGGACATCCTCACTGCCATATTCAGCATCGCAGATCCGGCTGTTATAGACAGCCACAATGTCTCCGAACAGATCAAAATGATTCGCATAGCGGAACCGGCTGTCTATGGACGGGATTCCAGGCTTGGCCTTGCCCATATAGCTCCAAATCTGAGCTATGTCAATCTCTCCGGGAGCATATTCACAACCAGGACTCCAAGAGACCGCCTTCTTGCCCTTCGAGCGCACCAAAGCCACCATCTCCGGGACGAAATCAGGATCCTTGAAATGGACTTCATCCGTACCTATATGAAAATAAGGCTCTTCCGCAAACAGGTCGCACGCCTCGGCAAGAAGTTCCTTGAGGATGCCCTTGCCTTTCGGGCTTTGCATATCGCACCCGAATGTTCTGGTAAAAGACTCGCTGTGACCAGGCATATCTATCTCCGGAATCACAAGAATATGATGCTTGCGGCAGAAATCGAGAAACTCCCGGACCTGTTCCTGGGTATAGCAGCATCCCGGGTAACGGGTCATATTCTCAGGGAAGGTAAGCTGCGGATAAATCTTGCTTTCAAGCCTCCAGGCCTGATTCTCAGTCAGATGCCAATGGAAAGTGTTGATCTTATAGAGCGAAAGGATCTCTATCTCGCGCTTGATTTCCTCCAGGCTTATGTACGAGCGTCCCGTGTCGTGCATAAAGCCACGGATTCCGAACGCGGGCCAGTCTATGATTTCACAGCAAGGGATTCTGACCTCACGAGTTGACCTGTCAGTCAGCTGGCGCAATGTCTGGACAGCCCAATAGACACCTTTTTCCGTGACCGCCTCGATGCTTATCTCTTCCTGAGAGACAGTCAGATTATATGCTTCTTCCTGATTGACAACAGCTTGATCTATACGCTCAACCAGCCGGACATTCACTTTTCCGGTGGCCGTGTCCGAGCGTTTGATCCCGGCCCCGTCAAGCCACTCCCCTATGATTCCCACAACTGAAGGGTCTCCAGACAAACTTACTTCAGATTTTTGGAAAGCACCTTTCGACCACACGACCTCTTGAGGGAGAGGTAGCAATTCTGGGGTGGGATCCGTTCGTTCCGAACAGCCGGCCATAGCCAAGAGCGCCAGACAACCAAGCAACAAAGATCTCATCGGATTATCTCTTTTAGTCAACAGCCGGTAAGCCTTTCTCCCGGCAAAGGCTTATTTTACAGTCTTAACTTCACCGGAATATGCATCATTCGCCCTGTAATGAGGAGCATAGAGGGACTCGATCGTCACGACAGGAGCGGTGAATATGCCCTCCTGGGTTATGAAGAAGTCCTCCGTCACAGTTGTTTTCTCCTCCGGATAGACATCGAACCAGTACTCCGTGCGGTCAGTCTTGACATCCCTGTAGCCTTGAGGGGTCACCGACCAGATTCCGTTCACGGCAAGAGGGCGGAGCCACCAGCCGTAAGCTCCGGAAAGTTGGTCAGACGGGCGGAAAGCCGCCTCGCGAGGGGCGGTCAATTTCACGAAACTGCGGTTCTCCTGATTCCAGATCCGGTACTCAGCGGTCACCTTGTCGCCGACACTGAGTTTCATTCCCGGGAATATCTCCAGACGGTTCTTCTTCCCGTCCTCGCCCTTTACCTCTTTGTAGAAATGGCGCTCGACCGTGAAGCCGTTTCCTGCGGCCTTCACCTTTGAGAAAGGTACTGAATATGTCTTTGTCAGGCTCACGACCCTCGTCGCAAGGATGTCAGCCGGGCCGGTCAGCACGGAGTTGAGGGCATCCACGAAAGCGGGATCCCCACCCCATTTCTGAGTCTCTTTCTGAAGCATCAGCCAAAGACGTATGCCGTCGGCGATCTGTTTAGCGGTAACTTCGACAGGCTCAGTGACCGAATTCGCCGATCCACGGGCCTGCACTGCACTGAGCTTGCCGAAGTGTCGAAGGGCGGCCTCCACATATTCACTTGACAGCAAGTCACAAAGCATCGAATGCGCATAGGCCTCGCTCTCCAGCAAGCCTCTGAACGGCATCACTGCGTTAGGATAATACCAACCGCCATCAGGATGTTGTACGGCATATTCAAGAAGCGACTGGACATCAGCGGCCATCGACTGGTTCATCTTCGATTCCGCGGAGAGTTTCAGCCCCCATGAGGAAGCCAACAACAAACCGCCATCATTGCCTGTCAGATTAGCCAAAGTCTTGATTCTGCGAGCCTTGGCAAGAATCTGCCCGTTCAGCCCACGACCATCTTTCGCGGAAGGCACAAGATAGTCTTTCACCTCCTTCCTGAAGTCCTTGAAGTTTCTTGAATAATCAGACCTTTCGTTCCTTGTCTGTGCAGAGACATCAAACGGCACGGAAGAGTACATGGAACGCACATAGGCATATTCCTCCATCGAGAGCCGTCCGCACCAGCGAGGACCGACTCCGCTGCGCAGGAACTGATTGCTGTCCAACCACTTGACAGAAGAGTCGCATTCAATCCCTCCGTAATCAAGACCAGCGTCACGCATCTTGGCGAAACGCTCCAGCACCACGGCGGTCACGGCCGGAGAGGAACGGAATCCCTCGAACCAGCCGAAGCCACCACCGGCATTCAGGCAAGCCTTGATCCTTTCCACAAGAGTCTCGTCGGACATCTCCACCTCAACCTTCGCCCCAAGCGAGGCGGCCACCTTCCTGACATACAAGGCCTCGGTCAGCGACAGGACATCCTTGCCGGTCGGTTCAACCTTGGAAGGAAGCGCGTCCAGCACCATCCGGCGGATGTCAACCTCCTTAACCTCAGCGCCTTTGGATGTCGTGCCGGTAAACTCGGACTCCAGACGGCGGACAAGAGCGTCCCTGTCTGCCCCGGCGGTCAGCACGGCGGAGTGAGCCTCCGTCAAAGTCTGCCTTGCCTCGCGGACCGGAAGCGAGACGAACACGCCGTCCGAGAATGTCTTCGCATTGTCAGCGAAAACGACCTTCAAGCCAAGCTCGTCGTGATCCTTAGGATCCACTTCAAACTCTACCGCCACGGAACCTCCCGCCGGGACAGTCACACCGCGGGTCCTCGACGCGAACGGCCTTGACCCTTCATAATCCTTCGATGAATATGTCTGCAATGCTACCACGCCAGCGACACTCTTGTCGGAACTATTTGACACCGTGGCACGCAGCACGTACTTATCGCCCTTGTACAGGTACTTCGGCTCGACGAGAGCGACCTTCACCGGCACCGTTACGACCACCTCCCTGCGGACACAGGCGTTCCGCATCTCCTTGGTGTGGGCCCAGACCTGCACGATGAATGTCGAAAGCTTGTCGGAAGTCCTGAACTTCATGAACATCCTGCCGTCGGCCCCGGAACGGAGGAACGGCTCGAATGCCAGGGATGAAGAGAAGTCCGAACGTACCGCCACCCCCTGGCTCGTTACCTCCTCTTCGGCCAACTCCGCCTTTGACATCATAAGCACCGGAGCCGCCGAACTCTCGACATACCCGCCGTCAGCGGAATCGGCCATCAGCTCCACACGTTCCGAGGCATTGTTTCTGCCCAGACCGCGGACCTTGGCTTGGCGCGGGGCGCATCCGATCAGCATTTCGTCATACAGCACCTGCCCGCGGACCCCACCAAGTGATGATGTGACATAGACCATTTCAGCCCCGAACTCCGACAGCCGCACCGTCGGCCACTCGTTTGGAGAGATCGACTCGGAACTCTTGTCGAACACCGCCGCCACAGCCTCCACGCCGGGAGCCGATTTCAGGGTCAATGAGTATTCCTTACCAGGCAAAGCCTTGTCGGTGAACGTGCTGAACTCAAGCGGCAACTCAAGGGTACTCCTCTCGCGCTTGAACTCCTTGTCAAACGAACTGCATGTGCCGTCGCGGAAATACCGCACCATCAGACGCACGGCATCCGGGTAGTCTTCCTTATAATTATAGGTAAGGAAGGTGACAGACCCGGTCTCCCCTACCTTACCGTCCAGATAGACGATCTTATGCTCAAGTAACTGACGCTTGTCCCCGAACAGTTCCACAACAGCCCACACCGGTCCCTCGCCGGCTCCGAACTGAACCTTGATCTCCTCTCCGGAGCGAAGCCACCCGTCGGCGCAGTCCCCGACAGGTTTGAAGAAATTCCTGACCTTGGCGGCAAGGGTGACGGCGGTGTCATCCACGCGGAGTATCATCACCTGTTTCTTCGCGCTCACTTTCCTGCCGTCCTCCCTGACAATCCGGGACTCGGCCTCAAGGCTGTACAGACCGGCCTTAGGAAGGGCGATCTCCTCCGTCCTGCCGGTGAAAGTCTTGCCGGAAACGACCTTCTCCCCGGAAGCATCCGTCAATGAATAGCTTACCTCAACAGGTGAGGTCATCTTGTTTCTCATGATGTCCTCGGCCCCGAACAAGACGACAGCCTTGTCTCCCGAAACCATGAACGGAGTTCCCCGCCAGTCCTTCCGGGAAGGCTCCACCGCACCCGCGGACGCGTTTGTCACATCGGCGACAAGGCTGAAATAATCCAGTACCGGGACATATTTCGAGAATTCCTTCGTCTCGCCAGTCGAGTCCACGACCTTGACGGTCAGATTGAGGAAGCCACCGTAATAATCATGGTCCTTCGTGGCGAAACGGACCGTGAACGAACCGTCCGCCTCAAGAGTGAGCTGCCCGGAAGCCAATGTCCCGTCCCGTCTGTCCAGGGAATAGGACACCGCCGCCGAAGAGAGCGGATGACCGCTGAAACTGAAGACCTTTCCGCTGACCTCAAGCGTGTCGCCGACGATAAAGAGACGGTCGGCGGTATCAAAAGACAGGTCGTAGGTCGGGAGTATGAACTCGTCCACGACAATCCATTTGGACACTTCCAAGTCACCGCTCGTGATCCTGACCTGGAAACTACCGTTCCGACCCTCCGCCGGAAGGTCGAACGAGCCGGCCACGGAGCCATATTCATTGGTCTTCAAGTCCTTGTCACACAAGGTCTTTCCCTCCGGATTGACAAGTTCGGCCTTCACGCCGGCCCCTGCCCCGAAGGTTTGCAGGCTTCTGGAGATGTCGCCTCTGTAGAGGACGGCCTTGAATCCGACCGTCTCCCCCGGATTGTAGGCAGACTTGTCCGTGAACACCTCACAGTATGTTCCGGAAGCATCCTTCTCCACGAATGACGAGGAACCCGCATCCCCGTAGATGTAATGATCCGCGGTCTTGTGAAGGAATCCGTCCTTGTCGCGGTACGAGGCCACCAGATAGCTGACGGCACCTTTCTTCAGCGCGGACACAATCTCCTCCGGCAAAGGCGTGAATCCATCCTTGCCAAGAGCCACATCCCTGACCACAGCGACGGTGTTCTCCGATCGGACGAGCTCAAGATCAACCTTTTCCAAAGGCTCACCTGTCAGGTAGTCCGCCACGAAGAAGCGCAGCGCCTCGCTGTCCGCCCGATGGGCGATGGACAGGGTCTGCCTTGTCCATTCCGCCTTGGCGGCCACCTTCCCGTTCCGTACCTTGAACAGGTACTTTCCGTCGTCGCACACAGGAAGTCTGACCTCTACAGTGTCCTGAAGATAGAAACGATTATCCGGATTGATTATTGTCTTGCGGATCAAAGGCCTGGCGCTTTTGGCATCCCTGACGAACTCCACCTTCACCTTGTCCAGATTGCGGAGCCTAAGGACAACGACACCCTTTTCGAAGGATATGTCGATCTCCTTCTTGTCAAGGACTTGCGAAAGCGACTTGAAGTCATCCATCTTTCCGGCGATCTTCTTGTCGATGCCTTTGGAATAGGACAGACGCTCCTTCTCGACCTCCAGACAGTCTGCGTAAAGGGATTTGTAGGATCGCTCAAGGTCCGCGGAGGACGAAGGGCGTACCTTTGAAAGGCTGTCAAACCGATCCTTCAGCAGCACGGCCTTGGCGTACAGCGACACTGCCCTGCCATCATACTTCCGCGCGAAGGAACGCATCGCCTCCGCCTTCTCGGCACGGCCCTCTTCTTTGTACGAATAGCTCCTGCCGACAATCCGGCGGAACTCCAGGTAAGCCGACTTCGGGTAAGAACCGCCGACATATTCCTCAAGGAGCGACATCGCCTTCTCCGAGCGCCTCATTACACCCAGGATCCAGAGGGCATATTCATAGTCGTCGCCGACAAGCCCCGTCCACAACTCGTCCAGCCCGTCGTCGTAGAACGCCCCGTTCCTGGCGGCCTGAAGCCGCGCCTTGCTGACCAGCACATAGTCAGTCATCGAGGCCGCGCTTTCCTTGGAGAGCCTGTGGCGGAATGTAACGATGGGCTCGTCATACTCCACGACCTCCTTGTCAAGCCAGACATTGAACTCGTCACGCTGCTTCCAGTCGCGCCGGGCCGCCACCGTCATTCTCTGACTTGCGGCGTGGTAGAAATCGTAGTGAAGCCGTCCGGCTTTCGCCTTCGAGATGATGGTGTCCAGAACGGCAAGCATCTCTTTCGGTCTGTCCGCCTTGACGGCGGCGTCATAGTCTTTCCAAAGGCCCGTCAACACGAGGCCGTCCTTGGCGGCCTGCCCCCCGTTCCTCTTCACGAAGGCGCAGGTTGTTATGGCCACAAGGCAAAGGATCGCCACAAGGACTGATGTCATCTGCATATTGGTTCTCATCATTAAATGTTATTACTTATGTATGTACTAACTTGTTGGCAACTATTGCTTAATAATCGTCAAAAAAATCCGATAATGCAAAAATCCTGCAAAAAAAGTTCTATGCCGGTGGCTCCTCGGCGATCGGTGATCCCGTCGAGCCACAGGCCCGGCGACCGAAAAGGGTCCTACAGCTGCAACGCCTTGAGTATCTGCACGGCCTCGCTGACAAGGTAGGTGCTGCCTCCGACATAGATCAGCGGGAAAGCGAAGCCCGCGCCTTCCGGCTTACGGGAGGTCTCCCTGGCCAGATTGATAGCCATTGAAAGAGCCTGACGCACATCAGAAGCGTCGTAGATGCGGTTCACAGACCTACCGTTCGCGGCGCAGAAAGCACGGTACCGCGCCGTCAGTTCCTTCTCCGGAAGCGCGCGGTGAATCTCTGGATTCGTGAATATGCAGGTGGCGTCGGCCGGAATCAACGGCATTATCCCATCCAAGTCCTTGTCGGCCATAATCGCATATACCAGAATCAACGAGGAGCACTCCCCTTCCGCCACCATCGACTCCAGCTGGGCGAAATTCTCTTTCAGGGCCGCCGGATTGTGACCGATGTCCGCGATGATGAACGGCTGGAGCGAAAGCCTTTCCCAACGGCCGTGGAAGCCCATTCTGGAAGCCGTGCGGACTATGGCGGTGACGACAGCCCGGGAATCCGACAGACCGGCATATTCAGGCATATTCCTTAATATATCGATGGCGGCGAGCACGGTGCGGAGGTTTTTCCTCTGGTACTCACCTCGAAGGTCCATATTCCTTAGAATCTCATCGTTCCGGTGCCACAGCGAAGGTTCCACATCCTCGGCGAACGTCAGCGGGCAGCCGACCTCGGCAGACTTGGCCTCAAAGACGGGGCGTGTCTCAGGAAGATACTCCCCGACAAGGGCCGGGACGTTCTTCTTGAATATTCCGGCCTTCTCGGCGGCGATCTCAGCCAATGTGTTTCCAAGAAGGGCGCAATGATCCAAAGCTATGCTTGTGACTATCGAAAGGTCTGGGGTTATGACATTCGTGCTGTCAAGACGGCCTCCGAGACCGACCTCGATCACTGCGACATCTACTTTCTGATCATAGAACCATTTGAACGCCATTCCGGTCGTGATCTCGAAGAACGACAGGCTCAGGGCATCCATATCGGCCTCGTAACGGCAGAGGAAATCATAGACATATTCCTCGGACACCAGTTCGGCGCTCTGTTTTTTCCCGACAATCCTCATCCGCTCCCGGAAATCCACAATGTGCGGAGAGGTGTAAAGGCCGACTCTGAGACCGCAGGCGGACAATGCCGAAGCGAGCATATTCGCGACAGATCCCTTGCCGTTCGTGCCGGCCACGTGTATCGTCCTCAGGCTTTTATGCGGATTACCCAAGACTCCCTCGAACTTGAGCATATTCTCAAGCCCGGGCTTGTAGGCATCCTTGAAAGGGACTTTCTGAACCGAAGGGAATCTGGTGAATATAGCCTCGACCTTCTTCTGGTAACTCTTTTTGGAAAATGGTTCCATTATCGTCCGATATACTTGTTTTTTTGAACTGAACTCAAATTTACTTAAATTTACGGACATATTCTAGCGGAATGAAAGAAAAAACATCAGCGCTTCATTCGAAGTACATCATCGACGGCGTTTCCAGACGGTTGACTCCGGCTGAGATGCTTGATGACTGCATCGCGTCCAAAGAAGAAGGGGTGGTTCCGAATAACGGGGAGTTCGAGCCGGTCGTGGACGAAAGTACGGATCCATCGCCATCAATGAAAAAGTTTCAGAATCAGAACGTTCAAGGCTACCTTGCGACAGTCGTTTCGCTTTTGGACGAACCCAGGCCGTTTCCGGCGGCGTACGCGGATCCCTACACCAGAGGCAGGATCGCCAAGGCGCTTCTGGACGCGGTGTGGCTGAACGGCCATTTCAAGCTCGGCGACCTGACCATCGCCGCCAAATGGAGATGGAACTGCAAGCCGCTCGGGAATATGGCGGCGTTCTATTCGTCCGCCGAAGCCACCGCGGACTACATCAACAATCTTGGAATATGCCTGAGCGGGTACTCGTTCACGGAAAGCGGGCGGGTTTGCCAGACCTCCTTCAAGGTCGGGGCGTGCGAAAAGGCTGAAAGCCCGGATGAAGACGACATATTCCTGCCAGAGGACGCTCCGTTCGGCAGCGAGCATCCGGTGCTTGGCCGGCGCAGGGCCGTTCCGGACAAATTGGCCGCGGATCCGGACAGTTGGATCATCTACGTGCCGTTTGACACGTGTGACTTCAGGCTCGGCGGTTCGCTTCTCTGCGACGCTCTCGGACAGAACGGAGACAATTTCCCAGAAATCGGAGACGCAGACTATTTTATTGACTGTTACGAGGTTATCCGTGAGTTCATCGAGGACAGAATCGCTGTGTCAGCCGCCACCGTGTGTGATGGAGGTCTGCTTACGGCACTGAAATTGATGTGTTCGGGGGATGTCGGAGCCGACATCGACATGAGCGGGATAATGAGCGCATACGGCGAGGACAAGAAGCTAAGGATCCTGTTCTCGGAGGTTCCGGGAGCGATCATCCAGATCAAGGACTCAGACTACGATTATGTTGATGCCGAATTCCTGCTTCAGGACATCGCCTACTACCCTATAGGTCACCCGGTGACCGGCACCGGCGAAGTCAATGTGAAGGCCGGCGGCAGCGGAATAGCGAACATACTGCAATCCCTGCTCGGCAGCCAGACATCGGAAGGGGAAGACTGAGACTCATTATTTGCAAGCGGCAAATGGAGATTGCCGTGGAAATGATAATTAATAACACATATGGCAAGATACGCTGACACTCCGCACGGCGGAGGGGGCGGCAGGAAGCCCAAAATCTTTGTTCTTGACACGAACATCATCCTGCACGACCACAAGGCCATCCGCAAGTTTCAGGACAACGACCTGGTGATACCGATCGCCGTCATCGAGGAACTTGACAAATTCAATGCCTACTCCTTGACTGCTTAGCATGGAAGTGCAGGTTGTCAGAAAGTTCCATCCTGCAAAACCGAACATGTCTTTGAACAAGACTTTGTCAATATGTGTAGAGTATTGGCATTCGGGGAAATTCTTCTTACAATATATCCAGTACATCAATTGAATGGAGACAGATACAGCAAGTACAAGAATCCCATAGAACACCAGTTTGTCAATGGGGCTGGCAGCAAGCGATAGGGCTATGCCAAACGTCAAAAAGACCTTGGCTATGGTAACGAAAGCAAATGCTCCCATTTTCTCGTGCGAGATAACCGAAGCACTATAAGGCACGCTAATCATCTCAAGAACAAAAGAGAGAAGGGAGAACTGATAAATCCAATTTGCAGCAGTCATACGGTCTGGCTCGATATTCAGCTTTGTATTGACAAACCATAAGCCTATGGTCTCGCTCAACAGCACTACTAACAGAGCAAGAAGGAGAAGAATATTTAGGGATGTGGAGAATGTTTGCTGCAACTTTTTCGGATCATTCCTGCCTAATTCAAATGTAAGGAAACGGCTCACTGCCTGTGTCATGGTGGCTGTCACCATATAAAACATGGACACAAAGCCTCCTATAACATTATAGACACCATAATCTGATACTCCCAAATTGGCGAGTATCAAACGGGTAGAATAGAAACTGATGCCTACAGTGAACAGCATGCGGGCATATAGAATCAATGTGTTTTTGGCTAATCGTTTGTTATTTTGTGATTGAATCGACATGTTTTGCATATACTTTGAACTTTTGCAAATAGCGCAAAGCATAATGTTACATTATGACTTTTTTGTTTGCAACATTTATATAATGATATTCACAAAAATGGTGATTATATTTTGGAATATGCAAACATTATTGTTTTTGTGTAAATATTTAGTTGTTTTTGACGATCCACCTCTCTATGTTCCTCATCTTATTGCTGAAATTGATTCCAATCTTGAACAACTTCCGTGAATCCGTCTCGAAGGGGTGGGCGTAATGCTTTTCTTCTATCTGGGCGATGGCCTCTTTGGCAGTGCCTTCCAGTTTGAACTCCATCACGTAGATGTAGTCCGTAGTTTTTACCACGAGGTCAATCCGTCCTTCGGACGTATGATATTCTGCCTGGGTATAGAAACCTACCAGTTTGAAGACAATGAAGAGCACGTTCTGGTAGTGCCGTTCCAGCTCGCTCGCTCGTTTGCTTGTAAGCGCGTTCAAGGATGCCTTTGAAGCGTAGCGCCAAGGTGGTTTCCGCTATCCCCGTGCCGTAGATTGCTTCCCATTGCGAGAGGGCATTGTCCAGAATCTTGTCCAGACTGTCCGGCGTGTCATATTTTCCAATGTTCAGGTCCAGGTGCAGCACGGGGCGTTTCACCCAGTTTTTCTCCAGCTTTTCCATTGCCAGCCCCTCAAAAAGTTCTTTTTTCCCCTGAAAATACGCTTCAAGCGTAGAAATGAGCAGACTCTTCCCAAAACGGCGGGGGCGGCTAAGAAAATAGTAGCTACCTGTCTTGACCATTTTATAGATGAGTGCGGTCTTATCAATATAAAAATAACCTCCCAAACGAAGTTTCTCAAAATTCTGTATACCAATCGGATAAAGCTTAGCCATAATTCATTCGCAATTAGTTATTCTACAACAAATATACAGGATAATTTTCACTTAAGATACCCCTGTGACCAAATAATGCATTACTTCGACTTCTTTATCACCCGTGCCGGATTCCCGACTGCAACACTGTCGTCGGGAATATCTTTCGTCACAACACTCCCCGCTCCTATCACACAACGATTACCAATCGTCACACCGGGACAGATAATAGCGCCGCCACCAATCCAGCAGTCTTCGCCAATCGTCACCGGATAAGCATATTCCTTAGAGCCTCTTCTTTCCTGATAATCCATCGGATGATGAGGCGTATAAATCTGCACACAAGGACCGACCAGTGTATGAGTACCAATTGTGATATATCCTCCATCCAGGAAAGTGCAATTGGCATTAACAAACACATGTTCACCCAACTTGATTCC
>ENA-OPUE01001271-OPUE01001271.1-human-gut-metagenome-genome-assembly--contig:-NODE-1271-length-15902-cov-11.445952_pt1 | contig 15902 bp, 16 predicted proteins | sample MGYA00241466_ERZ501924 | MGnify/ENA primary metagenome ERZ501924 (study PRJEB25962, sample SAMEA2042223) | human gut metagenome | biome: human gut; feature: human-associated habitat; material: faeces...
TTTCAAATCGGAGTCCAATCTAATTGTAAGAGCTGATTGTGCCATAATTCTTAATGTTTTCCACAAAGATAGCAAAATGATTGCAATGTGCAACTAATATGTATTGATTTTATTGCTAAATAATATCAATAGCAGATTCGTATTGTCCTGAATGCCTGGTATTTTGTATCATAAGTCATCAATTTCTATTTCTTGATTCACCATCACTTTCCATTTCTTGTCCACTTCGGCGTCATCAACCGATGTGCCCAGTATGAGCGGCACTGCTTTCATCTTCATACCTCCGGCTTTCATCAGGGCGTGCAGATCGTCGGCGATGGCTTCTTCTCCCAATACACAGTCCAGTAGGTAGCCTAGACGCTGGAATACGGGAGCGGAAGCGACCTTCAGAAAGTCGGCGTCCAACTTGGTGAAATCCAGCTTTAGAGACAACTCTTCCAATACCGTTGCTGCCCTCGTGAGACCACCGATGTGTTCCTGATATGCTACCATGTCCACTGCCGTCAGTTCAGGGCAGGAGATGTTCAGCCAGCCGGCAGGTACCTCCAGGCGCTCGATATAGGACATTGAGATTTCCTTGCGCTCGGCATAACGGATCGCATAGCTTTCGCGCTCCTTGTCTCGTAGAACAGGTGGCTCAACCATCACCTGGAAACCCATCGGTGCCTGGTGCGCTGCGCCGTGGCGCTCGGCGGCACTAAGCAGTGAGACGTAGTATTTCCGCTGGAGATACTGCATCATCCGGTCCAGATACACTTCCTGCGGCACGGCCTTCCATAGGCGGTACTCCTCGGGTACGACCACATAAAAACTGCGGCAAGGGGAGAATACCCGGCCTTTGGCCACGGCGCGGTGCAAGGACGTGGCGACGGTAGTGGCTGACATCGAGGGAAAAGCCTTCCGCACATCCTCTTTGGAGAATGTGTATCGACCGCTCGGAGCCAGTCCTTCTATCCAGTCTGCAATGCTCATGGTTTTACGCATTTGTTCTATTTACTTGCAAAATTAGACAAAGTTTGTATAATATCGCAAGTAAATGGAAAATATTTGAATGCCGTTTCTGAAGTAATTGGACAAATATAAGCCATATCTAGCTTACATATATGCATATTATGTGATGCCGTCAAGAAAGTTTGGCGGCTGCATGACACTGAAACTTGCGGTCAATGCGGAGCTCTTGTGGGGGAACTGTATCCTCGCCACGAAAAACAGACAAAAAATCCGGACGAAACGACCGGAAACAGATATAAAATTGAAATTTTGATGAGTCGGACGCAGAAATTGAATGGATTGGTCGCTGCTTCGCTCATATTGAAAACATTAAACGACAATCCCTAGATATGCTCATCGGCACCTTCATCAGGGAAACAGGCACCAAGAAAACGGTACTCATCACGATGATCACCTCCTATGGACTTGCGCCGGGCGGCTATTCTGATGACATCCAATGCCAGCTGACGAAGGTTAAATATGTTAAATCTTCAACCCCTAAAAATGGGCGTTTGTAAAGATATATGACATACAAAATCAAGTGAAACCAAGTGAAAATACGAAAATCGTAAGTGGCTGATAATCAACATTCTTTTCATTCAGAAGGAAAGCGGCTCACAAATAGCACGTCAGCACTTAACCGATTGAGGATCAACGACATTCATTATTTGCGTGGATAAATCAATCTTCGACGAAAAGATAATTATTACATCTGCCGTTCCTGCTTCAGTGAGTCGATGAAATTAGTTTGCAAAGATTACTATATGGTAAAATTACAAAGAAATCCGCAATCTGGTTATACCCAAATTACGGATTCGTTTATCCTTTCTTACTGATACCCAACGTATTTTGTCGTCTGATTTATTAGTCAGTTGGATTGAATTGTGAGAACCATTTCACCTGGTCTTCATACGACATATTGAAGTAGCGTTTCTCCTTGTTCAATTGGTGGATGCGCTCCATCTCGTGGTTGGAAAGGGCGAAGTCGAAGGTCTCGATGTTTTCTTGGATATAGTCAGGATTCGAGGCACCAGGGATGACCGAGAAGCCCATCTGCATGTGCCACCGAATGATGATCTGTGCGGGACTCTTGCCATGAGCCTTGGCAATCTCGCAGATGACGGGGTCGCGCAACAGTTCACCCTTTGATTCACGTCCGCCGAGTGGGAACCAGCACTCTATCTGGATGTTGTGCTTGGCAGCCATCTTCTGCCAGTGCTCGCGCTGAGCATAGGGGTGACATTCAATCTGTACAATCTGCGGCACGATACGGCAGTTCTCGACGATGGAGTTCCAGATGCTATCGTTCACGTCGAAATTCGAAATGCCGATGGCACGAACCTTTCCGCTTTCTAGCGCCTTTTCCATTTCTTTCCAGCCTCCAACGAAGTCGCCAACAGGCTGATGGAAATACACGAGGTCAATATAGTCAACACCCAAGCGTCCGCACATGCGGTCGATGGCCTTCAGTGTCTTACCCTCACCGTACTCATTAGGCCACAGCTTGCTTGTAATCCAAATCTCGGAGCGGTCAATGCCGCTGTCCTTCACAGCGCGTCCCACACTACGTTCGTTCTGATAGGCATGTGCCGTGTCGATATGGCGGTAGCCGCACTTCAACGCTGTCATCACAGAATTGTAGGTCTCGTCACCGTCGGGAATGCTATACACTCCGAGTCCGAATTGTGGCATCTGTACTCCATTGTTCAACGTCAGATACGTCTGCTTCACTTGTCCGTTCATAACCATTGCTGTCATCAATGCGATTAAACTAAATATTACCTTTTTCATTGTTGTCTTTGTTTTTTATCCTAATTGATATTCCCCCATGCGGATAGCAGCGATGACACCACCGTCGATGAGCAGGTCGGTACCTGTAATAAACTTGGCATGCTCTCCCAGCAGGAAGGCTGCTGCCTCGGCAATCTCGTCGCTGGTGCCTGTGCGCTGGGCGGCAGAGGCATCAATCATGCGCTGATAGCCCTCACCATTGGCATTGAACTCATCGTAAGCCAGCGGGGTAACGATGACACCAGGGCTGATGGTGTTGATACGGGCACGACGTTTCTTCCAACTTGTAGCTGCGGCGCGTTGTGCCTGCAGATGGTTCATGCGCTTGGCAATCATGTAGGCAAAGCCTGAGTTCTGCATGGCCACCTCCTGAACGAACTTCACGTCCTTCAGCTGAGCGGTCGGAGTGTTCACCAGTTGCAGTTCGATGTCGTTGGGGATGGGGTACATATAGGCTGCCTGACTCGAAATGATTAGTCCTGCACCACCCTCGGCCATTACCTCTCCGAAGGCGTCTACGGCATAGCCAGTGCCCAGCATATCGAGGTTAACGATGTGTTCAGGATTGGCCTGATTGGGCGATGCACCTGCTGTATCAATGAAGTACATCACGGGCCCCAGTTCTGCTGCCTTCCTTGCTAATGCCTCCACGCTTTCCTTCTGCAAAGCATTTACCTGCAAAGTCTCTACATCATAGCCACAGCGGCGGAAATCGTCACCGACACGTTCCAATGCCTTCTCGCTGATGTCGCCCAACAGAATCTTCTTACCGGCACCAATACGGCGCACAATGGCTGTTCCCATACTACCGGCACCCAATAGTGCCACTACCTGTTTCTGTTCGTTTCTATCGAAAATCATAATTTGTTCTCCTTTTATTCTTTTAATCGTGAATCTTTGTCGTTCCTATCCAGCGGGTGTTCTCGGGATCCTGATCGTCGTAAGCAGCACTGCGACCGAGGTCAAGGGCTGAGATACGGGCAATCTCTTCATCGGTCAGTGTGAAGTCGAACACACTGATGTTCTCTACCATGCGCTCCTTATGGATAGTCTTAGGGATGACCACAACGCCACGTTGCAAATGCCAACGCAGGATGACTTGTCCGACGCTTTTGCCGTACTTCTGTGCAATCTCCGCAATAACGGGATTGTGGAAGATGTCATTATGCCCCTCTGCAAGTGGTGCCCAAGCCTCATGCTGGATGTTCTCCTTCTTCATGAACTGGTTAGCAGCCTCCTGCACGAAGAACGGATGAGTCTCAATCTGGTTGACGGCAGGGCGAACCTCATTGTGAAGCACAAGGTCTATCAGACGGTCGTTTGAGAAACTCGTCACGCCGATGGCGCGAATACGTCCCTCCTTGTAGAGTCGTTCCATAGCCCGCCAAGCAGCATAGTAGTTGCCGTAAGGCTTGTGAATCAGCCACAGGTCGAGATAGTCGATTCCCAGTTTTGCCATTGATGTATCGAAGGCTCTGAGTGTGTCATCATACTCATGATCCTGCACCCACAATTTCGTTGTTATAAACAGTTCCTCACGCTTCACACCGCAGTTGCGGACAGCTGTCCCTACGGCTTCCTCATTCATATATGATGCTGCAGTGTCGATGCTGCGGTAGCCCACTTCAATAGCATCTTCTACAGCCTGCTGGCACTGCTTCTGGTCTTTCATCTGAAAAACGCCGAACCCGATCATCGGCATCTTTACGTCATTGTTTAATGTTACATATTCCATATCTGTTGTTTTTAAGTTTATCTGGGTGGAAAGTTACAATGAAAAAGGCAATCCGTCGTTACACTAATTGCCTCATAACTTTCACATTTTACAGAAAGTTACTTTTTCGGTACTCGCTCGGTGATTTCCCAAGCGTTTTCTTTACATAGCGCGAGAAATGTGATACGTTTTCGAAGTGCATCAAGTCTGACACCTCGGTCAGTGTCTTCGTCGTGTCATTCAACAGCGACACCAGTTCGAATGAAGCATAGAACTGTATCCATTGTGATGCTGGCAGTCTCGTAATGGTGCGACTTACCTGAGACAAATACTTTGGTGTGATACAAAGTATATCAGCATAATATGCCACCTCACGTTCTGTCCCTGCCGCACAAGGATGTGTACGTGATACCTGCCCACGAACTCCGTCACCTGCCGTCCGTCACGCTTCGTGTTAATCAGATTACAACCGTAAGTATCTTCCATAACTTCTATTTGTTTTTCAAGATAACGGAAGTGGGTGACTGTTTAGTGTGTCGCTTTGAGGTATTGCAAATCACCATACCAATAAGAAGCTGTACAGCCACCGTCAATCAGAAAGTCGGCACCGCTGATGAAACGTCCTCGGGAGGACATCAGGAACTCAGCCATATCACCCACTTCGTCGGGTGTTCCGGCACGGCGGGCGGGCATGCCCTCAATCATCTTCAGGTAACCATCCTTGCGTGGGCCATGCAATTCATCGTTGGCCAATGGCGTGATGATGATACCTGGTGAGATTGAGTTAATGGTAGCACCACGTCGTCCCCAGCGAGTAGCCTCGAACATCACGCGGCGCACATTGCAACGCTTCGAGTACTGATAGGCTTTCAGCGTGTCGTTGATTTCCTTCAGGAACGGCAATTCCAGCAGCTTGTCAACAGGAGTTGTGGCTAAAGCCTCGTTCTGTTCCGGCGATAAGGCTGGCAGACGATGACCGCTTTGTGACGAGATAATCGCACCTGATCCACCCTCTGCAATCACCTTGCCGAACTCTTCCAATAGAACACTTGTTCCATAAAGGTCAACGCGAAGGATCTCAGCTACGGGAGCCTGTGAAGGTGACACACCAGCGGCATTCACAACATTCGTTACGTATCCCTTGTTGGTGGCAAACCCCACCAATTTCAGGATGTCCCCTTTTGAACCAAGGTCACATTGGATAGTTGAGCACTCAAATCCTGCATCTTCCAATGTCATTGCTGCTCGCTGAGCGTTCTCTATGGAGTAGTCTGCCAGCACAATGTGCTTACCAGCCGACACACGACGGATAATAGCCTGTCCGATACTGCCAGCACCTACTAATACTGATACTTGTTTCATTGTTGTTTGATTATCATTTCAGTGCATTATAGGTAGCATCATCTACAGGCTCGCACCACTCGTTACCAGCTCCTTCCTGAACATCCTTATGATAGGTCAGGTGTTGGAACCATGAGTCTTTCTGTGCTCCGTGCCAATGTTTGACTTCTGCGGGTACGGCGATGACAGTGTCGGGAGTCATCTCAACGGGAGCCTTGCCCCATTCCTGATACCAGCCGCGCCCAGCAACGCAGATGAGCACTTGTACCTGCTTGTGGTGAATATGCCAGTTATTGCGGCAGCAAGGCTCGAAGGTGACGTTCATCACACCACCACCGACATCTGCCAGATAGCTCTGACCAATGAAATACTTTCCGTAAGGATTAGGCTCGCCCTTGGGCCACTTGGTGTTCAGGGTGTAACCTTCGTTGCAGAGCCAAGTGCAGAGCTCATCGACCTGTTGCTTTGAGTTGCCCATATTCACGGCGCCCTGCTTGTGGGCAGCCAGTTGTGGAGCAACACCATCGAGACCGCTCAGGGCTGCTACGGTTACTATCTCGCGATCTGCAGCAGAGAGCTGGTCGCCAGCGAAGATGTCACCAAAGAGGTGTGACTTCAAATAGTAGTCGTCCTGCGGACAGAACTCATAGTTAAAGGGCTTTCCTGAGAGTTGTGTCTGGTTCTTCACGCCCAGTTCGTAAGCCTTCTTAGCATCATCCCACTCTGCAGGACGCTTCCAAGGCTTGCCTTCTTGCCATTCCGGCTGCTTGTTCTCCAACACCTTGCTCAGCACGCCAAGTGCATTCAGCGAACGTGGAAAGCCGGTATAGGCATAGAGTTGCGAGAAGGCCTCCTTCAGTTCGTTGATGGTTACGCCCTTGTTGAGAGCCATACGCACGGTAGGCTCCAAACGATTCATATCACCCTGTGCCATGAGGCAGGCACATGCTGCCAATCCCTTTTGACGCTCTGTCAACGTCTGTGCATCTGCTGTTGCCATCATCAATAATGCTACAAATAAATAGACGATTCGTTTCATATTACATGCTCTCCTTAAGGATCTCTGTCACGTCTGACTTCGTCAGATTCAGATAACCGGCGGGATAGCAGATGGTGCCCTCGGTGATGCCGGGAATCATATCTTCAGTGACACCCAGTTGAGTAATGGTCAAGGGCAGACCTATCCCTTGCATCCAGGCTTTCAGGGCCTGCAGACCAGCTTCGGCTATCTGTTCGTCGTTCATTCCGTTGCTCTGGATATTCCACACGTTCTTGGCGAAGCGCACAAACTTAGACAGACCGTTCTGCATGGCGCGGCGATAGTAGGCCATTGAGACAGATGCCAGCGCATAGCCGTGTGGGGCATGTGTCCAAGCACCCACGCTGTGACCAATCATGTGAACCATCCAGTCCTGCTGCTTGCCCAGCCCGATAAGGGTGTTCAGTGCCCATGTGGCTGTCCACATGATGTTCGAGCGTGCCTCGTAGTCCTGAGGATTCTTTACAGCGATGCGGCTGCTGTGGATGACAGAACGCATCAGTCCTTCAGAGAGGTAGTCGCTGGTGTTGTCATCGAAGTCCGAGAAGTACTGCTCCATGATGTGGTTCATGATGTCGTAGATACCCGCCTTCATCTGGTTCTCGGGTACGGTCATCGTGAACTTCGGATTGAGGATAGAGAACTTAGGCATCAGACGACTGTCGAACACATGCCCCACCTTGAAAGTATGCTCTGCATCTGTAATCACAGTGCCGGCGTTCATCTCAGAGCCTGTGCCAGCCATCGTCAGGATACAGCCCACAGGCAGCAGTCTCTGGTCCTTAGCGGGATTTTCCTGCTTCAGCCAGAACTTGTCCCAGTAGTCGCCTTCATAATAGACAGATGCAGCCACGGCCTTCGAGTAGTCGCAAACGCTGCCGCCGCCAAGGGCAAGGATCAAGTCTACCTCGTTCTCGCGGGCAATCTTGACGCCCTCATGCAGTTTCTCTAGGGTGGGATTGGTCATCACGCCAGGGTTCTCAACGATGGTCTTGCCTGCCTCTTTGAGGATAGCCACCACCTGGTCGTAGATGCCGTTACGTTTTACACTGCCACTGCCGTAGTTGAGCAACACCACTGGGCCGTAGCCCTTCAGTTCGTCATTGAGGAAGTTCAAAGACTCATCACCAAAATACAGTTTGGTTGGGTTGTAATAAGAAAAGTTTCCTAACATAGTTGTTTTTTTATTATCCGTAATTCTCAATTAAGTATTTCACGAACTGTGGGTCGCCGAAATCTCTGGTACCAGCGTCATGCTGGTTCATCTTGGCAATCTGAGCCATATCATTGTCACTCAGCGAGAAGTCAAAGATGTCGATATTCTGCGCCATGCGCTCCTTATGGCTCGACTTAGGAATAGCCACGATGCCACGCTGGGTGAGCCAACGGAGAGCGACCTGAGCGGCAGTCTTATTATACTTGGCACCGATAGTAGTCAGCAGTTCGTTCTTCACAATGCCGTCTGTTCCTTGTCCACCGAGTGGATACCATGCCATCATTTTAGTGCCAAATTCGCCAAGAATCAGCTCAATTCCAGTCTGCTGAGAAAGCGTGTTGCACTCCAGCTGGTTCACCATAGGCTTCAACTCTACATAGTGGGCAAAGTCGAAGAAACGGCCTGCCTGGAAGTTGCTCACACCGATGGCACGCACCTTGCCTGCACGATAAGCCTTCTCCATAGCCCGCCAAGTGCCGAACACGTCGCTGTAGGCCTGATGGATGAGTAACAAATCAATGTACTCCGTCTGCAACTTACGCAGACTCTCATCAATGCTCTTAGCAGCCTGTTCTTCACCAGCATTGGATATCCAGACCTTTGTTACAAGGAACAAATCTTCGCGCTTGATGCCACTCTTGCGCCAGGCATTGCCAACGCCCTCCTCATTCTGGTAGGCCTGTGCCGTATCAATCAGGCGATAGCCTACACTTAATGCTTCACTCACGCAACGCTCACACTCTTCAGGGCTTACGAGAAACACACCGTAGCCCAATGTCGGCATCTGAACACCATTGTATAGTTTTATGTATTCCATATTATTCGTCGTTAATATCCTAAACCATTCAACCACTTCTCGACCTTTTTCTTTTCCGTACGCACTTCGTGACCATAGATGCTGAATCCCTTTGTAACATCTGCACCAGGTAATGCATCCTTCACATCCTCTACACAGTTGGCCAATCCAGAACCTTCGTGAGTGGTAAAAGGAATGGCGGTCTTGCCCTTCAGGTCATTAACATGCTTCTTGAAGAAGGTAAACATTACTTGAGGATAAGTGCCCCACCATACGGGGCCACCGATAAACACAGTGTCGTATTTATTTAGGTCGATGTCGCCTTCATATTCAGGCAACTCACCGTTTTTAACTTCTTCCTTTGCCAGATTGATGAGTGGTGTATAAGCCATGCCGTCGTACTTGTGGGTAACGATTTCAAACTGCTCTGCACCTGTCACTTCTGTGATGTAGTCTGCCACAATCTTCGTGTTACCTACCTCAATGTTTCCTACTGCGTAGTTGTCTCCCGCATGAGAGAAGAACACTACAATTGCCTTTCCGTCTTTTGCCATAACTATTTTCCCGTTTGTCGTTGTTTGTTCATTCGCAGCAATCTCTTTCTTGCTGTTTCCACCGCATGCAGTGGAAACCAGCATACACAGAGCTGATGCAAGTATCAGTTTCAATGATTTACCCATATTATCCCAGAGTCTGATTCGTTGACCACTCAAAATGCTGCTCACGCTCACTGATCCACCAACGACCGTCAATCTTCTCGTATTTGTCATAGTAGCGTACTGCATGGGTAGTCAGCACATCCTTACTGTCCTGCTCTGTCGCCAGCGTAGCCAGTACATAGCAAGTACCTGTGGCATGAGTCTCGTCAATGAAATCCACACTCTGCTGACCGTTCATGTGGAAAGACACCTTAGCGGCACCGAAAGCCTTGTACTGACGGATCATGTCTTGCACGTCGTTTGCTGTCATGCCCAGCTTACCACCGAAATACACGTTCAGTTTGATGTCAGGACGGAAAATCTCAACGTAGCAGTCCTGGTTGTTCTTGTCACTCTCTGTTGCATAGAAGTCTACTAATGCCTTCAACTCCATGCGGTCTTGAATTCTGAAATCCATTATCTTATCGTTTTTAAGTTTCACGGTGCAAATTGCGACGTTTTTCTGGTACTTTACTTTCATAAATTGCGTCACAATTTTCACTTTTTACACAAATTGTTCGTTTACTTATAAAATATAAAGTGTATTTTTTGCAGAAAAAAGCAAGATATGAGTACAGATTTTCAATATTCTACAGACTTCTACAGGATGAATTCCCGTGAGTTGAGCCACACCTGCATGCACCTGCTTTGCTTGGCAGGTGAGGCAAGTTTTGTGTTCAACGAGCATTGCTACCACATTATCAAAAACGACATGGTGGTGATACCGATGCCTGATCGTATCAGCAATCTGGCGGCACATGATGACTTGCAGGTAGAATGGTTTGCTGCTGATTATAAGTTTCTTCAGAACCTGCTGCCGTCGAACAACTACGGCATCGGTGGCAGTATCTCGCTGAACCAAGACCCCGTTATCAAACTGACAAATGAACAAGCACGACATCTGCTTGATGACTTCCATCGTCTTCGTGACCGCAAGGACGACAGCCATGTACAGTTCTATCGCGAACTGATGGGCAGTCTCTGCCTGACGATGATGTACGACATATTCGAAGCCCATGCCCAACAAGAATCCACTGATACCCATACCGACCGCACAGCTTACATCGTGAAACAGCTGATGACACTACTTTCCACCGGCATTAGCCGAACGGAACGTGATGTGAACTACTATGCAGAGCGACTAAACGTATCGCCAAAGTATCTCTCCGCCACCATCAAACGCGTGACAGGACACAGTGTCACCTCATACATCGACCGACACACCATACCTATATTGAAAGACTATCTGAATGATGAACGCCTGTCCCTCACCCAAATAGCCGACCTGATGAACTTCACGTCACTCTCTTACTTCAGCCGCTACTGCACCAAGCATCTTGGCCAGTCACCCAGCGAATACCGACAGAGTCTTCAACCGAAATAATACGAGATCTTATTTGTTTGCAGTTTATTTAGCACATATGTTATCGTATTGTCCTCTGATACAATTGAATTTGCCTCTTGTCAAGATTCGTAATCTTTATTTGAACCTTGATTGGACGCGGTATGTCATCTGACAAAGACAAAAGTAATTCTGTTCCGGAAGGAGCAGCGGTGCTGATTTGTGGCAAAAATGCACTCGAAATGGCTGAAAATTGCATATTTCAGACTAATGCAAACGAAAAGAGAGCCGTGGTTAAACGACTCTCTTTCAATCAATTACTGTGAATTCTAAGCGATGTCTAGCAGGCAATCATTTTTCGATGCAGGAATTACATTCTTCTGCGGAACTCGGCAACCGTGATAGCGGTAGCGACTGCTGCATTCAGCGACTCCGAGCCGGTATCGTTTTTCGGATATGGAGGGATGTAAAGTTTGTCAGAAACAAGACCGGCGACTTCGTCCGAGATGCCATTGGACTCATTGCCGATGACGATTACGGAAGGGGAGTCCTTGCCCGGATTCAGCTGTTTCTCATACATGTCGGATCCGTCCAGGAAGGTTCCATATACATTGCCTCCTGCTGACACGGCAGCTCGACAGAGAGCAGGGATTTCAGCGTAGTGAAATTTCACGCGGAAGATGGCGCCCATAGTGGCCTGGACCACTTTAGGATTGAATACATCTACAGTGTCAGGCGCTGCGAAAACAGCATCGATTCCGAACCAGTCCGCCACCCTGAGGATAGTGCCGAGATTGCCCGGATCACGGATGGAATCGAGGGCAAGATACAGGCCGGACTGACCTAAAGCGCCACTTAATGCTGCGTCTGATGAAAGGTTGATATCCTGAGGCTTGCGTACGACTGCAAGCTCCGGGGACGGAGAAGAAAGCGAACTGATTCGGCCCATCTGTTCTTCTCCTATCTCATCTTTTCGGTAAACAGTCTCCACGTCAAAACCGGACCGTAGGGCCTCATCCACCATCTTTTCGCCTTCAACACAAAAAAGTCCGTATCTGTCCCGGAATTTCTTATCCGAGAGAGAACGGACTCTCTTTATTTCATTTGCCGAAATCGACATATTTTAAATGACTAGTAACCAAGTATTTTCAGCATTGACTCATAACTCTGCTCCGGAGCGAACAGTCGGGTGGTGACATTGCCTTCTTTGTCCTTGTCTATGAGAATATGTTTCGGCGACGGCTGGAGACAATGCTTGACTCCACCATAACCGGAAATAGCCTCTTGATATGCTCCAGTATGGAAAAATCCTATATAGAGCGGGTCTCTGCGGTTTCTGATATTCGGAAGGAAGATGGCATTGGCATGAGCCTCAGAATTGTAATAATCCTTGCTGTCGCAAGTAAGACCGCCGAGGAACACCCTGTGGTATTCATCATTCCACTTGTTTATAGGCAGGAGTATGAACCTCTGGTTAAGACCCCAAGTGTCAGGCAGAGTAGTCATGAAAGAGTTGTCAATCATATACCAGCACTCCCTGTCGTTCTGCTGTTTCACGTCCAGCACCTTGAAAATGGTGGCACCGGATTCGCCGACAGTGAAGTTTCCGAACTCAGTATAGATGTCAGGAACAGGAACGCCGTGCGCTTCGCATACGGTCTTGATCTGATTGACAATCTCCTCGATCATATATTTATAATCGTAATCCCATGTCAATGAGGTCTTTATAGGAAGTCCGCCACCTATATTCAATGAATCGAGGTCAGGACAGATCTGCCTCAAATCGCAATAAAGGTTCAGGCAGCGTGAAAGTTCATTCCAATAATAAGAGGTATCACGGATACCGGTATTGATAAAGAAATGAAGCATCTTTAGCTTGAACTTAGGGTTCTTGCTGATACCGTTCTTATAAAAAGGAATTATGTCGCTGTAGCGGATTCCGAGACGGGATGTATAGAAGTCAAATGACGGTTCCTCCTCGGCAGCGATACGGATACCGAGATTCGTAGGAACTTCCACGATATCGTCCAGGTCTTCGAGTTCATTCTTGTTGTCCAGAACAGGTATGAGGTTATGCCAGCCCTCATTCAGGAAATTGGCCATATTCCTGACGTACTGAGGTTTCTTGAAGCCATTGCAGATTATGATCAGGTCCTTGTCCACCAAGCCTTTGTCTTTCAGGCTCTGGATAAGATTCAGATCATAGGCAGATGAGGTTTCTATGTGGACATTGTTCTTGAGAACCTCCTCCAGAACGAATTCAAACTGTGAACTCTTCGTACAATAGCAGTAATGATATTCTCCATCATAACTGACCTTGGACATCGCATTGCGGAACATACGTTTGGCCCGCTGTATCTGACTTGAAATCTTCGGCAGATACGTGATTTTCAGTGGAGTACCATATTCCTTTATGATATCCATCATATTGATGTCATTTACGTACAGGGTTCCATCTTCCACCCTGAATTCATCCTGTGGGAAATCGAAGGTCTGACCGACCAAATCGATATACTTGTTCTTCATCCTTTAAACCTTAGAAAAAAGGGAACGAACCTGAAAAACAGATTCTATTGTTACACATAAAAAACAAGATTCCGGCCATTCTACCGAAATCGGTTGCAAATATAACCTTTCAGTTTAAATTTTGGAGTGAATTTCTGCTAAAATACGTTAATTTTGTAACAAATAAGACAAATTTGAAAATGACATTGACAAGAATAAAGAAATTTTTCACTGCCGCATCGACAGCGACCGTCTTGTTATTGTCATTTTCCTGCAGCACGACGCGTGTTTTGCAGGACGGGGAGTACCGGCTTGCAAAGAACACTGTGAAAGTCGAGAACGACAGCCGGTTCAATCCCGGTTCTCTGGAGCCGTACATCAAGCAGAAGCCAAATTCCAAACTGATCTTCGGCTGGAATCCGTTTCTGAATGTATATAACTGGGGAGGGAAGAGCGACAGATTCTTTCCGAGGCTCTTCAGGAAAGTCGGAACGGCTCCAGTCGTATATGAGTCGGACAAGGTAGATGCGTCGGTGGAGAACATTGAACGGCATCTTGAATACATCGGATACTATGGTTCAAAGGTGGAAACTGAGGTGTCCGTCAAGCGGAAAATAGTTAAAGTAAATTATAATGTAACTCTCGGCAAACGCTTTCCTATCAAGGAGATACATTATAACCTCCCGTCAAATGATGTATTCCGCAACACCTTCTTTTCCGACACATCCGGAGTGATGGTAAAGACGCAGGATTTCCTTTCAGAATCCGTAATGGAAGCGGAGACCCAGAGGTCAGCTGCGTTCATGAGGAACAAGGGATATTTCACATTGTCCAAAAACAACTACTTCTTCCAGGCGGATACGCTCAGCATCCCCGGATATGCCATCCTGGACTATACCATAAATGAATACACGAGGAACGAGAGTCCCGACAACGCATTGCCTTTCAGGCAGTTCCATTTCGACAATGTGGTGATTTCCCACCCGGAGAATTTCCGTATCAAGGAGAAGACGCTTCGCGGCTTGAACACCATCCGGCCCGGCGATCTCTACAGTGAGACTGCGACCAACACCACCTACAGCAGGCTCTCCTCATTGAGCATAATCAACGGGGTGAACATCGATGTCCAGCAGGTGGACACTAATAAGGTCAATGCCGACATATCTCTTTCTGTATCAAAGCTTCAGGGCTTCAAATTCAATATCGAGGCATCGTCGAATTCAAGCGGACTGTTGGGCATTTCCCCCGGTCTGTCATTCTACCACAAGAACTTGTTCAGGGGCGGGGAAGTGCTGAACCTGAACTTTACCGGAAATTTCCAGTTCAAGCCTAACAGCAGTACAAGAGCGACAGAGTTCGGCATTTCGGCAGGAATCAAGTTTCCACGCTTCGTGTTAGTACCGATAACGAGGTTCAAGAAGGCCATACCTTCCACAGAGCTCAAGGCTTCCTATAACTATCAGGACAGGCCGGAATACAAGAGAAACATCATTTCCTATTCATTCGGATATACCGGTTCATACAAGAAACTGTATTTCCAGTTTTACCCGACTCAGCTGAACATCGTCCGCATGTTCAGTATCAATCCTGACTTTTACCAGAGCGTCCTTCTGAATTCGTCCGTAAAGAGCGCATTCACTGACCACTTCGACTTCGGTGCAGGAGGAACTCTTTACTACACCACCAGCACGGACGTGAATCCTAAGCGTTCTTATCATTACTTCAAGTTCCAGGCTAATGAAGCCGGTAATGTCCTGTCATTGTTCAATCCATTGATGCACAAGAATTCAGCGACAAAAGAGCGCCAGATCTGGGGAGCAAGCTATTCTCAATATGTAAGAGGGGAGTTCTCTGCAGGAAAGACCTGGGTGTTCGGCAAGAATGACAGGCAGGCATTCGCGACAAGGGTGCTGATAGGATGCGGAGTGGCTTACGGGAACTCCGTGTCAATGCCTTTCGAGCAGCAGTTCTACAGCGGCGGTGCAAGCAGCCTGAGAGGCTGGCAGGCACGTTCTGTCGGCCCTGGAACCTCGCCTAAGGACACGCTCTTCATCATTCCGAACCAGACCGGTGATTTCAAGATTGAGGTCAATGCCGAGTATCGCTTCGGGCTGTTCTGGAAGTTCAACGGTGCTGTTTTCGCTGATGCCGGAAACGTATGGAATCTTACTGACAATGGTCTCGGAAAGTACGATCTGGGCAAGCTGAACGGATACAATTTCGTTCATGGCATCGCTCTCGATTGGGGCCTGGGCCTGCGTCTAGACCTGAATTTCATCCTTGTACGTCTGGATATGGGTATGGTCATCCACGATCCGACCAGGAGTGAGGGCCGGAGATGGGTCGGACCTGACGGCTGGTTCAAAAAGGATGGTTGCGCAGTGCATTTCGGAGTTGGATATCCTTTCTAGTTTGATTGGGACTCTGTCCCAAACCCTGACGCTCCGCGCGGCCTTTGCGTCCTCCACGT
>ENA-OPUE01001279-OPUE01001279.1-human-gut-metagenome-genome-assembly--contig:-NODE-1279-length-15787-cov-2.784389_pt1 | contig 15787 bp, 14 predicted proteins | sample MGYA00241466_ERZ501924 | MGnify/ENA primary metagenome ERZ501924 (study PRJEB25962, sample SAMEA2042223) | human gut metagenome | biome: human gut; feature: human-associated habitat; material: faeces...
GCGCCGCTCGCTGATTTACTGGCGCATGCCCCGGGCTTCGCCAACGCCCCTTGGGCGTTGGGTTCGGATTAGCTTCGCTGCCTGAACTCTTGGGGCTGCGGCGGGGTGGGGGCAAATTCGCTTCGCTCTTTGAGCTTGGTCAACGCCCTTGGGATGTTGGCTCGGATTCGTTTTGCTCCCCGAACCATTGAGGGCTTGCAGTTGGGCTTGATCTATTTTTCGGTTCGGGTTCGCTTTGCTCTCTGAACCCCTAGTGGGCTTCATTCTGGACCGTTTGATAGCTTTGGTGAATGATTTTTGATTCTATTGCTATGGTTTTGTGAAGAATCGACCTTGCGACATTCTCGTTTGGCGGACAGGAGTACCCTCGCGTGCGGGCCTTTGGCCTATTGAGCATATTCGTTAGTTATTTTGCATATCAATCAGGCATGCGCAGGAAGAAGGAATTACTCCTATGGAGGTTTTTCAGCACACGTTCACCCAGATGCTGATGTTGTTCGCGATCATGTTGTGCGGTTTCATCGCAAGGAAAAAGCGCATGACAGATGATCTTTTCGATGGGAATCTTTCCAAGCTGGTAATGTCTATCACCCTTCCCGCAACCATTTTAAACTCGGTGCTCTCCGACAGCCAGCTGCCACCCGATGAGGTTATCCTTACCATGTTTGGCTATGCGGCTTTGTATTTCTTGTTTGCTGCAGTATTTTCATACGCCGTTGCCCACCTGGTGTATCGCAAGCTCAACCGTCCAGCACGTGGAGCACATGCCTTCATGATGATGTTCGGAAACGTGGGCTTTTGGGGCTTCGCGGTTCTTGCTGCCATATTCGATGACAACGCTGTGCTGTATGCGGCGGTGTTCAACATCGTCTTCAACGTGGTGCTGTTTTCGCTCGGCGTGTTCTTTGTCGCGGGCGACGATGAGCAAACAAGGGAAAAGCGCAGTGTGAAAATGCAACTGAAAGCACTGGGCCACACTCTAACCAAACCGGTGATGCTGGCCTCGTATGCTGCGATGGCCTTGGCGTTGCTGCATATAACCGACAACGGCCCCATTGGGCAAACGTGCAGCATCTTGGGCGGAATGACGGTTCCTGCCGCAATGCTTATCATCGGCTCAACCTTGGCGAAGATGCCTGTGCGCGAAATGCTGTTCGACGGCTGGAGCTATCTTACTACGCTTATTCGCCTTATCGTGGTTCCGGTAGGCGTGTACTTTGTTTTCGGTCTGTTCGTGAGCGATCCGTACCTTCTTGCCATTCTGGTGCTTCTGGCTGCCATGCCTGCCGCTTCGAATGGCACCATGTTGTGCTTGGCCTATGATGGCGATACGCGAACCATGTCGCGCGGAACCTTCTTAACCACGGTATTCTCCCTGATTACCCTGCCTGTTATTGCGCTTATTGTGGTGTAGCGGGCTGAGCGGCACTGTTGGGGCATTTGCTTTCACGTTCGTGCTTGCGCTTTGTGCCTTTTGCCGGACGCGTGCACATTCTCCGAGCGGCAGGCGCGTCGAAGGCGCACTCTGCCGTCCATTGCGCGCACTTGCCGCTTTTCCTCTTCATCGACCGCGTTGCCGCCACCTTTGCCCTGCTTATCCATTCGCATACTTCCCTTACCCTATAATTGCTTTGCGCCTCAAAGGCGCAATCGGTAGCTACATAAGGGGTTGTTTGTGGAAGTTCTCGCACACGCTGGATTGCAGATGCTCATTCTGTTCACCGTGGTGCTGCTTGGCGCGTTGGCGCGCAAACTTCACTTAATGAACGACGCCTTCGACGCCCTGCTTTCTAAGCTCGTCATGACGGTGGCGCTTCCCGGTATGATCCTAAATTCGGTGTTGGGCAACACGAATCTGCCCGATTCCAACACCATCCTGATGTTGCTGGTGTGTTCGACCGTGCTCTACTTTTTCATCTGCTTGTTTGCGTGGGTTTTCGTGCGTGTGATGTATCGGGGCGTGCCGAAGTCGGCGCAGGGTGCGCATGCGTATCTCATATCGTTCGGAAATACGGGCTTTATCGGCTTCGCGGTGTTGGGTGCCATCATGGGGAATGACGCCGTGCTCTACGGCGCTGTTTACAACATTCCCTACAATGTCTTTATGTTCTCGGTTGGAATGTTGTTTATCGCGAGTACAGGAACAGAAGGCGTGGCGGCCAAAAAGCCGCTAAAAGAACAGGTGAAGGCTATCGGCAAGCAACTTGTGAGCCCCTGCCTTATCAGCTGCTTCATTGCCATGTTTCTTGCCCTATTCGGCGTTACCGACTCGGGCTATATCGGTCAGACGTGGGGCAGATGACGGTGCCGGCAGCTATGTTGGTAATCGGATCGACGCTCGCCAAGCAGCCCTTGAAGCAGATGGTGAACGATGGCTGGAGCTACCTCACTTCGTTCATGCGTTTGGCAGGTGTGCCGCTGCTTATCTTTTTCATAGGCGGTATCTTTATCCATGATCCGTATATTCTTGCGGTTATCGTGATTGAGTCGGCGATGCCGGCTGCTTCGTCGGGCATTATGATGTGCTTGGCCTATGGCGGCGATACCATGACTATGTCGCGTGGAACTTTCATAACCACCATCCTCTCGATCGTCACTTTGCCGCTGTTGGCGTTGCTGGTGGTGTAGTTCCCGTTTCGTGGCGGTCGGCGGGTGCGTTGCACATAGGGAAAAGACAACTATTGAAAGGCTTTCAATGATTGAGTACCCAACTTCTTTGGAGGATCCGCGACTTGATGCGTACGCGCGCCTGACGGAGCTTCAGTTGCGCAATAAGCTTGAGCCGGAAAAGGGAATTTTCATCGCCGAATCTGACAAGGTTATCGACCGTGCGTTGGCGGCGGGCTATCAGCCGATTTCCCTTTTGGTGCCCGAGCATCGTTTTGAGCGCATGGCTGGTCTTGTAAATCGCATGGGCGGCAATAAGCCTGTTGAAGAAGGCGGCCTTACTGTTTTCGTTATGCCTGCTGAAGAGGTTGAAAAGTTGGCGGGTTATGAACTGACCCGTGGCGTGCTATGCGCAATGCGCCGCAAACCTTTGCCTTCGGTGGAAGAAACGGTTGCCAATGCACGCCGCATTGCCATCTTGGAAGATATTACCAACCATACCAACGTGGGCGCCGCTTTCCGCAGTGCTGCGGCGTTGGGGGTGGATGCAGTTTTGTGCACGCCCGCATGCTGTGATCCTTTGTACCGTCGCGCGGTTCGTGTTTCTATGGGCACGGTGTTCCAGGTGCCTTGGACGCGCATCGGAGATCAGCCGGGGGAGGAATGGCCCCAGGGTGGTATTGCCAAGTTGCGGAGCCTAGGATTCAAGACTGCGGCCATGGCTCTTGATGACAATTCGGTAAGCCTCGACTGTCCTGAGCTCAAAGAATGTGAAAAACTTGCCATCATCATGGGCACGGAGGGTGATGGTCTGTCGCAGCACACCATAGCCGCATGCGACTATACGGTGAAGATCCCTATGGCGCATGGAGTTGATTCTCTCAATGTTGCTGCTGCGAGTGCCGTGGCGTTTTGGGAGCTAAGAGCGCGATAGGTTCTCCTCTCCCTGTACGTGGCATGACGGCGCTCATATTGGGTTGTGGCGTTTTGGCGAATCGGCTGTTTATTTGGCTTGACCATGCCAGATACGTTATAATCACAAAACGCCTTATGGCATACGCTGGGCCATCGTCCAATGGCAGGACCCTGGTTTTTGGTACCAGTTATGTAGGTTCGAATCCTGCTGGCCCAGCCATATATTTGAGAATGAAGCCGCCTTCGGGCGGTTTTTTGTTGCCTTGCCGGATGCAAAGGGTTCGAACCGATGAGGTGAAATCCCGTAAAGAAAACGTGCCTGTGGCACGTTTTTAGGGATTTGCCTGCAGGCGCTTGCGCCAAGGGGGAGAGCGCTCGCAGAGCGCGGGAATCCTGCTGGCCCAGCCATATATTTGAGAACGAAACCGCCTTCGGGCGGTTTTTTGTCGCTCTGCAAGTGCATGCCCCGATTTCGGTGCGTATGCGATTCATCCTTGGCGGGGTTTGTCCCATCGCGACGATCAGCCAATCGCAAAAACAATAATAACGAGCTTTTTGCAACATTTTTGCGATTGGGGACTCCCCTTCGCTCCCACAAAGCGGAAAAGAGTCGCAATATAGCCATTTTGCTGCGCTTTTGGACCTTAATCTGCGATCGGGGGAACTCGCGACGATCCCTAATCGCAAAAAAGTTGCAATTAGGAGCGATTTTTTGTTTTTGGGGCTCATGGGCCGGCCTCAGGACGGTGCTGGAGAGTGGGGTACCCGACCGCTCGCTAGATTACAGGCGTATGCTCTGGTTTAGGATTCGGGTCGTCCCTTGGTTGGCGCATGTTCTGATTGATTTGGCGTGTGCGCCCAATCTGGAATTCGACTTGTTGATTTTCAGCCTGGTGTTGCTTTGTTTGCGTTCTGATTTTGGCGTGTGCGCCGATTCGCGAATTCGCACTGCTCTTTGGTGCGGAATGCGGGTTCTCATATTCTGGTGCGCTATCATAGCTGGACACATTATTTCGTTTGAAAGGCTTGTTCATGGCTGAATATATTGAAGGCAAGCGTCCGGTTTTGGAAGCTTTGAAGGTGGGCGTTCCCGTTAAGCGTCTGTATGTCGCAGAAGGCTTGAAGGGCGACAAAGCGGTTGATGAAGTGGTTCGCCGTGCTCACAAAATGAAGATTTCGGTGAAGCAGATCAAGCGCCATGAAATGGATGAGCGCTCCGAGCGCGGTTCTCACCAGGGCCTTATGCTGGAAACTGGCTCATATCAGTATTCCAATGTGAATGAAATTGTCATTGCTGCCAACAAGCGCGCTGAAGCAAATGACGGCAAGGCACTTATTGTGGTGCTTGACCATATCACCGATGCGGGCAACCTGGGCGCTATCGCTCGTTCGGCAGAAGTGGTGGGCGCATCAGGCATCATTATTCCCAACAAGCGTTCGGCTCATGTGACTGCGGCAACGTACAAAAGCTCTGCCGGTGCGGTTTCTCATATCAAAATCGCCCAGGTTAGCAACATTGCGCAAACCATCGAAAACCTGAAAAAGGAAAACTTCTGGGTTGCCGGCGCTTCCGAAAAGGCGCAGCAGTGCATTTGGGATTCGCCCTTGGCGGGCCGCTTGGTACTGGTAATGGGCAACGAAGGCGAAGGTCTTGCTCGCCTTACCCAGGAACGCTGCGATTTTTTGGTTTCCTTGCCCCAAGCAGGAGAAGTTGGCTCTCTGAATGTGGCTCAGGCTTCTACTGCCTGCATGTATGAGTGGATGAGGCAATGTAGGGAATAACAAGGAACGGCATCCTGCCTCTTTCCCCATTTGCTCCATGCTCGCATCGGGGCTTTGTTTGTTTTGACTTCAGCACAGAGCTCCGTTTTGTGTACAGGGCGGGCATCAATTATCCCCATAAACGTGTTATTCGGACCTCAGTTTGAATCGAGCGGTTTTCATGGCTAAAAAACGTAACAAACTTCTTATCGTTGACGGGTACAACGTGCTGCGAAGCGGTCAGCGCTATGTGCACATGAGGCGCGAAGAGGACTATACCCACGAAACATTCAACAAAGTTCGCGAGGCGCTGATCAGCGACGTTGCGGCTTTTGCGGGGACTGAGTACAAGGCGATTATCGTTTTTGATGGCGCCGACAACCCTGAATCGGCAGGCAAGACCGAGCGTATCGGTGGCGTGAAGGGGGTCTTTTCCCCCTATGGCTCTTCTGCCGATAAGGTTATCGAGAAAATCGCATATGATGCGCGCGAAAATCGTTTGGAGGTGATGGTGGTAACCTCTGATGCCACTATCCAGGATACGGTGTTTGGCGGCGGCGTCGACCGCATGAGTGCCAATGGCTTTAGCCTTGAAATGGAAGATTTAGGCGACGAGGCCAAACGCGACCGCACCCTTGAAGTGCATCGTCGTTCCACGGTTGCAGAGCGGATCAACCCCGATACCTTGGCGAAGCTCAAGGCTTTGCGCGATGGGAAGTAATCGGGTAAAACTAATTGCATTTGTTCAGGATTCCAGGGGAAGTCTAAGGGCCCTTGCGTTAATTCAAACGAGTTTCCGTCAGGGTGCCAAAAGGGACCTATGTTCACCAAAGCGAGCTCCAGTTGCTGTTTGGGCAATCGGAGCTCGCTTTTTTGTATTCAGCTCGTTCTTATTAATTTTTACCGCAACAGCCTTGATGGATCTGTTTCCTGCCCGATTGGTTTTTTATAAGTTTCAACTGGAATTATTACTGAATGCAATGACTTCGATCTATAGCTTTGCCGTTGCTAACCTATAATGGATTCATTGGTTTGTGATTCTCCGGGTGCTGTATGCGCACCAGGGGCGCTATGCGTGCAATGCTTACGCGAAAAAGCCGCCCGGGGAGGGGGAAAGGAGATCCAATGAAACCACTTAAGGGAATCAAGGTTGTCGATCTTACTACGTATATGGCAACGCCTGCGACTGGTCGTGTATTGGGCGAATGGGGTGCCGACGTCATTAAAGTCGAGGCAGCCAAGGGTGATCCGCTGCGCGTAACCCAAGCGGCGGTATTCAACATGCCCATGTCGGACGAAGAGAACCTCGCTTTCGATATGTGCAACTTGAATAAGCGATTCATCTCGTTGAACCTGAAGAGCGAAACGGGCGCTGAGGTTATGGACAAGCTCCTTGCCGATGCCGACGTATTCCTGACCAACACCCGTACGAAATCCCTGAAGAAAATGGGTCTCGACTGGGAAACCCTGCATGCAAAATATCCGAAGCTCATCATGGCTCACGGCTTGGGCTACGGTAAGAAGGGCCCCGAAAAGGACGATCCTGGCTTTGACGTAACCTGCTACATGGCTCGTGGCGGCGTATTCGGCACCACGGTAAACCGTGGCGATTCCCCGATGATTCCCACCAACGGCTATGGCGATCTTCAGGCTTCCATGTTCCTTGCTGCTGGCGTTTGCGCTGCGATTATCGGGCGTAACCAGACTGGCGAAGGTGAGTACGTAACGTGCGCACTGCAGCATGCTGCTATCTACGCATTGATGACGGGCATGATTTCTGCTCAGTACGGCAATCCGTATCCCAAGAGCCGTCTTGAGGTTATCTGTCCCTTCAACAACGTCTACACTGCAGGCGACGGCAAGTCTATCGCCATGTGCGACCCTGAATACGATCGCGACTACGACAAGATCATGGGTCTTATCGGCCGCGAGGACCTTATTGGCTCTGAGCGCTTGAACAACTGCAACAAGATGAACGCAGATGGCTTGAACGCCGAAGTGGTTGGCATTCTGGATGAGGCTCTGGCAAAGATGACCGCCGCCGAAGCCCTGAAGATCTTCAAGGATGCAGGTATTCCTTGCGAGCTGTGCCAGACCCCGCTCGATGTCTATGAAGACCAGAACGCTCTGGTGAACGATTATCTGGTTAAGATCAAGTATCCCGAGGCAGAGCGTTGGGTTCCCACTCCCCCCATTCAGTTCGAGTCCGAGGAAGCTCCCAACTACACGCCTTCCGATAAGCTGGGCAGCGCAACCGAGGAAATCATGCGTGATCTGGGCTATACCGACGAGCAGATCAAGGCTGCAGAGGCCGACGGTTCCGTTTCCGGTCCTATCGATCTTGACGTTTTGGCGGGCAAATAACGCCGCGTAGCCAATTCGCTATCAAAAAATGCCGAGTCCGCAAAAGCGGCTCGGCATTTTTTTTTTCGCGCGGACGGGGCTGGCGGTTGAGACGCATCATCCCGTAAAGAGGGGAAGATATCTCGACTTGCCTACAGCATTTCGTCGGTGATTTCGATATCGTAACGTCGCTCGAGCTCTTCCTTGAGCGCAACGCATTCCTCGCGCCATACGCGAGGAGCCCATTTAGCATTGCGGGCGTGCGGAAGGTTCATGACGTGGACATCTTTGATGTCGTTGAGGAGCTCGTACATCTTCTTTTTGCCGTCGCATGTGGTTTCGCCGATGATCAGGTCGGCAAAGTACGTAAAGGGGCAGTGCTCGCTTACGGCAAATCCGTAGGTGCCTTTAATAAGCGGGCAGATGTCTTTCGGGAGATGTTCTTCTGCTGCTGCATCAGCTGTAATAGTAGATCTTGGTTAGGATGTCTTGATTGAACATCGGCAAGTACGTAAGTGGAACCAGTGGTCGGCAAGATTGCTCTACTTGCACCGTCCATTGCAAATGCTTGGTAAGGAATGTGTCTTCTTTCTCCATTTTGTTGCACGCATCAATAAGGCTGATATACTGCAAAGGCTATTTTAATACACATGCGTGAAGGACCTGCGTTCGCTAGTGGCCGCCATGGCGGTTGCGAACAAAGGAATGATCTCACGCAGAGGCACAACGAATGGAGAAAGAATGTCCAAGATTACTGTACAGACCCTGCTCGACGCAGGCACCCACTTCGGTCATCAGACCCGTCGCTGGAACCCCAAGATGAAGCCCTTCATCTTCGGCAACCGTGGCGACATCTACATCATCGACCTCAAGGAGACCATGTACGGTCTCGACGCTGCTTACACCGCAGTTTCCCGTTGCGCTGAAAAGGGCGGCACGGTTCTGTTCGTAGGCACCAAGAAGCAGGCTCAGGAATCTGTTGCTGAAGCTGCTAACCGCTGCGGCATGCCTTACGTAAACGCTCGTTGGCTCGGTGGTATGCTCACCAACTTCACCACCATCCGCTCTCGCGTTCAGCGCATGGAAGAACTCGAGGCTATGGAAGCTGACGGCCGTATGGAGCTTTTGCCCAAGAAGGAGCAGATCCTCCTGAAGAAGGAACTCGCTAAGCTGCAGACCAACCTCAACGGTATCCGTAATATGAAGAAGACCCCTGACATGATCTTCATCATCGACACCAACCGTGAGCAGATCGCTATCCACGAGTCCCACCGTCTCAACATCCCCGTTGTTGGCACGCTCGACACCAATTGCGATCCCGACGACGTTGATTTCGGCATCCCCGCAAACGACGACGCAATCCGCTCCGTCCGTCTGCTCGCAGAGTTCGTTGCTGATGCTGTTATCGCTGGCACTGGCGCTCCTGTCACCGTTGAGGACATGACCGCAGAGCCCGCAGCTGAAGCTGCTGCAGAGGCAACTCCTGCTGAATAAGCGCTAAACGAATCCATTGCAATTTCTCCCTCGCCCGTCTAGTGGGCGAGGGTTCTATCTGAAAGGAATTACCATGGCAGAAATCACCGCAGCACTCGTTAAGGAACTCCGCGAGATGACCGGCGCTGGCATGATGGAATGCAAAAAGGCTCTGGTTGAGGCTGAAGGCGAACTCGAAAAGGCCGTAGACGTGCTCCGCACCCGTGGTCTTGCTGCTGTTGCTAAGAAGGCTGGCCGCGCAACCGACGAGGGTACCGTTCTGGCTCTCGTTTCCGAGTGTGGCCATGATGGCGCTCTCGTAGAGCTCAACTGCGAAACCGACTTCGTAGGCATGAACGAAAAGTTCCGTGCATACGCAGAGAAGATCGCTAAGGCCGTTCTCGCTAACAAGCCTGCCGACCTCGAGGCTCTCAAGGCTTCCGAGATCGAAGGCGAAACCGTAGAGGCTGTCGTAACCGACGCTATCCACACCCTGGGCGAAAACATCCAGCTCTCCCGCTTCGCTTTTGCTGAGCAGCCTGAAGGCGCTGTTGCTTCCTACATTCATGGCGGTGGCAAGATCGGCGTTCTGGTTGAGTTCAAGCTGGGCGACGCTTCCTTCGCAACCAACGACGACTTCAAGAAGTATGGCCGCGACGTTGCTATGCAGGTTGCCGCTGCAAGCCCCGTATCCGCAACTCGCGAATCGGTAGATCCCGCAGTTGTTGAGCACGAGATGAGCATCTACAAGGCACAGGCCGCAGAGTCCGGCAAGCCTGAGAACATCCAGGAAAAGATCGCTACCGGTCGTATGGAGAAGTTCTACAAGGAAAACTGCCTCACCGAGCAGGCTTTCGTTAAGAACCCCGATCAGTCTGTAAACGAGTACACGGCTGAGGTTGCCAAGGCTCTTGGCACCACCATCGAGATCGTTTCCTTCACCCGCTTCATGCTGGGCGAGTAAGCGAACTTAACAACGCTTTTTCTGCAAGCCCTTCCAGAGATTTGGGGTAAAACCCTTCTCTGGGAGGGCTTGTCTGCATAATAGGGCTATAAATAGAATAAGCATGCCTTGTTTCGATTTGGCATGGCTATGAAGAATCCGCATCAAGTAGATTGGGTGCATGAGATATGTCCGAAGAAGTAATTATTGCGCGTGAAACCGAAAACGTTTCAGGTACGGTACAGATCAGCGGTGCCAAGAATTCCGCGTTGAAGCTCATTGCGGCAACAATGTTGGGCCAAGGTAAGAGCACGCTCCACAACATTCCCCATATCTCCGATATTGAGATCATGAACGACGTAATTCGCAGCTTGGGCGCAACGGTTGAATGGGATGGCCATTCGCTCATTATCGATACTGAGCATGCTGAAGGCCACGATACGCCCTACGAGCTTGTTTCGAAGATGCGCGCTAGCATTTCTGTGCTGGGTCCGCTCGTGGGTCGTTTTGGTTGCGCACGCGTTGCGATGCCTGGTGGCTGTAAAATCGGTGCCCGTAAAATCGATATGCACCTTAAAGTGCTTGAAGCTATGGGTGTTGAATTTGAAAACAGCCACGGCTACCTTTACGCCTCCACCCCAAATGGGCTGCATTCGGCCGATGTGCTGCTCGAGTTCCCGAGCGTTGGCGCTACTGAAAATATGCTTATGGCTTCCGTGGTTGCTCCTGGTACCTCAGTTATCGATAATGCTGCGCGTGAACCTGAAATCGTCGACCTTGCCAATATGCTGAATGCCATGGGCGCTCATGTGGAGGGTGCGGGCACGCCTACCATCACGGTAAAGGGTGTCGCTCTCTCCGAGATGCACCCTTGTGAGCACACTACGGTGGGCGACCGTATTGAAGCGGGCACATTCCTGACGGCGGGTGCGTTGCTCGGCGGTCCTGTTACCGTTCAGGGGATAGATCCGTCTTATTTGCGCATGGCGCTCATGAAGCTCGAGCATATGGGGTGCGATATCTCCACTACGGAGGATTCCATTACCGTTTCGCGCACCAAGCCTTTGCGCGCCACTGACATTCAGACGCTTCCTCATCCTGGATTCCCCACCGATCTTCAAGCCCAGTTCATGCTTTTGGCTTCTTTTGCAGAAGGCAACTCCGTCATTTCTGAAAACATCTTCGAAAATCGCTTTATGTTTGCCAGCGAGCTCAATCGCATGGGATCCCGTATTGCGGTCGAGGGACATCATGCACTGGTCCAAGGCGTTAGCAAACTCGAGGGCGCTCCTGTTTCCTCGCCCGACTTGCGTGGCGGTGCCGCTCTGGTAATTGCCGGCCTCGCTGCAGAGGGCGAAACGGTTGTGCATGACATTCATCATATCGATCGCGGTTACGAAGACTACGTTGGCAAATTGCATGCCATCGGTGCGAACGTCGAACGCAAAACGCTCTAGGTAGGCGCGATGGCAGCAAGGAACAATAGGGGAATGCATGGTGGCGGCTCGGGTCGTCGCCGTCCCTCGTCTCGAAATAAAGCCGATTGGTCTTCCTCGGTAATTGGGTCCCATGCGTCTGGTTCTCGCGGGCCTCAGTCTCAGCGCCGAGCCTCTGCTCATTCGCGCCGTACTCGTGCCGCAGCGGTGCCGAATCGCCGAACCGGCGAAGTACGTCAGATCCATATTCAATCTCGTTCGGTTGACGAACGCACGTCACGCCGAAAAGTGGGGCAGTCGCGAACCGAAAGCTTTATGCGCCACCGCGACAATGTGAGCCGCATTACGTTGATTGTCGGCATCATTCTGATTGTGGTTATCGCGCTGAACCTCGGTACATGCGCCTATCGTAACTCGCTTTCTTCCTCGATGGCGCTTGACGACAGCAGCGTATCAAGTGCGCTTGTTTCGGCAAAGAACGATGAGCCCACTTATACGTTGCTTGCGGGCCTCAATGGGAGCGGCGAAAACGAGTGTGCCAGCTACTTGGCTGTCTTACGCGTGGATTACCAGAACAATACGGTTTCGTTGCTGAATATACCCAGCAATATTACTGCCACCTATTCCGATACCGACTCTAAGGGGACCATGCTGCGAGATGCCCCCCATATTAAGGATGAGGGCGAGCTGGTAAAGCAGGTCTCTTCGCTTGTCGGTCAGGACATCAACCACTATGTAAGGATTACGGGCGAAGACTTTGCCTCGCTCGTTGACTCTCTTGGTGGGTTGAATGTCAACGTAGAGCAATACGTTGACGATCCAACGGTGGGAACTGCAGTACTCGACCCTGGTCAGCAAACCTTAAACGGGGATCAGGCCCTCGTTTATGTAAGTGCCAAAAACTATACCGATGGATACGGTCAGCGCGCTAATGTTCAGAATCAGGTGTTTACTGCATTTGTGCAGGCTCTTGAAGACAAGGGAGGCCTTGATTTCGCTATGAGCGCCGACGACATCGCTGGCAAGATCAAAACCGATATGAGCTACGACGAAATCGGTAAGATTGCTTCGTTGTTCCCGAATGCGACGTTCTATTCGAATACGGTGCCGGGAAGTCAGTCCGTTTCAGGTAACAAGGTTTCCTGGTCGGTAGCATCTTCTTCGTTCTCCCAGATTTGCGATCAGTTCAAGAACGGCCAGAATATGGATACCTCCGTAGACACCAGCGGGGTTAACAAGGGATCGGTTTCCATCGTGGTTCTGAATGGCGCAGGCGCTGATGGTTACAGTTCGCAGGCAGCTCAGGTTCTTACCGATGCTGGCTATACCATCAAAGATACGGGCAACGCGGAATCGTTCGTATACGATGAAACCTTGGTAATCTACCGCTCCGACGACGACAAGCTGGCTGCCGAGGCTATCGTCCAGGACCTTGGAACGGGACGCGCAGTTGCTGCAGGTGTGTATTACAACCTCTCGACCAATATCCAGGTGGTAGTCGGCAAAGACTGGACGAGCCATGTTTGATCCAGTTGCCTATATCAACGAACCGCGTTGGCGAAGCATGAGCTTAGGCCTCGAACGTATCGAAGAACTGTTGGCCAAGCTGGGCAATCCACAGGATACCCTTCGGTTTGTGCATGTTGCGGGCACTAACGGCAAGGGCTCAACCTGCTCGTTCGTCTCAAGCATTCTGGAAGAGTCGGGCTATAAAGTCGGCTTGTTCACCAGCCCCTATATTGAGCGTTTTGAAGAGCGCATTCGGATCAATGGGGAAAACATCTCCTTGCAGCGTCTTTCAGAGGTAACGCTGAAGGTGAAGGATGCGGCAGAGGCTATGGCTAGCCACCCGACCGAATTCGAACTTATGACGGCTGTGGCTTTCACCTATTTTGCCGAAGAGAAGTGCGACATTGTCGTTGCGGAGGTCGGTTTGGGTGGAAGGCTTGATTCGACCAACGTTATCCGCACGGTCGAGGTTTGCGTGTTTGCCCCCATTTCGTACGATCATTGCGCGCTACTGGGAAGCACGCTCTATCAGATTGCGGGCGAGAAAGCGGGCATCCTGAAAACAGGGATTCCTGCAGTGAGCGCGCCTCAAGAACAAGAAGCCCAACGCCGCTTGAATGAAGAAGCAGATCGTTGTGCGACATCCATTCGCTACGTTGATGCCACATCTATTGATGGCGATACTTCCGATTTCTCGTACGACGGGTTCAGCCACTTGTCTGTTCAACTGCAGGGATCGTTCCAACGCACCAATGCGGCGGTAGCTTTGGAAGCGTGCAGGGTTCTTGTTCAGCGCGGTTGGAGCATCGACGAACAAGCGATGCGGAGCGGTCTGTCTCGGGCTTCATGGGCAGGTCGCTTTGAGTTTCTTCGTCGCAGCCCCGATGTTCTTATAGATGGTGCTCACAATATCCATGCCGTGCGCGCTCTTAGCTCCGAGCTGGCATCTCGCTACGATCGGGGGAGCGTGGTGTTTTGCATAGGCGTAATGGCCGACAAAGACTATGCGGAAATGCTGAAGCTGCTGGTTCCATTGGCCAAGGCGTTTGTATGTTACCGCCCCGATAATCCTCGCGCGCTTTCGGAATCCGATTTGGCGGACGCGGTTCAAATTGCCGTAGGAATCCATCCTGTAGAAGTGGTGGCGGCCTCTACGCCTCATAGCGCGGTAGAGCATGCCCTTGAGTTTTCCGAGGGCAGTTTGCCCATTTGCTTCTGTGGCAGCCTCTATGGAATCGCCTCTATCAAAAAGGCCTGGCATCACTTCGAGAACGCCAGGTAGCGAACCTGTGCGCATTTGATGATCAAAGCCCCTGCTGGATGGCAACGGCATTGCGTGGGTTATACTAACCACTGTTGAAGTATCCCGAAAGGGCTTGGGCGGCGCCAAGTTCTGAACCTGGTCAGGTCCGGGAGGAAGCAGCCATAAGGGGCCTCTGACGAGCGCCCGGGCCTTTTCGGGATACTTGGTTTCGCCGGTCAATTTGATCGGCGAAACGTGTATATGGGCACATTTGCAACAATCAAGACGAAGGATCGCATGGAAATCATCAATTTTATTCTGGGCTTGCTTCACGATCCGCGTGGCGCAATTGCAGGCTGGATCGTAACGCTGGGTGCAGTTTGGGTGTACACACCTCTGTTTCTCATCGTGTTCATTGAAACGGGTTTGGTGTTCTTTCCCTTCCTGCCCGGCGACTCCCTTTTGTTCGCTGCGGGTGTGTTCTCTGCCGATGGCGGTGGTCTGAACCTTGGGGCAACGCTCTTGGTGTTCTATGCTGCGGCTATCCTGGGTAACACCTCCAACTATTGGATTGCCCGTTTCTTCGGTGCCCGTATTATCGACTCGGGCAAGATCAAGGCTCTTACGCCCGAGCGTATGGCGAAGCTCGATCACTTCTTCGAAAAGTACGGTGGGCTTACTATCGTCATTACGCGCTTCATGCCGTTCTTTCGCACCTTTGCCCCCTTTATCGCTGGTACGGGGCATATGAATTTCGGTAAATTCACGCTGTTCAATTGTATCGGCGGTATTTCCTGGGTTTCGCTGTTCGTGTTGGTGGGCTTCTTCTTTGGCGGCGTGCCTTTCGTGCAGGAACATTTCGAAATCATCGTATTGGGAATCGTGGCTGTTTCTGTTGCGCCGGCTTTCATTGGCGCTGTTAAAGCGGCTATTTCCTCTCGCAAAAGTGGAAAACGCGATTTTGAGGTTGAAGCGGCGGTTGATGCAGAGCGTATAGCTCGCGCAAAGCACGCTCGCTCCGAAGAGGAAGCCCGCTAAAATCGGTAAGGCACAGTAACATCCCATATGCATAAGGGCGTATGGGCGGGATCCGCTTATGCGGATGTGAAGCGGAAGCTAGGCTGTCCGCGAAGGAGGCTCTGCATGGAGGCGCTGTATCGCAAATATCGTCCGTCCACGTTTGCTGATGTCGTGGGTCAGGAACATATCGAGCGTACACTGAAAAACGCAATCGAGCAGGATAAGGTTTCCCACGCCTATTTGTTCTGCGGTCCGCGTGGTACTGGCAAAACAACCACTGCGCGCATTCTTGCCAAGGCCTTAATGTGCGAAAAGGGTCCCACTATCGAACCTGACGGAACCTGCGAGGAATGCCAGGCTATCGCCCAAGGCACTCACCCCGATGTGTACGAATTGGACGCCGCAAGCCGTACGGGCGTTGAAAATGTACGTGAGGAAATCATCAGCCGTGTAAGTTACGCGCCAACTCGCGGTACCTGGAAGGTCTACATCATCGACGAGGTGCATATGCTCTCGACGGCGGCCTTCAATGCGCTT
>ENA-OPUE01001281-OPUE01001281.1-human-gut-metagenome-genome-assembly--contig:-NODE-1281-length-15769-cov-2.578529_pt1 | contig 15769 bp, 10 predicted proteins | sample MGYA00241466_ERZ501924 | MGnify/ENA primary metagenome ERZ501924 (study PRJEB25962, sample SAMEA2042223) | human gut metagenome | biome: human gut; feature: human-associated habitat; material: faeces...
TAAAATATTCACACCGAGCTGAACATTACCCGTAAAGGCCTTGTCAGCAACCGTCACGGCACCGCCTGCAAGTTCCACCTCGCCACCCGCCAAAAGCAGCAGCGCCTTACGAGCGTCTTCGTCGAGCGAGTAATCGCCCTTCAAGCCTCGGCTGCTTTCCAGGGCGTGGTCCAAAATCGACGAAAGGGCATCGTCGCTGAGCCTATGAAGCTCAACGATGCGCGATCGGGATATCAATGCCGAATTCACTTCGAAAAAGGGGTTTTCCGTGGTAGCCCCAATCAAAACCACCACACCGTCTTCAACCGCGTGAAGCAAGGCATCTTGCTGTGCGCGATTGAAGCGATGGATCTCATCGACGAATAAAATGGTGCGAATGCCCCGATTTATCAGACGCTTGTCAGCATCTGAAATTTCACGACGCAAATCGGCGACCGTACCACCGATAGCCGAAACCTCAACAAAATGGGCATGGGTAGTTTCGGCGATAACGTGAGCAATGGACGTTTTCCCCGTTCCTGCAGGACCGTACAAGATAACAGAAGAAAGCGTGTCAGCTTCGATGGCACTACGCAGCCACGTTCCCTCGCCTAACGCATCCTCTTGACCGATAAGATCGTCGAGCGTTTGCGGCCGCATGCGCACCGCCAAAGGGGCGTTTGCCGCACGCTTGCTGTTTTCTATGTCTGTAAAGAGTGTATCCATGAGTTGACCTTAACACGGGCGCCGAGAGAACCGCTCCCAGTGCGCCAAACCCCATACCGATCACGCAGAAAGGCTTTGCGCATAGGCGGAAAGAACAGCCTGTTCCAGCACTTCCCTGTCCTCTTCCGTAAAGGCATATTCCACCGTTTGCGGCTGAGACGCGTCTACGATACTTTCCTGCTCTACGCGTACAAACGTTGCCGTAACGCGTGGGCTTCCCTGAGCCATAAGTGCCAACGCGTAGCATTGAGCCTGAAGTAGATGCTTGCCGAACACCCGCGCAGCAGATTCATCGGGCGAACCTCCCGTCTTGTAGTCAACCAAGAAGGCCGAACCGTCCCCATCAAACGAAACCGCATCGATTTCACCTTCCAGATACACCGCGTTCGAAGCCACACCTAGGCAGACCATGAACGGCACTTCAGCCTGGGGAGCGCCCTTAGCCACCAAAGCACGAGCGACATCGCTTGCAAACCACCTATCGAGCGCAGCACTCAGCCGCGCCTCTTGCGAGGGGGTTAATCCCTGGGCACGAACCTGAGCGGCAACGGCTTCATTCGCAGGACGCTTGAGCGCAGACCCGTCGAACTGCGCAATAGCGCGTTGTGCCAAACGGTGAAATGCCGTGCCCAGCGCAGTGGCGTTTTCCTCGAAGAAGCCTCGGTCGACGTCGAACAAGGACGACTCCGTTTCCTCTTCGGGCTCTGGGGCCTGATGGACAGCATCGCCAATCGACGAGTACGAAAACACCTCTTCGCAAGAAGCGTGATACGGCTGACAATAAGGAGCAGGAGGCAAGGGAGCCGCTGGAATGGTAAAGGGTTTTTTCCTTTCTACGACACGTTCTTGCTGTTCGGCGGGGGTATCAAGCACCGTGAGCTCAAAACCCATAGGCGCGCTTCCGCCGTAGTTGAGCTTCTGTATCGGGGCGGTTGCCGAAGCTTCCCACTGAAGTGCCTCATGTAAATCATCAAGGATACCCTTGCCCTCATACGAAAAGCTTTTATTGCCCGAATGCGCCACGCCAATGAACAGCGACTTGCTAGCACGGGTCAAGGCAACGTACAGCAAGCGGCGAGCCTCGGACAGCTCCTGTGTGGCAACATAGCCTTTCAAGGAAAGCATCAAATCCTGATAGGTCGATGCTTGCATGATATCGGCACCCGGCTCGTCGCCCTGCTCAATAAACTCATGAAGACCCTGAATGGTTTTACGAACGGGACGCAGCATTGGCGAATCAAGCGCAACATAGGTTGAAGCCGCAATGTTTTCGGCAACTAAACTTTCAGCCTTTCCCGAAAGACGCAGATCAGCCAAGGCAACATGAGGAAATTCAAGGCCCTTGCTCGCATGAACCGTCATTATACGCACAAAATTAGAGCTGCTAGCAGAAAGTGTTCCAGGGGTAAGCTTCAACGTTGCCAAGTCGCTCTCAAAACGATCTGCTGTACGGGCAAGACCCAATCCCAATTTTTCGACGTCTTCCAGCATTCGCAGCGCCTTGCCGAGGTTGCCCACAATAGCCTGGCCCTGAGCCTGCTCGCTTTCAAGGCGAATAAGCCAACCACTCGAACGCAGCAAGGTACGAACCCCCGCCGCCATGCCGAAGCGACGGATCGAATCGAATGCCGCATTGAGGCAGATATGAGCGAAGTCTATTTGGTCCTCCTGCTCAGCGGTAAGACCAGTAAGCCCCTTTTCGTCCTTCCAAGCCGCAAATCCATCGGATAGAGCCCTGCGAAATCTATGACCCTGACGGCTGGTGCCTGTAGCCAAATAAAGCAGGGCGTCATCACCCAAAGCAAACAGGGGCGAAGAGAGCACCGTATAGAGCGCCTCATTATCGGTACAACTCGAAAACAAACGCACCATCGAGGCAACCAATTGAACTTCCAAGGAATCCGAGAAGGTGGAACCTCCAGCAACCAGACACTCAAAGCCAGCGTCGCGCAAAGCTTGAGCATAGACATCAACATTCGACATATTCCCCAACAGCAAAACCATGTCAGAGGGCGATGCTGGATTGCTTGCGTCATCGCGCAAGCCAGCGAAATGCTCGGCAATGCGACGAGCGCACGCAAGGCGTCCCGCCCCTAGGCCGGGACCCCCCACCTTGCAGTCGAATAGAGCCATGGAAACACGGGGGCGCGTTTCGAAGAGCGGATCCTCTTGATTATTCACTGCTCCCCTAGGCGCCAACGAAAGGAATCGATCGCCGAATACCTGCGGCTGCGAAAATACCTTATCCACAAAGGAAAGCACATCGGCATGGCTTCTAAAATTATCGACTCACGAACTGAGCCTCAGGACACTCTGCTTCAAGGCTTTCGCGATAACCGAAAAAGACATTCACATCGGCGCCACGGAAACGGTAGATGCTCTGCTGGGCATCACCAACCGTGCACACATTGGAAAGGCCTGGCTGAGCAAGCGCTCGAACCAGAGCAACCTGAAGCTCGTCGGTATCCTGGAACTCATCAATCATGATGATCCTGAACTGGGTTCGGTAGGCATCGGCAATTTCAGGATGATCGGTCAGCGCGTGGAAAGCCATACGAAGCAGGTCAACGTTATCGATGCCGGCAGCACCCTTCAAGCATTGATATTCTTCATCAACAGCACGAGCTATGCGCAGCAATGCTTGGACATCGCGAGCCGAAAATGCTGCCTCTACCTGCCCCGCAGCAAAAGCGTAGGCATCGCGGTACTCGGCGAAAAACGTAGGATCGCTTTCCTTCACATGGTATTTGGGGCTGGTTTTAGGGAACGAGAAAAAGGCCTCGACAAAGCGAGCCGCTTCGAAATTCGGATCCTCAAACGAAGTACAGCCACCGTACTCCAGGAGATATTCGTTGGCCACCTCTAAGGCTTTTGTTGTCGCTTCGTGATTCTTGGCGTCGGTCTTCCCCGGCTTGGGCAATCCTTCAAGACAGGAGATGAACGTCTCCCCCAGCTCAACCATCTGACGCATAAGCGCTGAAGGGTCCCCCTCTACTTCGGGAACCACGACGGCATCAAAGCCCTCTGGCAGAGCGAGGGCACGCGAAGTGATCTTGCGAACCCACGTTTCAATACTCGGTGAAGCAGGACCCTGGGAATAAACATCGAGAGAACCCACAAAGCCCCTCAACGCTGCATCGTCGCTTTCCTGGATTCGCTTAATAACAGAATCGAACGCCTCTTCGTAATAACGCTTAGATTCCGTTTCGGAGATCACCGAAAATGCAGGGTCTATGCCCAACTCAAGAGCATGTTCGCGAAGCACTCGAGAGCACATGCCGTGAATGGTGGAAATCCACGCATCATCAACCTTCAGCGCCTCTTCGACTAAGCCCATGCCCGCAAGCTGGCGCTTAATACGCGACTTCAATTCCGCTGCGGCCTTCTTGGTAAAGGTAATTGCCATGATCTGGCTGATACTCTGCACAGGTTGAGCATCAGGGGTATCCTCCGAAAGCGCATAGGCAATGCGCTGGGTAAGCGTAAAGGTTTTGCCGCTGCCCGCACCGGCAGAAACCATGAGCGGTTTATTCAGGGTCGTGATGATCTGGCGCTGGCCAGGGGTGCAGGTGTCAAGATTCACGAGAGCCTCTTTTCACAGTAACGGACCGGGCAATACGTACACGAAGATTCACAGAGAGGATTGGGGGCAATATTACCTTCCAGAAAATCGGCAATGCGCTTGCCCACTTCCAGCTCAACCATATCCAAATACGATTCGAAATTCATATTTACGCCCGAAGCGCTCCGCGCAAACCCCGTAACATCAAGCATGGACGAATCAAACGAGCCAGCAATTGATCTAGCTGGCTCTTTGGCCCTATAGCTTAAATAGAGAGCCCCGACAGGACGTGCGGATTCAACAACACGACGCAGCGCTTGCGCATAAATAAGTGCCTGGATCTTGGATGGGATGCGGAAGCCCTCTTGTTCATCGGGGTCAAATCCCGCATCATGCCCCGCAATACCGCCCTTGTAGTCAATCACCACGTAATGACCGTGTTCGGCATCAATGTCAATCCTATCAACGCGGCCCATAAGGCGCACGCCCGCATAATCGATGGCTTGACCAGGCTCAATGGAGAGCTCGAACCGCTGAGGCGTAAAACGGGGCAGCATACGCGCCTGAACGTTAAGGTTGTCAATCAGCGTCTGCTTCAAGCGATTCGCTTGAGCGCATTCCGTAGAAGAAAGAGGAAGATAACGCACGCCTTCAACCTGCGCTTGTCTCGCAAGTTCCGCATCAAATACGCGGCTCAAGCAGAGCTGAGCCTGTTCCAGATTTCCGAGAGTAACGCGCTTAGAGGAAATTTCCTGCTCCAAGCAACGGTAGAACGATTCCCAAACAGCATGCACGAATACGCCCTGCTCCAAAGGCCCGAACAATTCATCGGGAGCTTCGGGGCGCAAGCGTCTTGCTGTATACCAACGATACGGGCAATTCACATACTCTTCTATTGCGGAAGGAGAAAGCACAACGGTGTCTGGATTGTCAGGCGCTCGGAACAAGGAAAGGAGCGGCTTAGAAGATTCACCCACGATGCCTGGCGCAAAACCAGGTATCACTATAGAATCGGGCTCTTCCCCACCTGCCTGATAATTTGCCGCATAAGTATCATGCGAACCGCCCTCATCGCGCGTAGCGACATAATCATGCAGGTGCTGAGGTACCCCAAAACCGTCACGTTCTTCGTCCCCCTCTCGCAAGCATTCGCAGAACTCATCGAGCACAAACGAAGGGTACACGTCTTCGTCACCGCCAGCATTCAGAACGCGCTCACACGCAAAGTACTTTGTCGCGCATCCCTTTACGCGCTCAAAATCAAGACGCGCATCCTGCAGAGCATGACGTGGCACCTGAATCCCAAGCTTGTCTTCAAGCGTAACTAACGCATTATGCGATTCGCTAGCAGAAACGTAACGTGCGTCCAAATCGCAACGGACAACAACGTCGAAGCGGCTCTGCGTGGAAAGCAAAGAGGCTTGCGATGCATCTAGCACTACAACCCTATTGGAACCAGACCCGCACGTACGTGAAACGTCAACAGCAAGCGAAGACAATGCAAACGTGAATGCCTCGGGGCCCACCTCCCAACGACGGGCAGCCTCGTACACACCGCGCAATGCCATAATGGCAATCTGCTGTTCGAAAACAGAAGCCGCATCGAGCCCACGCAGCTCTTCGGACAGGTCGATAAACCTATCAAGCAAAAGCGATGCATCGGCATCAGCAACTAATTCCTCGAATAGATCGTAAGTTTCAGTGACCAAATGCATCATGGCCTGAAGCTCTTCAAAGGCAAGGGCTCTATCGCCACGAACCGAAGCATCGATTTTGGCGGCAGCCTGAACGGAAATGCCGGAAAAAGGAGATGACGCAAAATCCATCAAAGCACGTGGATTGTGGTGATCATCGAGAATGAACTCACGGATTGCCATGTAGGCGCGACCAAAATGCGTCTCCGTAAAAGGCTTTCGGGCTTGAAGCACGCATTCGCATCCGCGGGTCGAAAGTGCTTCGGACAGCGTTGCGTACACAGAATGGGGGCGCGAGGTAACCACTAAAACACTCCCCGCCCTTCCCTTAGAGGACAGCGCCTCGCATGCCTGGCGCACATAACTGGATATAAGCGCATTTTCCGCAGAGGGGCCTGAAGCAAAAAGGAATTGGGGCAGCACGCCCTTCGGCAAACCGGTAATGCGCTCAGTTCCACTGCCAAGAATGGTGCAGGGTATTCCCGCCTTTTCGGCGAACTGAGCAAAGCATGGGGGCAATTCCACCCCTGCAGCCAGGTTAAAGGAAACATCCCAATTTACGCCCAGGAGCACATTGAGGGCATCGCCCTCTTCAACGAAGCCGCGCTGCAAAAGAACGGCACGATATGGCTCCACCAAACCAAGAAACTCACGCTCTTGAGCCGAAAGAGAAGCCGGAGGATTACCAATAGCTGCTTCAAGAGTATCAAGGCCAATTGCTTCGGAAAAGAAACGGCATACAAGAGCAATGCCTCCGTCTGTAGGCTCAAGAGACCCAGCTTTGGAAGATTGCTCCAGCAAAAAGCGAACGGCAAAGGAACGATCAAGCGAAGAAATCAGCACACGACCATCACCATATAATTCCCAAGCATCAGCAAGCCATGCGGCAAACGTGGTTGCGGTAACGCCGAAACAAGCAGCAGAGCCCTTGGCGGCGAGCTGTTTTCTATACGAAAGGGCCTGATCGTGGGTGCTGAATATAGTTACATTCCTTGTCACTGAACATTCCTCTGTACTTGATGGCCATTGCGGGCTTCTAAACATTGCAACACGTTACGTGTCAAGACTTTTTCTTTTGCGCGATATACCTATACTGAAGTTAGCCGATCCCGTGTCTGCGATGGACCGATGACATTTAATTGGGAGCCTCAGATTGTGTGCGGAATGGAGATTCGTATCTGTTGATGCGAAAGCCAGGAACCAAGCTGCGGGCACCCACCTAGCTAGGTGGGTTCATCCAATTAGCGGGGTCGGTTTTTCTATGCCAAAATTCGTTGCCTTCACCAGCATTTGCCCCGAAAACCCGCTTCTTCCGGAAACACGAAACCCCGAGGCCAACCTTTGCTCACAGATCAACCTCGGAGCGAATGCCTAATGAACCGCGCCGTATACATAACCCCATCCGTGAGAAGAGAGCGATGAATTGATCTGGCCGCAAAGACGATCTCGGGTATAAAGACCAGGAGGCAGAAGATTAAGAACTTCCATGAGCTCGCCGTTAAGCCCGTATGCTTCACCCTCCAACACTACTTCCAGCCTCATATAATCTTCGCGACCATCAAAGAGTCTGTCGATAAACTCCTGGAGCACACCATAGTCGGGACTTTTTTCTCGTGCCACGCTTTCCTCTTTCTATAGCAGTAACGCAGACAGCAGGGACGCTACTGCGGCACCACAACATCGCTGCCGCCAACCGTTGCGAGCAATGCACCCGTATAAGCTGGGGTGGCGGCACCCGATGCTCGAAGGAATTGAACCCCCTGGGCACGAAGGCGCACCGCAAGCTCTACTATCGCATCGGCAGTGGGGTACGGATTTTCATCGGTGGGCTCAAACTGGCGCCTATCTTTGCGACGGACCGAAACATCAACGAGCAGAGGCTTGTCGGTAGACGAAGCCATTTCCTTGGCGAAGCCAACTAAAACACGCGCAGGAGCATCGGAAACTACGCCGATAACGTCAGCCCCATACTCATCGCACAAGGCAACGCCTTCAGAAAGCGTACGCCCACCAGAAAACACACCTTCCTCGTTTGGCACCAAGCTGATCAACACAGGGCCATCGTATACCGCGCGAGCTCCCATAAGCGCGCACTGAGCATCATCGAGACTCTTGAAACCCGTGAAATACAGCGCATCAAAAGGATACTCGATTAACGCCAGAACGGCATCGTGATACTGCTTCTTCGACTGTTTAAGTGAAACGGCAGAAGTTGGGTCAAGCGGCAAGCCAGTAGGACCGATTGCCGCAATAAGATGCTGCGGAGAAAACTGAGCTGAAGTTTCATAGGCAATGCGCGCCATTTCTTCAGCGCGACCCTCGAAACGAGCATATGCAAGACGGGCTTCAGTGATCCCCTCTGTTGGGGTAACGAAACAGGGCACATCGATGGATTTTTCGAGCTTGAAAGCCTCTTCAATGAGTTCAGGCTCACACAGAACCACATATTCGCGATCGGAGGGATCAAAGCCCTGGGAGGCAAGTTGGTAATCAAGCGGGGTTGAAAGGACAAGCATATCCTTATTGAAACGCATTTGAATATCAGGCATAGCATCCCTTTCATTGCAACTGTGTTAGAGTATTCAACTCATTATATAGGGTTACGACAAACGCCGTGACCAACCAAGTACCCACTAACGCGTTTGCCCCTCAATGATTCTGCATACATACAAATTTCTGTATTTGTATGAAACAGCATGCATCTGCTTTTGCGATTCGCCTATTCCATTGCATAATTCCCTCCTTATTATTCAATAAAATGAAGAAAATGAGGAGGAAATAGCGTTTGAACCCGTTCATTGTGCCTTTTTTGCACGTTCACCGTGGAAATCATTCACAAAGGGTTGGCAATTTAGGTGAGAGATCCTATTATTCTAACCAGCAAATGTGGTCCCCTCCCAATTTGCAACTGCTTTTCCCCAAAAAGCAGTCGGTGCTAGATCCCCAAATAATAGGCACCGAAACTCCCTCCTTGTGGGCCTGACGAGATCCCCTCTCGCAGGCCCCTCCTCTTTTTTAGGGCTTATTTATTTTTTCGCACGCCTCCAAACCATTTGCTTGGCTAGGCAATTAAAAAATTGGATATGGGCAAAACAGTTCCCGGTCTTTCGTTTCAGTTCCAGCTTTTACGCTTGATTGAATTTGTGAACAACCTCAACCCATTTAGCAGAAACATTGATAACTGCATCTTGTTTTTGTTCGACAACGTAGGTCAAGCCAGACATTCAAACCGTCAAAAGCGGCAGACAGAACCAAGGCGATAGCAGTAAACTGCATACTCCTCACTTTGAAGAATTTGCACAACATCGTTACTAAGGCCTGCATTTTTTGCAGGCCTGCCCGTTTCGAAGATCAACTCGTTGCGAAAGAGCAGCCCATTGCGGTAGATCCGCTTGTTGCAAAAACAAAAAAATTGATTCCTCTGCAACTTTTTTTCGATTAGGGACTCTCTTCCATCGCCTCAAAGCGGAATAGGGCTGCTAAACAGAAGATTATCTGCGCTTTTGCATCTCAATCAGCGATTAGGGAGCTATGCAACAATCCCCAATCGCAAAAAAGTTGCAATCTGGATCGAGTTTTGTTTTTGGCTTCTCGGGACAGCTTTCAGAGGATGCCATGAGTGGCATGACTCAGGTCTAGCACACGCACCATCGGGGAAACCGGGAAGAAAACACGACAGAGAGGCATCGGATCAAACCAACGAAACGGTGCGCTGGAGCAACACGAGGCCGGCACTGCGGATTGCTCCAGATGCTTCGTTGCGCGAAGCACAACCCTATAGCTCAAATAAACCCGAGGCACGCTTTTGGTCTCTATTGCTATTCCTCTTTAAACAGAAAAGCCGCCCGAAGGCGGCCTCTCGGCAAAAGCATCTACTGGGTTTATCCGTGCAGCTTTTTGTACAGACGATTATTGGTATCGAGCCAACTTTCAATGGTGCCCGTGTCGTAGCCATCTTCTGGATCAATTACCAATGCATACATCTCTTCTTCTTTAAGCACCGCATCAAGCGCATCGGTAAGCTGGATCTCTCCACCAGCACCTGGCTTAACTTCTGCCAGCAATTCCATGACTCGCGGCGAAAGAAGATAACGGCCAAACACAGCCAAGTTTGAGGGAGCTTCCTCAACTGCCGGCTTTTCAACGAGAGAAGACACTTTCCACACGTCGTCGCTCAACGCCTCTCCCGCAATAACGCCAAAACGATCGACTTCTTCCTTGGCAACAGGAAGAACGGCAATAACGCTTGCTCCGTTATGGGCGTCAGAAACTTCCTTCATCTTAATGAGCATCTGATTATCGGGAACAAGCACATCGCCCAAAAGCACGAAGAAAGGCTCGCCCTCGATACGGTCGGCTGCGCAGTGAACCGCATGACCCAAGCCGAGAGGCTCATCCTGATATACATAGCTTACGTTCAGATTGCCCGCATGAGCCACTTTGTCTGCGTACTTGTCCTTGCCGCGGCTGCGAAGCTCCGCCTCGAGGGCGGGATTGGGCGTGAAGTGCTCTTCGATGGACTTCTTGTCATGGCTATTAATGATGATTACCTCGTCAGCTGCAGAAGCCAAGCCCTCTTCAACAACGTATTGGATAACCGGACGGTCTACCACAAGAAGCATTTCCTTGGGTTGAGCCTTCGTAGCGGGCAGAAACCGGCTGCCCAAGCCAGCAGCAGGAATGAGTGCTTTCATGAATCCTCCTGATCGATGTTCAAACGTTTAGATTTTAGCAAATGAAAACAAAGATGGCTGGATAGTTGCCTATCCAGCCAAATTGAGGAAAAAGAGGGCTATTTGAAAGATGATCGACTATGCCAATATCATCGCCATAGTGGGAATGGTGCCCATCGACATAATGGTGGTAAGGAAGGTGCCTTGACTCATGCTCTCAACATCGCCATCAGCCTCGATGCACATCATGGTGCCACTCGATGCAGCAGGCATAGCCGTGATAAGCACGATGGTTCCAAGCAGGAGCTGGTCGTCGATGAAGAAACCAAATACGAAATAGCAAGCAAGCGGCATGACCACCAAACGCGCAACGCTGGCAATAAGCGCACGCCAGTTTTTAAACGCCTCGAGAATAGGGCTTTTGGCGATGGCGGAGCCCAAAACGAACATTGCGCCTGGAAGCGTGAACTGCCCAATGGTGGTAAGGGTGTGTGCTGGAACACCAGAATCCGTAATATTGCAAAGCACCAGCACAACCGAAACCAAGCAGGAAATCATACAGGGGCTTATCAGGGAAATGCCCAGCTTCTTCAAGCGCGCCTTGAGTGAAACTACTTCCCCATCCTTCTTGTTTGCAAGCAGCATTACGCCAATGGTCCACGTGGCAAGAGTAGAAGGAATATTGAAGATGGCGCCATACACCACCGCTTCGGAACCGAAAATGACATTCAGCAAAGGAAACCCAATTACCGATACGTTGCTGAACACCATCAGATACTCAAGCGTGCCACGCGTGCGATCGTCGGAAGAAACAAAATGCCCGATCACAATAGCAATCAACGTTACAAATAAATAGGTGATAGAGCCCCATTCAATAATCTCCAACACCATATCAAGACTCGGGAACGAGGTACTGTTGAGCACTGCAGCCACGATCATACAAGGCATGGTAACGTTCAGGACCAAAGAGGAAAGCTTGGCGTCAAACTCGTCGTTCATCACGCCCTTCTTGCGACAGCCGAAACCAACTGCAATCATCGCAAAAAGAAGTGCCATCTGAGCAGCTGCTGTTTCGAATATTTCCATCATGCCATCCTTGCTGTTATATGAATACCCGTTTAAGGGCCCAACCGTTAATGCGTAAAGAACTATAAGAATCCAAGGCGGAACCCTCAATTGATTTAGGTCCGATTCAGGGTTATTGCAGGTATGGATTTGCATGGTTTAGACTGTTTATCATGCAGGATTCGAATAATTGAGTTGAGGTATTCCGATGAACCTTTCCCATCTGCAGTATTTCAGGGAGTTGGCACAGGTGCAGCATTACACCAAAGCTGCCCATAATCTGTTTATCTCGCAGCCCACGCTCTCCCACTCAATTGCATCCTTGGAAGACGAACTTGGCGTGAAACTCTTCGAGAAAAACGGGCGAACGGTCAAGCTTACCGATGATGGCGCGCTGTTCGCTCAGTACGTCGAACGGTCACTTGATGCCCTAGAGGATGGAATCGGCGAACTCGAAAAACGCAAGGGGCGCCTTTCTGGAACTGTGCGCCTTGGAGCAATTCATTCGGTCCGTTCAGCTTTCCTCCCCGAAGCGGTATTGGCGTACCGTCGCACCCACGGCAATCTTGTTGAGCTGAAGATCGATCAAGGTTCCACAAAGGAATTGCTCGACTACCTCAACACCGGTGAAAACGACCTCGCCATTACTTCAGAGGTAAAAGCCGATGGCTTCGTTTTCACGCCACTCTTCCGCCAAAGGCTGGTTGCCATCGTCCATGAAGGCCACCCATTTGCCTCCCGTAGCAGCATCAGCGTTAGCGAGCTTGCCGATATGCCGGTCTACACCTATCGAGAAGACATCATCGTCGGTACCGAAGTAAGCGAATTTCTAGAAAGCCACGGACTCGACCTTGCCAAAATGAATCTGAACCGAGATTCCGACGATGAGGTTATTCTAGGCGGTATCGTTTCACGAGCGCCAGTGGTAGGCCTAGCGCTTGACTCTTCTGGGTTGTACCCATTTCGCAATTTGAAGCTCATCCCGCTTGAGGAGCCAGAAGCCCAGGCAATCCACCCTATCGGCGTGCTGAGGCTTGCGGGCAAACGGTTCAATCCCGCAACCAACGACTTCATTGAATTCCTGTTCGGCTTTGCGCACAATTTCTACCATTATGACGACCCCGAAAACGCCAACTTGACATCGCCCGTTGTCTGCTGTTAAATCAATATCCGCTGGGGATGTAGCTCAGTTGGGAGAGCGCAACGTTCGCAATGTTGAGGTCGTGGGTTCGATCCCCATCATCTCCACCAGCAAAACACCGAATCGCAAAGCATATTTGCTTTGCGATTTTTTTGTTTTCAAATGCACTATTAGAACTATTGGCAGAATGTGCACCTCAGGCGCATATAACCCACAGGGCTGCTTTAGACCTTGTTGATGCACCACAGCCAGCAGCATCGCTGCTCCTATCTGTTTGCCACACCGCAGACAGCCCACAGACAGCTCCGTAACGCTGGAGGCGTAAGACACCCGAGGACATCGCTGCATAACAGTAGAGCCCGCTCAGATAACTGAGCGGGCTCTACTTTCTAACTTGGTTTTCGGGCCTTATTCTTCGGCGTTTGCCTCAACCGCTACAGGCTCTTCGGTAACTTCTTCTTCAATGAAGCTGCCGAACAGAGGCTGGCCATCCTGACTGAGCTCGACCATGCCAGTAAGAACATCTACATACTGGTAGGACTGACGAGCAGAAGCACCGCGCTTACGCTTTACTTCCATGATAAATAGCTGCGGATGCACCTGCATGAGCACGCCTTCGCTCTCAACGATTTTCGAGCGTCCCATGTTTGCGCGAACGCGAAGCTTTTGGCCTACATACTGGCTAAGCGTGTCATGGATGTTGCCGATAATCTGTGCTTGCTTTGCGAGATCCATATAAGGTTGTTCTTTCCACTTTTGACACAATAAAACTCAACTAGTATATCATCTATTACTTTGCTACGGGACAATCTCCATCTTGTAACCATATAGGCATTATTCCAGATAGGCTCCCGTTTGACGGCTCCACAGATGGGCGTATTCCCCACCCCGGGAAACCAGTTCATCATGGGGGCCATCTTCGACGATTCTGCCGCCATCAAGCACCACGATCCTGTCCAAACTGGCCACCGTGGACAGACGATGCGCAACCACGATGCACGTACGACCTTCCATGAGGGTAGCCAAAGCATCTTGAACCAGCTTTTCACTTTCAGAATCGAGCGCACTTGTTGCTTCATCAAGCACCAGCACTGGGCAGTCAGCCAAGAGTGCACGCGCGATGGCGATACGCTGACGCTGGCCGCCGGAAAGCTTGACGCCGCGTTCTCCCGTGATGGTGTCAAACCCCTGCGGAAGCTTCTCAATAAACTCAAGTGCATTGGCCTGCTTGGCTGCTCTTCGAATTTGCTCCATGCTGGCATCGGGTTTGCCATACGAGATATTTTCGGCAATGGAACGGTGGAATAGCAGGGCTTCTTGCGGCACATAGGCAATTTGGCGACGCAGCGATTGCTGGGTGGTATCGGCTATGTTTTGCCCATCAATAAGAATCTGCCCTTGCTGAATATCGGAAAGACGAAGCAAGAGCTTTGTGAGCGTTGTTTTTCCCGCTCCGCTCATACCGACCAAGCCAACACGCTGACCTGCGGAAATATGAAGCTCAAACTTATCAAACACCTGCGTCTTCGCATTACCATCGGTATAGAAAAAGTCGATACCTCGAAAATCGATAGCGCCACGGCTCACCTTCAAATCAGGCGCACCAGGCTTGTCTGCCACCAAACGAGGTTCATCGAGAATGGCAGTCATGCCACTCGCATCGCCAAATGCACGATTAAAGCGCTGGAGGCCGTTATTGATGAAATTGAACTGGTTGGTGACGGTGTAGGTATAGGTGAACATAACAACCAATGTGCCCGGAGTGATACCGTACCACGCATTGCCTCCGGCAATAAACACGGTTACCACCGACATTATCACCACCGTGATGCAGGCAGTAATAATGCCACGAGTAAGCGATGCCCACATACGTTTCGAATCGCGCGCCACCACTTCCCTATTCGCGTTATCAAACATCCCACGCTCATAGTCTTCGCGGCCATACGTTTTTACCGCCAGAATATTCGCCACCGAGTCTGACAGCTCGCCCGAAAGCTGGTTCTGCGCACTAGCAGCTTTTTCATTCAGGGAAAGAATGCGCTTATATAAGTAGTAGGAAATGCTCGCATAAACAGCCAGCAGCATCATCAGAATGGCAACGTACAGAGGAACACGCGGAAGAAGAATTCCACAGGTGAATATCACCGAGCAGATTACCGGCAGGAAAGGAAACATGATGGTTTCGATTAGCTGCTGATATGCGCTCATAAACTTCGTGGTTTGGCTAACGAGCGTGCCGCCGAATCGATTCGAATGAAACGACATACTCTGATTGCACAGGGCGTCAAAGCTCATGGTTGCCAAATCGTACGAAGCAGCAATTTCCAGCTTGTACATGGTGTAATCTTGCAATTTACTGGCAGCTTGACCAAATACGTTAATCAGAATAAGGGCCACAATATAGGGCCCAAACACGGTAAACACTTGATCCGCCTCAACGGGCTGAGCGCTAACCTGGTCCACAATTAGGCTCATCACGTACGGATTGCCGTAGCTCAACAAAGCAACAAAGGCAAACGTGGACACCATCAGCGCTGCAAACAATGCCTTGTGTCTGCGCGTCACTTTCCAGTAGTAATGAAGCGTCCTACGTGTCAAAGAAGTCTTGGCGTTGGCCATCGGGTTCCTTTCTTGAATTCAAAGTTGAGGCAACGTCGGAATAGGCAGACCACACAACGATTCCAGCCTGCCAAGAAGAGCACCAGGAGAAAACAACGGAAGGGCACGAGACGCAACACCTCGTGCCCTTTACGCTATTCGTGCATTGCCAAGTAAGCACGACCCAATTCTATAAAGGTTTCGCGTTCAAGCGATTCACCACGGGCCTTCGCGGAAACGCGCGCTCGTTCGAGCGTTTCCGAAATGGAGGCCAACATGCGCTCATCGTAGGTTTGCGGATTCGAGAAGTACATCTTCAGGGAGTTCGCAA
>ENA-OPUE01001284-OPUE01001284.1-human-gut-metagenome-genome-assembly--contig:-NODE-1284-length-15762-cov-4.032470_pt1 | contig 15762 bp, 17 predicted proteins | sample MGYA00241466_ERZ501924 | MGnify/ENA primary metagenome ERZ501924 (study PRJEB25962, sample SAMEA2042223) | human gut metagenome | biome: human gut; feature: human-associated habitat; material: faeces...
CTGCCGAGCAAAATAATCCAGCGAATTGTTTTGCGAGAGGTTGATGCGGAATCTCTCCTTTAGAACATAAGACTATAAGACTTTAAGACTTTAATACGATAAGTCATTTATTATTAAAATGACTTTTTAATTATAGTTCGACTTATACACTTAACCCTTACTTATTAACTGGAAAGATCCCGTGTCGTAGCACGGGATGACGATATGTTTTAACCATATATATCTATATTTTCTCTAGAGAAACTTTTTTAGGTGGGTTGTATGTTTTTATTTTATACGTTATAATGAAGAATATTATTATTTGAGGATTTTTTATATGAAAAAGTTATTTGCTTTTAGTTTAGCCGAAGTTTTAATAGCTTTATCAATTATTGGTATTGTAGGAGCTTTAACTCTTCCAAACGTTAAGAAAACATATCAACAAAAAGAAGCACATTCAAAGGCTACTAAGGTTCAACATGTTCTTGATACTGCAACGGTTACATTATTGCGTGACAAAGACTCTTTTGAAAAGGAAAGAGTGATGATGCTGAGCGCTCGTTAGCTGTTTTAACCGCATATTCTCAATACATGAAATTTACAAATGTTTGTGGCAAAACGATTTTATCTACTGCTTGTTTTCCTACAAGTACAATTGCTGATCCTTTAAATCTTTCAACTAAAATATCTTATAATTATACTTGTGAAACAAAAAATGGTACTTCTTTTTGTTCAAATAAGCAAGAAAGTGCAGAGTATTTTACTCCTATGTACCCTGATTGTAATGTAAATTATATGGATTACTCTTCTAATGCTAAGTGTACAATTTCAACATCTCCAGGAAGCAGTAGTTCGAATTGTGCAACTGCAATTTTAAATGATGGAACAGCAATAGCTTTTTGTAGCAAAGCAAGCGCACAAGAAGCTTGTAAAGCAAATAACAATGAATTTTGTCCGGCTGTAGCTGTTTATTATGATATAGAAGGTCCTAAAAATTTAGCTTCTCTTGCTGTGTCAAGGAATGTTTTCTTCGGATTTTTAGGTGATGAAGGCTTTGTAGATGCATACAAAACAATATCTTCAATATCAGATGGTTCATTTAGTAAATAAATTTAAACTTTATAGGCAAGTTTTGAAGTCCAATATGAAATCTTCAAATTCATTTTGGATTTCTCTTGCTGTAATATCATTCAATGCAAGTGTATAGCTTTTATTTTCAGGGCTATCCAAGCCATTGTGAATAGCTTCAACAAGGATTGAATTTGATTTTTGTGTTAATTTGAATTCACTTTCTTGTCGTTTATTAACAAATTTAACTGAAAAACTATCATCAGTTTCAACGAATGGTGTTTCTGTGTTGTATAGAACATCTTTATATTCTTCAATCAATTCTTCAACCGCAGGTTTTACAGTCTTTTCAACTTTTTTATTAAAAATTTGTCTAAATAGTTTGAAATCTTTTGAGTTTGTAATTGGTGATTGGTTATCATTTTCTAGCCAATTATCATTTTTTTTTTGAGCGGTTTGAACTATGTGTAAAAAGTTTGGTGATGTTTTTGAAAGTTCAAGACCTTCTTTTAATTCAACTTCAATTTCATCATAATTTTTAGTTTCTATTGGGCATACGACAGCGCATATAGCTTCATCTGCGCCAATAGCTTTATTAATTCTGTTCCATACAACCATAGAACCTTCCAAATTTGTATTTTCTAATAGTAAGTAGAAAGTATCTTTGGATTTTGTATGAGCAACCGTATCTGTAGCACGTGTGTTATTTTTTATTGTTTCGATAATGTTATCAACACTCGGTTGTAATCTTGATTCTTTGTTCGGAGCAATCGCAACAAACACACCATCAATTTTTTTTGTATTCAAATAATCTATTTCATTTTGGAATACTTTGTCGCTGTATTTTGGAGTATAGAACCCTGTATTTTCGTCAATTGCGTTCAATTGAGTTAAAAGTTTTTCATATTTTTTATGTTGTTGGCGAAGTTCATTTTTTTGTAAACTCCAGATTGTTCTCATAAGAATTTCTGAATTGCCATATTGAATAGAAAGAACATCGCTAATGCCGTTTTTGTTTGCAACTTTGATAAATGTTGGGTTGTAAGATTCTACCAATAAAATAATAGGAATAGAGCTTATTTCTTTAATTTTTCTGATTAAATCTAAACAGAATGGTTCTTCCATTGAGTTTTGGCAGTTTATAATAACCGCTTGAGGTTTTTCAGATTCAATGGTTTCCAGTGTATTTTGGTAATTTCTAATCAAAATACTATCGATGTTTCTTAATTGAACCAATTCTGAACTTAAAAGTCCAATCATAGTTTCGTTATTAGTTACTAAAATAATATTTGTTCCTGAGTACATATTTTCCTCTTTTATGATGATAATTCACTGATTAATATATTAGCTTTTCTAATTATACTATCTCTTAAAATCGACGGTTGGTCAAGTTTTAAATTTAAATTTTTAATATAATCAAAGTTTATATCTCCGTTAAAGTTATCTTGGATTAATTTGTCTACAAGATAAACCAACGAGCATTCTTTTGGTACGGATGCAAGATTTGGAGTATGGTGATATTTTATAACATTTGTTAGTAAAATAGGAAGTTGCCATTTTTTAGCAAGTGCAGCACCAACCTCTGCGTGGTCTGTACCAAAATACATTCTTTCCGCTTCTATAACGTCACTACCGTTTGCAACAAGTTCTCTAACTTGATTTAAGGCATCTTTATCTTGCATATTTAGGATAATTTTACCAATATCATGTAAGAAACCGATAATAAAAGCTTCTTCTGAATCCATAATATTTAGGTTAGAGGCAAGATATTCACATCCAACGGCAGCTGTAATTGAATGTTCCCAAAGTTCTTTATTTTCTTCTGACGAAAACATAGGTTTCATTGCAATCGCAACGATAATGTTCTTAGCCTGATTCATCCCTAATAAAGCCAAAGCCCGTGTTATAGAAGTTATTTGTTGAGCAAATCCATAATACGCTGAATTTACAAGGTTTAGAACCTTCAAACTTAAAGATTGATCGTAACTCATAATGTCGCCTAAATCTTTAATACCGGAATTCGGATTTTTTACGATATTAAGCGCCTGAATAACCACATTAGGCATGGCGGGAACATTTTTTAAATTATTTATAAGTTTTGTTATTTCGTTATTCATTTTATACTTGTAAATGCTTTTTGATTGATAAGAAGCTACCACTAGCACCAAAAGCGATACCAATAACGATAGTTGCAATAATTACTATGTTACCTGCAAATATCGGTGATGGTATTACAAAGAACTTGTGGATGTTGTTCAACATATTTTGTACGATATCAATAGGGATTAATGCTACTAAAGCGCCGACAAAACCGTATAGTGCACCTTGCATAATCAACGGAATTCTGATATACCAGTTGCTTACACCCATCAAACGCATAATTTCGATTTCGTCTTTTCTTGATTGAATTACAAGCTGAATAGTATTATTAATAATAGTTATTGTTAGTATTGCTACAATGATTACAACAAAGACGGTAGTTGTATTTACAACCTTGTTCAATACCTGAATTTTCTTTGCCAAATCTTGTGCATAACTCATATCTTCAACAACAGAGAGGGCTTTGATTTTGCCAAATACTTCGTTTGTATTTTCAGGCATGTCGACTTTTACGTGTAACGTATCAGGCAACGGATTGTCAATGTCTGAAATATCAAGTTCTCGTTTCAAGTCTGCCCAAGATTTTTCCTTAGGTATAATTTTTACCTTTTCAACGTGGTCAAACTCTTTAATTCTTTCTGCAACAATATTTGCATCAGCGTTAGATTTTAAATATACAGAAATTTCAAGAACATTACCTAATTCGTGTGCAAAAGATGAAACTGAAAGAGTTGTTCTAAGTAAAGCTCCGAACAAAGTTAAAATAGCTGCCATTGTTGTAATAATAGCAATGTTAATCAAACCTGTTCTTCTGATATCGTTAAAAATTTCAACAGACATACGGTAAACGATTCTAATTTCAGTTAACCAGTCTTTTGGAATATGATTTTTAACTTTCTTTTTTAATTTTTGGGCTTTTGAATTATTCATAAGTACCATCCTGAACGTCACGAATAATTTCACCGTTATCAAGCGTAATTACACGTTTTCTAAAATAGTTAACCATGTTTTGGTCGTGAGTTGATACAATAACCGTAATACCTCTTTGGTTAATTTGGTCAAGAATTTGCATAACTTCTAAAGAGTTTTTAGGGTCTAAGTTACCTGTCGGTTCATCAGCGATAAGTAGAGGAGGTCCGTTTACGATAGCTCTTGCAATACTTACACGTTGTTGTTCACCACCTGATAGTTCGCTAGGTCTAGCCTTCATTTTGTCGATTAAACCTACAACTTTTAAAGCTCCTGTAACTCTGGCATGAACTTCTTTTGAACTGATGCCAAGAGTTCTGATTACGTAGGCTACGTTATCGTATACTGTTTGATTTTGAAGTAATTTGTAATCTTGGAATACGATACCCATGCAACGTCTTAAGTTTGGAACTTTTTCAGGAGGCAAGTTTGCAATGTTAATACCACCGATAATTACTGTACCCGAAGTTGGAGTTTCTTCTTTGTAAAGCATTTTTATCAGTGTAGATTTACCTGCGCCGGACTTACCTACGATGAACACAAATTCGCCTGATAGAATGTCTAAATCGACACTCTTTAAGGCGTATTTGTTTTTATATTTTTTTGTTACCGAGCGTAACTGTATCATTATTTTAATTCCATTAATTTTGTAATATCTTCAGCTAATTCAGTTGAATTTAAGCGGTAATGTTTCATCAAGTTGTTGAAATCACCAGATTGGCCAAATGTATCTTGGATGCCTAATCTGTGAACAGGAACAGGGTGAGATTCAGAAAGAACTTCACATACTGCAGAACCAACACCGCCGATTACAGAGTGGTTTTCAACTGTGATTACAAAGCCTGTTTTCTTAGCCGATTCAATAACTGTTGTTTTGTCCATTGGTTTAACCATTGGCATATGAACTATTTCTACATCAATGCCTTGTTTTGCAAGGATTTCAGAAGCTTCGATAACTTCTGCTGTAGTTTCACCGTTAGTAACAATTGTTACATCTTTACCTTCTTTTAATACAACAGCTTTAGTCATATCGAAATTGTGACCTTCTTCAAATACATCAGGTACATTTGAACGAGGTACACGAATGTAAACAGGTCCAAAGTGATTAGCTGCATATTTTACAGCGGCATTCATTTCAGCGCAATCAGATGGAACTAAAACTTGCATTCCAGGGATACCACGCATTAATGAAACATCTTCTAAAGATTGGTGAGTAGCACCGTCTTCGCCAACTGTAATACCACCGTGAGTACCAACAACTTTTACGTTGAAACCAGCATAGCAAATACCGTTTCTAACTTGGTCATAGTTTCTGCCTGTAGCAAATACTGCGAAACTTGAGATGAATGGAATTTTACCAACAGTAGCTAAACCTACGGCTGTTGTAGTCATATCAGCTTCTGCGATACCGCAATCGAACCATCTGTCAGGAAATTCTTTTGCGAAAATTGCTGTTTGAGTTGAACCTGCTAAGTCAGAGTCAAGAACAACTACGTTTTTATTTTCTCTGCCTACTTCAGCTAATGCTTTACCGTAAGCTGCACGGATTGATTTACGTTCTTTTTTGTTTACTGTTAACATTATTTTCTCCTTATAATCTTCCTTTAGATACATTATAGCATAAACATATTAAAAAAGGCTTAAACTTTATTAACATGATTTACATTTTTAGGCAATTTCATGCAATTTTAGGACTTTATTTAATTATCAACTCATAAAATAGGAATTTTTACACTTAAATGACAAGTATCAACAACTTTTTTAAGCCTCAAATAGCAAATACAAAAGCTGGCGAAACTCAATTGAGCGTTTTTTACACAAACGATATGCACGGTGATATTAACCGTTTGGCTAAATTAAAATCAGCAAAAGATTCGTTTGAAAAATCAAACAATAACAACTCAACATTGGCTTTAACAGCCGGTGATTGTTTCTATGGAAAAGACAAACAAAGAATTGGTCTTATCTCAAAAGTTATGAACTTGATGAAGTTTGATGCAATGACTTTGGGTAACCACGAATTTACTCCTGGTTCTAAAGGTTTGGCTGAAAACTTGAAAAATATTGATGCAAAAGCTGTTTCTGCAAACTTAGAAATTGGCGAAGATTGTCCGTTAAAAGAAAGAATTGCAGATAAAAAATTAGTTAAATCAGCAGTATTTATGAAGGGCGGACATAAATTTGCGGTAATCGGTGCTTCTCCATTTGATGCTGAAGTAGGAATTACAGAAGATGCAAAAGCAGGTGTTAGAGTTAAAGACATCGACAAAACTATCAAAGCAATTAACGAAGAAGCTAAAAACCTTGAAAAACAAGGTATTAATAAAATTATCTTGTTATCTCACTTAGGTTATGGTGAACATGCAGACCTTAAAGTTGCAAGAGAAACAGAAGGTGTCGATATCATTATCGGCGGACACTCTCACGCAACAATTGAAGGCGTAAATACTGAAAATAAAGATGAAACTCATAAACTAAACTTGGTTAAATCAAAAAGAGGCGAACCTGTTGTTATTACACAAGCAGGCAAATTAAACCAAAAAGTAGGTTTCTTAGACGTAGTGTTTGACCAAAACGGTGTAATCAAAACTGATTCAATTAAAAATAACTTGGCAAATGTTTCAGATTTTGCAGAAGATAAAAAAGTAAACAAATTAATGGGTGAAACTTTAGGCGAAAAGCAACACTTGGCTAACGTAACTAACGGTTATGATCCTGAATGTGAATTTGAAGAAAGATACAGAGAAAACCCTGTTCACAATATGTTAGCTGATGCAATCTTGGAAAAAGGTAAAGCTCAAGGTGTTAAAGCGGTATTGTTTGCAACAAACACAGTTAAAGGCGGCGCTAACAACGAAATTTCTAACTACAACTTGAAATATGAAATGTTACCATATAACAGTTCATATGTTGCAGCAGAATTGACAGAAAAAGAAGTTGTAGACTTGTTAAATGCTACATCATCAAAAGTTTTCGGTGAAGTTGATCCTCCATTATTAAGAACTGCAGGCATGAAATATACAATCGATCAAGCAGGTGGCAAAACTCCGTTAACAAAATTAGAATTAACAGATGAAAATGGCAATGTTACAGCAACAATCGATACAAAAAATCCAAGCACAGACAAAAAAGTAAAAGTTGCATTCGACTCATACTTATTCTGCTCAGATTATTCAAAACAAATTTTGGATAAATACAAAGCTACAGCAGAAAAAGTTGGTGACCAACAAGAAATCTTCACTGACTACTTAACAAAAAGAGGTACAGTTGATTTCTCAATGCCAAAAGATAATAGAATCACAATCAAATACAATGACTTAGCTACATATTGCCCACAATACTCAATGGACGATAAAGTTAAGACAATGCAAAAACAACAAGCATAAGATTTAATCAAAAAAGGCGGCGACGCAACAGCGTCGCCGCCTTTTTAATTTCTCATTGACGATAAAAAAAAATAATGCTAAAATACCGATAATTAAAGAGGCACAAAATGAAAACTAACTTAATATTAAATAAATTTGTAGCGTTCACAATGGCAGAAGTTTTGCTTGTTGTGGCGATTATTGGTATAACTGCTGCATTGGCATTGCCAAACTTGAGCCAAGGTATAGACGAGGACAAATATGTAATGATGGCAAAAGCAACATACAGTGAACTGGATTCAGGTTTTTCTCGTATGCTTGCAAATAAATCTCTTGATGAAATATATACTGATGCGAATGCAACAACAGATGATCAAAGATGTAAAGCAATTGTTGATGAATTGTCAAAATATGTAAAAATGGGAAAAAATTGTGGTAATAGTTTAACTCAATGTTATAATTCTTCAAAGTCATACAAAGAAGCAGATGGTTCAGTTATTGATGATACGTGGCCGTCAGGTAAATCTTCTAACAGCGCCGCTTTTACGTTACCTTCCGGTGCTGTTGTTATTGTATATATTAACCGTGGAGCTAGCGGTGAAAATATAAGAGTAGATTTTGATGTTGATGGTGAAAAAGGTCCTTGTAAATGTAATGTTGATATTTTTAGAGCTGCAATTGATAATGTTAATTTTGATTCTCTTACTGCTAACTTGTATTATTGGGTTGATGAATCAGAAAAAGCTGGAGATGCATATTTGGACCCAGACTATGATGCTCTAGATTGGGTATTGTCAAAAGGCAATATGGATTATTTGCATTGTAATGGCCTTAATTGGTCAACAAAAACCCAATGTGACTAGTTAAAACTAATGTCTGAATCACAACAATATGTCATCCCACTCTGCCGAACAAAACAATCCTGTGAATTGTTTTGTGAGAGGTTGATGCGGGAACTTTGAAAATCCTTCCAAAAGAAATAAAACTCTCCAATCCTTAGCTTTTCGTCATTAGGCAATTTTTCTCGTGTTCATGTTTTATATATACTATAAGTGTGTTAGGGATTTATAGTGACGTCAATTAATCCAAATATTTCAATAAATCCGTTTAAACCGCAAGGGGTAAACAACAAGAAAGATACTGAATTAGGTATCTTCTACACCAATGACATGCACGGTGATGTTACTCGTCTTGCTAAATTTAAGTCTGCGCATGACACATTCAAATTAGAAAATAAAACAAATCCAAGCATGACTTTAGCCGCAGGCGATTGCCTTTTTGGCGCAGACAAACAACGTAATTCATTAATGGTTAAATTATTCAACCTAATGCATTTAGATGCCTTAGCTCTTGGCAACCACGAGTTTGCAGGCGGTTCTAAGCCTCTTGCCGATTCTCTTGATAAAGCTGATTTTAAATCAGTATGTTGTAACTTAAAGATTGACGAAGACAGCCCGTTAAAAGAAAGACTTAAAGATAAAAAATTAGTTAAATCCGCAGTATTTATGAAAGGCGGACACAAATTTGCCGTTATCGGTACTGCTCCTATTGATTCTTATATAGGCAAAAATGAAGGCGGTGTTAAGCCTTTAGATATTGATAACACTATCAAAGAAATTAATGAAGAAACTAAAAAGCTTGAAAGCCAAGGGATAAACAAAATTATTTTATGCTCTCATTTGGGTTACGGTGAACAAGGCGACTTAAAAGTTGCAAGAGAAACCGAAGGTATAGATATTATCGTTGGTGGTCACACTCACACAGTTATTGACGGTGTTAACACACAAGATAACGGCGGAACTCACAAACTTAACCTATTGATGTCAAAACGTAATGAACCTGTAATTATTACACAAGCCGGTGGTATGAACCAATATGCAGGTTATCTTGATGTGGTTTTCGACAAAAACGGTGTTTTAAAAACAGACAAAATTAAAAATAATTTGTATGATATGAATATATTCAAAGATTCAAGAGTTGCTAAAAACTTAATGGATAAAGAGTTAGGTAAAAAAGTTGTTTTAGCTGAAACCTCAACCGATTACACACCTAAGGATACATATGAAGAACGTTTTAAAGAAAATCCATTAGCAAACCTATATGCTGATGCGGTTAAAGAACAAACAGCTGCAGATGTTGTTTTATACCACGCTGCAACTATCAGAGGCGGTGTTAAAGGTGCAATTACAAATTATGATGTAAAATATTCAATGTTGCCTTTCAACAACGACATGAAACAAATTGAAATTTCAGAAAAAGACTTAGTAGACGTTATAAACGCAATGGCAGGTTCTCTATTGACTACAAACAGTGATCCTCAAGTCTTAAGATGTGCCGGCATGAATTATACTATTCATAATGATGTTGAATTTGCCAAAACCGGCAACAAAAATTCGCTAATCGACTTAAAAATTGGCGATGAAAATGTTAATGTTGAAAATCCAAGCGAAGATAAAAAATTAAAACTTACTCTAAATGAGTATCTATTTAAACATGATTTGACTAAGAATATTTTAGCAAAATACGAAAACGATGCTAAATCTGTAGGTCATGAACAAGATTTGTTCATTAATTATTTGGATTCACACAAAAATATTGACCTAAAACAATCGGAAGAAAAAAGAACTAACTTTACTCAAGATTATGCTACCCGTGACGAATTTAACGCAGCAAGAAAAGAAGTAATCGGCGAAACAGCACTTTATATATAATTAAAAAAAACATGTTAACTAATGTAACAAAAATGAACATGTTTGAAATCCGCCCCTCAAAAAAAACTTTATTATAATGTAGAGGTCAATGTAAGTTAAACGGAGAGTGATACATCTATGCAAAATCCAAATACACATTTCGGTGAATTAATAAAAGCGAATAAAGATGATTACTTCTATTTGAATAAAAAAGATAGAAGAATGAGATTTAACAACGCAAAAGATCCAATCTATTTTGCCTTCGATTTTATCGACAACAGACCATTGGGTGACTTGGCAAAAGACTTTGTTAAAGACTCATTCTTCGAAATTACAAACTTTGTTTCAAAAGTTGTAAGATAGAAAGTTTAGATTGACAAAAAAGGCGCAGCCGTTCTGGCTGCGCCTCTTTTTGTATTCTAAGACTCCAAATGTCATTCCACTCTGCCGAACAAAATATAAACCTTTATGTCATCCCGCACTTGATGCGAGATCTTGAGAACTTTCCAATGGCGCCTTTAAACCGGTAAGATTCCGAATAGTTCAAACCTGCATGAATACTAAAAAGGCAATTTTCAGACTTTGCGTAGGCTGAAGCGAAGCGGAACGCCGAAGTAGCGCGGACATAGTGAATGGCAACGAAGTGAAATGAACGGCATGTCCGAGTGGAGCAATAGTCTGAATCTACCGTCAATACTGAAAAGGCAATTTTACCCCCAAAAAATACTTTATATACATGTAAGCAAAACACAACGAGGTATTAATAGACAAACAGATTTCAAATTAATTCCAATAGGATAGAAGGTAAAAGGAAAAGTGTAGTAGTTTTATTAATTAACAGACGCGGTGGAACAAAAGTTTCACCTTTTTTTTGCTTATTTTTACCGTTTGGAATTATTTTTTATGAATTTTTGCAAGTGCTTCTTGTTGGTCTTTTTGGGCTTGTTCAAGGTTCAACAATGAGCGGAAGTGTAAATATCTGTCTAGCTCAAAGTAAAAGTGTTGTTCATCACCAAGCATTGTTGAAGGAATGTGAATTTTGTTTCCTATAGAGGTATCGTAGATGTATACCATAGGAAGTTCAGAAACGTTATCTTGCACAAGTGTGAAGTTTCTCGGATCGTTACCTTCAAGCGCAACGAAGTTGTATTGTTTTTTGTATTTTGCTGCAGCTTTGTTGAATATTGGCAAGAATCTTATGCATAATCCGCATCTTTGTGTGTGGATTAAAAGTACTGTCGGTTTTGAGTTATCAAAATGCTCATTTTTATCATCAAAAGTAACCGCAATGTTTGTTTCGTTTATGTAGTGATTTTTAACTCTGTAATCGTATATGCCTTCAGAAATTAAAACTCCAAGTGCAATGAATAAGATTACGCCTAAAATTACTGAATTTATTATTAATAAAGATTTCTTTTCCATAAAAATACTCCTTTGCGAAGATGTTATCACAAAGGAGTATTTTTTTAAAGTTGTATGAATTTTGATTAAAGAATTGCGCCTTTTGGTACTACTGTAACGCCGTTTGGTGATACATAGAATCCTTTTTGTTCATCAATTTCTCTATCAAAACCGATTTTTGTATATGGTGGAACTTGAACGTTCTTATCAATGATTGCACGACGAATTTCGCAGTGTCTGCCGATGTTAACGTTTTCCATCAAGATACTTTCTGTTACAGATGAGTAAGAGTTGATTCTTACTTTTGGAGCAAGAACACATCTTGATAAGCCACCACCTGAAATGATACAGCCTTCAGAAACCATTGAGTTTGTTGCCATACCAACTCTGTCGCCTTCTTGCCAAATGAATTTAGCAGGTGGGTAGTTGTAGTTGAATGTTCTTAATGGCCATTCTTTAGCGTACAAGTTCAATTCAGGACAAGAATCTAACAAGTCCATGTTTGCTTGCCAATATGCATCAACGTTTCCTACATCTTTCCAGTATCCACGTTCGGCATCTGATATTCCTGGGAATGTGTTTTCTTTGAAGTTGTATACGTATACAGGTTGACCTTCGCCCAACATCATTGGAATTACATTTTTACCAAAGTCATGGCTTGATTCTTCAATTTTGTTATCTCTGTATAATGCATCTAACAAGATGTCTTTGCCAAAAATGTAGTTACCCATTGAAGCTAAGCACATATTTGGGTTTCCTGGAATTGATTTTGGTTTTGTTTTTGGTTTTTCAACGAAGTTTGTTAATCTCCAGTTGTCGTCAACTTCCATAATACCGAATTCAGAAGCTTCTTCAATCGGAATAGGAATAGCTGCAATTGTTAAAGCTGCGTTTCTTTGTTTGTGGAAGTCTAACATTTGAGAAACATCCATTTTGTAGATGTGGTCACCACCGAAAACGCAAACATAAGTAGGGTCTGCATCAACGATGTGTAAAACGTTTTGGAATACAGCATCAGCTGTACCTCTATACCAATCACTACCGGTTCTCATTTGAGCCGGAACCAAATCAACATATTGATCTAGGAATGGTGATAAAGCGTAACCACGAGAAATATGTTGGTTTAGTGAGTCTGATTTGTATTGTGTTAAAACTTTAATTTTGTAAAAACCAGAGTTAATAAAGTTGTTCAAAACGAAGTCGATAATTCTGTAACGACCTCCAAATGGAACGGCTGGTTTTGCACGGTCTTTTGTTAACGGATAAAGTCTTTTTCCTTCACCGCCTGCTAAAATCATAACTAATGCGTCATCAATTGACATTTTGTACCTCACTACTTACTTATACAATACATTTACAATTATAATACGAACAATTTAATCACAATCATACAAACTACCGAGAAAATATTAATTGCTAGTATGTAACAAAATGTTTACATAGCTAGTCCAATTAGGCTAAGTCGGTTTGACTTAAAAATTTGTTCATGTTATTAATGGTGTGGGGTAAATGTATATTTTTTTTAAGTCTTGCAAAATTGTGAGACTTTTTATTTTGCTTTTTTTTAGAATTTACCCGATTGGCTGTATCTAAGGCGGATGTTTAATTTTAATCTCCGGTGTTTAATACACTTGTAACTATTAATTAAAGGAGATAATAAAATGTTTTACAATCCATTTAGTGTAGAAAAAAATATTCATTTAGACGGTAAAAAGTTCAACAAAAGAGTTTTAATGGAGAATGGGGACAGTAGCTTAAACCTAGTGGCAATTGAAAAAGAAGGGATAATTGATACTCATACCTCAAAAGAAGATGCTGCAGTTTTTGTTTTAGACGGCGAAATTGAACTTCATTTTGATGCTCAAAAATATACTGTGAAAAAAGGCGAAATGCTTATGTTTAAAAAAGATACTCAACATAAAGTTTTGGGGATTAAAAACAGTAAATTCATTTTGATTAAAATATAATTTGTAAATAAGTGAGGCGCAGCCGTTCCGGCTGCGCCTCTTTTTTTAATAAGTTAATGGAATTTTTGAATCAATAATTCTATTTTTTATTTTAATTTTAGGAAGATACTGGCTTAAAAACAGAGTTAATTGATTTTTGTTGACTCTTGTTGTAGGTCCCAAAATGATTTCAGACACGACATCATCGGAGAAATTATATTCAAAATACGAAATAATTTCAGAGTTTTTGGTTCTGAATTTTAGGTCTAAATGTTGTTCTATTTCAACATTTTCCTTGTAGAGATTTTTTAATAAGTACCTGTAGCATGGAAAATAGCAGATTCTGTACTCTTTTTCTTCTGAAAAAGTACTATTTTTTGTAAATGCAGATAGAATTTTTATGAATTGACAAATATATTCAATGATAGGTTTACGCTCAATGTATTTGTCAGTCAGATATGGAATCGTTTCTAACATTTTTTTTAGGATTGAGTAAATTGTTTTTGTTTTGTAGCAAACCTCGTCAATGATAATGTTTGAATCTGTATTGCCGTTACCAAGCAAGTCTTTGTGCGGAATTTTAGAAAGGTCCAATCCGATTGCAACGCCTTTTCCGTTATCTCCGTAGGCGCGCCATTGACTTAGTAAGTCTTTGTTTTTAGAAAGGCTTATGATGTAGGGATAATCAACGTTATTTTTACAAGATTTTTCGATTTCGTCTAATATACTTTTTTTAGAATCATCTTGAAAATTAACATCTTTTATAACCTGTTTTAAAATATCCATAATGTAAACGCATTCCAACTTGTCATTCATCGTGCGTGAATGAGATAGCCAAAGAGTTTTGTTTTCAATAATTTGCATGAAAGTATCAACCGAGCAGTAGTGATACCCAAGCTTTTTAGATGCAGTTTTAACCATACTTATATTTTACAATATTTTTATTAAGATTTAAACCCTTTTTGTATAATTTTGATTAAAAAAAGCGGTTTTTGCAAGGCAAAAACCGCTTGTCGTCGATTTAAGAAAAAATTACATACCCATGAATTTTGCAAGGAAAAACATTGCAACACCCATGATTATAAGAAATAGCATAGAGCTAATAACGCCTGTACCGTGAGATTCGTTGTAGTGGTGTTGAGCATTGTTGTTATTATTTTGTTCTGTCATTTTTATTCTCCTTAATTTTGTAATACTAAAAATAGGCAAAGATAGATTCTTTGTCGAAATTGGTTGTTATTTTAGTTTGCAAAAATTAAGGGGCGTGTGGTGAATATTCGCTTAAAAACAGACGCTTTATAGCGATTTTTTCACCGGCTGAAGAACTAAATGTTAATGCTTTGGGTTCTTTTATATATGATATGTTTTTTGCGGTAAATAAATTTGAGTTGCCAAAATCAACTTTTTTTCGTTGGGTTATTTTAGATAATTCGCTTGTTGAATTTGTAACAATGAAGGTATGCGATTCTTTTTCTGTGTCAAAAATGGTTTGAGCATGTGTTATTTCTGAATTCAAATTAGAGATAACATCGCCTGAAACATCGCCTGCAAAAACGGTTTGTGAGAAACAAACCATTGATAATAATATCAAAAGCATATATTTTGCAATCTTCATAGTTAAATTATAAATGTTAAAATTTTATATTGCAATAGGTTTTAGTGATATAATTTTTATGAAATGTTTATTGAAGTTTTAAATAGTATAACTAATTTTAATGAAGCTAGTGTAGAACTTATTGAAAATGGCTTGAAATGCTTACATTTGCCTGAAGTTTTTTTAGAACCGACAGCAGAAAGTATTATTTTAATTCCATTTTTATTTGTAATATTTGTTTTTATTGAGATCTTTGAGAATTATTTTTCAGAAAGAATTGAACATTTTTCAAGATATTCAGCAAAATATGGTGCAATAATAGGCGCATTGTTGGCATCAATTCCTCAATGCGGTTTTTCCGTAATTGCAACGATGCTTTATGTAGAGCGTTTCATTACACTTGGAACCTTAATAGCTGTTTATTTAGCGACAAGTGATGAGGCAATTCCGGTGTTGTTAATGTATCCGGACAAATTCCCAGTGATTTTGCCCGTAATTGCAATAAAGGTAGGTATTGCAATTGTTGTTGGACATCTGATTGACCTGATTATAAAACCTGAATTAAAAAAAGCTCCCGAAAAAATTGAAATAGACGAAACAGGCTGTTGTCATAACAAAATTCAATCACAAGTACAAAACTTGTTAATTCA
>ENA-OPUE01001313-OPUE01001313.1-human-gut-metagenome-genome-assembly--contig:-NODE-1313-length-15510-cov-3.723585_pt1 | contig 15510 bp, 32 predicted proteins | sample MGYA00241466_ERZ501924 | MGnify/ENA primary metagenome ERZ501924 (study PRJEB25962, sample SAMEA2042223) | human gut metagenome | biome: human gut; feature: human-associated habitat; material: faeces...
GAGCTGTCACCGTCACCCTCTACAAGGACGGTGTGGCCGTCCCCGGCGCCACCGCCACCGAGACCGGCGCGGCCGGCGGCACGGTCAACCTCGATCTCACGGCGCTGGTGCGGCAGCCCTGCTGTGCTGCCGGCGCGGCTCTGACTCTGGTGCTGACCGGCGTGGAGGCCACCGTTGACAACGTGGCCCTGCGGGTCCAGCGGATCTGACGGAGGCGCGGCATGATGCAGCTGTTAATCGGAATGCTGCTGGGCGTCATGGCTGCCACACCTACCGGCCGCAGCATCGGCAATCAGATCGGCAACGCTGCCATTGATAAGGTCAAGGAGGCCATGAAGGCCCCGACGGCCGGAGAGGAGGACAACCATGGAGAATCTGCATGAGCAAATCAAGGCGTATATTCCCAAACTGGAATACAGCATCCGGGAGTATATGCGGAATCCTGCCACCCCTAACGCGGCGCAGGGGATCATGGCGATGGTGGAATGCCTCAACATGCTCAAGGGTGCAGAGGAAGCTATCTGCACGGGCCGGGAGATGACCAAGGCCGACGCGGAGGCGTGGGCGGCTCACATGGTCAACGAGGACGGCACCACCGGCCCGCACTGGCCCATGGAGCAGACCACGGCGCTGGCGGAGAGCATGGGTTTGTCTTGGGACCATATCACCCCGTGGTGCTGGTGGGTCACCATGAACATGATGTACTCCGACTACGGCAGCGTGGCCATCCACTACGGCGTCAGCACGGCGGAGTTCTTCGCGGAGCTGGCCCAGGCGTTCCTGTTCGACAAGGACGGCCCCGGCCCCAAGGCGAAGCTGGCGGCCTACTACCACGGCATCGTCAAGCCGGGGAAGTAGGCCGACTGTGTTCGGGGCTGTGTTCACGCATCCCTTCATAACCGGTTCTATCTGGTTCTAACGGCCAGTTAAAAACAGCAAAAAACCGTTGAAATTGCAAGCATTGCAAGCAATTTCAACGGTTTTTCATTTGGCGCGGAAGGAGGGATTTGAACCCTATTCTTTTTGGCTGTTTTCAACGGTTTACTGGTTTCTGTGTTCAAAAGTGTGTTCAGCCGGAAAATATGTGTTCAGAAGCCTTTCTCCATCTTTTCCGCAGCGGCCTTCAGCTGGCCGTCTCGGACGTGGGTGTAGATGTCCATGGTGGTGGACAGCTGGGCGTGGCCAAGAAGCACCTGCGCCGTTTTGGGAGCCACGCCGCTTTCCAGCAGGGCGGTGGCGTAGCCGTGCCGGATCTGGTGCGCCGTGACGGTGACACCGCTGGCGTCCCGGTACGCATCATACAGCGCGGTAAAATGATCGTTTGTCAGGAGGCCGCCGTCCGGCTCCGCGAACAGGTAGCCTTTCCCCAGCTTTTTGGGGAGCAGCTGGGCCAGCGCCGGGAGAAGCGGAACGTCCCGGCATCCGGCGTCAGACTTCGGCTGTTTGATGTGGGGAGAATTGCCTACATGATACACGGATTTTTTGATGTGTACAAGATTTTTCTTTCGATCAATGTCGGTGCCGGTGAGGGCCAGCGCCTCGCCCCGGCGGCAGCCGGTGTAATAAACGAGGAAGGCGAACAGGCCGAAGGGGAGGCCTGCGCCTTTTTTTATAAGCTCGATCTGCTCCGGAGGGGGCGCGTCCCGGTGGGTTTGCGTCAGGTTCCGGGGCGGCTTCACGGCGCTGGCCGGGTTGTAGCTTATAACGCCATCCACTTCGGCCTTGCGGAAGATCTGGCGGATGATCTGCAACTGGGTCACCACGGTCTTTCGGGCACGGGTGGCGGAGAAGTCCTTGATATACTGGTCGATCTCCTTCGCGGTGATCTCGCCGGGGGCCCGTCCGGCAAATTCCTTCTTGGCCCGGGCCAGCGCCGGACGGTAGCTTTTTTGGGTATTGTGCTCTAAGGTCGGTTCGATCTCCGCCCACCATGCGTCTGCGATTTTCTCAAATACAGCGGCCTTTTCCGTTTCGATGCGGTCAGCCTCCCGGTCGAAGGCCTTGACCTTCTCCCAGACCTCCTTGTCGGTCTTCCCCCGGAAGGCCTTCCGCTTGCCGTTGATCCGGAGGATGGTCTCGTGGAGGCCGTCAGGCCGGACGTAGTATTTCGGATAGCGTGCCATGGGTCACCCCCGCCAGAAGCCGATCTGGACGCAGTGGAAGTCCAAAAACAGCGCATACATGGCAACCAGACACAGGAGCACCAGCAGAGCGGCAATGATCCGGTTCCGGGTACGGACGCCATCCATCATGATCTTCATGGTTTTGCCGTTGTCAACCAGATGCTTTTCCAGCTCCTTTTTGTGGGCGCGGAGTGTATCATTTTTAGCACTGAGGACTTCCTCCGACATGGTGAGCTTGTCGGTGATGCCAAAAAACTCATCCATGGAAATCCCTAAAACAGCGCAGATCGGCCCTGCGGTATTGATGGACGGCGATTTTGACGCATTTGCAAAAAAGTTATTGACGGTAGACAACGGCACACCCGATTGATCCGCAATGTCTTGTGCCGTCATGTGCAACGCGGTCTTTTTATCTCTGCATAGATCTTGTATCGTCAAAAAATCACCATCCTGTGTTAAATTTCCCCAAATGGGCAGATAAAGTCTCAATCTGATTCGGCAGTATACTGCCCATTTCCCCAATTTGGGCATTGCGCTGCCAAACCCATTTTTGGTATGGTTTTCTTGCGGACAGGCAGACGCCCCCTCTGCCGGAAACGCAAAGTGCCCCCGCCGCTTGTTGCAGAGGCGACGGGGGCACTTTTTATTCAGTTCCGTCCAGTGCCTCCACAACGTTTTTGTTTATACTAACAGCGTTGATCCAAAATAAGCAAAACCCAAAGACCAATAGGCACGATAAAAATCCCAAGTGCCCCATATTGCCAGTGGCAGATTGAATAACTCAGAAGCAAAGCGTCACCGATAACGCTCAACGCTGTGCCGATCGCCAACCATACGCCAAAGGCGGGCGCACCCATCCTGCAAACCTTTTCGCAGCCCGGAGTATATCTGGGCTTGCTGATACATACAGGCAGCCAAAATGGGCCGAGAAGAAAACCACCAAGGGCGTGGGCCCAGCATGCGGACGATGCCCACCCTTTGACACGCGTTATGACATAGCAAATCAAGCCACACAGCAAGAGGGCAAGCAATCCTCCGGAAATATAAATTATCATATTACGCCTCCGCTTAAATCTTGCAAAATTTGGCCGCTACCATTTTAACCGGCGGTCTGATTTCTGGCTTCTTTCTGATTCTCATGACAGAATTAAGGCCGCAGCGATCGGCCTTTGGGATATGATTGGAGGTACTTATGAGCAGCCAGACCACCCGCACCGTGTCCGATTCGGACACTACATACGCATTGGACCTGTTTGCATCTCTGTCCCCCGCGGATCAAGCGGAGATCATGGCTCTTGCCGTCTCCGTTTTAGCATCTCCGCAATGATCTCATTCTGAGCCTGCGGAGATAGCTGGTCAAAAATCCGGGCAAATTCCTGCGTCAGTCCGGCTCCTTCGGGAGCCGGACTTTTTTCTTCTTTCCCAGTCAAAATGTACTCCGCCGTGGTTCCCAACGCCGCAGTGATCTGCGGCAGATACTTGGTGTAAGACTTAGACGTCCGTTTTCTCCATGCGCTGACCCGCTGCGGAAGCACGCCAATTTGGGCGGCGAAGTCCTTCTGCTCTTTGAATTTTTCATCCACCAGAGCGAAAAGACGGTCTACGGCGTCCATTGGAACCACCCCCAACAAAATGTACAATCTCGCTTTCCGTTATTGTGCAATGATACAAAAATCAAAAATCTTGGAAATGAGGCTTGAAATCTCGAAAACCGTGATTTACAATATAGCCACAAGCTAAACAGTCAAAACCTAACAAACCAAGTAAAAAAAGAAAGGAGGCGCGAGGATGACTTTGCCAGAGGCAATCAAGGCAGCCAAGCCAAAGGCCACGCTTGTAACACGGGAAAGCTGGGGCGTTGTCTCAAGCGGCAACCCTGTTTTGCTGGCCATTCAACCAACCGACAGCCCAGATCGCTGTATTTACCATGGATATGCGGATGTGCAGAGCGGGTGGCGGCCAACTAAGTCCGATCTTGTTGCTGAAGACTGGATTCCGGTCAACGCTTTAGGCCGTCAAGATACGCACTGACCGCCCCGGATGTTATGCCCTCCGCAATCGCAGTAATTGCGGTCAGCGAGTAATTTTTGACTGCGGATAAGCCGCCCTTTACAACATTCCAGCGGCCGCTGTCCCGGATGCTTTCCAGGAATTCATGGCCTGCATAGGTCATGGAGCTGACATGGCAAGAGGCCAGGGCGCTGCCGCCCCATTGGGATGTCATGTTGATGAACCCGCCCTCATCCAGCTTGTCCAGAGTGTAGTAGAGTTGGGTTTCTGGGTATTGGGGTAAATTTTTAGAGATTTCTTCTAAAAACGCCCCTTGCAATGTGACGTCGTTATCTTCATCAAGAACATAGGTATCCATGTTCTCAATGAAAAGCAAGATGTCGCGCACGCAATCTGGATCGAGTCGCATACGGCTATCCTTTCGGCGGGAATGTCCCTTGAATTTAGTTTATGCCTATTTTATCACATTCGCGCCGCGTATGCAAGCGGCAGGAAGGAGTTTTTTCGTATGGCAATCAGAGCGCTGCGGGAGGCCGCAGGCATGAAACAGTATGAGTTGGCGGCCCGAATGGGCGTAAAGCAGGCCAGCGTCTGCGCCTGGGAGAGCGGCGAGACCTATCCCAGCGTGAAGAATTTGATGAAGCTGGCGGACATCTTCCATTGCAGCATTGACGAGCTGCTGGGTTATGGACGCCCCAGCGCGTGAGAAGGGAGGAGCGGACATGGCACGAGAGCGTGAGAGCTTCCGGGATCAGCTGCAATCCTTGCAGGCAAAATTCCCGGAGCAGGAGGTCCTGACCAAGGACGAGGCCTGCAAGCTGCTGGGTCTGGACTGGGACGCACTGGTCCACAATGACGGCTTCCCGGCCAAGAAGGTGGGGAAGCGCTACATTATCCCCATTGTACCATTGGCACGGTGGATGGTTACATGGTAGCGCGGAAAGGAGGAAAAGACAATGGACAAGAAATGCCCTAATCTGTATCAAAGGGCAAGGCTGAGTACCGGAATGAGCCAAGAACGGGCAGCGGAGCTGCTTGGGCTGTCCCCGGAAAGTCTGAAACAGTACGAGGGCGGCAAGACGGTGCCCAAGGACGAGACGGTGGCGCGGATGGTGGAGGTGTACAGCTGCCCATGGCTGGCATTGGAGCACGCGCAGGCCACGGACACGCTGGGCGTGATGCCGGAGGTGACGCCAAGGCCACTGCCAATGGCGAGCATTGCCCTGCGGAACCGTCTGCAAGACGCGACGGGCCGGCTGGACGCCCTGCTCCGGATCGCGGAGGACGGCGTGATCGACGAGGCTGAGCGGCCGGAGTTTGACTCCATCGTGGTGGAGCTGCGGGAGACCATGGCGGCCATCTATCAGGTGATCTACTCCGGCGCAAAAAAAGAACGCCCCGAGGCGGCAACCTCAGAGCGTTTAGGGGAAAAAGTGTGTGGTATTGGATCAACCACTGTTGGATGTATCAATTATAGCACAAGATCCACGCCACACGCAAGCCCTAATTTTTGCCGGGAAGGGGGCGCATCCCTGTGACCGGTTGGGCAATGTTTTTCATGATCGTCGGCGTGGCGACGGTGGCGGCAATTCCGCTGCGGATTTTGGAGCGGATCGACTGATAATGGGGGATCAATATGGCTTATGATCTGACGATGGGCGGCTTGTATGCCGTCATTCCCGCCGGGGTCTTGTATGACGACAGACTCCGGCCTGCCGCAAAGCTGCTGTATGGAGAGATCGTGCGGCTGGCGCAGAGCAGCGGATACTGCTACGCCACCAACAAGCAGCTGATGGGCGTCTGTAATTTGACGGACAAGTCCGTCTCGGAGTTGGTAAGCCAGCTCCGGGACTGCGGACACATCCGGGTGGAGATGATCCGGCGTTTTGGTGCCTCCGGAGATGTGGTTCAGAGGCGGATTTTTCTGGGGCAAATTCTGGCAAAAAATGGACCCCAAATCCATGGCGAGGAGGGCCAGGGAGGTATCCCGAAAAATCCGGATACCTCCCCCGAAAAATCGGGAGAGGGTATCCCGAAAAATCCGGAGGAATATAAAGGTATTAAGAATACAAGTATATATCCCCCTATAATCCCCCCAAAGGGGATGCGTGTGAAAACACGAAAAAGCAAGTCAACACCGGCATGGATGCCGGATGCTTTTGAGGCCTTCTGGAACCTGTACCGGACCCGGGGCCGGGCCGAGGACCGGGTGGGCGCTGTCCGGGAGTGGGACAGGCTCAAGCCGGACGAGGCCCTCATTCAGACCATGACCCAGGCGTTGGAGACCCAGAGCAAAAGCGAGACCTGGCGGCGGGGCATCGGCATCCCTTACGCCTGCCGGTGGCTCAAAAACGAGCGATGGAAGGACACCACTCCGGAGCGGTCCGAATCGGACCAGGAGGCGGAGCCGCCCCGGCGGCGCTACGTGGGCAAGCGGATCATCGACGGCCAGGAGGTGGACGTGTATGAGTAATTTTGCCAGCGTGGAGGCGGAGCAGGCGGTCCTTGGCTCCCTGCTGATTGACAGCGGATGCGTCCGCCGGGTGGCGGCTATCCTGCGGGAGTCGGATTTCTCCGTGGCCCTCAACCAGGACCTGTACCGGGTGATCGTCACCATGGACCGGGACGGCCAGCCCATCGACGGCCTGACGGTTTGCGCGGAGGCGCTGCGGCAGAGCCTGACGGAGGAGAAGACGCTGCGGAAGTATCTGGCCCAGCTAATGGAGATCACACCCACGGCGGCCAATGTGGAGATGTACGCCGACATCGTGGCCCGGACGGCCCGGCGGCGCGAGCTTAAAACGGCCCTGGAGGACGGCCTGGCGGCCCTGGCGGACCAGGCCCCAGAGGACGAGGTGCTTACTCAGCTGGACGCGGCCATGACGGCCAGCAGCCAGCGATTGGAGAGTGAGCTGCTTGCTCCCAAGGAGCAGGTGGACGGATTTTTGGACTACCGTGCTCAGATCGACGAGGGCAATATCCCATACGTCCGGACAGGCATCAAGGCACTGGACAAGCTGCTGGGCGGCGGCATGGTGCAGGATGGATTGTACATCCTGGCGGGCCGCCCCGGTATGGGCAAGAGTGCCCTGGGCGTCAGCATTGCCGAGCATGTGGCCCAGACGGTGGGCAAGGTGGATTATTTCTCCCTGGAGATGTCCAGGGAGCAGATCATGGCAAGGCGGCTGTCCAGCCTGAGCAAGGTGGACAGCAAGCTGATCCTGATGGACACCCTGACGGCAGATGAGTACAAGCGGATGATCGAGGCCACCCGCAAGGCGGCAGCCACGCCGTTTTACTGCACCAACGGCCGCGCCCAGAGCGTCCAGCGGATCACGTCCGTTGCTCGGGCGGGCCGGGATGTCAAGCTGGTGGTGGTTGACCACTTTGGCCTGATCCTCCGCCCCGGCAAGCGGCAGGATGCGGACGAGTCAAGAGAGATCGCCCACGCCCTCAAGCGGCTGGCCCAGTCCCTTAACCAGCCGGTGCTGTGCCTGGCACAGCTCAACCGGCAGAATGAGCAGAGGATGGACAAGCGGCCCACACTGGCGGACCTGCGGGCAACAGGCGCCATGGAGGAGGACGCCGACGGCGTGATCTTTGTTCACCGCCCGGACTATTACCAGGCGGACTACAAGCGGGAGCAAGGCGCACCTGAGCGGACGGAGGTCATCCTGGCCAAAAACCGCCACGGCAGCACCGGACGCCTGGATTTATCTTTCTGGCCGGAGACCAACACGTTTAACCCGGCCTATGTGGAGTGATGATATGCAAGTTGGAGATATTTTGGAGATGGAGCCGACCATGGAGGGCACCAGCGGTCTGGGCACCATCGGGCCGATCCCGGCGAGGGTGATCTACATCCACCCGGCGGGGCGGTACTACACGGTTGAGTTTCGCAGCCCTATTACCGGCTACAACTGGCGGGAGGCCTTCTGGCCGAAGTTGACACTGCATACGGAGCCACGGCGGGAGCCGCATTTTGACTACACGAAAAAACTCAAGACTTGAGCGATAAAGGGGAAAGGTGAAGTATGAGAGCAATCGCAATCATGAACAACAAGGGCGGCGTCGGCAAAACCGTCACTGCCATCAATCTGGCTGATATTTTAGCCAATGACTACAAGCAGCGGGTCGTGCTGGTGGACTGCGATGGACAAGCCAACCTGACCGGCTTTTTCCTGCCGGGGGAAGACATGGATAGCGTCACCACGGCTGACGTGCTGACCGGGGACTGTGAGCAGGTGTGGAGCGATAACCTCCTTCCTCTGGGAGAGCGCTTGCAACTCCTGCCCAGCAGCTCCGGCCTGTACGATCTGGATCTCAGCGCCATCAAGGATGGCGTGGGCGCGCCGGAGCGGATGATCGGTTTTGTGTCCGCCGCCCGGGAGGACGGTGACGTGGACTGGATGATCTTCGACTGCCCGCCGGGGTATACGCTGGCCAGCGTGGCGGCGCTGCTGTCCGTTGACGAGGTTTTGATCCCGGTCACGGCGGACAAGTTTTCCATTGACGGCGTACTGGCCGTGGCCCAGCAGGCCAGAAAGCTGACCAGCACCCGCCCCGGGCTGCGTGTCCGGGCGCTGCTGACGCAGGTGCGCTGGTCCGACATTGTGACGGAGTCGGAAAATGTGCTGGAACGTATGCGGGTGGAGGTGTGCCGGGCCAAGATCCGGCGGACGGATAAGGTGCCGGAGAGCACGGTGACGCTGCTGCCTCTGCGGCGGTACAGCCCCGGCAGCAGTGCCTGCCAGGACTACCGGGCGTTGGCCAGTGAACTGATGGAGGAGGTGCAGGGATGAGTAATACTCCTAAGTGCGTAGGATGCACCTATGCCAAACTTGCTTGTACCGCACGGGCAACAGGCAATAATTCCCATTTAGATGGCCCCAGATCGGAGTTTATGTGTGATCATCCAGAGGCTGTAAAAAGTTTCAATCGAGTTTGCCCACGAAGTAACAGAATGGCTGGCTTTATAGGCTATTCTCAGCCAGGGCTCATCGTCCCTGCCATTAAGACTTCTCCCCGCTGGTGCCCGTTGCGTGACCATAAGGAGGTACAATAATGGCCGGGAAGAATTTTGATATTTCCAAATTTGCCGCTACGCTGAAACCGGTGTCAGAATCGGACACCATGATGGAGATCCCGGTTGACGATATCCGGGACAATCCCCGGAACTTTTACCCAACGCCTGACCCTCAAGCGCTGCGGGCCTTGATGGACTCCATCCGGGCCAACGGCCTGTTGGAGCCGCCTACGGTGGTCCCTGCCGGTGACGGCACCTATCGCCTGATCTCCGGCCACAGCCGCATGGCTGCCATTAAGGCCCTCCGGGAGACGGAAACCCCGGATCAGTGGGCAACCGTGCTTTGCCGGGTGCTGCCTCCCATGTCGGAGGGTCAGGAGCAGGCGGCGGTCATCGAGGCCAACCGGCAGCGGGTGAAGTCCAACGCCCTGCTGGCGGATGAGGCGGAGCGTCTGACGGAGGCTTACATCAAGCGCCGGGAGGCCGGTGAGCAGCTTCCGGGCCGCATCCGGGATCATGTGGCGGAGGCCCTGCAAGTCAAAGCCACCAAAATCGCCAACCTGTCGGCCATTAAGAACGGCCTGAAAGTGCCGGGGCTGGTGGAACGCTGGAAGCGGGACGAGATCCCAGAGGCAGCGGCCTTGCAGATCGCCCGGATGGACATTGACGAGCAATACCGGCTGCTGGACTGGATCATCGACAAGAGACGGAGCTGCACCATCAACGAGGTGCGGAAGTTCTCCACCTGCTATACAGTGACGCGCCGGAAGTGTGAGCACACCGGCCGGATGTGCGAGAACGCGGAGCGGATGTATGACCATGACTACCGATACGGCGAGTGGCACGGTTCCAACTGTTGCCTGAACTGTCTGGACCGGGACACCTGCCCGGCGGCCTGCAAGTATGTGGAGAAAAAGCCGGTGGAGCAGCCGGAAGCCCCGGCTGTGAATCCGGCGGCGAAGGACCCAAGACTGGACTACAAGGTGATGGTTCCCACCTTCTGCCAGCGGGTGAAGGAGTTGCGGATCCAGACTGGCATGACCCGGAAGGAATTTGCCCAGAGCATTGACGAATTCCCGGGGACATACAGCGCGTGCGAGAACGCCTCCATGTGCGGATCTGAGAAAATCGCCAAGCTGGCGCTGTGCTTTGGCGTCAGCACGGACTATTTGTACGGCCTGACGGATGAGTTGACCCCGCCGACGCTGCCGGAGGGCCAGCTGATGATCGCCGGATGGATGCCCGGCAGCACCAACCCGGCGGAGCCGGGAGAGTTTGCAGCCTATGTGGATCTGGGTGACGGGAAACTGCTGAAACGGTTTTTTGACTGGGATGGCCAACACTGGATGATGCCGGGCGGCATCGAGGCACAAGCCCCAGTGGTCTGGTGGATGCGGCTGCCGCCTGTCCCAGCGGCAGGGAAAGGAGCGGACACATGAGATACACAGGGCGCGGGAAGCGCCGCAGCCGGGTCATATACATGTCGCCGCAGGGCAAGCCCTTCAACCAGCAGGAGGCCAAGCGCCTGCGCCGCGATTACGACCCCCTCGTCCTCGTCTGCGGCCACCGCGCCTCCGTGCCTAAACTGCCCGGATCGCCGGATCGGATGTCACGATCCGGCGGTCTGCCCCAGGTGGGCGGCCTATGATGAGATCCATAGGGCAGAGCTGGCGGCCATGCCGTCCCGTAAGGAGTGGGTGGACATGGTGGAATACATTCATGACCGGCGGCGACGCTATATGCCGGGCCGCTGGAAAAAAGGAGACAAATCATGCTGAATCATATCGTACTGATGGGCCGGTTGACCCGTGACCCGGAGCTGCGGCACACCGGAAACGGAACCGCCGTGGCGTCCTTCTCTCTGGCCGTGGACCGGGACTTCAAGGGCCAGTCCGGCGAGAAGGAGACGGATTTCGTGGACATCGTGGCGTGGCGCTCCACGGCGGACTTCGTGAGCAAGTTTTTCACCAAGGGCCGCATGGCCGTGGTTGAGGGCCGCTTGCAGATCCGGGACTGGAAGGACAAGGACGGAAACAACCGGCGCTCCGCCGAAGTGGTGGCGGAGCATGTGTATTTCGGGGACAGCAAGCGGTCCGAATCGGACACACCGCCTGCGTCTGGGGACTTCCGGGAGATCCCGGAGGATGAGGAAGGAGAGCTGCCGTTTTGAGAGATCAAGAACTCGTAAATGCGCTGCGGACACAAGTGGAGGTAGTGCGGAAAATAGGACTTTACCCGGGCAAATCTGGGATATGGGCAGTGATTGAGCAGGCATCCGACCGGATCGCCAACCAGAGCACCCACATCGCGGCGCTCCAGCAGAAAATTGAGAAGCTGCGGGGGCAGAATAGACAACTGATTCTTGAACGCAACTATGTTATGTCGATAATTGCGGATGTCAGAAAAGGCGGAAAGACGTGGATGTGCCAGTATTGCTCTCATTGCAAGGGCATCGTAAGCGGCATGGCTGACTGCGATTCCAAAAAGCTGTGTGTTATGCCATATAGTCAGTTTGAGCTAAAAAGGCCGAAACCGCCGGAGGTGTAATGATGTCAGACCTTGAGCAGACCGCAATCGAGCGGCTGAAAGCGGCATCGGATATGAGCCTGCGGCTTTTTGAGAAGCCGTTGGTAATCACTTACTCCGGCGGCAAGGATAGCGATGTGCTGTTGCATCTGGCAAGGGCCAGCGGCATCCCATTTGAGGTATTGCACTCCCTCACCACGGCGGATGCTCCAGAGACGGTGCGCCATGTGTACGATACGTTTTATCGGCTGGAATGCAAGGGAATCAAGTGCGATGTGGACAAGCACGTCCAGCCGGACGGCTCCCGCATGACCATGTGGAAACTGATTCAAAAGAAGCTCATGCCGCCCACACGCCTGATGCGGTACTGTTGCGCCGTCCTTAAAGAGGGGGGGGGGCAAGGATCGGTTTATTGCTACGGGCGTTCGCTGGGCGGAATCCACGGCCAGAAAACGCCGTGGCGGCTTAGAGGTATTAACGCCTAAGCCACAAAACAAACTGATCCTATCAAACGATAACGACGAGGACCGCCGATTATTTGAAACGTGTCAGCTCAAGGGGAAACGAGTAGTAAACCCCATTGTGGACTGGCAAACGGCAGATATTTGGGATTACGTCGGCGCCGAAAAAATCCCCATGAACCCGCTGTACTGCGAGGGATTCTGCCGGGTTGGCTGCATTGGCTGTTTTATGGCATCCAAAACCAGAATCATGGAATTTGCCCGCTACCCAGAGATCAAGGCAGCGTGGATTCGTTCGTTTGACAAAATGTTGATAATACGGATCGAAAGGGGCATGGAGGCATACTCTTGGCGCTCCGGTGTAGATGTATTCCACTGGTGGATGGAGGACGGCGTTCTGCCGGGGCAGGAAGTTCTTGGGGGGTTCGAGGAATGACAAACTTTGAGTTTTACACGGAAAACGCAGCCAGATTGGGTGAGCTGATCGAAAAAGCCGTGGATGACGCGCTGGAAGCAAAGGGCTGCTCACTTGATCTGAAATACCCGGAGAAACTGTCCAATACCGATGATACACGCATGGTGACGTGGGCAAGCTGGCTGAATGAAGAAATGTAGGGAGGAACTATGAGAGATACAAAAAACCTCGTAAATGCGCTGCGGCGCTGTGCAGGCGGTTCATTGTGTAAATGCTGCAAATGCGAGTTGTATTGCGAGAAAAATTGTGTGGGCGTACTGAAAAACGCTGCTGCTGACTTGATCGAGAACCAGCAGCGGCACATCGAGGCGCAGGCGAAAGAGATTGACGCGCTGCGGAACGAACTGTGCCTGAAATGCGGAAACTACACGCTGGCCCATGAGGGGGCCTGTAACGGATGCCGGTGGAGGAGGTAAGAAGATGGATCGAGGCATTATTGGAGCAATGTGGACAGCATTTGAGCAGTCTGCTGACCGGATCGTAGCCGCTGAGGAATCTTCCCTGATCTTGATCTTGAAAAAAGAAATCGAGCAACTGCGGGAAGCGGCTGCGCTTTTGACCAAGGAGAGCGCGGAGCTGCTTGAACGGCGCTGGATCCCGGTGGAGGAGCGACTGCCGGAGGTGTGGCGCAACGATGAGACTGCGGAGCTTGTGAACTACATGATTTACAGCCCTGATTTTGGCGTGGACATCGGCAATTATCACGCAAAGGCGAAAAAGTGGCTCTGCATGGCTCTACCTTGCACCGTCACCCACTGGATGCCACTGCCGGAACCGCCGGAGGTGGAAAATGCTGAAACCAAGTGATCTGACGAAGGCGGAACTGCTGCAAGTGGTAAAAATGCTGGCGTTTGGGGCAAACAAATATTATTTGGATCGTGCGCTTGGGCGGATTGAAATGCAGCGGAATGATGCTCACTTCGAAAGGTGCCGAAAACTGATTGACGAAGAACAAAAGCACTATGCAGCCTATTTTGACCTCCTTCGCCCATACGGGGGCAAGCCCATTGCGGATGTACCTCCGGACGTTTTGAAACGAGCGCAGGCAGAGTTTGACAAGGCGAGGGCGGCTGGACAAGAGTGGAACAGGCGGAATGGAATTAAACTGAAAGGGGAGGGTAAGTGATGAAAAAATGCACCGGTGAAAACTGCCCCATGCAGGTGGGCTATGACGTTGAAAAATGCGCCGCAATCGAAAAGTGTCCGTATCGCACGTGGCCCGTCACCATCGCCGACCGGATCCGAAGCATGACGGATAACGAGCTGGCCGGGGTGCTGTGCAATTTCCGGATGGATATCATCGTGAAAAACCTCTCTGGTGTTTCGACGATGCCAGCAGATTTTCGTGAAATTAAAAAATGGCTTGAAACCCCGTGGGAGGGCAAGCCGTGAGCAAGGCTCAGAATGGAAGGGATGAAGGATGAATAAGGCTGTTATGCTGAGCATCCGCCCCAAGTGGGTGGAGAAGATCGTTAGCGGTGAAAAGACCATCGAAGTCAGAAAGACCAGGCCGAAGCTGGAAACGCCGTTCAAATGTTACATCTGCTGCACGCTGCAAGGCTGTAACGAGTTTTTTCGAGTTGATCTTGGACGTGATGTTGCCAAGTGGAACCGCGGCAAGTGGGCAGACCGCAAGGGCAAGGTTATCGGGGAGTTTACCTGCGACCGGATTTACAAGATTGACAAGGATAGTACGGATTTTCTTTTTAAGGCCGGGGGCCTATCCGTTTATAAGCAAGCTGCTGAAGAAAAGTGTGGCCTGTGTGTGGCTATGACAGACGATGAGTTGCACGGCTATCTTGGACATTACCAGGGCTACGGCTGGCACATCTCCGACCTGCTGATCTATGACCAGCCGCGGGAGCTGACGGCGTTTCGGCGGCTTTGCCCTAATGACCTATACTGTGAGGCCTGCGCCATGTACAGCAACAACAACGGTATCTGCAACAATGGGGCTTTGCCGCTTCGCCGCCCGCCCCAGAGCTGGTGCTATGTGGAGGCGACGAAGGATGCTAAATAATAACAACCGGACATGCCGCCTGAAACTCCGACGGAGCGATGTTGCAGACATTCTGATTATGATTGCAAGTCATTACGATGCCGGAGAAAAATGGAGAATCCTTCATGATGAAATCAAAAGGCAATTCAATGAACAGGAGGCGAAACGGGATGGTTGAATACATTGAGCGCAGCGCGGGCGTATCTATTTTGCGCGCAAAAGCAAACATGGCGGTTTTGATGGACGTTGCCCCATACTTTGAGAAGGCAGCGCAGATGTTGGAGAAATTGCCTGCCGCCGACGTGGCCCCGGTGGTGCACGCCCACTGAGGGCATCTTGGCGGTGACGAATGGCTTTGCACTGCGTGCGGCTTTGTCATCACCACTGAGGGCAGTTGGGACAAGCCTACCAAAAAATACTGCGAGGATTGCGGGGCCAAGATGGACGGAGGTGCTGACCATGAGGACGATTGACGCTGATAAACTGGTTAATATGCTATATGACAATGAGTTTGCTGTACTTTGCCCGTTGGATGAGGTAAGCGGAGTAGTTGACGCTTGCCCCACCGTGGATGCCGTGATCGTGACACGGTGCAAGGACTGCAAGCATCGGATATACAAGGACATGGGTGAGGAAATCGGAGAGATCGGCGGCTGCGGACTGTTTAATTGTGCCATGCCAAATGAAGGCTTTTGCAGTCACGGCAAGAGAAAGGATGGCGGGGATGGCTTGAATGGCTAAACAGTCTGGATACCTGCAACGCCGGGAGGCGGAGCTGGATGCCACCTTCAACGCCGGGGCGGCGATAGCGATGCAGTTTGCAATGGACACGCTCCAGATGGCCCTCCACCAGACGGAGGGCTGGGGCTACGATCGGATCATGCGGATCA
>ENA-OPUE01001316-OPUE01001316.1-human-gut-metagenome-genome-assembly--contig:-NODE-1316-length-15507-cov-2.630145_pt1 | contig 15507 bp, 14 predicted proteins | sample MGYA00241466_ERZ501924 | MGnify/ENA primary metagenome ERZ501924 (study PRJEB25962, sample SAMEA2042223) | human gut metagenome | biome: human gut; feature: human-associated habitat; material: faeces...
AAATTAATCGTTTGCCGATGAGCTATTACAGCCGCTCTACGACTGGTGATATCCTCTCACGTGTAACAAATGATGTTGATAATATTTCCATGTGCCTGAACAGCAGCATTTCGCAAATTCTGCAAAGTATCCTGACCGTTATCGGCACCTTTGCCATGATGCTCTATCTGAGTATTCCGCTGACAATTGCGACCATTGTAACCATTCCGTTAATGCTTCTTGTGACAAAATGGGTAACAAGCCATTCCAGAAAATACTTCAAGGCAAAGCAAGAGGAGCTTGGTAAGCTGAACGGGCATATTGAAGAAATCATTTCCGGACAGAAGGTTGTAAAGGTATTCAGCCGAGAGGAAGAAGAAATTCATAAATTTGAAAAGCTGATGAAGAATCTGTAAGCAATTATTACAAAATACATGACATAAAATTTATAGTATTGCACAAAGAAAAACGTTTTACCACTCTGTATATTTACAATTCCAAAATATATGGTAAAATACATAGTAAAACTACCTTTTACAGGAAGTAAAAACATGAAATGATAAGGGGAAGCTGATTTTGGGTGGTAAAATGAGTAAAACAAAGGCAGAGGGCAATGTTACAATAAAGGATATTGCATTAATGTGTGGCGTTTCGGTTTCTACGGTTTCAAATGTGTTGAACGGAAAAAACAACAAGGCGAGTGACGATCTGGCTGCCAGGATTAAAGAAACAGTGGAACGTGTCGGATATAAGCCCAATTATCTGGCGAAAAGTCTTCGTGCAGTAAATACAAAGACCATTGGAGTTATTGTGGAAGATCTGATTGTTTTTAGCTCTGCGTCGATAATTGAAGGGCTGATGAGTTGCTGTGAGGAACATGGTTATAATGTTGTCATTGAAAACATGCGATTAAATGGCCGATGGCACGGACAGTGGATGCACGATCAAAAACTGTATAGCCAGGCATTGCAGCCGGTTTTAAATAAAATGAATTCATTAAATACGGATGGAATTGTCTATATAGGCGGACATGAACATAAGATCATCGGGCTGGAACCCCCTGGAAATATCCCGTTTGTTATGGCTTATTCTTATACTACGAATAAGAGAATTCCGACTTTTCGGCTGGATGACGAGTGCGGCGGATATGAGGCAATTAAGTATTTGATGAGCATGGGGCATAAGGAGATAGCAATATTAGGCGGAGAATTCGATAATACGCATACCATCAATCGAATGATGGGGGTTCAAAGAGCATTCTTTGAAGCGAAGGAGTTATTCAATCCTAATCTCGTAGTATACTGCAGATGGAATTATGATGGTGGATATGAAGGAATGAAGGAGCTGATAGATTCCAGAATTACGGATAAAGTATCAGCAGTATTCTGTATGTCCGATGCAATTGCCGCTGGCGCATACGAGGCTATAAAAAGAGCCGGAAAGGTACCGGGAGAAGATATTTCGATTATAGGTTATGATAATCAGGAGATTTCTTCCTGCCTGTATCCGAAACTTACAACGATGGCGCTTCCTTTGGAAGAAATCGGTTACCAGGCAGCAGTACAGGTTATTGATATGTGTAAAAACGCAGATCAAAGAGAGGATTCTGTGGAACAGAAGAACACTAAAATAGCGTGCAAGCTATTAGAGAGAGCTTCTGTAAAGCGTATTGAAGAATAGAATAATACATTATCGGTAAAACGTATCGCCCATATGGACGATACGTTTTCTTTTATGCCTATCAATGTTGTTGAAAATGCACAAAAGATTTAATTTATATTGGCACATATTGATGTATTGACAGTTTTTTATGGTGTAGATATAATGAACACAACAAGTAAAACGTTTTTCTTTATAAATTTTTATTTTAGTCATAAGATCAAATTAAGAATATAAATATACCAAAGGTGCAAATAAATTTATAAAATTAATGAAAATAATGGAAACGTTTTACCAATAGGGTATATCTATTCATAACAACAAGGAGGGCAAATGAATGAAAAAGAAAGTACTTGCAGCTTTGTTATCTGCTGCAATGGTAATGACATCCTTAATTGGATGTGGTGGTGGAGCAGCAGATAGTGCATCTTCAACAGAAAATGCTGAAACAAAACAGGAAGCTGCTACAGAAGAAAACGAAGAAGCAACTGGAGAGGAAGCGGATGGAGAGCTCTCTCTTGCTGAACAGGCAATTGCTGATAGAAAGGCAAAAGCAGAGGAAACCGGAGAATATGAAAAAGTAGTTGTTTCTTTCTTTGACTGGACAGGAGCACCTGCCGGTATTGATCGTGTAAATGCTAAGCTTAGCGAGTACACAAGAGAGAAATTGGGCGTTGATATGGAGCTCTTGATCATCGACGTTGCTGCCTACACAGAAGATTTAAAACTGATGCTTTCCTCCGGAGAACAGGTAGACTTATTCTCCACATGTGGACCTGGATATATGACATGCGTTAATAATGGTTATACTGCTGATCTTGAGGAAGATGGATTACTTGATAACTATGGCGCTGATCTGAAGAATCTGATCAGAACAGATTACCTTGATGCTTGCCGTGTAGGCGATACATTATACGGAGTTCCGCCGATTAAGGACTATGCTATACAGACAGCTTGTATTCTTATCGGAACCGAGTATCTTGAGGGTGCCGGTGTGGATCTTTCTAAGTTTGAGAAGGATGAGCTTGGATATAACAAGGCTACCTGGGATGATGTTGATGAAATGTTTGCAGCGATTCACGAAGCTTATCCTGACAAAATTGTTTATTCTACACAGGATAATCTTTTAACACAGGGTAGCTGTGTAGATAATATTGCCGGAGATTACTTTGGATGCTTATTAGACCCTGCAAACAGTCTTGAAATTGAAAATGTATATGAATCTGATCTTTTCAGAGAGTGGGCTGACAGAGCTTATAGATGGAACCAGCTTGGCTATATCTCCGGTGATGCCATGACAGACGATAACGGTGCTTCATCCAGAATTAAATCCGGTGCTTATATGGCAATGATGGCTCAGGCTAAACCGGCTTACCAGAACCAGATTAATGGTGAATGCGGTCGTGATATGACAATTTTTGATGTAGGAGATGCATTCATGGGATCTTCCGCAGTATCTGCGTTTCCTTGGTGTATGAATCAGGCAACAGAAGATCCGATTGCTGCTATGCAGGTTCTGAACCTGTTGTATACCGATCCGGTTGTTGCAAACTTAGCTTGCTGGGGTGAAGAGGGCGTAGAGTACGTTGTTAATTCCGATACATCCATTAACTGGGCTGAAGGCGTAAATGCTGATAATTCCGAGTACTATCCGAATGTTTTATGGTTAATGCCTAACCAGTATGCAGCACATGTATGGGAAGGTGATCCGATCGATGTTGGTGAACAGACTGCTGCATTCAATGATAATTGTAAGGTTAAGTCCAAAGCACTTGGATTTACATGGGATAACAGTGATTACGTAGCCGAGTTTACTGCTCTGCAGAATGCATACAAAGAGTTTGGTCCTCAGGTTGTTTACGGTTTCATAGATCCTGATACAGGATTAAAGCAGTTGAATGATGCATTATACGCTGCAGGTCTTCAGGAATATATGGATGCCAAGCAGGAAGCTTTAAATGAGTGGGCAAAATAAGATAGACATACACTCCAGAGAATTATAACTTCATAGAATTATAAATGGCGGAGCCGGCGGAAACGCCGGCTTCGATATTCAATAGAAAGGATTCGAGCTTATGAAGTCGAAGGCAAAAAAAGATAGAAAACTAAAGAAGAGGCTCATCAGGTATATCCCGCTTTATATTATGGCTTTGCCAGGATTGCTATACCTATTTATTAATAACTACATGCCCCTGCCCGGATTGGTTCTTGCATTTAAGAAGTATAATGCCAAGAAAGGGATTTTTGGCTCAAAGAATGTAGGCTTTAAGAATTTCAAATATTTGTTCGAAACAAAGGATGCTTTCGTAATTACGAGAAACACAATATTTTATAATGTGGTTTTCATTATCATAAATACTGTACTGGCTGTGTTTGTTGCAATACTATTGGCAGAGATGACTTCGAAGCTAAAGAAGATATATCAGATTATTATTCTGTTGCCATTTATGATTTCAATGGTTATTGTGAGTTATCTGGTGTTCGGTTTTCTATCAAATGATAATGGCTTTCTGAACAATACCATATTAAAAGCATTGGGAAAAGAACCGGTTCAATGGTACATGCAAAAGCAATATTGGCCTTTTATTCTGGTATTTGTTAACGCATGGAAGGTGATTGGCTACAACTGTATTATTTATCTTTCAACCATTTTAGGAATTGACCGCAGCATTTACGAATCCGCATCCATTGATGGAGCGGGTAAATGGACACAGATCGCAAAGATTACGATCCCTCTGCTTAAACCAACCATCATTATGATGACATTATTGGCTGTGGGACGTATCTTTTACTCTGATTTTGGCTTATTTTATCAGGTTCCGCAGAATCAGGGAGCTTTGTTTTCAGTAACAAATACAATTGATACCTATGTATACAGAGGATTATTAGAGCTTGGAGATATGTCTATGGCATCGGCTGCGGGCTTGTATCAGTCTGTGGTGGGATTCATCTGTATTCTTACTGCAAACTTAATTGTTCGTAAGTTGGATTCAGAAAGCGCATTGTTTTAAAAGGAGGAGAAGATGATGAAAAGTGAAAAACGATTTCAGGTTTTTGCCCATGCAGTATTGATTCTCCTTTCTGTGTTTGCTTTGCTTCCAATGCTGCTCATGGTGATGTCTTCTATTACGGATAATGATACTTTAATTTCAGAGGGTTATTCTTTCTTTCCTACAAAATTCAGCTTTTATGCCTATGAGTATATTTTCAAAACGGGTAACGCCGTTCTGAGAGCTTACGGCGTATCGATTGTACTTACCGTTGTGGGAACGGTCTGTGCACTGACAATTACTACTTTATTGGCTTATGCCATATCCAAGAAAGATATGCCGGGGCGAGGACTGATAACTTTTTTTGTAATTTTTTCAATGCTGTTTAATGGTGGACTTGTACCTACCTACATTGTTTATACGAAGACGTTTCATGTGAATAATACGTTTTTTGGATTATTAATTCCGGGACTTCTGCTAAATGGATTTAACGTAATGCTTATGAAATCTTATTTTGTTTCCAGTATTCCGGAAGAAATACTGGATGCTGCTTATATTGATGGTGCCTCTGAGACGAAAACTTTCTTAAAGGTTGTTATTCCTTTATCCAAACCAATTCTTGCGACAATAGCGTTGTTTTCCGGCATTGCCTATTGGAACGACTGGATGAATGGATATATCTACATTACTAAAAAAACAGAACTTTATGCAGTACAGAATCTTTTGAATCGTATGATGCAGAATATCCAGTTTCTTTCCCAATCGAGCTCTAATGTGCAGAACGCAAATGTTGGATTAAGTGCAATTCCTCTTGCATCGGTCAGAATGGCAATGGCAACGGTTGGTATACTGCCAATTATCATCATATATCCTTTTATACAAAAGTATTTTGTAAAAGGAATTACACTGGGCGGAGTCAAGGGCTGATATCGTTTTACCCCAGAGCCTATACCTTGTGGAAAATAAATAAAAAACAAGGTAAATAATAAGTAAATTTGGATTGGAATTCTTGATAAGCTGGCATGTCTATGATAGAATATGGAACAAGATTCATCAGGCTAGGCAACGAAAGAAAGGCGATCGATTGTTAAGAATATTACCTTCCAATTTACGTGAAAAATTTAAAGAAACCTTAAAAGCAGTACTTCCGATCATAGCCATTGTGCTTGTGCTATGTTTCACCATTGCGCCGATTTCACCCAGTATTATCTTAATGTTTCTGGTGGGCGGTGTTTTGTTGATTATGGGAATGCTGCTTTTTAACGTTGGTGTGGATATTTCCATGACTCCGATGGGCGAACGTGTCGGTACGACAATGACGAAATCGAAGAATATCTTCATAATGATTGCATTAAGCTTCCTGCTGGGTGTGATGATTACGATTTCCGAACCGGATCTTCAGGTGCTTGCCGGTCAGGTTCCCTCGATCCCCAATATGGTGCTGATTCTTACGGTGGCTGTTGGTGTGGGCTTCTTCCTGGTGCTTGCTCTTGTACGTATGCTGTTTGGAATCCAGTTATCCCATATGCTGTTGGTATTTTATGCGGTTGTATTTACGCTGGCTTACTTTGTTCCGGGAGATTTCCTTGCGGTGGCGTTCGATTCAGGCGGTGTTACGACAGGGCCAATGACAGTACCGTTTATTATGGCACTCGGTGTCGGTATTTCTGCAATCCGAAGCGATAAGCGGGCAGCAGACGACAGCTTTGGTCTGGTTGCCTTATGCTCCATCGGGCCGATTCTTGCGGTTTTAGTGCTAAGTATGATTTACCGGCCGGATGTAAATGCCATGAGTACTGGATCCGAACCGATTCAGATTATGGATGATACGGTGCAGATGTGGCGTGCTTTTATGGAGGAATTTCCGGCATATATGAAGGAGATTGCAATTTCCCTTCTGCCAATCATTGTTTTCTTCTTTTTATTCCAGTTGATTTCAAAAGATATCCAAAAGCGGCTCCTGGTTAAGATCGTTGTGGGTCTTTTATATACTTATGCAGGTCTTGTACTCTTTCTTACGGGTGTAAATGTCGGATTTATGCCGGCAGGTAATTATCTGGGACAGACGATAGCGGGACTGCCGTATCGTTACATACTGATTCCGATTGGTATGCTGATTGGTTATTTTATTGTTAAGGCAGAGCCTGCGGTATTTGTGCTGACGAAGCAGGTAGAAGAGATTACCTCAGGGGCGATCAGTGCCAAAGCAATGGGAACGAGCTTATCCATCGGTGTATCGGTATCCATCGGAATGGCGATGCTGCGAGTGCTTACAGGCATTCCGATTATGTGGTTCATTATTCCGGGATATGCAATTGCGCTGCTGCTTACGTTCTTTGTACCGAAGATCTTTACGGCGATTGCATTTGACTCCGGTGGGGTGGCGTCCGGTCCGATGACTGCAACCTTTCTGCTTCCGCTTGCCATGGGTGCATGTGAGGTTACAGGTGGTAATATCATGACCGATGCATTCGGTGTGGTTGCCATGGTAGCGATGACGCCGCTGATTACGATCCAGATTCTTGGTGTGGTATTCCGCGTGAAGGAAAGTCAGGCACACAAGCGTGCCGCAGTTGGTGCAGATGTGGCCATTCTTGCCTCCGGGGATATGGATATCATCGAGCTTTAATTATGGATTTTGCATGGTGACTGTGAGGGGATGGAACAGTGATCAGAAAGGGTAATCTATGAGTGACGTTTATATTATGACGACGATCATTGATCGTAAGAATAGTAAGAAATACATTGATTTATATAAGAAGGATAAACTGGAGGTCATGTATATTACTCTGGGAGAGGGAACCGCGAGGGGAGATATTCTGGATTATCTGGGATTGGAAGCTTCGGAAAAGATGGTGATCTTCAATTTCGTGCAGCAGCATGACTGGATGCTGACGAAAAAGGATCTGCAGCGGAAGCTTCAGATTGATGCGCCCGGAGAGGGAATTGCCTTCCTGGTGCCGTTAAGCAGTATCGGAGGAAAAAGAACACTGCAGTTTTTACTCGATAGACAGGAATTGCCGGAAAGTGAGGAATCGACATTGAAGGATACCACGTATGAATTAATTGTTGCAATTGCAGATCAGGGAAATTTGGAAATGGTGATGGATGCAGCCCGCGGTGCCGGTGCCTATGGTGGAACGGTGATTCATGCGAAGGGAACCGGCATGGAATATGCGGAAAAGTATCTGGGTGTGACAATTGCCGCAGAAAAGGCCATGATCTTTATTGTAACCAAAAAGGATCAGAAGAACAGCATTATGAAGGCGATTATGGAGCAGGCCGGAATGCAGACTCCTGCAAAGACGATTGTATTTTCACTTCCGGTTACTGATACAGCAGGTCTGCGTCTTGTTGATCTTGACGAGGAGAATGAATAAATACCTGTAACTGTTCAAATTACCATGCAGATGATCTATGGGACAGGTTATTTAAAATCCCTTCATGGCATATAATTTTTTCTCAAGAATATCAAGTGCCTGTTCGTTCTGGTTCTGGCAGAAGCTGACTAATGTGTCTTCATCCGCATTTTTGAGGACAGAGGTATCGGCACCTAATTGTACGAAACAGATATAATTATCTATGACTTCAATCCGGGAGGCTTCGACCTTGGCATGGTTTATTGGCTGCTTTTCGTAGGTTTTCAGAAGCTTTTCCCGGTACTGGTCAAGAAGGAGTTCCACGTTGGTAACCTCCTCCTCCTTGGCTTCCACAAGGATCATCATATCTGTACCGGCTTCGGTGTGTTCATACTCGGCAAGAAAGCTGTGGTACATTTCTTCCGGAATTCCGGTTAATTCTTCAAATTCTTCTGCGGTATACAATGCATTCGGCCAGTAATTTTCTCCCAGCATTTCCATAACAGATTTCCGAAGCTCACGCATAACGGGCGATAAGGAGTAAGTACTGTCTACCCTGGAGGTGTTTACCGTCTCGAAATCTTCATTTTCGTAGCTTTCTGTGGAAGGATAGATATTGTGAGCGAAGGAGCAGCCGCACAGGCATCCACAGAAGGTAACAAGGATAGAAAATACAATTATGGTCTTTTTCATAATCAGGTTCATAATTAATGGGATTCCTTTCTGAAACTATAATGATATGTATCGGGAACCAGATGCGGTCATTTGTTGAACAGGACTTTACAGTAATTTTGTATAACATCAGATGGAATTTTAAATACTGGCTATAGAAAGGATTATTTCCGGAAATTAGACAAACTATACAATTGATGCTAAACTACAAGAAGTGCAGATTCATCATTTGATTAAGCGAGGTTACTTATGCTTTTTAATTCCTATATATTTATATTTTTATTTCTGCCTCTTGCGCTGCTTGGCTGGTATGGGCTGAACCGCTGCAGGGCATATGAAATGGCGAAATTATTTCTGGCTGTAATGTCATTATGGTTTTACGGCTATTTTAATTTATATTATCTGTTTGTGATTCTGGGAAGTATTCTGGTGAACTATCTGTTGAGCTTTCTGTTAAAGAAATTTTCATCACCGAAGGTATGCAGAGCCGGACTCTGGGCAGGTGTACTCTTAAATCTGGGTATTTTGTTTTACTTTAAGTATTATGATTTCTTCTTTGAAAATGTAAATGCGGTTTTTAAGACAGACTTTACACTGAGACATATACTGCTTCCGCTCGGCATCAGCTTTTTCACGTTTCAACAGCTCTCCTTTATCATTGACAGGGCGAAGGGCAAGGCAGAGCATTATTCCTTTATTAATTATCTGACCTTTGTTACCTTCTTTCCACAGCTGATTGCGGGTCCGATTGTTCTGTATAAAGAAATGATGCCCCAGTTTGAGGATACGGCTAACCGCCGTTTTAACAGTGATCAGTTTGCGAAGGGAATCATTATATTCACGATCGGATTAGGTAAAAAGGTGCTTCTGGCAGACAATCTGGCACTTCCGGTGAATTTTGGCTTTGAGCAGAATCTGTTTCTGGATACGCCGTCCACTCTGCTTATGATTCTGGCGTATACATTCCAGATTTATTTTGATTTCAGCGGATACAGTGATATGGCGATCGGTCTTGGCAAGATGTTTAACATCGAGCTTCCCATAAACTTCAATTCACCGTATAAGGCCTGCTCGGTGAAGGAGCTCTGGCAGCGCTGGCATATGACGTTGTCCCGGTTTTTCATCCAGTATGTATACATTCCAATGGGAGGAAGCCGTAAGGGCAAGGCACGCACGATCTTTAATACGTTTATGGTCTTTTTCTTAAGCGGACTCTGGCACGGGGCGAACTGGACCTATATTGCATGGGGCTCCATGCAGGGCCTGCTTGTGATCTGGGATAATCTGGGAATTGTCGGCGTGAAGGGATCAAATGAAAAGATGCCTGCAAAATGGTATATTCCAAGATGGCTTGGGTGGATTTTTACATTTGGATTCTTTAATCTGTCGCTGATTTTCTTTGGAAGCAGCAGTATGACATCGGCCATCCAGTTATTTAAGAATATTTTTGCTTTTAAGAACACAGGATATCTGTTTAAGCTGGCAGCCAATCTGGATATTCCGGAGTTTTACCTTATAAAGCAGGTGCTTACCCTGAAGTTTCCCGATATGCTGCAATATGCTTATGTGGTACTATTCCTTCTGCTGCTTGTTATCAGCGCCGTTGTGATCAGCCGGAAGAATACGCTCCAAATGGTAGCAGAGAATCCTTTCCGTAAAAAGCTGTGCGCATGGGTGGTATTTATTTTCGTATGGTCTGTGATTTCCTTCTCACAGGTAAGTACATTTATTTACTTCAACTTTTAGCAACAGTTCCGCCGTGCAGAAATCAACATATGAAGTCTGTGGGAGCTTGCTCACAACAGACTCCATATGCTGATTTCTATAGGGCGGACGCCCGAAAATGAAATAAGCAATATAAATTTATATAATAAGGAAAAAATATGACTTCAAGACAATTTTTAAAGCGTTTTTTCATAGGAAGCGGATCCCTGTTGTTGCTGTGCATAGCAGTTGTAGTGATCTTTGATCCTTTTTTCCAGTATCATAAGGCTCTTCCGGGACTGAAGGCAGTACTGGCAGATAAGGAATATCAGGTGGTCGGGACACTAAAGAATTTTGACTATGACAGTGTGGTGGCAGGATCTTCAGTTGCAGAAAACTACGATAACAGCTGGTTTGACGAGGGCTTTGACTGTCATGTGATTAAGGCGATCCGTTCCTACGGTGCGACGGCAGATCTCTGCTATCTTTTGGATGAGGCTTTTGAACATCAGCAGTTAAAATATGTTTTTTATAATCTGGATCCGTCGGCTCTTGTTGCAGATCCGGAACCGACTTTTGAACTGACGGGATGTCCGATGTATCTGTATGATAATAATTATATCAATGACATTCAGTATGTGCTGAATAAGGGAGTCCTGTTTGAGAAGATTCCTTATATGATTGCGAAGTCTGTAACCGGTGACTATAACGAGGATGAATCTTATAACTGGGCGCAGTGGAAGGAATTTAATTCCGATATGGCGTTGGGGCTGTATATCCGGAAGCCCTCCATTGCGGAAGAAAAGCCGGAAAAATATTATGAGGATCTGCTTTCCCAGAATCTGGAATTGCTGACCTCAAGGATCGAAGCACATCCGGAAACGGAATTCTATATTTTCATGCCGCCGTATTCCATGCTCTGGTGGGACAGCACCTATCGGGACGGGGATCTTGCCGCTTATCTGTATAATATGGAAACAGCGATGAATACGCTGCTGGAATACGATAATGTACGGTGCTTTTATTTCATGAATGACCGCGAGACGATCTTAAACCTGGAAAATTATATGGATATCCTGCATTTTTCAGATGAAATCAATCATCAGATCTGCAATGATTTGATTGATGGAAAGTTTGAAGTCACAAAAGAAAACTGCCATGAAGTGATTGAAGATATGCGCTCCCTGGCAGATGAGATTGTAACGAAACTAATTCTTCCATACGAAGACCGGATTAAATTCGATCTTGTAGATGAAGAGTAAATGTTTCTATTAGATTTATTTATTTCCTGACCTGTTCCATAATGAGGCTCATAATGGTTTTAATGGCATTTAACTGGTTGCTCTTTGCCATGGCATCAATGTAATGCTGACGCTCGAAGAAGAGCTCTGTCACCTTCTCACATAACATTTCAGGCGTCAGGGCATCGTCATCTAAAACAACGGAGAAGCCCTGTGATTCAAAGGATTTCGCATTCAGGATCTGGTCACCGCGGCTGCTGCTTGCGGATAAAGGAATGAGGACGTTGGGCTTTTTTAAAGCAAGCAGCTCACAGATGGAGTTTGCGCCTGCACGGGAAATGACAATGTCTGCCGCAGCAAATAAATCTTTTAATTCTGATTTCACATAATCAAACTGCTTATATCCGGCAGTGCCGTTCAGCTTTTCATCAACCTTATCCTTACCACAGATGTGAACGACCTGAAAATCCTGTAACAGGACAGGCAGTGCATCGCGGACGGCAATGTTAATGGAGTTCGCACCGAGACTTCCGCCGATCACCATAATTACCGGTTTGGAAGTATTAAAGCCACAGAAGGAAAGTCCGTCTGCCTTATTGCCATTTGCAAGTTCTTCACGGATCGGCGAACCGGATAAGACCGCCTTATCTTTAGGAAGCATGGCGAGTGTTTCCGGGAAGTTACAGCAGACCTTTTTCGCAACGGGAATACAAAGCCTGTTGGCAAGTCCGGGGGTCATATCGGATTCATGGATGATACACGGTATATGGAGAGCGGCAGCGGCTCGGACGACGGGAACACTGACAAAGCCTCCTTTGGAAAAGACCACATCGGGCTTAAGCTGCTTCAATATCTTCTTAGCCTCCCCAAAGCCCTTAATGACCTTGAAGGGATCCGTGAGATTCTTTACATCAAGATAACGTCGGAATTTGCCGGTGGAAACACCATAATAAGGAATATGAAAGTCTTCGATCAGTTTCTTTTCGATGCCATCATAGGAACCGATATAAGATATTTCAAAGCCTGCCTTTTGTAAATGCGGCAGCAGTGCAATATTCGGAGTAACATGGCCGGCTGTACCGCCGCCGGTCAGTACAATTTTATAACCAGTTGATTGTTCCATACAGATGCCTCCCATTTTGGTTCGATACATGAAAGTATAGCAGATTCCTTCTGCGTTTTCCATAGAAAGTCCGTTTTTTGTCGAAATAATCAGATAACTGATCCCTCCCATAATAAATATATAATTATATAATATATTCAGATAACTGTTCAGAATTATAGACAGGCATGGAGGAAGGATTATGTTGTCATTATTACAAAATTTCCATTTTTTATCTGTTTGTATGATAGTATTTCTATCTTTAAGTATTATATTCCAGACAATTGCAGGTGTGATGATTCACGTTTTATTGCAGGAATCTGAGAATATGAGTATGATCCGGAGTAACGCATTGAAGCAATGCCGCCAAAAGTACGTAAATTATTACAAATTAAATGGCAGAATGATAAACACATCCGTGTATGTGGATAAATTCATCAAAAAGCTGAAGCTGTTGGGGATACCTTTGACCAGATACCTGCAGCTATCCGGACAGATGATGTTTTTCTTTATCTTATCAACGGGGATCAGCATTTTCCTGCAGTTGTCATTTGGCAAAACACTGTTTGATATGGTTCCCTATTATTTAATCAGTATTCTGGGCTTGTATCTGTACTTTTCCGTGATGAGTTTTACGAACCTGGAGGAAAAAAAGAAGCTCCTTAAGATCAATCTGGTAGATTATCTGGACAATCACCTTTGCCCACGGCTGGAAACAGAGCTGTCGGCACTGGACGAGCTTAGACAGAAGGAAACTATGGGAAAAGCCGTTTCTGATAGAACGAAAGATCCGGGAATCGTTAATTTTTCCCAGCAGCAGGAGCTGGAAGCCCTGCTGGAGGAATTATTATACGAATCATGAAAATAAAGTAAGAATCGCCCTTCCTGTTTCGTCTATCCCGTTTTCGGAATTCTCTGATTGACGATAGCGCCTTTATATGGTATATCTAATAACAAGAAATGGTACTTATGTCCTATTTTCAAGTTATTGGAGATGGTGCTTATATTAGAAAAATGTGGAAAACATGGCAAGCTTGCTGTTACTGCACACATAGCTGCCGGACACGGGCTGTCTGGCTTCGCAGGAATATGATTCCGGAGTGAGCAGCAAAACTTTGCTTATCTTGTGTTGAAAGGAATTACGACATGAAGAGGGAACGGGGAATACTGATTTCCGTAGTCACAGCTGCATTGGTGATGGTGCTTTTATGTATTTTCTTTACGTCAGACCGTGCAGTTTCTGTAAAAAAGCTGAAGAAGTGTGTACCGGATGAGGTTCATTTTGAGGAGGATGGCAGAGAGCAGTATGATTTTCTGATGGAGGCATATGGTGAGGCACCCGGTTCAATTGTGTTTTATACAGCACATCAGAGTGTTGCCGTATATGCAGACGGAGAAGAGCTTTATACACTGGAGACATCAGACAGTATATGGGGTGATACACCGGGCTGGAGATGGTGCTTTGTCGAGCTCCAGGACGGGGTGAGCCGGGTCTGTGTACAGCTTACGCCATGCTACCAGATGGCAGCACGCCAGGAGCAGATCTTCTATATCGGTGGCGGGAATGATATATATATGGGACTGCTCCAGCAGTCGATGCCGGCGTTCCTCATAAGTATGATTATTGGGCTTGTGGGTTTATATATTACCCTATACTGGATAGTGATCAATAAAGGAAATCAGGTTGACGGAACATTACTGTATCTGGGAATTTTTTCTATTTTGCTGGGACTGTGGTCTGCTAATGAGACAAATATGGCTGCACTTATTTTCGTCAATCGACAGGCATGCTCTTATCTTGCATTTGTTACCCTCATGATAATGCCGATGCCATTTCTCCTGTTTGCGAAGAGCTTTCTGGAGATCCATGACAGCCGGTGCTGGAAAATCATCTTTGTGATGGACTTTGCTGTGATCGTTCTGGACCATATCCTGAATATGACAGGGTTTTACGAGTTCAGGCGGAGCCTGTGGATGACACATCTGATCATTCTTCTGGTGATAGTGTACGTTCTTGTGGCTATTATAAATAAAATGGTGAAACGGCAGCTTGACCAGAAGCTTAAGTATTGTGTGGGAGCACTGATACTGGTTTTTCGGCCTGCCATAATCGACCTGATCGGATATTATAGAACCGGAAATAATGCCGGTGTATTCGGAAGAATCGCATTTCTGATTTTTATTCTCCTGTTTGGAATAGCGACAGCCAGACAAACGGTTGCAAGCCTGAAAAAGGTACGCCGGGCAGAGGAGCTTGAGCAGTTTGCCCTGAATGATTCCATGACGGGAATATATAACCGGAATGCCTATGATTATTATGTCAGAAATGAGAAGCAATTTGCCGGCTATATGATTGTGACCTTTGATTTAAACAATCTCAAGCAGTGTAATGATCATTATGGTCACCGGGCAGGGGATGCTTATCTTGTCAATGCGGCACGTATTATCGAGGATAATTTTGAACGTTACGGTAAATGCTACCGCATCGGCGGGGATGAGTTCTGCTGCATTATCCCGGAGGGAAGTGGCTGTAAGATCAGGAGCGTGCTCCGTAAGCTGCATCAGGATGTAGAGATATTAAACAATAAGAACATTATTCCGGTCGAGGTGGGAATTGCCTGTGGCTGTGCGGTTGCCACGACTGAGGATACCGATCTGGAAAAGGTGCGGGAGCGTGCCGATGAGGAGATGTATCAGAAAAAGAGAGAAATGAAGGCGGCATATTAATGCCGCCTTCATTTCTCTCTTTTCCGAATCATGCCTCTTACTTTTTATAGTACCATCTTCCTGTATAGGGTGCA
>ENA-OPUE01001330-OPUE01001330.1-human-gut-metagenome-genome-assembly--contig:-NODE-1330-length-15389-cov-3.496218_pt1 | contig 15389 bp, 16 predicted proteins | sample MGYA00241466_ERZ501924 | MGnify/ENA primary metagenome ERZ501924 (study PRJEB25962, sample SAMEA2042223) | human gut metagenome | biome: human gut; feature: human-associated habitat; material: faeces...
AACTTTTTAAAAGCATTCCATTTTGTGTAATCTTCTATTCCTTTTTCACTCTTTCTTCTAATAAGTCCAATATAAATTATAAATATAATACTTGCAAATATTAAAGTATGTATAAGTAAAAATTCAACATTAAATACTACAACACCCATAAAATAAATTATAAATGCCACAAGCAACATTATAAATCCATAAACAAATTTACCTGATAAATTATCATAAAAGCCTTGATTTTTACCATCTTCTAAAACTTTATTCTTCCATTTAGTATAACTACTCATAAATTTATCACAAGTTTTAGTAGAACTAGCATATTTCTTTAAATCTTTAGTTGTAAATTCATTTTTAAAACCAACTTTATCAAATAGAAAATCTACTAAACAATTTTCAGTTTCATTTAAATTATCTCTATTTAATAATGTAAACTTATAACTATTCTTTTCTCCTTCTATTTTTTCAGCTTTAATATTTTTCTTATATATTAAATTCATAATTGATGCACTCATAGCATTCGGAGTAATTGTATTATTCATTAAATAATCTACTACTTCCACATTATAATCATCAATAAACTCTCTATTATACTCTAAATTAAACTTAGGTTTTCTTTCTTTATCATATTTTTTATATACATAAATCCATACAAATAATAAAATTATATAATAACCAACAGATAAACCTTCAAATATATAAAATAACACTCTATTTCTTTTTATTGTTTCTAAATCTTTTGCTACAATTTCATCTTCATGTTCTATAATACTTTCTCTTACACTATCATTATCAGTTTTTAAAAATAAACTTTCATCAAAACCACTTTTTGGTGTAACAGTTCTAAAGTCAACAGCTTCATATGATGATACTTTCTTAACACTTGCAAGAACACTAGTATAATTAGGATTAACTTCTACAATTTCTGAATTCCCAGTAAGGGGTCCATGAAACCACCAACTAAAGTCATTTTCATTCATTTTAGTTGGATAATTAACTCTAATTTGTAAATCTCTAATATCATCTTCAAAAAGATCACCAATAAAATTCCAATAATATTCAACTACATCGCTATGAGAAATACCAACATCTTTTAATGTATATTTAATTAAAAACCCTGTTTTATCATTATCTGTAGCATAATACATTCTAACTCTTAAACCATTACCTAAATTAGTTAAAACATATTTACTCATAGTACCATTATTAGCATAATCTACTTCACTAAAAGTATCAAAATCTTCATTAAAAGTATCAAAAGAAACACTGCTTACATATTTAGCACTTATACTTAAATTTTCTATATTACTTGCATTATAATTACTATAATCACTTGCATAAACTATATCTCTTTCATAACCATTAAATGTTCCATCCAACACAATTAATTCTGCTACTTCCATGTCTCCATTTTCTTTTAATGTTGCATCAATATAAAAATGTTTTATATCATAATCTGCAGCTAAACAATAGATTGGCAAACATAAAAATGTTATAATAGCAATTAATATCTTTTTCATAACTCAACCTTTCTTTTAAAAAAAGACGTTCAAAACGTCTTTTAGAACTTAACTTGAACATTTTGTCGTTCTGTTTCATTTGCTTCAAAGAAAGCTTCTTTTTCAAACCTAAATAAACTTGCAATAATATTACTTGGTACCATATCTACTTTATTATTATAAACCATTACAGTATCATTATAAAATTGTCTAGCACTAGCAATTTTACTTTCAGTTTCAGTAAGTTCTTGTTGTAAAGCTTGGAAATTAGTATTTGCTTTTAATTCTGGATAGCTTTCAGTTAAAGCAAATAATTTAGAAATTGCTTTAGTTAATTCTCCATCAGCTTTCATTTGGTCTTCAGGTAAAGTCGCAGATACATAAGTATTACGAGCCTTAATTACTGCTTCTAAAGTTTCAGATTCATGTTTTGTATAACCTTTAACAGTTTCAACTAAATTTGGTATTAAATCAAATCTTCTTTTTAATTGAACATCAATTTGTGCCCATTGATCTTTAACTCTATTTCTTAAAGCTATTAATTTGTTATATACACTAATTGCCCAAAAAACGATTAAAATTCCAACAATTATTAATATCATCCACCATTTCATAATTCATTCCTCCTTAAAATAATTTTATCATATTTTTAAAATAATATAAACAATATTTAAAAACTTTACATAATTTAACTTTCTAATTTAGCACTAACTATCTTACTTACTCCAGATTCTTGCATTGTTATTCCATATAATGAATCTGCATATTCCATCATTCTCTTTTTATGGGTTATAACAATAAATTGACTTCTAGATTTTTCTTCACTTAAATATTTACCAAACATATCCACATTTACTTCATCTAAAGCAGCTTCAGCTTCATCTAAAATAACAAATGGAGATGGCTTAACTTCAAGCATTGCAAATAATAAACATATGGCAGTTAAAGCTTTTTCTCCCCCACTTAAAGATAATGGTGAATTAATCTTCTTTCCTGGAGGTATAGCTAAAATATCAATACCTGTATTAAGTAAATCATCTGGATTACTTAAAGATAACTCTCCTTTTCCACCTTTAAACATCATTTTAAATATCTTACTAAATTCTTTACTTATACTATCAAATGAATTTTTAAACTTATCTATCATAATATCATCCATTTCCCTAATAATATCTTTTAGTTCTCCAGATGCACTTTCTAAATCATACTTTTGACTATTTAAAAATTCATATCTTTTAGAAATTCTTTCATATTCATCAATAGCACCAACATTTACATTACCTAAACTAGCTAATTCTTTTTTTAAATTCTTTACATGTTCTCTTGCTATATCAGCATCCATTTCTAAATTATAATTACCACACGCAGACTCATATGTTAAATTATAACTATTATTTAATTCTTCTAATAAATTATCTAACTTAACTTCTAGCTTACCACTAACAACTTCTTTATTCTTTAGTTCATTATTAACTAAGTTATAACTACTATTATTATCTCTAAGCTTTTTATCTAAGATATTTATTTCATCATTTACTTCTATCTTTTCTTTACTTATTACTTTAATATCTTTTTCTATTATTTCTTTACTCTTAACTAAATTATTTATACTTTCCATTAAATTAACTAAATGCTCATCTAATTTATTACTCTTTAAATCATTAATACCATCAAGTTCACTTAAAATACTTTTATGTTCTTCATTTAATCTACTTAAATTAGTTCTTTTATTAAACAACTCTTCATTTAATAAAACAATATATTTATTTAATACATTTTCTCTTTCTTCAAGTTCCAATGTATCTTCACTTAAATTATTTACTTCTTCAGTTAATTCTTTTATTTTAATATCTAATTTTTGTAAATCATTTTTTAATTTATTTAACTCATTCTTTTCATTTAACATTGAATTTTTCTTACTAGTACCACCAGTAATAGAACCACCAACATGAAGTATTTCTCCATCTAATGATACAACAACATATTTATAATTTATTAACTTACCTATTATATTTAATGTTCTTTCATTATCAACAACAATTACTTGACCTAGTCTATTTTCAACAATATTTTTATATTTTTTATCATATCTCACTAAATCACTTAAAACTCCAATATAACCATTAATATTCCTAATATCATTAATAATATCACTACTTACATATTTAGATTTAATAACATTTAATGGATAAAATGTTGCTCTTCCTAACTTTCTTTCTTTTAAGAAATCTATGGCACTTAATGCAACATTATCATCATCTACAACTAAATAATTACTACTAGCCCCTAATGCTATATCAGTTGCTATCACATATTTTTCAGGTATATCTAATAATTTACCAATTGTATTATGAACACCATGTATTCTTGGATTATTTAAAATATTTCTAACACTTACTGGAGCAGCTTCAGCACTTAAAATATTATTTTCTAATATTTCAATTTTATTTTCTAACAAGAACTTAGCTTTATTAGCTTCCATTAAGGCATTAGAAGATGTACTTTTCTTAACCTTTATTACCAATAATTTATTTTTTACTTCTTCACTTTTTTCTCTTTGGTCATTAACACTTGCTTCAATATCTAATATTTCTCTTTCTAAAACAGTAATATTCTTATTTACATTAAGTTCACTTTCTTTTAACTTAATTAAATTATCATCAATGACTTCCTTACTTGCTTCATATTTCTTTCTTTCTAAAGTTAACTTCTTTTCACCATTTAAATTACTTATATCTTCAGTTATTTTAAGTAATTCTTCCTTTTTCTTATTAACTACTTCTTCAAGCTCTATATTTCTTAATCTTAGTTTTTCTAACCTTGTATCTCCGACATTGTCTTTTAAAGTAATCAATTTTTCTTTTAATGCTTTTACTTCTTCACTAACTTTAGAATATTCTAAATTTAAATCAGTTATATCTTTAGCAATTAATGCTACATCTATACTTTCTAGTTCTCCTTTTATATCAAGATACTTCTTAGCAACAACACTTTGTTCTTTTAAAGGTAAAACCGTTTTAGATAACTCATCAATGACTAGTTTAATACGCATTAAGTTTTCTTCAGTTCTCTCTAACTTCTTTAAACTTTCTTCCTTACGTTTTTTATATTTTAATACTCCTGCAGCACTTTCAAATATAACTCTTCTATCACTAGATTTAGAATTTACTATATCTGTAACATTTCCCTGACTAATGATATTAAAAGCATTTGCACCTGCTCCAGAGTCAATAAACATATCCGTTATATCTTTAAGTCTAACCCTTGAATTGTTAATATAATACTCATTTTCCCCAGTTGAATAAACTATTCTTTTTATTTCAACTTCTTTAAAATCACTATGCAAATAATGGTCACTATTATCAAAAACTAAAGCAACCATCGCTCTTTTTTGAGCTTCTCTTGACTCACTACCACTAAAGATACAATCTGTCATATTATTTTGACCACGCAAAGACCTAACAGATTGTTCCCCTAAAACCCATCTAACAGCATCAACAATATTACTTTTACCTGAACCATTCGGACCAACTATTCCTGTTATCCCCGGATTAATTTCCAAATCCAATTTATCTGCGAAAGACTTAAACCCCTGAGCTCTTATACTCTTTAAATACATTTATTTCACCGCACTTTTGTTTAAAGCATCTAAAGCCGCATTTTGTTCAGCTTCCTTCTTGCTTTTGCCAATTCCCTTTCCATATATAATATTATCTATTTTAACAGCCATTTCAAATGTTTTATCATGAGAATTTCCAAACTCACGAACTAAAACATATTCTAAAGACTTCTTACTAGTTTGTACTGCTTCTTGTAATTTAGTTTTATAATCAGTATTAAAATCACAACCTTTATTTATATAAGGTACAATTATATCCATCAAATATTTTTTAACAACGTCCCAACCTTGGTCCAAGTATATTGCTGCAGCTACAGCTTCAAATACATCAGCAATAATTGTATCATTCAAAAAATGCATTTGTCCTTGTCCAAGTCTTATATATTTATCAATACCTAAATCTTTAGAATAAGTAGCTAAGGCTTTTTCACAAACAAAGTTAGCACGTGTCTTAGTCATCTCGCCTTCACTAAAATTTGTATTCAAAAACAAATAATCACTAGTGGCAGCTTCTAAAATAGCATCACCTAAATACTCTAACCTTTCATAGTTTTCACAATTATGTTCATTTGAATAACTACTATGTGTTAAAGCTGTCTCCAATAACTTCTTATTCTTAATTTCAATACCCATTTTTTTTAAATATTCCATAAAACCATATCCATTTCTCTTTTAATTGTATCAAATTTTTAACTAAAAGTCTTGTTTTTTTACAAAACCTTTACATTTTCAGCCATCTAATACTATATTTACTACTTACCCATTAACATTATAGCAAATTTTTTCCACTATGAAAACATTTACAAATGAATAATTATATAGTAAAATTATTAAAGGGTGATATTTATAAAAAAATTACTAATTTATTTAATCAGAGCTTATCAAGTTACCCCTACTCATGCTCATTCAATATGTAGATTTACACCGACATGCAGCCAGTATATGATTGATGCCCTAAATGAATATGGCTTATTTAAAGGATTAAGATTAGGAATAAAAAGAATACTTAGATGTAATCCTTTTGGAAAATATGGTCATGATGAGATAAAAAAGGAAGGAAAAACAATATGAAAAAACTATTTTTAATAATATTAAGTGCATTTTTACTAACAGGATGTAGTTTAAAAAAGGATAATTTAGAAAATGCCACTATTTATACTACTATCTATCCAGTTAAGTATTTAACAGAATTTATGTATAAAGACTACGGTACAATAGAAAGTATCTATCCAAGCGGTGCAGATGTTTTTAATTATGAACTTACTGATAAACAAATAAAAAAATATGCCAAATCAGACCTATTTATTTATAATGGTTTAAGTAATGAAAAAACAATTGCTAAAAATCTTATTAATAAAAACAAGAATTTACTAATAATTGATGTATCAAATGGTCTATCTTATAAAAACGGAGTTAAAGAATTATGGATGAGCCCAAATAATTATTTAATGCTTGCTAAGAATATTAAAGATTATTTAAAAGAATATTTAGAAAGTCAAATAATTTCTGATTATGTTGAAAAAAAATATCAAGAGTTATCTGAAATACTTTCTCTAAAAGATGCAGACTTAAGAGCTATTGGTAAAGAAGCACAATCAAAAGGAACAAACACTTTAGTAGTAAGTGACAATGTATTTAAATTCTTAGAAAACTATGGATTTAATATTGTATCACTAGATGAAGAAACTTTAACAGAAGGAACACTTAATTCTATAAAAAATAATTTCAAGAAAGAAACATATACAACAATATTTGTTTTAGATAACAATTATACTGATAATATCAAATCTATTGTAAGTGATTATAAAGCAAAAACCATCGATGTTAAGTCTATGATTAACATTGATACTGATAATACTGATGATTATTTAACCATAATGCAAGATTTTATTGATAATATTGAAAATATTTGCATTAGCTAATTGACAAGTGACTACTTTTATATTAAAATATAGAGGTAGCTTATGGAGCAGTACTCAAGAGGCTGAAGAGGGATCCCTGCTAAGGATTTAGGTCGGCGAATGCTGGCGCGGAGGTTCAAATCCTCTCTGCTCCGCCATTTAAGCAATTAAAAACTTCCAAATTTATGGAAGTTTTTTTGTTTATAAATCATTAATTGGTTCAAATTGTCTTGAAAGTTTAAGACTTTCAGTTTCGCAGCCATATAAATTACAACCATCAAATGTATCTGAGAAAAATAAAGCTCCTCTTTCTCCAATCGTGCAAATGCTTCTAAGATTGGCAGCAAACATTCCATAATTATTCCATTTACATCTAGCAGTTAAAATAGGTTTTATGACTTCGGCATCAATTATCTTTTTATCTAAATCTACATTATCATGCTTTAAATCAAGTGACTTATCACATATAGAATTATACAAATACATTCCTGATGCTTCAATTGGATTAAATTCTACTATATCAATAAGTCCTTTAGAATCTTCCATTAAATCAACAACATAAGTACCTGGATAGTTTTTAACAATATTTAAAGCAAAATCCAACACTTTATTTTCAATTTTATGGCTTTGAAAAAAAGTTAATCTTGATATATTATATATTTTACCATCAATAACAACACATCTATATTCTTTAGTACCTATTTTATCTTCTTTAATATCTACAAAGGTACTTACTATAAATAGTTCGTTTTCATGAAGCTTTAAAGCTTTACAAAAATTACAATTAGTTCTTTCTAAAATATTTGGGTTAATAACTCCAACAAAATTTTTTGTAACAGTTTTAATAAACATTTTTTCTCCAAATAACGCTTTTAAATATCTAATATTTTCTTCTTTTAATAATTCTCTTCCTTCAAATACTAAAACATCTCTATTAGTTTTAATATATAAAGGCCAAAGTTCAATTTTATTTACCATATCTATATTATTAATCGGTATACCGCCTTTACTTTCAATAGCATTTATAATAATTTCAACTTGTAAGGCACCAGTTCTAGGAAAAACTCTTTGTCCCTTGATAGAACAAACTTTTCCTTTTAAATTGTAAAAATTATCATTAATTTCATCGTATAAAACCACAGGGTATTTTTTCCTAACATTATTAATTTCTTTAATAATATCTTCATTTTTTATAATTCTTTTATCATAACAGTATATCATAATACAACCTCTTTATTGCAAATAAAAACTCCTACTACGGAGTTATAATCAAAATTGGTGACCCGTACGGGATTTGAACCCATGTATGCATGCGTGAAAGGCATGTGTGTTAAACCGCTTCACCAACGGGCCATTATTAATGGTGGGCTTGGGGGGACTTGAACCTCCGACCTCACGCTTATCAGGCGTGCGCTCTAACCAGCTGAGCTACAAGCCCACTAACAAAACCTTTTTCATTTTACACTATTTTTTAATAATTTGCAATAGTTTTTGTAAAATTTATGATTTTTTTTGCTGACGTATTAACATTATACTATATAAGCCCAATCTTGTAAATAGATTTTTGACAAAAAGTAACAATAATTTAACATTGTTACTTTTTGAATTCATCTATCATTGGTAAATATATATTTTGTAACAAAATAACTCCTTGTTCACTAGTTGCTTCTGCTCTAAAAGTTATATTGGGTCCTGTATTACTTGCTCTTACTAAAACCCAACCATTTGTATAAGTAATTCTTACCCCATCAATATCATTTATTGGATAATTCATTTTTTTAGCATAATTTTTAACTTGTTCAACAACATTAAATTTAATATTATCACTACAAGGTATTTTTATCTCTGAAGTACTATAATATCTAGGAAAATCTTTAACTAACTTACTTAATTTTTCACTTGTTTTACTAAGTATTTCCAATAATCTTAAAGATGCGTATATAGCACTAGCACAATCAGCATCACGGTCTCTAAAATAAAGATGACCTGAATATTCTCCCCCAAAAGGAAGATTATCTTCATGAGTTTTAAACTCTGTATATGATGCTCCAGTTCTATATAATAAGGCTTTTCCTCCCCATAAGTTAATCATATCTTCCATAGATTTAGAACATTTTACATCATAAAGAAAAGTTTTATTAGAAACATTATTAAACATATCTTTAATATATAAAAGCATTAAAAATTCAATTGGCATTAATTCACCATTTTCCATAACAACACCAATTCTATCACCATCACCATCATAAGCCACCCCAAAATCTGCTTTATTTTCTTTAACAGCTCTTTGAAGTTGAACCATATTTTCAGGTACTGCAGGGTCTGGATGATGATTTGGAAAACTACCATCAGAAATATCATTTATATATATTGGATGACAAAAAGCATTATCAAATACTTTTCTAATTATATGAGTTGTTGCTCCATTACCAGCATCTATTACAACTTTTCTCTTATTTTTACCATATTTAATTGAAAATTTTAAATATTCTAAATACTTATCAGTAATATTTGTATTAGTAATTCTTCCTTGTCCATTTTTAAATACACCCGCATAAGTATACTTTTTAAAATCTTCAATCATATCTCCACGAGCATTAATCATGCCATCAAAAGACATTTTAAAACCATTATCATCTTTAGGATTATGTGAAGCTGTTACCATTATTCCTGGCATTTGATTTAAATATCTCGCATAATAATTCATCGGTGTTGTAGTAAACCCTAAAGAAATAATATTTATTCCACTAGAAACTAAACCTTTAATAAGGTTTTGAGTCAATGTCTCACTAGATAATCTATTATCATGAGAAACAATACAGGTATTTTTATTATACTTTTCTTGTAAGTAAGAACCATAACTTTTACCAATTGTAAAAGCCACTTGCTCATTTATTGTTGTGGGATATGTTCCTCTAATATCATAAGCTCTAAATATTTCTTCATTTATTGTTTGCACTTTTTCACCCTCTTTTTATTTTATTATTGCTTCTAATGCTAATTTTATCATATTATTTAAAGATGTTTGTCGCTCTTCAATAGATAAAACAACATCACTAAATTTTGAGTCAACGACTGTTGCTATAGCTGTAGCACGTCTTCCCATACTATTAGCAACATGAATAAGACCAAAAGCTTCCATTTCTTCTCCTAAAACTTCATATTCTTTAGGGATTCTTGAAAGCACTCTTTCAAAATCTATATAAGGACCAAAAACATCCATTGTGGTAAGCATTCCTTTATGTAATTTATCATTTAATCCCAGTTCACTTGCAGCCATCATAACAGAATTATTTAACTCTTCATCCGCCACAACTACCCTCTCACGATAATTATTAAAAGTATATGCAAAATTTGACTCACTATAAACACTTTCACTTAAAAGCATATCATTTATATTAGCTTTTGGACTTACTGCACCACAAGTACCAATTCTAATTATTTTTTGAACATCAAAAAAGTGAAATAATTCAAAAGAATAAATACCCATACTAGGCATACCCATTCCACTTCCCATAACAGTAACAGGAACACCTTTATAAGTTCCAGTAAACCCTAGCATATTACGTACACTCGTAACACATTTAGCATTTTCCAAGAAATTCTCAGCAATATACTTAGCACGCAAAGGGTCCCCAGGCATAAGTACTACCTTAGCAATATCATTTTTATTTTCTACTTCAATATGAATTGGATTTTCTCCTAAAAACATAATTATCACACTACTTTCTAAAATTATTCTATCAAAAAATATACTATTTTACTAGTATATTTTAATAACTTTTAAAAACTTTACTTACATTTTCCATCATATAAAATAGGTATTTCATACATCTCTATTTTATCATCTATCGTTTCAACTTTCACTTCTATATATAAATTATCTTTATAACTATAACATTTATCTAAGAAATTATCCATTTTAAAACTATTATTTTTTAAAAAATATTCTAAGGTTATAACTTTATCTTCATTATATTCTAAACTATCTATTATATTAATAGCATTATTCTCTTTTAAGAAAAGTGTTCCATCTATTTTCTTATATTTAGTTAAATTAACATCACTACAATTAACTATATTTTTTATTTCTATTTTATTATTATAAACAAAATTTCCATATAAACCATACTTATTACAATAATCATTTACTTTTCTTTCTTTATTATTATTATTTACTATTGTAACAATTCCAATTACTATAACTAATAATATTACAACAAATATAATTATTTTTACTTGTTTTTTCATTATATCACTTTCCTAGATATATTTATTATAACATGCCAAAAGAAAAACTGCTACACTTATTGTATAACAGACTCTTTTTCTTCAATAACATATTCAAAATTAACTATATCTTTAGCATTAATATTAACATTTTTCCCATTTTTTAAACTTATAGCAATTACATCAGATGGTATACGTTTACTTGATACAACATAACCAACCAATTCTAGATTATTTTTTAAAGTAATCTTTATTTCATAACCATGTGTTTTTCTTATTTCACACAACATCATAAACACTGAATTATCAATTTCATATTTTGAAATAGGCAAATAACTTTTAGGAACTTTATACGTTGTTATAAGTCTTTTTTTACTTTTAGAAAAAATATATATACAATCATTAAATACCTTTATGGTTTTACCTCGATCTTTAGAATTTAAATATTTATAAAATTCCCCTCGAAAATTCTTCTTTGTTTTTCCATACTTTTTTATACTATTTAATAAAGTTCCATAATCGCTTTTAATTCCTACTCGTTCCATTAATCTTTTTTTAGCATGACTTGATACATGTTTTGGCATTATAATTTCCTTTCATTAACCACTACTTAACTCATATACTCAAGTTAATCATACCATATTAAAGAAACATTGTAAAGATTTTTACTTTTCTTTTTTAATAATTAAAACACATCCAACAACACCAATTACGGCAACAATTCCAATAGCAATATATTTTTCAATATTATCAATTGTTTTTGGATTTTCAACCACTTCTTTTACTACACTAAATTCTGTACTTGCTTCTCCATTACTAAACATAACTTTTAATGTATGTTTACCAACACTTAACTTACTTACAAATTCATTATTAAATGTTATAATTGTACTTCCTTCAGTAACTTTATAATTACTTATATCAACTAACTCATTATCAATATATACTTTATCAAATAAACTATAATTAGCATCAATCCTAAATGTCATATTACTATCTTTATTTAAAGTATATTTTTGATTTTCACCCTCAAGAAATTCATATTCTTTAGAAGTATTTCCATTATTTACATATTTGAATGTAAACTCATATTTACATCTAGTATAATAATCATATCTTGTTTCAAATATAATTCCATCAACAGTACTTTCATAATTTAATGCAGAACCTGTGTATTGAGTATGAAACCCTTTAAAAACTTCACTTTCTTTATTTCCAACATTTACTGCAGTTAATACCACTTTATTTTCAGACTTTTTCCCAACTATCTTTATAACAGCTTCATTTTCATTTTCTGTTACTAACAAACCATTGTTGCTTTTTTTGTAAAATAGTGTTTTTTCTAAATCTGCAAATGATTTTAATCCTTCCGTTAACTCATCAGTTTTTGAAAAATCTATTAAAATATATGACTTATATTCGCTTTGGGCAAAGCTCTCCGCAATCGTCGATTTACCCACCCGTCTGGCGCCCTCGAGTAAGACAGCGTATTTATCTGAATACTGTTTTTTCCATTCTAATAATTTGTCGTATGCTTTTCTCTTAAAATACATAGGCGCCTCCCAAATATAAGAATGTTATAGCATAAAATGTACCTTTCTTCAATGTTGTATTTTCCTATTTTGTGCATTTCTTCAAGATTATATCCGGCGTTTTTGTGCTTTTCTTCGCTACGTCAACTTCTCTTTTTGCTGTTCTTGCTCCGGTTTAGGCAGAAAATTTCATTTCCATTATTATTTCGTCTTCATCTACTTCTCCCGTGTGATAAAATCCCAGGCTTTCATACAACGCTTTTGCGGCATTATTCCCTTCTATATAGCAAAGAATCACTTTGTCAAATTTTCTTTCCTGTTCCATTCGTTCAAGAATCAGCTTTGCAGCAGCTTTCCCATATCCCCGCCCCTGATATCTTTCATCAATAAACAATTGACTGAAATCATATGCTTCCAGCTCTGGACAGTCATAATATAATGCCATTCCAACCGGCTCTTCATTTTCATATATGACATATGCCAAGCTTTTTCTGTTCGTCCGACACGGACAAATTCTCTCTCCAATTGAACTCCGTAATTTCCTCTAAATGAATCATTCCCGCTCCTTCAATTCCATATTGATTGATTTTTCAGTAAAACCATAGTTTTTATACATTTCGTAGGCTTTCGCATTTCTGGCATTTACTTGCAGTTCAATCGTATCATAACCATTTTCTTCTTTGATTTGTCTTACCTTTTCAAAAAATTTGTGCCCAATCCCTTTCCCGCGATATTCTTCATCAACTGCCATGGTGCTTATATAAAGGATATCCTTTGTCACCTGTGCCGGACCTTCTACATGACGTTTCATCAATTCGAGAACCCCTGCAACCCTTCCATCCGCTTCCGCCACGTACCAGTTGTTCTCTTTTAAAATTTCCTCATACATTTCTCTTGTAATCAATGGGCTTACCTGCCTGTATACATCCGGTCTCCAATCGACATGAAGCTGTTGAACCTGGTCCATAATATAGGACACTCTGTCATAATCCTGCGGTTTTATCGGTCGTATGTTGATGTTCATGAAATATCTCTCCTTATCATTCTGCCAGACTTCATCCAGCATAAATATATCCTCTAATAATTATAACTCTTTCCTTATATTAAAAAGACAGCCGCATCTGGTGCCACACAACATTTCCATGTGTGGATTTATCAGACACACCCTCATCAGAAAAGCCAAACTTTGCATAATATGGGATGAGCTTTTCCTTGCAGGTCAGCACAAGTCCCTTGCGCCCCTGCAGCTTTGCATCGTCAATCGCACGGCAAAGTAATTCTCCGGCATATCCATGTCTGCGGTAATCAGGAAGGGTATTGACACCGAAAATCATCTGCCACGCACCATTTTCGTTGTGCATGGCTGCATTCTCATACATTTCATCCGTTAAATCCGGCTCGTCTGTTACAAAACCATCCACAAACGCAATCAGCTTTCCGGCTTCATACATTAACCAGAAATGATTTCCATAATATTTCACTCTTTCAATAAATTCCTTTTCCGTTGCTGCTTCCGCAGGCGGAAAACATTCTGCTTCAACTGCGGCAATCGCAGCAATATCTTCCGTTGTTGCATATTTTATATTCATAAGCTCCCCTTCTTCCATCCCTCACCACATTCCGCAATTATGCTAAAATTTATTTTTCATTTCTATCTGCTTCCCAATCACGATTGCTTTTGAATCATTTTTATGCCCAATCTCGCCTGTCTTTGCAATCGGAAGTGCAGGTCCCGCATAGCCTTTCACCAATTCGACGATTTCCGGTTCGCAGCCCGCTTTTTCCATCTCCCTGAAATTTCCAAGCAAAATGCCGTTTACTTTTTCAAATGCCCCAAGCTGCTGCAGCCAGGCTAAGTAAGCAGCCATTTGCGCCTGAAATCCGCCCAGGCTTTCAAGAAATAATATTTTTCCCTGCAAGTCCGGAAAATATTTTGTCCCTGCCAGCTTTAAAAAGCACCGGATGTTTCCACCTACCACGACGCCTTCCATCGAGTCGCCCTGGTAAAAAGAAAACCTTGGATGAAAGAGCTCCTCTCTGTTAAAAAATCGATTTCGCTGAACTTCTGTAGCATCGCCCCAGACCATATTTTTTACCTGATACAGGACACTCTCTTTACCGGTAAGCGTATAAATTGCATTGATTATCGTTGTAAGGTCGCTATACCCCCAGAAAACCGCCTTACTTTTCGCAACGGAATCAAAATCAATATATGGCAAAAGCTGATTGGCGATATCTCCACCGGAAATATCATAGATTTCGCTGACGTCAGGGTCTTCAAACATCCGCATCAGCTCATCGGCTCTCTCTTTGGGAGTTCCCTGAAAAACACCTCTTTTTGCATAGAGACAATTACTGAGCACCACATCTTTTCCATTTGATTTTAAAATTTCGACCAGCTCGTTGTTCTGGCTCTCATATTCTTTTTCCTGCCCATTGGAACAGGCAACAATCGCTACTTTATTCATTCTGTTTATCAATCTCGCTTTTATCATAAATACTAACTTGTTTGTCCAATTCATGCAACCTTTTAATACACCATTCAGGATCCTGCGTATGAAAAAAGTAATACACCGCATTCATACTCTTTCTGTTCCGCAGATACCATTTGCAGATAGTC
>ENA-OPUE01001331-OPUE01001331.1-human-gut-metagenome-genome-assembly--contig:-NODE-1331-length-15385-cov-13.029746_pt1 | contig 15385 bp, 14 predicted proteins | sample MGYA00241466_ERZ501924 | MGnify/ENA primary metagenome ERZ501924 (study PRJEB25962, sample SAMEA2042223) | human gut metagenome | biome: human gut; feature: human-associated habitat; material: faeces...
CCCTTGGGTCCAGCCGTCGCTCCTGGAAGAGAAACTGGCGGGCGGGGTCGCTGAGCCACGGGTGCTCGAAGAAGCGGGCGTAGCGGGCCGCGTCGAAGGGTTTGTAAGCTTCCTCCCTGGGCCGCGGGCGCGAGAGGGGCAGCGGGTCGATCCTCACGCCTCCGTCCAGCCATCGGCAGGCCTCGGGGAAGGACATCCCCAGCCGCCGCATCACGAGGTCGATCGGGCCTCCCCGCGCTCCGCAGGAGAAGCAACGGAAGGTGTTGCTGCGCGCGTGGAACGTCAGGCTCGGGCGATGGTCGTCGTGGAAGGGGCAGAGGCTCTTGTGGCGCTCGACGTGGAGCCCCACCCGCTCCGCCACCTGCTCTATGGGCAGGTCGCGGAGCCGCTGGAGGGTCAGTTGGTCGAGCATGGGCGGCGGTTTTTGCGTGAGGCGGTCGCGCCCGTCAGATACTCCTGCGTTTTGGTGTAAAGCCCCGTCTGGGCCGAGTAGGTGACGAAGCGGCGATAGACCCACTTGTAGAGTTGGTTCTTCGTGCCCTCCTTCTCCTTGCCGACGGATATGCGGAGCGCCTCGAGCTGGGCCTCGTTGAACGAATCGGGCAGGTCGTCGAGCATGTTCTTCGGTCCGCGTCGTCCCGCCTCGCTTGCGATGGCGTCCTGTCCGAGCAGGTCTGCGAAGACCTGCATCTTCGACCACAAGTCGTGATAGACGAGCCACTCCACCACGCGCCCGATCGTCGGCGCCCACTCCAGCCCGTTGAGTATCCAGAGTACGCATCCCGCCTTCCATGCCGAGACCAGCGAGCGCTTGGAGATGTCCCACAGCACGTCGTCGTCCGTAAGGTCGGCCAGCTCCGCCATGTCGGCAGCCAGTTTGTCGATGAGGCGGTTGAGCTGCTGGATCTCGAAGCGGCCCTTGCAACTGTCGAGGCGGCGGAGGTAGGTGGCGAGCTTCTCGCGAAACTCCTCGGGGTAGGTGCCCTGGCGGGGTATGTGGCCGTCGCGGCCCTGGCGCGCCTTGTAGGAGAAGACCATGCGGCCGAAGGTGCCGTTGAAGAGGTCCTTCTTGTAGAACAAGCGGGCGGCGTAGGGCGTGGAGGAGATTGTCATGTTGACGCGCAGCACAGGATTGCCCGTCACGCCCTCGGCCGTGGCACGCAGCGCTCCCGAGCGCTGGCAGTCGTAGATGTTGCGCAGGGTCTGCGAGATCTGCTTGTGGCCACCACACATGCGGTCGGCCATCTCCACCTCGGGCATGTTGATGTACTGGGTGCGTGCGCCCAGCTTCTCGCAGCCCATGGCGTTCTGGATGAAGGCCGCGTTGGTCATGTCGGCAGGCGGATACCAAAACGAAATGTCGGGACGCACGGGCTTCTCCTTGTTGGCCGACTTCGTCTTCACCATCTTCTGCCACTCCACGAGCTTCTCCAGCTCGCCGTCGTCGTGGACGCGGAAGTCGCCACACATGGCTTCCACCAGTCCGGACAGTTGGCCCTTGCCCGCTCCGCTGTCCGCCACAAGATTGGCCATCATGCCGCACAATTCCTTCCAAGAATGGTCGGGGTAGATAAATTGGGCGCCGCTGACGTGTGCGCCGAGCGCAGGCATGATCATCGGCAAAAGCGGTTGGCGCATGTCTTTCGACACCTGAGAGAGCAAAAGCGCCAGACATTCCACTCCGCGACCCAGTCTGGGCATCGGCGGAGCCGTGTTGAGCGTGATATCGTAGTTCATATTGTCTTGTTTGAAATTTATAACATCTTGATTCTAAGCCTTTTAGAGAAAAGTGGAGGACTTCGGTCTTCCAATTCCAGTTGTTCCAATTGTTTTTCGTGCCACTCCCATTTTTCTTTTCTTATATATAACTACTTAATAATTAATTAGTTATATAGTATATATAGGGGGTATAGGAATTTTCACATCCTCAAAAACGTACTGGAATTACTGGAATTGGAAGATTCGCCCGAGACCTACTCCTCCTCGAAGTCCTCCTCCTCTCCAAGGCCTCTGCCCGCGGCGAAGCCCCTCATTTCTCCGAACTTCTCCTCTCCGAGGCCCCCGTCGGAGGCGAAAAGCTCGCTGAGGTCGAAGCCTTCAACCTCCGCCAGGGCCATAGCCGCCTCGTGCTTGCCCACGACCATCAGCAGCTCGCAGGTCGTACTGACGGCATAGTCGCCAAGTTTCCCGGCCCCGATGCCCTTCGTCCGTTTGAAGGTCGGATAGACCGTGCCGTCGGCTCTGCGCTTGACGTTGATCCATTGGCCCATGTAGATGCTTGGGTTGCGGCGCTCGGCTTTTCCCCGCTCCGTGTCATTCTCCACGAAGGTGAAGTGGTCGTCGCCGTCGCGCGTGATCATCCCGTCGAGATACTCGCCCAGCTCCATGGGCCCCTGCTCCTGCGTGACCAGTTTCAGGTCCACGTCCAGCTCCGTGTTGGGGTAGAGGCCCGTCCAAGCCCTGACAGCGCCTGCACTTTCCGTGCGCATGTTTTCCGTCCATGTGCTGCCTGCGCTTTCCGTGCCATCCTGGCCCGACCGTGTGCAGCCCGAGCAAGCGCTGCCTGCGCCAGCCTGGCCCGTCCACGCCCTGCCCGTGCGGTGGCGGCGGGCTCGTGCGAAGAGCGCCTGTCCGTTGAGGAGGTCGTTGATGACTTCGCCGATGAGGCGTGGATTGTTTGAGCCTGCGGCTCTCATGGACTTGCGTCCTTCGAAGAAATCTTTCTTCTTCATCATGATAAAAAAAATTATGGCGGTCCGACCCCTGCTTCGCCACAACCACAGAAGGCCAAGAGCAGCAAAGGACTGCCCTCAGCAATGGGGAACGAGTGGCTTTTTGCGTAATCGATTTTCCGTTTTATGATTACACCTTTGGGGACGGGAAAAAAGAAAAGTCGAAACCCCTTGATAGTCAATGAGATTTCGACTTGATTTTTTTCGGAAAAAAGTTTTCTTCTGATTACATCAATGCTTACATTGTTCGTAAATCGATTACGCGCTATATGCCCTTGGTGATCTTCATGCCATTGCTCAAAAGCTCCAGCAGGCCGGCCTCGGCCGCGTCCTCCTCGTCGCCTCTACCCTTTGGTTCGGGCAGCGGAATGGTTGTGTCGAGGATGAGGAGCGAGAGAGTGATGTTACGCACGTCTTCATCATTCAGGCGATAGGAGTCTGCGTTGGGCGTCATGAGAAACTGCTCCTTCACCATCGAGGTAGCCGAACAATGGGATTGCTTCTCGATGAAGTTGCTCAGCAGCAATTCTTTGAGCATGAAGAAGAGCCTGGTGCTGTTGCCCGTCCAAGTGATGTTGCAATGTCTTGGTTTGCCTTCGAAAAAGGCGTCAAAGTCGTCGGGGTCGGTATTGCGGTCTATCCATCCCAGCCTCACCCAAAACTTATAGAGCATGCTCACCCTTTCCCTTTGCTTGCTCAGCAGCCCTTTGTGGCCATGCTGGTAGTATTTCAGGGTCTTTGGCGGGGTGGTCTTTGACGGGGTGGCCTTCGGCTTGGCGGCGCGCTTCGGCTTGGCTTTCTTCGGCTGGCGCGCTTCCTGGGCTGCCGGGGCAGGCATGATAAACTGGCAGTTGGAGATTGGGCCGAAAAACTGCTGGCAGTTGTTGTTGTGCTGCTCCTTGATATACGTTGGCTTGCGGTCGGCGGACAGCTGCGCCGGGTCGTTATCAGTCTGATGTTTGCTCATTTTCTCTTCTGGTTAAGAATGTCGCTTGGTTGATCGGACCTTGCAGTTGCTGGCACGAGTTGTTGTATTGCGTCTCGATATGGAGCGGGGGCTGCGGAGAGGTCCTGGCCCTCAGCTTCTCTTTCAAGGCGTCGATGTGGGACTGGTATCTGTTCTCGTGGTCGGCGTTGTATTTGCTTAGAGTCAAGAAAAAATCCTTGAAGGTAGTTGGTTCCCACATGTCGCAATCATCGAGAAAGTTTTGCAGCAGATCCTCTACTTCCTCCTCCCCCTCGCTGGTCGTCTCCTCCAGCGTGCAGGAGAGCAGGTTGGTCCTTTTCCCCTCCATCCAGCGCTTCTCCTCTTTGATCTGCATGGCCTCGAGTATCGGTATGCATAGGCGGTGTCCTCCCCATCGCCGGAAGATGGGCAGGACGATGGGCGTGATGTCCCTGTTGTGGCTGCTTCCGTTTGCGTTGATGATGGCGGCGGCTATCATGCCCACGATCACGGCCTCGTCCTTGTTCTCGGCCTCCATTTCCTCCAGTTCGTCCTCTATGCCCTCCTCCACGTTGGGCAGCGAGAGGAGCACCTGGGCCAGGTGCTTGCCCGAGAGGTAGAGCTCCACCTGCGTCAGGCTGGTCAGCTTGTCCTTGTGCGCCTGCTTGAGAACGTCGTGCGCCAGTACATAGACGTCGTCTGAGAGCAGCTTGCGGCGCTCCTGCCGTATCTGCTCCTTCTCCAGTCTCACGATGAATTCCGTCATGCCACGTCCTCCTGCTCCTTCGTGTCCTCCTCGGTTTTCTTGATGGCGTTGAGCATTTCCACCACCTTCGCCTCGGCCTTGTCTATATCCTCGGGCCCGGCCTTTTCGCCGTCCTTCCGCTTGCCCTTGAAGAACATCTCCAGCAGCGACTGGTCGAGCTCGTGGTGCACGATCTTGTCCGTGTTTTCGTCCTCGGTATCCACAAAGCATCGAAACGTGCTGCCGTCTTTGGTCACGATCTCCACGGGCTCTCCCGAGGCCCTCGCCATGGTGACGAGGTTTTGCATGTACGTGGAGTTCTGATCCACGAAGAGCATGCACTTCTTGTCCAGCGGCGAGATGTCAAACTTCATGTCGTAGTTGGCCTTCCGTGCCATGAGGGCAATGGACAGCAGCTGGCTCATGAACGTGGCGTTGTAGCGCTCAGGCCATAGCTTTTGCATTTCCTCCGCTTTCTGGATGACCTCCTTCTCCTCCATCTTTTGGGGAGAGGAAAAGCGCAAGAGTTGTATGTCCCTTTGTCTCATCTCCCACAACTTGTAGAGGTCCTCGGGATAATACTCGGGCATGATCTCTATCGTGTAGCAATGATCCTTGTAGAGGCGCGTGCTGATCTCTTGCTGCAGGATGTCTGCCACCTTGCGTGGCGCGCTGAAAGCCTTTTTGCGGTTTTGTATGGCCACGGTACGGATGCCCTTTCGGTTGTCGATGATGACGAATTCCGAGGGCTCGTCCCTTCTGTTCACCGTCTCAAACTGGTTCTCCATGGCGACATCGATGGAGTTGGCCAGTTGCAGCACGATGATGTTGTGGTTGCACTTGAGGTGATGGACGCGATGGTTGAATTTCCTTGCGTGTGTCTGCCCCTTCGCCTTTTGTTCATCAGAGGGTTTTCCTTCGCCAAAGGACATTGCGCTCTCCGGAGCGAAGAGGTCCGCGAGGTGCTGCTGCCTGTCCTGCTAATCGTAGCACCCCGGTTCCCTGCGATATTTGATGCTGTATGTCGCAAATCGTGCCATAATATTTTTTTCTTTCTTTAATTTTTGGTAGATTATTGATTAATAAACTGTTGCTCGTTGTTGAAATCCATTCCAAGCTACGCCATGCTCTCGTGAAGAGCGGGTCGTCTCCACCCGTCTTCTCGTCTCGGACGGAGCGATGAGGCCGTGGCCGCGAAACCAAGAGAGCGAGAATCCCTCTCTCCCAGCCTCGCCGCCCTACGCCATCTGCCCCATCACCTCGCTTTGGAAGTAGGCGTAGTTGCCAGGGCTTTGCCATGGGGGCCTGACCGCGGGGTGGACGGTCTCCTCCACATACATTTCTAGCAGCTCGTCGTAGTCGAGGCAGATGACCTGGTCGCGGAAGTCCTCGTAGCCGTTCTTGTGGCAAAAGACGTTTCGGACCTCCCATCGCGTGAAGCTGCGCGCCATTGAGGCCAGTTGCTGGGGGCTGAGGGCGTAGCCGTTCTCCCGGGCGTAGGTCTCGAGAAAGGCGAGGTTGATGGCGTAGTTGCTCATCCTCCGCCTGCGTGGCGCGGGGGTCCTGCCGAGGCGCCAGTCTCGCAGGGTCGTGTGGCCGTGTGGGGCGCTATGGATTCGTCTCTTGTGCCCAGTCGTTGTCTTTTTGCTCATAGGCGTGTCATTATGTTTCCCACAAATTTACTACTTTTTTCCCAATCTCCATCCTTTTTCCCGAAGAAATATGGCTCATCCGATATTTGGAATGATTAATGCTTGCGTTTATCATTAGAAAGCCCCCTTCTTGTATTCTACCACCCCATATTCCGGATGAACCAGAAATATGCGCAAATAGTTTGCCCCGCTTGTCGGCGCGGGGTGGGGCAGCCTGCGAAATGTGCCTTGCGCCACCCGTGGAGCAGAGGCGGAAACTCGCTTTTTTCTTAGGTCGTATGGATGGGAATGCTTACCTTTGCGCCTGGAGGTCCATAAGCCTTCCGCTTGCGCCAGGCCTACTCGGATAGGAGGGCCAGGGGAAAGGGCGAGGCCGAAGGACTATATAAATAAGGTGTAAGAGGAATGGGGAGGGACTGTAAAGTGATGAAAGCAATAGATATGGATAGGAAGAACAAAGAAGTAAAGGACATGAGTCAAGTCAATTTGACCCCCTTGTCGGCAGTTGTCGATGAGGTGTGGGGCGAGAAGGGCAGTCCTCGTCGCGACGCCATGGAGAGGCGGCTGCAGGCCGAGGTCGAGCGCGGTCGGGCGGGCCGAGACGGGTAAACGGATGACGTAGCCAAGCGCCCCCCCTGCCGCCAAATCTTGCCCTGAGTCTCCTGCTCCTCCGTCGCTCCAACGCTCGGCCTGCGGCCAGTTGCGCCCGTTGATATTCCCCCAAAAACTGCTCTTGCGCGATTTTTCTTGGGGAAAAGTTTGGAAAGCCAAAGACTATTCTTGCCTTTGCATCGTCAGTCCTCGCCAAGCCTCTTCACAATGCTCAAATCGTGCGAGGCGTTTTTTGTTTATACACATTTGAATATGGCGAGTCTTATTCCCTTTACAAAACGGTTTGAATCTTCAGAAAATCTCGTTGATTTGCTTGAATCTCGAGGTTTACAAATTTGTGATAGAAACAAAGCCATACAATACCTTGACAATATTGGTTATTACAGATTGTCTGCTTATATGTACCCTTTGTTGAAGATGCCCAAAACTGCACATTTGTATAAGGAAGGTTCAACATTCAAAAAGGTGATGATGCTTTATCGCTTTGACAAGAAACTGAGACTGCTCATGTTCAATGAAATAGAAAAGATCGAAATTGCTATCAGACGTGCGGTGATGCAAATAACAGCAGATATGACTGGCAATCCTTTCTGGCTTACTGACTCTTCTTATTTCTTGGATAGTTCAAAGTTTAATGAAACAATGCGAGCTATATCCAAGGAATATAGCAAATCCAAGGAGGAGTTCATTCTCCATTTCAAACGAACCTACTCAGAACCTTACCCACCATCGTGGATTTTAGGAGAACTGCTTACTATTGGAAACGTCAATGCCATTTATCGCAACATTAAACAAAATCGCATACGCAAACGCATAGCAAAACGTTTTGGTTTACCTATAAATGTGTTTGAGTCATGGCTTACGGTTATTGCTGTTACTCGAAATGCCTGTGGCCATCATTCAAGAGTATGGAACAAGCAGAATGCTATTCAGCCAGCAATTCCCAATAATCCAGAAGGAGAATGGATAACACTGCCAACAGATTCCATGCGTGCTTATTTTGATCTTTGCATCATCAAGTACTTTCTTAATGTTATATCACCCAATAATGATATGCAATCCAAAATAACATGGTTGTTCATTCGGTTTCCCGAAATTGACTTAAAAGCTCTCGGCTTTCCACAGGGATGGGAAACGGAACCATTATGGAGGTAATAACATGTGGAATGGCTGCTGATAATTCACTCCCTTACATGGTCTTCTTTGTTTCGGTTTTATCATATTATGGAGTCGGTTCAAACGACTCCATCCAATCCATATCTATGTAATTTTGATGTAACTGAAAGTTAAATACGTTAAATTTTAGCCATTTCGTATCTATATAGAATCCACACAGTCACTTTTCTACCGTTTAGAACGTATAATACTGATAATCAACTAATAATAGATACAGCGGATGTAATTCATTTATATCAATAGAAATACCAAATTCTGTTATATACATCGGGGATGGTGCATTTGCAAACTGCGAGAAATTGGAATCGGTTATCTTGCCAAGGTCTTTAAAAGGTATTGGCAAACGTACATTCCAAAATTGTGCCAATCTGCAAACAGTAAAGTGGAGCAAAGAACACAAACCTGTCAGATATGCTGATTTATCATCAGATGAAAGAAACAACTTAATGAAAGTGATACCACCTTATTTATTTGATGGTTGCACTTCACTTGGTATTAATGAAACTATTGAATTTCCGTATCCGATAGAAACAATTTCAGAATTTGCCTTTAATGGTTGCGAAAAATTGAAGAGCATTGTAATTCCTATTTGGGGCAAACTAAATTGCATAGATAAAGCCGCTTTTCAGAATTGTAAAAGCTTGCAAACTTTAAGATTAACCAATACAGGTGCTGTTGATACAGGAACTTCTACAATATTAGCAGCCGACACTATTTCTGACAATGCATTTCATGGCTGCGAAAAATTAGTGATAGACTGGTTGTCAACCAAATACATAGGAAACAATGCTTTCATGTCTTGCAAATCTCTTACTACTATTTCGTTAATGAACACAGAAGAAATCAGTGATAAGGCTTTTGCTCTTTGCTCGTCTCTTAATAAGGTGTATTTACCTAATACTGTAAATCACATTGGCTCAGAATGTTTCTTTCATGATGAGTCTTTAAGGAATATTGAGGGCTTGAACTCTGCTATCAATTTTGGAGGTGCTATACAGGGGATATTCAGTTTGACAAAAATAAACTATCAACCTTTATTGAGATCTTTCAAATATAATGCCCTTTCTTTTGTTAAAAGCAATATCGAGAAGTGGCAACAGAAAAAAGAATATGAAACAACAGCGCAATGGAAATCAAGAGTAACAGAGAAAACACGAGAAGAAAAAATTAAAAGTCTTACTGACAAAGCACGTGAAAACTATATAAAAGAATATTCTCCTAAACAGTTTTCTTGCACCATAGAAGAATATGACGCTGATGAAGAGGTTTACAAATTGAAGTCCAACAACTTTAGTTCTCACTTCTATGTAAAAGTTCCTCTTAACGAAGCTCAATACTTTAAGGAACATATAGAGAGTGCGGTGAAAGAACCACTATACTGCATAAAGAACGACTATATAGACATAGCAAGCTGCACTTTTAATCTTAATGGGAAGAAATACACATCACCAACAATATATCATGACGACGAATCAGCCAATATTGCATTGGACTTATCGCCATTGGATCTGTACTTGGGCGAAGAAGGCAAAGACAACTTTGCTATTGATGAAGTAGATACAAAAATTCCAATATGTAAAGAGACCAACTCTAAATGTTTTGTGGTCATCATTGGTAATGAAAAGTATTCAAAAGTAGCACCAGTATCTTATGCAAACAACGATGCTACTATTTTCGCACAGTATTGTAATAAAACGTTAGGTATTCCTGCAAAGAATATTCGCTCATACATAAATGCAACTTATGCTACAATGATGACATCTTTGAAAGATATCAAACAAATATCAGAAGCATACAAGGGTGATATAAATGTCATATTTTATTATGCAGGTCATGGTGTGCCAAACGAATCAAATCATAATGCATATCTGCTACCGGTAGATGTAGATGGGGCTCAAACTGAGCTATGTCTGCCTATCAGTAAACTTTACCAGGAACTGAATGACTTAAAAGCTAATCATACAGTAGTATTTATGGACGCATGTTTTAGTGGTGCACAACGTGGTAACGGCATGTTAACAAACGCTCGTAGCGTGGCATTAAAAGTGAAAAATGACACACCACAAGGCAATATGGTCGTATTCACAGCTGCAACAGGCGATCAAACAGCCTTCCCATACATAGAAAAACATCATGGTATGTTTACATATTTCTTATTGAAAAAACTGCAGGAAACAAGCGGAGAAGCAACACTAAGTGAGATTGGAAATTACATTTCAGAACAAGTTTCACAACAAGTAGCAATACAAAAAGGAAGAAAACAGACTCCACTGACAATTCCATCTGCAACCTATTCTGGAAATTGGAAGGAAACAAAACTAAAATAGAATGATGATATATTTAGTATTGAACTGGTAAAGATACAAATAATCCCTCAAAGAGGGACGAATTCTTTCAAAAAGTTCCCTCAATGAGAGATAAATTATATGGTATAAACACCGAAGTCCCTATAAACCTTCCCTTTGCCAAAATGCTGGTATATCGTGAATGCAACTCTTCTTCCTATCACCTTATCCAAGCCTTCCTGGGTCCTATCCGTGCCGGCTTCTACCAGGCCTTCGCCGCCCTCTTCGGTGCCAGCCTCAACAAGAAGTACGATCCGAACGGAGTGGATAGACTGACGGAAAGAATAGTGAGACAAGTGGAATCAGGACAGATTTAATCATACTCCTTATTAAGAAAACCAATACCCTTAGGGAAAGTTGTGGATACTATTAAGAGTATTTGTCTATACTATTAGGAGAAATCTCCGTTCATAAGTTTTGAATGTGCATTCATAAGCTTTGAATGTATGTTCAAAAGCTTTGAACATACGTTCAACGACGCTGAACGGAGATTTCTCCTAATGAAAAAAAGAAATGTCACTAGAGAAAAACAGCTTTCTCTAGGGACATTCCTTTTTTATTCCTCCGTATAAAGCACCTGGATCATAGTCTGACCCACTGCCTTCAATACATTCTTATCCAGATGAGCCATGTCATCGATTACCGTATGCCAGGTAGGACCGAAACTGCTCTGCTGGCAATCTGGGTAATATGCTATCACATCGATGGTTGGAATCTTCGCCTTCTGGTTCACAGGGATATGGTCGTCGGTAATCATTCCGCCATCACTCTTAGGGAAATAACTGCCGTAACCAGCCTGGCGGGCTGCAGCCCAAACCTTCTTCACAATGCCACCGGCATACTGCATCGACATGCCCTCGCGGTAGAACTTGGCACCCTGGCCGCCTACCATATCAAGGAGGATGCCGTAACGAGGATTGTAGCTATCCGGCTTGTTCTCACTCCAATACTGCGCACCCAGCGCCCAAGTGTCGCCATCATCCTGCACATCAGCCCACTGAGGCGTACCCCAGTCTTCCGTATCGAAACATACGAAATCAACACCGATATTAGGATTCAACTTCTTGTCTGCCTGCAACTGGCGAGCCACCTCAAGCATCACGGCCACACCGCTGGCACCATCGTTGGCAGCCAGCACAGGCTTGCGCCAATTGGTACTGTCGGGGTCGTTATCCGCCCAAGGACGACTGTCCCAATGGGCACAGAACAGAATGCGGGTCTGCGCCTTCGGATTATAGTGGGCGATGATATTGGTATTCTTCAATATCGTGCCATCATAGCCCTTCAGGTCGGCCTTCTGGGTCTCCACCTCGCAGCCAAACTGCTTGAATTTACTCACAATCCATTCGCCACACTTATCGTGCGCCTCGCTATTCATCACACGAGGACCGAAATCGCATTGCACCTGGCAATAAGCCAGCGCCGAATCGGCATTGAAGGCAGGACCTACGGGATTCAGCTTCTCGGCTTCCTCTACCTCCTGAACCTCAGGCGAACTCGAACTGTTCGCATTCTTATAGCTGATGGTACCAGCCACCACTCCGGCAGCCACCACCAAGCCCAAAATTATCTTCATTTTCTTCGTCATCGTATTTACTTTGAACTTTCAGATTTGAACTTTGAACTTTATGATTACCTTTTATCTATGAGATTCTTCACTCTTCGTTCTTCACTCTTCACTTTCCAAAGTTCTGCACCTGCGTCATCACTCTGAGCCAGTTGCCTCCCCAAATCTTGGCGATGTCCTGCTCGCTGTACTTGCGGCGCAGCAGCTGGAGGGTGAAGTTGATGAGTTCAGAAGAGTCGGCAAGACCGCGGATGCCTCCATCTCCATCGAAATCGGTACCGAGACCTACGTGGTCGATGCCCATCACATCGATGGCATGCTCCAGGTGGGCGATGGCATCCATGATGTCTGCTCCTCCCTCCTTGCGCAGGAATCCGTGGTAGAGCGTGGTATGCGCCACACCGCCACGAGCCGCCAGGGCACGCATCTGGTCATCCGTCAGGTTGCGGGGAACATCGCAGAGCGCACGGCTGCTGCTATGGCTGCACACAATAGGGGTCTGACTGATTTCGAGCGCATCGTAGAAACTCTTCTCTCCGGCATGACTCAGATCCACCATGATGCCATGGCGGTTCATCTCCTGAATCACCTTGGCGCCGAAACTGCTCACGCCATTGTGGGTGTTGCAGCCACGGGCACTGTCGCAGATGTCGTTGTCGCCATTGTGACAAAGGGTGATATAGACGATGCCACGCTGGGCAAAATGCTTCACGTTGCTAAGGTCGTGCTCCAGGGCAAGACCGTTTTCGATGCCCAGCATGATGCTCTTTCTGCCCTTTCGCTTATCGCTGTAAAGATCGGTAGGCGTGCGGGCGATGCTGAGATACTGGCTGTTCTTGCTCACTATCTCCTCTATCTTGTCGAAGATGAGGTCGGCATACTGCGCCGGTCCCTGCACATCGAAAGCCACCTTGCTGCTGAAGCTCTCGCCTATCTTAGGCTGCGGCAGATAGGCCACCATGGTGGTGGCATCCTGATGGCCGTCGGTCATCTTGTGCAGATCCACGAGGATACGGGAATCACGATGGTCGAACTTGATGCCTTGCGGGAAGAACATCGGCGTATCGCAATGGGTATCGAGGGTAAGGATGCGCTTATGCAACAGCTTGGCTGCATAGAAATTATTCGCCTGGTTTACAAGCCACTGGAAAAGCTTTTCGCCTTCCTCGCCGAGCCATTCCGGATGCCACTGTACACCGAGAATCTGCTTATACTCGCTGCTCTCTATCGCCTCGATGATGCCATCGGTAGATTTGGCGATGATGCGCATGTGCTTGCCCGGCTCGCTCACCGCCTGATGGTGGAACGAGTTGACGAAAATCTTCTCTGCCTCATATATATTATATAAGGTGGAATCTTTCTTGATTTCAACACTATGAGTAGGTTCCGAACGATCGGCATCCTGACTGTGCTTCACCTGCTGCTTGATGTCCTGATACACCTTTCCGCCCAGGGCAATGGCCAGGGTCTGGATGCCGCGGCAAATGCCGAGCATCGGAATCTGGCGGTTGAACGCCAGACGGGTGAGCATCAGTTCTGCCGCATCACGCTCCTGGTTGATGTTGTGAAGACGAGGCGAAGGTTCTTCGCCCATCCACAGCGGGTTATGGTCGCCGCCACCGGTGAGGATGAGACCATCCAGATGCTCCAGGGTATTGACTATAACAGAACTATCAGCAACAGGGGGGATAATGACAGGCGTTCCGCCTGCCGCAATCACCTGCTTGTAATAACGGTCGCGAAGCGTAGCGTCAATCCCTTCGTAATTGGCAGTGATGCCAATCAGGGGCTGACGCTTCGCTTCGGGAAAAGAAGAGTACGCACCCTTGAGATGCGACTCCAAGTCAAATGTTTCCATTTGTTTATTTCTAAATACAAAAAAATTACTCTTCCTCCAAAAGAACAGGCACCTCGCGCTTGATACTCTGCTCAAGCGAGATGAGTGTTTCGGTAGAAACTACGCCTGGGATAGCCTGGAGCTTGTTGTTGAGCAAGTCCATGAGCTGCTCGTTATCGCGGGCATATAACTTCAGGAGCATCGTGTAAGAACCGGTTGTGAAGTGACACTCCACAATCTCCGGGATATTCTGAAGTCTTTCTACCACCTTCTTATACATATTACCGCGTTCCAGGTTAAGCCCCACGTATGTGCAGGTAGAATAACCCAGGCTCTTAGGGTTTACATCGAAACCACTACCCGTGATGAATCCATCTTCCATCAGGTGCTGAACACGCTGGTGAATAGCTGCACGAGATACGCCGCATTCAGCGGCTACGTCCTTAAAAGGAATGCGGGCATTCTTGGAAAGGATGCCGAGAATCTTTCTGTCAAGATTGTCTATTTTTTCCATTTCTTTTTCTATTATTATGTTTGCTATTTTAAGGTATTACTATACCAGATAGCAAAATTAATAAAAACTATCGAAACAGACAACAAAATGCACGAATATTTTGCAATATCCGTGCATTTTGTTGTTTTTTATACTGATTTTAACCAAAAAATCAGTTTTTCTCTTCTAAAAGACTGTTACTTTCTCTTCTTAGAGCCAGCTTTCTTGACAGCAGACTTAGCTGGAGTTTTTACCACCTTCTTCTCTGCACCTACGGCTACATCTTTCTTCAACTCGCCAGCAGGCTCAGCCTTAACCTCAGGCTTAACGATGCTGACAAGCTCCAGGTCAAAGATCAAGGTTGAATATGGAGGAATCTGACCAGCCTGGCGCTCGCCGTAAGCCAACTCGTAAGGGATGTAAATCTGCCACTTGCTGCCTACAGGCATGGTAGTGAGAGCCTCGGTCCAACCCTTAATCAGGTTGCCGGCACGGAACTTATCGGTCTTGGCACCACCATGCTTAGAAGTAGCATCGAATACGGTACCATCAATCAGACGACCCTCGTAGATTACCTCTACCTCGTCGGTAGCCTTAGGCACCTCGCCCTGACCAGCCTTGATAACCTTATACTGCAAACCGCTAGGCAACACCTTTACACCTGGCTTCTTGGCATTGGCAGCAAGGAATTTCTCGCCTGCACCTGCCAGAATCTGGGTCTTGAACTCACCAGCCTTCTTCACGCTGAAAAGAGTTGTATCGTTGGCAAGAGCAGCCACGAAACCGCGGCTGAACATAGCTGCATCGATAGAATCCTTGGCACTCTTCAATTCCTCACGAGTTCCAGGCAGAATGCGCTGGTTCACCATCTGGGCAATCTGCATACCCACGATGTAGGCAGTGCCCTGAGGAGTATTAGCCTTGGCAATAGCCTCCTCATAACCACGGATGAAGTCTGCCATATAAGCAGTATCCACCTTATAACTCTGCTGGATGAATGGAATCAGGCCACGTGTGGCATGAACACCAGCTGCATAACTCAACGAATCGCTCTCTGTAGCCAAGACCACAGGAGTAACCTTCTTAACATTCTTCTTCTTTGCTGCACTAGCAGTAAACAAAGAAGCACTCGCCACGAGGACGAGTGCTGTCATTAAATATTTCTTCATTTCTTATAAGTCCTCTACTCAAAATGAGTTCCCACAAAAATTACTTGCCACCTACAGAAATCAACTCAATCTTGAAGATCAATACAGAGAATGGCTTGATCTGACCCTGCT
>ENA-OPUE01001335-OPUE01001335.1-human-gut-metagenome-genome-assembly--contig:-NODE-1335-length-15356-cov-3.466963_pt1 | contig 15356 bp, 16 predicted proteins | sample MGYA00241466_ERZ501924 | MGnify/ENA primary metagenome ERZ501924 (study PRJEB25962, sample SAMEA2042223) | human gut metagenome | biome: human gut; feature: human-associated habitat; material: faeces...
ATCTGTTCAGAGCCAAGCGGATACGTCACACCGACGAAATGCGTAGCATTTTGGAGGTTGGCTCTGAGCAGTTACCGTTTTTATGAAAGGAGAACAAGTATGAAATTTGAAAATGAAGCAAAGACGATCGTAGAGTTAGTCGGCGGCGAGAAGAACATTAACAATCTTGTGCATTGTGCAACAAGACTGCGTTTCGAGTTAAAGAGTGACGCAAAGGCAGATAAGGCAGCCTTAGAGAAATTGCCATATGTTATGAAGGTAATCGTAAGTGGAGGTCAGTATCAGGTTGTAATCGGACCGGATGTCAACAACTACTATAACGCAATTTTATCTGTAGCTAATATTGGAACAAAGAAGGAGAGCAACGAAGACAGCGGCGAGAAGAAGAGTGCGATCGACCGTCTGATGAAGGTTATCTCCGGTGCATTTTCTCCATTGATTCCATTACTTGCCGGTGCAGGTATGGTAAAGGCATTACTTACCGTATTGATCGAGTTACATGTATTAGGTTATGAAGATCCAACTTATTTGATCTTATCCGCAGCAGGAAATGCTGTATTCTATTTCCTTCCAATCTTCTTAGGAACAACACTTGCGAAGCAGTTTGGTGCAAATGCATATGTTGGTGGTGCGATTGGTGCAGCTTTGTTAGAGCCGAACTTTACCGGCTTGTTATCCGCAGAGGGCGGCGTGAATTTCTTAGGAATTCCGGTTACACCGATTGATTATGCATCAACGGTATTCCCAATCTTTATCGCAGTTATCGTATATAGCTTCTTAGAGAAGGGTCTTAAGAAGATCATTAAGAAAGAATTACAGTTGTTCTTAGTTCCAATGATCTGTCTGATGGTTATGGTACCATTTACAGCGATCGTATTCGGTCCGTTTGGTACAACAGTTGGTAACGTGGTAGCTGATATTGTTGTAAAATTATTCAGCTTTAACAAGATTATTGCAGGTTTACTTCTTGCAGCAGCTTATCCATTTCTTACAATCTTTGGTCTGCATTGGGGATTCACTCCAATCACCTTACAGAACTTAGACCAGTATGGTGGAGATATGATCGAGGGTGTTTGTGTATGTGCGGTATTTGCACAGATCGGTATTGCAATCGGTGCTTATCTTAAGGGTAAGAAGGGTTCTAAGATTCGTTCCGTAGCAGGACCTACTGTTATCACTGGTATTATGGCTGGTGTTACAGAGCCAATCCTTTACGGTATTGTTATGGAGTATAAGAGATTAATGGCAGTTGTTGCAATCGCTAGCGGACTTGGTGGAGCAATCAATGGTGCACTTGGTGTTACGATGGATGAGTATGTGTTCCACAACATTTTTGCTATGATCATGCAGACATATTCTCCATTTGTTGGTTATCTGATCGGTATTTCGGTTGCGCTTGTTGCAGGTGCATTGCTTACTTACTTCTGGGGTATCCGTCCGGAGGATATGAAAGACTTTGTTCCGGAACATGAAGAAGCAGAGCAGATCGAACAGGCACCAGCCGTTGAGAAGACAGATGCAGTAGTATGTGCACCAGTAGCTGGTGAGGTAGTAGCATTAAAGGATGTTCCAGACGAGGTATTCTCAAGCGGAGTAACCGGAGATGGTCTTGCAATCAATCCAAGTGATAACAAGATTGTGGCACCTGCTGATGGTGTGATCAGTGCATTACTTCCATCAAAACATGCGGTTGGAATGACCCTTGCAAATGGTGCAGAGATATTGATTCATGTAGGTTTGAATACGGTTATGCTAGAGGGCAAAGGATTTGATGTTAAGGTAGAAGAAGGACAGGAAGTGAAAGCAGGAGAGACATTGCTTACATTTGACCGCAGTGTGATCGAAGGTGCAGGATACTCATTGATCACTCCAATTCTTGTGACAAACATTGATGATTTTGCATCCTTAGAAAAGACAGATGCAAAGACAGTTAATACAGGTGACAGCTTATACAAGATTATGGCATAGGAGATCAGTTATGAGAGATCATTTTTTATGGGGCGGCGCAGTAGCCGCCCATCAGGTAGAGGGTGCATATGACCAGGATGGAAAAGGACTTAGTATTGCTGATGTGATGACTGGCGGCAGCCGCGAGAAGGCAAGAGAGATTACGGATGGAATTGTTGATGGCAAGTACTATCCCAATCATGATGGAATTCATTTTTATGAGCTATACAAAGAAGATGTGAAGCTCTTTGCTGAGATGGGATTTAAATGTTTCCGTACCAGCATCGCATGGAGTCGTATCTTCCCACAGGGAGATGAGACCGAGCCGAATGAGAAGGGCTTGCAGTTCTATGATAATCTGTTTGACGAACTGTTGAAGTACGGGATTGAGCCGGTCATTACGTTGTCGCATTTTGAGATGCCGTATGGCTTAGTGAAGAAATACGGTGGCTGGCGTAACCGGAAGATGATTGAGTTCTTTACGAAATTTGCACTTACCGTGATGGAACGGTATCGTGATAAAGTAAAATACTGGATGACATTTAACGAGATCAATAACCAGATGATCTTAAGCAATCCGATCTATGCATTTACCAACTCCGGTATTGTGTTCGAGGACGGAGAAGATCGTCAGAAGCTGGTATATCAGGCAGCACATTATCAGTTTGTGGCAAGTGCCAATGTGGTGAAGTTAGGTCATGCGATCAATCCTCAATTCCAGATTGGATGCATGGTAGCGGCAACACCGGTATATGCATATAGCTGTAATCCGGATGATGTGTTGTTAGCACAGAAGGAAGACCGCAAGAATCTGTTCTTCACGGATGTTCAGGCAAGAGGGCATTATCCTGCTTACATTATGAAAGAGTGGGAGAAGAATGGATATGAGATGGATGTAACGGACGAAGATCTGCGAATCATTGCAGAGGGTTGTGTGGACTATATCGGTTTCAGCTATTATCTGAGCAGTGTAATGAGTGCAGATGCCAATATCGAGAAGCTAGGCAATGATCTGGCAGCTAGTGCGGACGCTGTACCTAATCCATATCTGGAAATGACACCATGGGGCTGGACGATCGATCCAAAGGGACTTCGTTATGTCCTGAATCAGTATTCAGATCGTTACGAGCTGCCATTATTTATCGTAGAAAATGGATTCGGATACGAGGATGTCTTAGAGAATGGAGAGATTACGGATGATAACCGGATTCAGTTCTTAGGAGATCATATCCGGGAAATGATGAAAGCTATCGAGGAAGATGGTGTTGATGTGATGGGATATACCGTATGGGGCTGTATTGACCCGGTATCCTTCACAACCGGCGAGATGCGCAAGCGTTATGGATTTATCTATGTAGATAAGATGGATGACGGAAGCGGCACCTACGCCAGAAAGAAGAAAAAATCATTTGACTGGTATCAGAAGGTGATTGCTAGCAATGGACGAGACTTATAATTCCCCAAGGTAATTCGGACAATGGACGATTATATAGAGCCCGGAATCGCAGAAGCGGTTCGGGTTCTTTTTCTTTGCCCCGGATAGAAAATGGGCAGAGTCCGGAAAGAATAGGATAGAAGTGTTACGTGCAGAATAATGTAAAATTGAAAGAAAAGTTCGTGCATTTTAGTGTAATATTTGAATAAAAATACGTTGAAATTGACATGAATATATTATATACTACAAGAAAATGGATCAGGGAGGTGACAATATGTATAGGAAAGTTATGACATTTTTAGAAGATTGGAGACAGAATCCGTATCGAAAACCGCTTATTATACAAGGGGCAAGACAGGTGGGGAAGACATATTCCATTTTGGAGTTTGGAAGGACACATTATGATAATGTTGCGTATTTTAACTTTGAGACGAATCCCAAATTGTGTGAAACATTTGAGGAGGATATCAGTCCCAATTATTTGATTCCGATTCTGTCACATATTGCAGGGCAGACGATTGTCAGGGAAAAGACATTGATCGTGTTAGATGAAGTTCAATTGTGCGAGCGGGCATTGACCTCCTTGAAATATTTTTGTGAACAGGAGCCGGACTATCATATTATTGTAGCGGGAAGTCTGTTAGGAGTAGCGGTGAATCGGGCGCAGTTTTCATTTCCGGTGGGGAAGGTAGATATGAAAACAATGTATCCAATGGATATGGAAGAATTCCTGATTGCGATGGGAGAGGAGAAGCTGGTTGAACGAATCCGGGAGCATTTTCTCACGAATGAACCAATGCCTTCTGCGTTACACGATCATGCAATGCAACTGTATCGGCAGTATCTTGTTGTCGGAGGAATGCCGGAATGTGTTATGCAATATGTACAGACGAAGGATTATATATTGATTCGGCATACACAGGATACGATTCTTGCAAGTTATCTGAATGATATGAGTAAGTACAATAATGCCAATGAGATTAAGAAGACAAGATTGGCATATGATAACATTACAGTACAGCTTTCAAAGAAGAATACCCGTTTCCAGTATAAGTTGATCAAGAAAGGGGGACGTGCTTCGGAATTTGAGAATGCAATAGAGTGGTTGTGTTTGTCAGGGGTTGTTTCTAAGATATACAGAGTGGAACAGATCAAGAAGCCGTTGGAAAATTACAGGGATATAGATGCCTTCAAAATCTATGTGTCAGATCTGGGCTTGTTGTGTGCGAAGAAAGATCTGGCGGCAGATGATATCTTGTATATGGTAGATGAGATAAATGATTTTAAAGGCGGCATGACTGAGAATTATGTGAATGCACAGTTAATAGCAAATGCATATCACACATATTATTGGGAGTCGGAGCGTGGAGCAGAAGTTGATTTTGTGATTCAACGGGATGGGAAGATCATTCCGATTGAGGTTAAGTCAGCGGATAATACAAGAGCGAAAAGTTTGAATGTATATATGAATACGTACAAACCGGCATATGCGATCAAGTTATCTTCTAAGAATTTTGCGTTTGAAGATAATAAGAAAGTAGTTCCGCTTTACGCGGCATTTTGTATTTAATAGATTCATATAGGAGATCATGAAAGGATTCTTTCGTGATCTCTATTTATATGGTGCCTTTAATAAAATGGGTTGCAACAACATTTCTACGAGAGGGAACGAAAAGAGATATTGACACTGTATTGTATATATGGTATATATACAATATGCATACTTGATAGGATGGTCAGCCATCCTATATCCCGGGAGGAAACAGATGGATATTATAATTAGCAACAACAGTAACAGCCCGATCTATGAGCAGATCACGACGCAGATTAAGGAAATGATCTTAAATGGAATCTTACAGGAAGGGGATGCTCTTCCGTCTATGCGTACGTTGGCAAAGGATTTGCGGATCAGTATTATTACGACAAAGCGGGCATACGAGGACTTGGAACGGGATGGATTCATTGAATCCTTTACCGGAAGAGGAAGCTTCGTGAAGGCTACCGGTAAGGAGCTGATGCAGGAGGAATTGCTGTGTCAGGTGCAGGACTTAGCAGAGCAGACCTGCAAGAAGGCGGCACTGGCCGGTCTTTCTTTAGAGGAGCTATTAGAGATGATACGCCTAATCTATGATGGTGAGTAGTGGAAAGGGAGAAGAGAATGAGTAATGTAATAGAGATAGAAGGTCTGTGCAAACGCTATGATGGTTTTGCGATTGAGAACCTCGATCTATCCATTCCGCAGGGCGGTATTATGGGATTCATTGGGGCAAATGGTGCCGGAAAGACAACGACTATTTATTCCATATTGAATGTTATTCCGGTTGATGCGGGCAGGATTCAGATCTTTGGTAAAGATTATAAGAAGGATGAGCAGGAGATCAAGCAGGATATTGGAGTTGTGTTTGATGAGATGGGATATCATGAGATTATGACACCATTGCAGATCAGCCGGATGATGAAGTCTATATATCATAATTGGAGTGAGATGGAATTTGCAAAGTATTTAGATCGCTTTGGTCTGCCATATAAGAAACGGTGTGGAACTTTTTCTCGTGGTATGCGGATGAAGTTGCAGATCGCAGTAGCTTTATCGCATGGAGCCAAGCTGCTGATCATGGATGAGCCGACAAGTGGATTAGATCCGGTTGTGCGGAATGAGATGTTAGATATCTTTCAAGAGTTCGTGGAAGAGGAAGATCATACCATTTTGTTGTCTTCTCACATTATTGAGGATTTGGAGCGGATTGCGGATGAGATCGCATTTATTGATAAGGGAAGAATTCTGTTGGCAGATAATAAGGATGTGATATTAGAGTATCATGCGATTCTGAAAGGCAAGAAACAGGATATCAGTAAGATACGGTCAGAGGATATGGTTGGGGTGAAACGGTCTGCGTATGGAGTTGAGATCTTAGTACAGGATGCTCCGGCATGTCGGAGAAGATATCCGGAGTTTCTATGCGAGCCGGCTTCCCTTGAAGATATTATGCTTTATTATGTGAGTAGGGAAGGTAAAGGAATGACAGGTGCAAGAGAGATGGCAGAGGAGAACAAGGGGGCGTAGAACATGGTCGGACTGATTCAAAAGGATATGTGTGTGTTACGCCGGCAACTCCTGACTCTATTGGAGGTGGCAATTGGCGTTACGGTATTGGGCGTGTTATTTTTCTTAAGTGCGAAGTATGGAAATATTGCCAAAGAACTTGCCGGTATGGACTCGGAACCAAACGGAGAAGCGATGTTCTTTGTTGCATATCGGATGACAATCTGGATGATACTGTTGATACCGATGACATTTTTAACGACAATACAGGAATGTTTTAAGGCAGATATTCAGGCTGGATTCTCGGTTGTCGCAGATTCCATGCCAATATCGAAACGTACTTTGGTGTGCGCCAGATATGTGGGAAGTATGTTGTTGTCGGTATTTTGTCTTGGGGTATCCCTGTTAGCAGGGGGACTGGTAGCTATGACAACGGATGCGTTTGCATTTTCTGAGATAGCGAGATGGTGTCTTTGTGCATTTGCAGGGCTGGTCATTTATAATATGATCATTTTTCCGTTGTTATACTGGTTCCGGGGAAAGAGGATGGATCTGATCATGTTGTTTCCTCTTCTGACAGTGGGAATGTATATTATCATAAAAGGTGGTCAGTTAGATGATGCAGAGCTTACCGAAGCGTTGATCTATTTGGGAGAACATGCAGCGGATTATACATGGATACTATTAGGAATTATGGTGGTTTGTGTGGGAATATCGTGTGGGATTTCCGTGTGGTTGGAAGAGAGAAGGGGGCTTGGAAAATGATCGGATTATGCTATAAAGATATGATATGCGGAAAATTAAGGTGGACGGTGTTATGCGTGGTACTGGTGTGCATACTGCCGATTGTAGTGGGCTATCTGGTTCCGGAAACTGTACTTCCGTCAGATAATGTGAGTGTTCTGGTGCTTCTTTTTTTGGGAGTTGGAAGTGTCTGTGCGTATGGTGTGCTGCTTGGAAATGTGGTGCAGGCGGTACTGGATACGGATAAGGGCAAGAATGCAGAGGCATATATGAGAAGTCTTCCTTCGACGGCAAGCCGCTATGTATATAGCAAGTATATTGTGTTGGCGGCAATATTCGGACTGGTTACGGTTGGCTTTGTGTTAGCCTTCTGGATGCTTCGGGGAATCGGAAATGATCCGGGAGTACAGATGTTGACGGGTGAATTGCTTTCTGCATTTCCGGCGGTATGCGGTTGCTGTCTGGTTGTTCTTGCGCTTGAACTTCCGGTATGTTTTCGATTCGGAACAGAGAAGGGCAACCAGATGCGGGTTGCATTTATTGTATTCCTGTTCTTTGGTGGTATCGTCTATCTGTTATTTGGGGATCTTACGGTATTCGATCATTGGGATGCCGAACATATTTATCAATTCTTAGAACAGCATCCGTGGATTATGAAGCACGGAAAAGCGACCGTTCCGGTGGTGTCGGTTGTCTTGTATGTGCTGTCAGCGAGATTGTCTGCATGGCTATACACAAAGAAAAATGTGGGAGATTAGCCGACTAATTATTTTCGCAGAGTGCATTTTCTACAAAAGATGTATTTACAATATTTTCTGGTATCGGCAAAAATGCAAGAAAAGGATTTGAAGTCCTCGTAATAATTCTTATTGCAGGAATTTATTTGATACTGTTTTCAGCAGTTAGAGTATCGGCTATGCGTAAGAAAGATGTATATCGACATTGCAAGAAGCAAAGAGAAGTATATTCCGGTTATGAGTGACTTTTATGATATTCTTATGGCACAGCCGGGGGAAGAGGCAAAAGAGATTGCCTTATCACTTGAGCTTTTTGTAAATGGTTCACTTAACATTTTTAATCATCAGACAAATTTGGATGTGGATAACAGATTCGTAGTATATGGTATCAGAGATCTTGGAACAGAGCTTAGTCCGATTACAATGTTTGCAAACAGTGAGTTTGTGGCGCTTCTTAAGCAGGCAAACACAGACAGTTCCAAGATGGCAGAGGTTAATGGAGTATCAGATGCACAGCTTAGATTCGTAACAAACAGCCAGTCCGGTATGGGACTGTTAAAGTGCGGTAATGTGGTTATTCCGTTCGATAATCAGATTAGTAAAGATACCAGTCTCTATAAGCTATACAACACAAATATACACGAAATAATCCAAGAACAGAAAGCGAAGGAGAAAAATTCATAGTATAATTGTGACACTTATGGTAAAATCGTATCAGATGTCGAAAGATGTCTGATACGAAGAGGAAAGGACGAGAAATATGAACAAAAGTGTCAGTATTATTACGGATTTGGATGGTTCAAAAATAGCCCTTATTAATGATATAAGATTTAAGTCGAGGAAGGGGATAGATTGGAATGAAGTAGAGCAGTATCTGAAAGAATATATTGGAGAATACTTTGAAATATCTGAAACCTCAGAGAAAATATATATCGGTTCTGATTTTCCGGATGAGTTCAGTCATTCAAATGATACAAAGGGATTAAAAGGTGCTAATATGAAAGCGAAGGCAAACATTACGCCTGCTATTGGTGAACTTATCCAGCTTGCTTCTGAAAAGGCACAGTATCCTGATTATAACAATAAACATGGAGCAAAGGCACAATATGGATGGTATCGTTATAATACAAGATTTGGAATACCGGTTTATGATGAAGATGGAAATCTGGAGCGTTATAACATTTTTTCGACAAGAATGCTTGTAAGATGTGATGCAGATGGAAAACTTTATCTATATGATTTGGTAAGAACAAAAAAAGAAACGAGCAAGCCGCATGAGCAATAGCTGTACGGTAGTAAACTTCGTTTCTTTCTAACACCTATAATAAAGGTATATGTATTGTTTGTCAAGAAGAAAATCTTGAAAGGATGTGATTTCATGGCATACAGCCAGCAATTTTGGGACGAAGCAGAACGAAAAGCAAAAGTAAAAAATAACATTTAACTAAGCCGTTATGGAGAGTACATCTTCATGGCGGCTTTTTTGTTGGCATTAGAAAGAAGGTGAGAAAATTGAAAATCAAAAAGGTCGATGACAAGCCTATGGTGATCCATACCAAGAAGAAAGCAAAGCTTCATACACATGAACCAAAGAAAGCTTCCATCAAGGCTTCCAACATCTATACGGTTGACCGCAGTCCGAAGATTAAAGAGCCGAAGATTGTAACTACTGAAAACAAGAAGTTTCGGAGGAGTACGATTCATCCGGTTGATAATGCAAAGAAGGGAATGTTCAGGCAGTACCGGGCAGATTGTTATCAATGTTCAGGCATATCGGTTCTGTGATATCAACGAGATTGTCAAAAACTGATTGTAAGTCCGGAAGGAAGTCCTGTTTAAAACGGGTAATTTTGGAAGCATCAGGATCTTTATGAGAAGATTTTTTCCATACTGTAAACAGGTTATGGTATAATAGGGGTGCTTGTTTTACAGGCACCCGGAAAGGATGAAACTATGATATATATTACAGGTGATACACATGGAAGATTTGAACGGATTGAGGCATTTTGCAGGCGTTTTCAGACTTCGTATGACGATATACTTATTATTTTAGGGGATGCAGGTATCAATTTCAGTGGGGCAAGATATGACAGCCTGAAAAAGCGGCTACTGGAGTCCCTTCCAATCACGATATTTGCCATTCATGGAAACCATGAACAGCGACCATATACGTTAGACGGCTACAAGGAAAAGCTGTGGCATGGTGGAACGGTATATTATGAAGAAGAATATCCTAGTCTTTTGTTTGCAAAGGACGGTGAGATATTCGACCTGAATGGAAAGCAGACGGTTGTCATGGGCGGTGCATACAGCATTGACAAAGAAATTCGTCTTGCATACGGCTGGGGCTGGTGGGAGGACGAGCAGCCCTCGGAAGAAATCAAAAGATATGTAGAACAGCAGCTTGAAAAATACGGCTGGAAGGTAGATGTGGTATTAAGTCATACGACACCATTGAAATATGAGCCTGTTGAGGTATTTATGTCTGGCGTGGATCAGAGCAGGGTTGACAAGTCTACGGAGGTCTGGCTAGATGAGATTGAGGACAGGCTGGAATATAAGAAGTGGTACTGTGGACATTATCATACAGAAAAGAAGATTGACGGAGTGGAGATAATGTTTGAGAATTTCGCTGTGTTTTATGGAGCTCAGAAGAGTAATGGGTAAAGAGAATTACTTAGGGAAAGGTTTGTTAATTTTGATTTTTTGGGACGTAAATATTCAAAAGTAAAAGAAGTAAATCGTTTGATTAAATTTTTTAGGGATGTGCCAATCCAAAACTATATTTATATTTATCCATATAATGAACAGTTTATGGAAGTAAAGGGAAATATACAAAAATATTTAGATATATATCCATATGAAATACAAATGATAGTACCCGAACAAAAAGTTATAAAAGGTGAAAAAGATAAACAAAAAAGAAAATGTATTATTAGGAATGAATCGTTGTCTTCCTTTGTTAAAACAATAGATTGGCTTCGATACGGAAATGATAATATTCAGTTGCCGGATGTTGTGTTATTTAAGTGTAAAAGGTTAATATTGGAACCGGAATTATACATTTTTACGAGAAAAAAGCTATGTGATTATAGGATACCATATTGTTATGGTGAATTAAGAATTTTGGATACTATTTTTGTATTTATTATTCCGTTTACAGAAAACGATAAATATGATTTTGTTGATGAAAAAGAATGTAGAATATTTCTGGAAATGCTGAGAAATCGGTATGGGAGATATGAAACAGAAAAATTTTTAAGCATAGTTCCACGAAAAATAGAAGAACAGTGCTTAATCAGTAAGCAGATTATTTAGATATAGTAATTTGCTAATTTTTTTTGTCCCATGTTTGACATGAGCTGATGGTAATGGTCGTGTGGGACGGCTGATCATGTTCAAGGAATGTCTGAAATATAATATAGTTCCGTTCATTATTGATGATGATTTGAAGATGTTCTATTATCGTGGTTTGAAAGAGTGGAATCGAGAGAAAGGGTATCTTACAGACAGGAAAACTCCTATTTGTGTGCAGTGGATTATTGTAATATCCATGGCAGGCAGATAGGAGTTTTTTGTTATATAGGAAAGTCTATTATTAAGACGATATGAAGCTTTCTAAAGAGTTTCTTAAATATGGGAAAAAATGAAGATTTTTTCACAATTCTTTCGTTATAGTAAGTGTGACAGGAAAAAGAGATATATTTGAACACGATCAAAAGGTGTGCATTTTATGTGATGATAAACATCAAATTAGGAGGTGTAGCATATGGAGTGGATCGTAAAGCATAAGAAATGGTTTGAAATTACGGGATGGATATTGTTTGCAGTTGGTGTTATATGGGCATGGAGAGCAGGGCTGTTTACAGATACAGAGAAATTACAGGCATTGTTAGAAAAAAGCGGAATATTGGCACCTCTTCTGTTTGTGATCGTACAGGCAGTACAGGTTGTTATTCCGATCATGCCGGGTGCCATTGGATGTGTGTTTGGAGTTGTGTTCTTCGGAGCGTTTTGGGGTTTCGTATTCAACTATATCGGAATCTGTATCGGTTCGGTCTGTGCATTTTTATTGGCAAGAAAGTACGGAATGATGTTTGTACAGAATATGACCGGTTCAAAGTTCTATAACAAATATCAGCATTTTTTGGAAAAGGAAAATCAGTTTGAGAAAATGTTTGCGTTATTGATCTTCCTTCCGGTGGCTCCGGATGATTTCCTGTGTTATCTTGCCGGAGTAAGCCGGATGCGTCTGACTCGCTTTACAACGATCATTTTGCTTGGAAAACCGGCAGCGATCCTTATGTACAGCACGGGACTTCATCAGGTGCTACGAATGGCAATGGCGCATCTGGCGGTATGATACTGCTATTCCCAGATGGTGGCTATATGGGCTGAACGTTGGCAATTCATAATTATTCAAAGGAGAATCACAATATGAAAGTATATATTTATTCGCAGTTTCAGAAAATGATAGAGAAGAGTGGTGTAGGAAGAGCAATGTATCACCAGAAGAAGGCGTTGGAAAGAGAAGGCGTTCAGGTGGTAGATCGAAAAGAAGATGCGGATGTGATACATATCAATACAATATTTCCGGGTTCGGTATCTGTGGCAATGTGGGCGAAACGGCATGGAAAAGCGGTTGTGTTTCATGCACACTCTACCAGAGAGGATTTTGCCAATTCGTATGTTGGCTCGAACCGGTTTGCAGGCCTGTTTGGAAAATGGATCACATTGTGTTATCAGTTGGGGGACAATGTGATCACACCAAGTAATTATTCCCGAAAATTATTGTTGTCTTATGGGATACAGAAACCGGTTCATGTAATATCGAATGGAATTGATACTTTGTATTATCAGCGGTTGTCAATGGATCGCAATAAGTTTCGTGAAAAATATGGTTACAAAGACACAGATAAGGTGATCATGTCAGTTGGTTTATGGATTGAACGAAAAGGTATCCTTGATTTTGTGGAACTGGCAAAACAAATGCCGGAGTATCAGTTTATCTGGTTTGGACAGTCTGATCTGCGTACTGTACCCGAAAAGGTTCGCAAGGCAGTGGAAACAAAGCTTCCCAATCTGCGGTTCGCGGGATATGTAGGAAAAGAGGAGTTGAGACAGGCATATGCTGCATGTGACTTGTTCCTGTTCCCGTCTTATGAGGAGACAGAAGGAATTGTGGTATTAGAGGCGCTTGCCATGAAGATTCCGGTATTATTGCGTGACATTCCGGTATATGATGGATGGATCGACCGTGGGATATCTGCATATATGGCGGAGAACAATTATGATTTTGAAAAACTGGCAAGAGGAATATTAGAAAAAGATCTGCCATCGCTTACAGATAACGGATATGAAGTGGCAAGGCAGCGGGATATTGGTAAGATTGGGAAGAAGTTGCTGCGGGTGTATGAAGAGGCATGTCAGATCCGGCAGGAAAAGTACTTGCCGCATATGAAGCCGGTGCCGAGGGTGTAGTTATAATTATATTGTAGCTTGAGAAAGAGGCTATCACACAAATGGCTTAAATCAAAGATTTATATTAAAATGGTGGAAAAAGAAGTGCCAAACTCCCGTGCACATTCCATAGTGCTTTTTGGAATTTTTATCAAAAAGTGGTAATATAATTATATAGAAAATGCGATGTGGTTTATGTCAAAACAGATATTTTAGCATATAACAATATAAAAGTCAATCTTGTATTTTTCGTTGGACTGGATATAATGTACATAAGAAAGTGAATGCTTTCTATTGGGGTTACGAAGCCCAACAAAATCGTATTAATAGAGGTTACGAAGCCTATCAAAATCGTATTAATAGAGGTTACGAAGCCTATCAAAATCGTATTAATAAAAGGAACAGGTTCTGCTTGTTCCTTTTATTGTTTAGGAGATATTACATGAAATGGATAAATGTTAATGAAAAGTACCTGGATTATTTGAGAGCCTTTGAGGGACGTATTCCGCGTACTGATTATGGATCGGATAAGTATAAGCCGTTTTTTGGCATTTTATTTGAAACAGAGGATTTTTACTATATTATACAGGTGTCTCATGCACAACCCAGACATCAAAAAATGAAAAAGCAACCCGATTTCTTTAAAATATATGATCCGCAGGTATTGTCGAGATTGATAGCGGTTGTAAATCTGAATTATATGTTTCCAATTCCAAAGAATGAGGTAACTCCTTTTGTTAAGAAGGATATTGGTACATATAGAACTTTTAAGTCAGAAGAAGAGAAAAGCAAGTACATTGACTTATTAGATTCTGAAATGAAAATGATTAATACCATGAATTTATCTGACGCAGCGAAAGATTTATACGAGAAAAAGTATGCTTTTCCGGATTCTAGAGTTTCTCAAAGATGCTTGGATTACAAAGTATTGGAAGAATATGCAAAAAAATGGAAAATCGAAAAATAAAAATGCAAAGGCACTATGGAAAATGAATGCACTCCATAGTGTCTGTTTTTGGTTTGTACCAATCTGTGGTGAGGATTTCTCATGGGATAACTATGAGGTTGTAAAATAGTACATTTGTATGAAAAAGTCAGCATTTTTGCAAAAAAGTGTTGATTTTTTTCATGTACTGCTGTATTATTACGATAATACAATAAGGCAAAAGGATATATTCTTATAAAAGAATATCAGCAGAAAGGGGAAGAGATGGACGCATTAATTGATGTGAAGGATATGTATAAGATATACAATCCGGGAGAAAATGAAGTCCGGGCATTAGATGGTGTCAGTTTGTCGGTTCATACAGGGGAATTTGTGGCAATCATTGGACATTCCGGTTCCGGCAAATCAACACTGATGAATATGTTAGGCTGCTTAGATGTTCCAACGAGCGGAACATACATATTGAATGGAAGAGATGTCTCAAGTCTTTCGGATAATGAATTATCGGAAGTCAGGAATAATGAGATTGGATTTATCTTTCAGGGTTTCAATCTGATACCGAATTTGACTGCGGTTGAAAATGTAGAACTGCCACTTATCTATCGCAAGGTGGATAAGAGTACAAGAAGGAGATTGGCAGAGGAAGCGTTGGAAAAGGTGGGATTGAAGGAACGTATGAAACATAAACCGTCAGAGATGTCGGGTGGACAGCAGCAGCGAGTTGCAATTGCAAGAGCCATTGCAGCGGCACCGCCTTTGATTCTGGCAGATGAGCCAACCGGTAATCTGGATTCAAAGTCGACGCAGGATATCATGAATATATTAGATGGATTGAATGAGCAAGGGAATACGATCGTACTGATCACACATGATGATGGAATTGCTGAGAATGCGAAGAGAGTGGTTCGTATTATGGATGGTAAGATCGAGTCCGATGTGGACAGGACAAGATAGAGGAGGAGAACAGGATGGATAATAAGAATGAGATAACAGAAACAGATCTGGTTGAAGTAGCGATGCCGGAGGTTACATCGGAAGAGAACC
>ENA-OPUE01001340-OPUE01001340.1-human-gut-metagenome-genome-assembly--contig:-NODE-1340-length-15315-cov-2.901180_pt1 | contig 15315 bp, 10 predicted proteins | sample MGYA00241466_ERZ501924 | MGnify/ENA primary metagenome ERZ501924 (study PRJEB25962, sample SAMEA2042223) | human gut metagenome | biome: human gut; feature: human-associated habitat; material: faeces...
GAGGAAAATTTTATCGGTCACGCATACTATGGGGCAAAAATCAGTGATACAGATGTTTCCTATCTGATGCGTACCGCAGAGCCACCGTTTGTACCATCCAAAAATAACCGTGACAGAAGTTCCTTCTTTGACGCTTTTCCGATGGAATATCCGGGAAATGGTGTGGGAGACTATAGAGAGAGCGCCGTTGAGGTGCTTGACGACAATTGTCATACGGCGGGGAACTTCTGCTATACTGGTCACAAAATTTATCACGGCAAACCAGCACTTGCCGGAATGCCGGCGACTTTTGCACAGGAAGAAAAGTGCATGACGTTGGAGCTTTTTGCAGAAGACCCTGTTTTAAAATTAAAGGCAGTTTTTTTATACAGCATTTTTGACGATGTGGATGCGGTTGTGCGAAGTGTCCAGATTACAAATAAAAGGGAAAAACCGTTACATCTGACGAAAGTCATGTCGGCAAGCATCGATATGGATGCGAAAGATTTTCAGATGCTGACGCTTCACGGTTCCTGGGCGAGAGAACGCCAGATGGATTTGCGTGATATCGGTTACGGAAGACAGAGCGTGTCCTCGAGCAGAGGCGAGTCCTCCCACCAGGAGCATCCGTTTGTGGCACTGGTATCCGAGACTGCAACAGAAGAGCAGGGCGAGGTATATGGATTCCATTTTGTTTATTCCGGCAATTTCTTGGCACAGGTGGAGAAAACACAGTTTGATTCCCTTCGCGTGATGATGGGAATTAATCCGAAAGATTTCTGCTGGAAGTTAGCGTCCGGAGAAACCTTTGTGGCACCGGAGGTAGTGCTCAATTATTCGGCAGCCGGTATGGGAACCATGACCAGAAATTTCCATGATTTGTACCGTAATCACCTGATTCGCAGCCCGTATAAGGACAAAAAACGTCCAATACTGATTAACAACTGGGAGGCAACGTATTTTGATTTCAACACGGAAAAACTGCTTTCCATTGCAAAAGAGGCAAAGAAATGCGGCATTGAAATGCTCGTTATGGATGACGGCTGGTTTGGACACAGAAGCGATGACAACACAAGTCTTGGCGACTGGAAGGTCAATGAACAGAAATTAAATGGTGGTTTAAAATATCTGGTAGATGAAGTCAACAAGATTGGTCTTAAATTCGGTATCTGGTTTGAGCCGGAAATGATTTCGCCGGATTCCGACCTCTACCGCGCACATCCGGACTGGGCAATCGCACTGCCGGAGCGTACACCGTGCCGTTCCAGAAATCAGTTCGTACTCGATTTGTCGAGACCGGAGGTTGTAGATTATGTCTATGAGGCAGTTGCTTCTATTTTAAGAAGTGCCAACATTGCCTATGTAAAATGGGATATGAACAGACAGCTTACCGACCTTGGAAGCGTATATCTGGACAAAGATCGTCAGGGTGAGCTTTGCCACAGATATGTGCTGGCAGTGTATGAGTTACAGGCGCGCCTGATGAAAGAGTTCCCAGACCTTCTGTTGGAAAACTGTTCCGGCGGCGGAGCAAGATTTGACCCGGGAATGTTATATTACAGTCCGCAGATCTGGTGCTCGGATGATACAGATGCCATCGAGCGCTTGAAGATTCAGGAGGGAACTGCACTTATTTATCCGTTGTCCACAATGGGAGCGCATGTTTCCGACTGCCCGAACCATACCGTAGGAAGAGTAACCCCTTTTGAAACAAGAGGCTATGTGGCTCTGGCAGGAACCTTTGGCTATGAGCTTGATGTAACAAAGATTCCGCAGGAAGACCGTGAGATGATTCCGGAACAGGTTGCGATGTATCACAAATATAACGATCTCGTCCGGGAAGGTGATTATTACCGAATTGCATCCTACAGCCGGAATCATATGTTTGACTGCTATGGTGTTGTCCGCAAGGATAAGGAAGAAGCACTCTTTACCTATGTACAGGTCATGAATCGTCCGAATTATCACAGCAGAAGAATTTTCTTCAAGGGACTTGATCCTGAGAAGCTGTATCAGATCGAGGGAGAAGAAGGAACCTATACCGGTGATGTTCTGATGAAGGCCGGATATCTGGTACAGAATCTCTGGGGTGATTACAAAGCACGTCTGATCCATGTGGTGAAAGCATAAGGACAGGCAGATAAATTCTGAAGAGGGATGGCAAAAGTAATGGCGAAAACAGTGAAACTGGCAGATATTGCTGCGATCGTGAATGTGAGCACGGTAACTGTTTCCAAGGCGCTTTCTGACCAAAAAGGGGTTAGTGAGGAAATGCGGGCAAGAATCAAGCAGCTCGCCAAGGAAATGGGCTATCAGACACCGACGGCAGCAAGATTAAGCAGTAATAAGCGGACATATAATATCGGGGTTTTAATTTCAGAGATTTATTTTGACCAGACACAGTCCTTTTACTGGCAGATGTATCAGTCCGTGGCAACGAAGGCGGTATCGAAGGAATGCTTTACGCTTCTTGAGGTGCTTTCCATGCAGAATGAAAAGGAAATGATTCTTCCGAAGCTCCTTCAGGAGGAGAAGATTGACGGACTGATCATTATCGGTATGTTATCTTCCGATTATCTGTCCCTGATTGAACGTAATATCAAGGTACCCTATATCTGTCTGGACTTTTATGACCGCAAGCACGAATTTGATGCAGTGATTACGGATAACTTCTATGGAATGTATAAGCTGGTGAATTATCTGTTCGAAATGGGACATAAGAAGATTGCCTATGTGGGGACGCTGCTTTCCACGAACAGTATTACCGACCGTTATATGGGTTATTATAAAGCAATGCTGGAGCATGGGCAGGAGGTGCCGGCAGATTATGTGATTGATGACCGTTCGAAGGATACCAGGGCGCGGTGTATCAATTATGACTTCGTTCTTCCGAAGGATATGCCGACAGCGTTTGCCTGTAACAATGACGTAACGGCAATTGATCTGATCGGATATCTGAAGCGGAAGGGATACCGTGTGCCGGAGGATATTTCCATTGTAGGCTTTGATAATTATCAGGTTCCCGGAAGAGGGGATCTGGATATCACAACCTATGAGGTGGATATTAAGGAAATGGCACGTAAGACCATAAACAATCTGCTGAAAAAGATAGTTGGTGAGCATTATAAGAAGGGAATTACCACGGTCGAAGGACATATGGTAATTAAGACAAGTGTGAAAAAGCTGTAATGATTCGGGCAATATGATCCTGAATGGCTACAGGAAGGAAACAATAGGAAACCTGTAAGGGAATCGGTGGCTATGACCCCGGTTCCCTTGCTTTATATTCGAGCGGAGTACAGCCCTCATATTTTTTAAATAAGGAGATAAAGTGATTCGTGTTGTCGATGCCGACTGCACTGCCGACCTCGTGAATACGCAAGGACGTGGTTTCGAGCAGGTGGCAGGCGATACGGATTCTCCGCCGGTTCAGGTATTGGAGCGGTGTGATACCATAGTATTCGCCGAACTCCCGGCAGATGCGGTATTTACTGATACTGAATCTGGCTTCCAGATCATCGAGAGAGTAATTTTCCTCGTAGTGCTCCTCAAACAAATCGTGGATCTTTTCTATATAAGAAGGAATTTTGCGGAATTCCTGATCTTTCTTTAAAAATTCAACGGTGAATTCGGTCAGCAGATGGTTCAGGAGATCGCTGGCACGAAGCTGTGAAATCATGGTCTTTTCATAATTCAGGCATAGAAGCTTTTCCAGATGTAATACATACTCGGAGTGGGCTGTAGCATTCAGAATACAGAAGGGTTCTTTGGTAATCAGACTTAGCATCTCAGCGGCACGTACATTATCAAAGAATAAAACCTGATATTTCCAGGGACTTACTGCAACATCAATCCGGAAACGCTGTCTGCAGTTAAGCAGAAGCAGGGAGTTTTCGGTCAGGGAAATCACATGCTGGTTCATGAGCAGCTTTCCACATCCTGCCATGGTGTATAGTAGCAGGAAGCAGGGAAGCGCCTGAACATCAAAGGACCAGGAATTGCGAACGGCAAGATTCCCACCGGAGTAAAAGTCAGAGGCGGTTTTGGCTGCAATCTGCTTATCCGTTGTAAAAAGATGTCCAAGAAAGTCCTCCGGCTGCATCGAAGATGAAGTTTTGGGTGTGGATAATAAAGCTTCTTTAAATACAGAAGTAAAGTCTGTTGTGTTCATAATCCTATTATAGAAAAAAGAACGGGAATATGCAATTACCGATCTCTGATATAGAAATGTTGTACAATAAGCTTATATTTTGGAGCCAGAGTTGTGCAAATCCGACACCTAAATATAGACCGGAAATACTAAATATGGATTTTGTAGCTTGAAAAATACGAAATTAATTAATTTTAACCTCATAAAGTAAACGTTTAAGTGAATTTTGAGAGGTATAATATGGATAAAATGTATAAAAAAAGATTACAAAATTTGTAAAAAAAGAAGAATTGAATAAACAAAACAAGAATATATTATAAAATGCAATAATAAGTGATGATTAAAAAAATAAATTAAATATAATTTAAATTAAGTTACAAGCGTAGCTTACAGGACAAACAGACTTTGTTCAGAAAAAAGGAGGAAAAAGTTATTATGAAACTGAAAAAAGTTTTAGCCGTATGTCTTGCAACAGCCATGACATTTTCTATGGTAGCATGTGGCGGCGCAAGCACAGACACCACAACTCCTGCTGACACCTCAGCAGACACAGAAACAGAAGCTCCTGCAGAAGAAGAAGCAGAAGCACCCGCAGAAGAAGAGGCAGAAGCACCTGCAGAAGACGGGGCACTTACATACTCTTCCATCACATTAGGTGAGGACTACACAGACCTTACAGCAACCATTAAGTGGCTTCATCATAAGACTGACCGTGCAGAAGACGGAACAATCGATAAGATGATCGCTGAATTCAACAAAGATTATCCGAACATCACTGTTGAAGCAGAAGCAGTTACCGATTACGCAGAAGATGCTCTTCTTCGTCTTTCCACAGGTGACTGGGGTGATATCATGTTCATCCCTGCAGTAGACAAGGCTGATTACGCAACATACTTCATGCCCCTTGATGACTACGATACACTGTCCCAGACACTGAACTTCGTAGATGCTCATCAGGTAGATGGCAAGGCTTATGGTATTCCTTACATGGCTAATGCACAGGGCGTTGTTTACAACAAGGCAGTATTTGAGAAGGCTGGTATTACCACACTTCCTACCACTCCTGATGAATTCATCGCTGACCTTCAGTTAATCAAGGACAACACAGATGCAATTCCTCTTTACACCAACTATGCAGCAGGCTGGACCATGGGCGCATGGGATGCTTACCTTGGAGTTGTTTCCAATGGTGATGATACCTACATGAACCAGAAGTTCGTTCATACCGCTGAACCTTTTAAGGATAACGGTGACGGAACCGGTGCATACGCTCTTTACAAGATTCTTTACGATGCAGTTGCTGATGGCTTAATCGAAGACGACTACACCACAACTGACTGGGAAGGCTGCAAGGGTATGCTGAACAGAGGTGAAATCGGATGTATGGTACTTGGTTCCTGGGCTTATTCCCAGATGGTAGATGCTGACTCCCACGGTGAAGACGTTGGATATATGCCTTTCCCGATGAGCGTTAACGGAACACAGTATGCATTAGCTGGTGGTGACTACAGCTACTGCATTAATGTAAACTCGTCCGATGATAACAAGGCAGCTTCCCTGGTATTCATTAAGTGGATGACCGAGAAGTCCAACTGGTGCTACAATGAAGGTGGTTACACCGTAGTTAAGGGTGGCGAGAATCCGGATATGTACAAGGCATTCGACGGATGTACTACAATGGCAGATCAGCCTGCTTTACCTGGTGAAGAAAACCTTCTGAACGACATGAACTCTGAATCCGAACTTTCCTTCAATGCAGGTGGTAACGATAAGGTTCAGAGAATCGTTGAAGCAGCAGCTACCGGATCTGAAACCTATGATGATATCATGGCAGACTGGACCAAGGCTTGGAACGATGCTCAGGCTGAACTTGGAGTAGAAGTTAACAACTAATCCATAGATTCGTTCATTACAAGTAAATCAATGAGCCAGGGGGAGTAATTCTCTCTGGCTCGATTTATCAGGGAGGTCACAAATGGAGGCAACTAATATTACGACACAAAAAAAGAAAAGATCATTTGGCGAGTGGGCCAGAAGCAGAGACGGGCAAAAGGTATTTGTTATGATTGCCTTTTTGATTGTACCTCTGGTATTACTGATTGTGTTTACCTATCTTCCGTTTGCGGAGATGGTAAGCTACAGCTTTTATAATATGAAATATACCGGTGCCCGTAAATTTGTAGGATGGAAAAACTACATGAAGGTGTTCCAGAGAAGCGACTGCTTCGGAGCATTGAAGCTGAGCCTGTACTATATGCTTGGATCGGTAGTACAGCTTGCAATTGCATTGTATCTTGCTACAATGTTAAGTTTTAAAACCAGGTTCGGTGATCTCTTTAAGGGATTTATGTTCTTCCCGTTCCTGATTAACGGTATTGCCGTTGGTTTTATCTTTAAGTTCTTCTACACCAGAGGATTCGTATTTGATACCGTTCTTCAGTGGTGTGGATTCCAGTTAGACAATCTTCCGTACTGGCTCAAAGACCAGAGCATTAACAACTTTTCTCTGGTTGGAACCTCTGTATGGCGTTATTTCGGGCAGAACATGGTATTGTTCATCGGAGCAATCATGTCCGTGGATCCGGAGCTGTATGAAGCTTCCATGCTGGACGGTGCAAATAAATGGCATCAGTTCTTATATATTATTCTGCCGAGTATTAAAACAATTTTAACATTGAATGTTATCCTTTCCATTACCGGATCCTTAAGTGCATTCGAGCCACCTTATGTTATCACTGATGGTGCAAACGGAACGGGTACTTACTTCGTAATCATGCATCAGATTGCACATACGCAGCAAAAGGTAGGTCTGGCATCTGCGATGGCAGTTGTGCTTCTGGCGATTATTCTGGTTGTGACAGTGGCACAGAAGCTGTTCTTTAAGTATGTCTTCAAGAATTCTGAGGATGAGGATATTAATGCTGCAGTGAAGCGAGAGAAGAAGCTTGCCAAGCTTGCTGCAAAGAAGGAGGGAAGATAAGATGACAATTTTCGGATATATTAAAAAATTCATTCTGATCTTTTTAAAGTATGCATCCCTTGTTCTCTTTTCCCTGGTAGCGATTATTCCGCTGGTTTCCTGCGTAATTACCGCTTTCAAAACGGATGCAGAGTATAACAGTACGAATGTTATGACTCCCCCGTCGAGCTGGCTGTACTTTGAAAACTTCGTAAGTGCCTTTAAGAAAGCCGGAATGGGAAGAGCATTTATTAACTCCACGATCATTCTGATAGCAGTATTGATTTTATCCGTATTCATCGGAACACAGCTTGCTTATGTGCTGAACCGTTTTCAATTTTTCGGAAACACCCTGATCCGTAACCTGTTCCTGGTTGCCTGCCAGCTTCCCGGTGTAGCGATGCAGATCGCAGTTTACGAGATGATGTATAAGTTAGGATTTATCAACAATATGTTTGGTTATATCCTGATGACCTGTGGTACGGACGTTATTTCAATTTATATTTACATCCAGTTCTTTGAGAATATTGATTATTCACTGGATGAGTCGGCAATCATGGATGGTGCATCTTACTTTACTATTTTCTACAAAATTTTGTTACCGCTGTTGAAACCGGCTATTGTAACTGCATGTATTCTGAAGGGTGTTGGTACCTACAACGAATATTATAATGCGAACCTTTATCTGCAGGATAAGAAAAGATATGCAACGGTAGCCACCTCTCTGTATACCTTCGTAGGACCTCTGGGAAGTAAATACAACCTGATCTGTGCCGGCGTTATTATTTCGCTGCTTCCTGCACTGATCGTATTTATTACCTGCCAGAAGCAGATTTATTCCGGGTTGACACAAGACTGATTTTACGGAGGGCGGAATTATGATGGTAAATGAAATTCAGAATCATCTTATGCAGACAATTATTCCCTTTTGGAAGAATTTGAGAGACAATGAGTATGGCGGATATTATGGTTATATGACCTATGATCTTGCAGTAGATAAGAAGGCTGTAAAGGGATGTATCTTAAACAGCCGTATCATGTGGTTCTTCTCCAATGCCTATACCCTGCTTAAGGATGAGTCCCTTTTAGACGAGGCAAAGCATGCCTATGAGTTTTTGAAGAACTGCTGTCTGGATCGTGTGAACGGTGGAATCTTCTGGTCCATCCAGTATGACGGAAAGCCGGAGGATACCACGAAGCATACCTACAATCAGGCATTTGCAATCTATGCTTTAAGCTCATATTATGAAGCGTCCGGTGATGAAGAAGCATTAAGTATTGCCAAAGAGCTGTATCATATTGTTGAAAATAAATGTACCGATGAAATCGGATATCTGGAAGCGTTCAATAAGGAATTCCATCTCATTGAGAACGATAAGCTTTCTGAGAACGGTATCATCGCAGATAAGACGATGAATACCCTGCTTCATGTATTTGAAGCATACACAGAGCTGTATCGTGTGGCCAGGCTCCCGGAAGTGGCAGAGAGCCTTAAGTGGATTATGGATACCTTTGCAACGAAGGTCTATAATCCGGAGCTTCATCGCCAGGAGGTTTTCTTTGACGCAGACATGAATTCGATCCTTGATCTTCATTCCTATGGACATGATATTGAAACCGCATGGTTAATGGATCGCGGTATAGAGGTTCTTGGAGATCCGAAGTACGAAGCACTTCTTTCTCCAATTACGAAGGATCTGACAGCCCAGATTTACAAGGTTGCCTTTGATGGACATTCTCTGGCAAACGAATGTGAAAAGGGTGTTGTGAATACACATCGTATCTGGTGGGTACAGGCAGAAACGGTGGTTGGATTTTTGAATGCTTATGAGAAGGAGCCTTCAAAGACGGAATATCTGGAGGCAGCAGAGAGCGAATGGCAGTTCATTAAGGATCATGTCATTGATAAGCGTGCAGGCTCCGAATGGTTTTGGGAAGTAGACCCGGAGGGTAAGCCTTATGAGGGAAGACCGATTGTAGAACCATGGAAGTGCCCGTATCATAACGGAAGAATGTGTTTCGAAGTAATTAAGAGATCCCGTAAAGAAGGAGGAAAATTCTAATAATGAATAAACAATATGAGATTGAGTCAGCGAAGCTTGAGCTGCTCATTAACCGTAAGAACGAGATCGATCCCGATTTCTATAATGGCATTTATGCCCGGTATAAGTATCCGGTATTAACAAGAGAGCATGCTCCGTTAATCTGGCAGTATGACTTAAATCCGGAAACCAATCCTTATTTTATGAAGAGACTTGGAATTAATGCAGTATTGAATTCCGGAGCAATTGAATTAAACGGTAAGTATTATCTGGTAGCCAGAGTAGAAGGAGATGACCGTAAGTCCTTCTTTGCAGTAGCAGAAAGTGACAGCCCGGTGGATGGATTCCGTTTCTGGGATTATCCGATTCTTCTTCCGGATACCTGTCCGGAAGAAACCAACGTATACGATATGCGTCTTACCAAGCATGAAGATGGCTACATCTACGGTGTATTCTGTTCCGAAAGCAAGGACACCTCCGTAAACGATCTTTCTGCGGCAGTTGCAGCGGCAGGTATCGTCAGAACCAGGGATTTAAAGACCTGGGAGAGACTTGACAACTTAACAACACTTCATTCTCCCCAGCAGAGAAACGTAGTTCTTCATCCGGAATTTGTAAACGGAAAATATGCTTTCTACACCAGACCGATGGATGATTTTATTGACACCGGATCAGGCGGTGGTATTGGATTTGGTTTGTGTGATGATATTGAACATGCTGTAATTGACGAAGAGAAGATGACCAGCTTACGTAAGTATCATACCATTACCGAGGTGAAGAATGGTGCGGGTGCTGTTCCGATCAAGACCGAAAAGGGATGGATTCATATTGCACACGGTGTCCGTAACACAGCTGCAGGACTCCGCTATGTTATTTATGCATTTGCAACCGACTTAAATGATCCTTCCAGGGTGATTGCTGAGCCCTCCGGAATGCTGATCGGACCCAGAGGCGGAGAGAGAGTCGGAGATGTTTCCAATGTCGTATTTACCAATGGTGCGATTACAACAGAAAACGGAGATGTATATATTTATTATGCATCCAGCGATACCAGAATGCATGTGGCATCCACAACGATTGACAAGCTGATTGACTATGTATTTAATACTCCCCAGGATCCGCTTCGTTCTGTAGAATGTGTTGCTCAGAGATGTGACCTTGTAAAGAAGAATCTGGAATACCTGAATCGCAGATAATTACAGTTCAGCCATGCCTTACACAATCATTTCTGCATGGCTGAACTGTTATCGCAGATAATGCGCTGCGGCTTATAAAATGAAACTATAAACCAACAGAAAGGAAAATAAAATGAGCGAATTAAAAATGATTGCCCCTCCTGTTAAGAATGTTCCCTGGCAGGAAAGACCTGCAAATTTAACAGGAGCACCGATCTGGAGATATACAGAGAACCCGATCATCGGAAGAAATCCGGTAGAGGGTGTTGCAAGAATCTTTAACAGTGCCGTAATGCCTTACGGAGATGAATTCATCGGTGTATTCCGTGGCGAGCAGACAAACGGTATCCCTTATATCTATATGGGAAGAAGTAAGGATGGCATTCACTGGGATTTCGATAAGGAAAAGATTCCTTTTGTCAATGAAAAGGGAGAACCTTTCATGCCCAGATATGCCTATGATCCGAGACTTGTAAAGGTAGAGGATACCTATTACATCATCTGGTGTCAGGATTTCTACGGTGCTTCCATTGGTATGGCGAAGACCACCGATTTCAAGACCTTCACAAGATTGGAGAATCCGTTCATTCCTTATAACAGAAATGCGGTATTGTTCCCTCGTAAGATCAACGGCAACTACATGCTGTTAAGCAGACCTTCCGACAGCGGGCATACACCGTTTGGAGATATTTTCTTAAGCGAAAGCCCGGATCTTGTATACTGGGGCAGACACAGACATGTGATGAGCCAGGGAAGCGAATGGTGGGAATCCGTTAAGATCGGTGGCGGTGCTGCTCCGATCGAGACAAGCGAAGGATGGCTCCTGTTCTATCATGGTGTAAGCGGAACCTGTAACGGATTTGTTTACTCCATCGGTGGTGCAATCCTTGACCTGGAGAATCCTTCTATTGTAAAATATCGTTGCGAAACCTTCCTTCTTACTCCGGAAGAGTGGTATGAGGAAAGAGGATTCGTTCCTAATGTATGTTTCCCCTGTGCAACGATTCATGATCCGGAAACCGGTAAAATCGCAATTTACTATGGTTGTGCAGACAGCTATGTAGGTCTTGCATTTACACAGTTCGAGGATATTGTTGCTTATATTAAAGAGCACAGCAGATTGACTGAAACTGATACAGAAATCGGCATCAGATAAGGTGCTTAACAGCTACGATAGGAATTATAAAAGGAATGGAAAGGCTTGTTGAAAAGCAAGCCTTTCTGAATATTTTCCAAAGAAACAGGTTGGGGAGGTGTCTATGGGATATCCGGTAGATTTTGAAAAAGGTGAGTTAAACAGAGGTAACTGGAAGCGCATTAAAGCGTGCATGAAAAAGGCAGAAGCAGGAGAACCGGTCAAGGTTGGATTCCTCGGAGGATCCATTACGCAGGGAAGTCTGTCTTCCACACCCGAAACATGCTATGCCTATCTGGTTTATAAGTGGTGGAAGGAGAAGTTTCCGCAGGCGCAGATAGAATATATTAATGCAGGAATTGGCGGTACAACCTCCCAGTTTGGTGTATCCAGGGTAGAGCAGCATTTATTGCAGAAAAAGCCTGACTTTATTCTGATTGAGTTTGCAGTAAATGATGATAACAATGAATTTTTCAGAGAGACCTACGAAGGTCTGATCCGTAAAACCTATGGTGATGCAAGTGCGCCGGCCGTTCTTTTGATGAACAATGTCCGGTATGATAACGGAATCAGCGCAGAGGATCAGCATGCAGCAGTAGCACGTGCTTATCAGCTTCCGATGGTCAGCATGAAGAGTACGATTTTACCTCCGGTAAAATCCGGTCAGATCAGGAATCGTGAGATTACCCCGGATGATCTTCATCCGAATGATGATGGCCACGCACTGGTAGCGAAGGTTATTACCACATTTTTAGAGAAAGTTTATCAGGATCGTAATACCGAAGAGGCAGATCCTGACTTTAACGGGAAAACACTTCCGGATCCGATTACTGCCAATGAGTATGAGAATTCGGTACGATATAAAAATTATAACAGTACTCCGGCTCTTAACGGTTTCCGGAAGGATCCCCATAAGAAGAAGGAGTTTCTGGATATTTTCAGCGGAGGCTTTATTGCTTCCAGCGTAGGAGATGAAATCTCCTTTGACATTGAAGCAACGGGAATTGCAATCCAGTATCGCAAAACGATCCACAGACCGACTCCGGTTGCAGAGGTTGTGGTGGATGGAGATGAAAGCACGAGGACCGTTCTTGACGGAAACTTTGATGAGGACTGGGGTGACTGCCTGTTTATCCAGACGATAACCCGTCATACCGAACTTAAGAAGCATCATGTGCAGATCCGCATTATTGAAGCTCATGAAGACGATCAGGTACCATTCTATCTGGTATCTGTGATCGGTTCTAAATAACCAAAGGGGGAGAGGGTATGGCATCAAAAAAAGAAAAAAAGATTAAGTTACCGAAATTATCTAAGTTACCGAAAACGGACAAGGTGAAGAAACAGAAGAAGGAAGCTGCCAGACCGGATTTCAAAAAAATGCTTGCCGGTCTGAAAAATTTGGGGGGATCAAATAAAAAGAGCATTCTCAGCACATTGCTTGTAGCGTTTATGGTGCCGGTTGTGCTGATGATTGCATTGGGTGTTGTGTCCTATCGTACGGCCTCATCCGGTATAGTAGACAAATATAAAGAGTCTGCACAATCAACCGTATCGGCAGTAGGTGATTATTTTAATCTGGTCTGTACCAATATTTCAAATAAAGCTGTCGAGATGATTACGAACAGTGATGTGGGCGATTATTATGATAAGTATTACGGAAAACAGGAATCAAAAGCATTGGAGACCTTCCGTAGTGCGAAATCCGATATTGGTAATGCCAAGTCTACAAACAAGAATATTTACAGTTGTACGGTTATTCCTGAGGGAGGTGCATACCTTTCCACCTTATCCGGCGGTATGACAGAAACACCTGTGGCAGATTTCAGTAATACGGCTGAAGGACAGTATTTTGCAGCCAATAGCACCCAGAGAAACAGATGGCTGGGTTACCAGACTTATCTGGATGATAATATGCAGAGCAAACAGGAAAAATATGCCATGGTTTATTATCAGAAATTTTCCAATTCGGATGCTTATCTGGTTATGTCACTGGATATATCCGTAGCAGAGAAGATGCTGGGAGAAATCGATTTCGGCAAGGGCAGCGTGAAGGCACTTGTAACCGCTGACGGAAGAGAAGTGGCTTTTGAGCAGAAGACAGATAATCCTGCCGAAGCGGATGCTGTATCGGATGAGAAAGAGGAAGCTGCAGATGCAAAGCAGTGGTTTGTAGGAAGTGACTTCTATGAAAGTACTAAGGAAGCCGAAGAACCCGGCTACATGGATGTTAAGATTAATGGTAAAAAATATGTATATATTTATACACCTGTAGGCAACACCAAAGCCATGATCTGTACCCTGATACCGCAAAGCAATGTGCTCGGACAGGTGGGAAGTATTAAGTACATTACGATCTTCATGGTAATTCTGGCAGCAGGTGCGGCACTTGTCACCGGTTTTGTGATTTCTACCGGCATCAGTAAGACCGTAAGGGAAATGAGCGGAGGCCTTGCCAAGGTAGCACAGGGTGATTTAACCCAGGACTTTACTACAAAAAGGCAGGATGAGTTTAAAGAGCTGACCGGAAGCCTCAATGCCATGATAGAGAGTATGCGGGGATTAATGCGGGATATGAAGCAGTTCGGCAGTAAGGTAACCGGACTTGCGGAGAATGTTTCTGATAAAACCGGGGTCATCAATACTTCCATGCAGGATATAGCAAGAGCCATGGATGAAGTGGCAGGCGGTGTGCAGGGACAGGCAGAGGATACGGAGAGCAGCAATGAGAATATGATAAGCTTCTCTGAAAATATTACGACAGTTACGGAAAAAACCTCACACATGGGACAGACCGCAGATAAAGCAATTGAAGCCGTGGAACAGGGAAGGGTGATTGTTCAGGAATTAAGCGGTAAGTCGGATACAACCGTATCCTTAACCAGAGTGCTGGTCGACGATATTGACGCTGTACAGAAGAATTCCGAGGAAATCAAGAGCTTTGTTGACGTGATTAACAGTATTGCCGGACAGACGAATCTGCTTTCCTTAAATGCATCCATAGAGGCAGCCAGAGCGGGAGAAGCCGGAAGAGGCTTTGCAGTGGTAGCAGAAGAAATCCGTAAGCTGGCGGATCAGTCCAAGGAATCCGGTAATAAGATTCATGAGATCGTTAAGAAGATTGGTGAGACCGCGGATAAGACAACGGCATCAGCAAGAGAGGCAGAGAGCATGGTCAATGAGCAGGCAAGGGCGCTGCAGGAGACGGTCAATGTGTTTGAAATGATTCAGGATTGTGTAGGTGAGCTGGTAGAGGGTATCCGTTTGATTACGCAAAGACTGGAAGAGAGTATGCTTGAGAAGGATAAAGTGGAAAGTTCCCTGCAGAATATTGCTTCTGTGTCTGAAGAGGTTGCTGCATCCACACAGGAGGTTACGGCTACTTTGGGAGAACAGGTATCTGTTGTCCAGACATTAAAAGAAGAAGTAGAGTTGCTTAGAAGCGATGCACTGGAGCTGGATAAATCCATTGAGAGATTTAAAATTGATTAAGCAAGGCTGAACTGTTACATAAAGCGGGATGACCGCGAGAAAGGAAATGAAATTATGTTTCGTGACGATTTTGTCTGGGGTGTTGCAAGCAGCGCATATCAGATTGAAGGAAGAGATGCCAATGACGGTGCAGGCGCAATGATCTGGGATAAGTTCATTGCAGAGGGCGGCACGAAGGATGGCTATGGAGCAGAGGTTGCATGTGACCACATGCATCGTTACAAGGATGATTTTGCATTAATGAGACTGATGGGAATTAAGGCATACCGCTTTTCCATCAGTTGGGCAAGACTGATTCCGGAAGGAACCGGCAAGGTGAATGAAAAGGCTGTTGCCTTATACCGGGATATGATCCTGGAAATGAAAAAGAATGGAATCGAGCC
>ENA-OPUE01001352-OPUE01001352.1-human-gut-metagenome-genome-assembly--contig:-NODE-1352-length-15208-cov-2.274863_pt1 | contig 15208 bp, 12 predicted proteins | sample MGYA00241466_ERZ501924 | MGnify/ENA primary metagenome ERZ501924 (study PRJEB25962, sample SAMEA2042223) | human gut metagenome | biome: human gut; feature: human-associated habitat; material: faeces...
CTTCTTTCTGTGCGGCTACCGCGTCAAGGACTTCAATTCCATGATGAAGCGATACTTAGCCGAAGGCCATGAGGTCGGCAATCACACGATGGATCACCGGCTGGCGCATGAGGTTTCCGATGGCGATTACGAGCAGGTTTCTTCCAACAACGACCTGATTCAGTCGTATACCGGTCAAAAACCGACGCTGTTCCGTCCGTGCGGCGGCGAGTACAACGACAGCGTGCAGGCGTCCATGAAGCAGCTCGGCATGCCGCTGATTCTGTGGGATGTTGATACCTTGGATTGGAAATACCGCGACGCAGCTTCTGTCAAGCAGCGCATTCTGGACGGCGCGCAGGACGGCGCAATCGTTTTGGAGCATGATTTATATGAAACAACCGTAGAAGGCGTTCTCGCCGCGATTGACGAACTGCAGCAGCAGGGCTACGCATTTGTCACCGTATCGGAACTGGCAAAAATCAAAGGCGTTACACTGGAGCCCGGTCAGGTATATACCGGTTTCACGGATGAGGATTTGGGACTGACCGCAGAGACCGATGCGGCAGCAAACAGCGAAAGCACGGAAAGCACCGACAGCACCGCAAACACCCAAGCATCCGACAGCACATCCAACTAAACAGATAGAAAAAAAGCACTCCGCGGAGTGCTTTTTTGATGGAAAAGTTATCTGCCAAGAAAAACAAATGGCAAAAGCCCTCTCTGTCGCTGCGCGACATCTCTCCCAAAGGGAGAGACAAGTTGGATTGTGCGGAAAAGCAAAAATTCGCACCGGCTTCTCGGCTCTCCCTTCGGGAGAGCTGGCATTTGCAAGCAAATGACTGAGAGGGCACAAATTACGCTATCCAAACACACGCAAAAAGAGGCTCCTCAAACGAGGAGCCTCTTCGTACTTCCGAGAACGATATTAGCGGATGTAAGCTTCTCTTAGCCGAGTACCAGCGGGGAGAAGATGACGTACATAACAACTACTACCAGAATACCAACGATAGCCCAGATCTTGCCGGTCTTCCACGGAGTCATCTCGATCTGCGGTACGTTCGGCATCTCGAACTCTACCTTTGCCGGAGCGAACTTTGCAACTGCAAAGTAGATAATGCACTGAACAACGAAGCATACGAATACCCAGTACAGGTAGTGCATCTTGTTAAATACGGTGAAGTAACCGATAGCGTACAGAATGATATGTACCGGAACGCCGATCTTCGGAGCCAGCGGGGATACCTTCTTGTTCAGCATACCGAACAGTACTGCGCACAGGATCGGCATGGAGAACAGACCCCAGCACTGGTTGATGAAGTTCATGATACCGGTACCGAAGTACATGATAAACGGGGAAATGATGATGCCCAGAATACCAAATACCAAGCCAAAGACCTGACCAACCTTTACTACCTTCTTTGCATCTGCATCCTTGCCCCAGATCGGCTTCCAGATATCCAGAGAGAAGATCGTAGAGGAAGAATTCAGTACAGAGTTGAAGGAAGACAGGATTGCGCCAAACATAACGGCTGCGAAGAAGCCCATGAGCGGCTTCGGCATAACGTGCATAACCAGCATCGGATAAGCAGCATCGCCGTCAAACTTTGCACCGGAACCTACAGTCAGAACGCCGCCCTGCATCAACTGGTAAGCAATGATACCCGGGATTACAATTACGAATACGTCCAAGCACTTGAAGAAGCCAGCCCAGATAGCACCCTTCTGTGCCTCTGCCAGGTTCTTCGCGCCCAGAGAACGCTGAATGATAGACTGGTTGGTGGACCAGTAGAACATGTTGTTTACAAACATACCGGTGAACAGCAGCGGCCACGGAATGTACGGAGCCATTGCGTTCGGAGCGGACCAAGCATTCATCTTTTCCGGGGTAGCGGTTGCGAAGTGCTTGATACCTTCGAGGAATCCGCCGCCGTCCAGCTGACCCAGAGCGACGAAGCCGAGAACCGGAACCATGAAGCCGCCGATCAGAAGACCAACGCCGTTGATGGTGTCAGAGTAAGCAACTGCCTTCAGGCCGCCGAATACGGAGTATCCCATACCGATCAGACCGGTAGCAACACATACAATCGCAATTGCAGCGAAGTAGCTTATACCGAAAAGCTCCTGAATGCCGAAGATCTTCTCCAGTGCTACAGAACCAGAGTACAGGATGGTCGGCAGCATGGTAACAACGTAAGCGAACAGGAACATGATAGAGAACATGTTCTTGGTTGCCTCATCGTAACGCATCTTGTAGAACTGCGGAATCGTTGCGATGTTGCCCTTCAGGAATCTCGGCAGCAGAACGAATGCCAGAATAATCAGTGCGAATGCGGAGGTAGCTTCCCAAGCCATGGTTGCCATGGAACCAGAGAAAGCCTGACCGTTTGTGCCGACCAGCTGCTCTGCGGACAGGTTGGTCATCATCAGGGAACCTGCGATAACGATGCCCGGCAAGCTGTGGCCTGCAACGAAGTAGCCTTCCTCAGTATCCAGCTTCTCGTCACGCGTCTTGTACGCGGACAGGACAGCTACGAACACTGTAAAGGCGACAAACTCAATTACAGTTAACATAACTTTTATTCTCCTTTTTCTAAACTCTCTCCACGCCTTTCGTCATGGTGTCCCGGAATCACCCCAAAGGCGCAAAATCAGCTGTTTCTAAAAGAACTCAGCTGTATTTCCATGTATGATTATAGCAGACGTCTTGACCTTTCTCAACCCTGACCGGCAAACTTAGTGTTAAAAATTTCGAAACAATTTTTGGTTGTTTTTCACAAAAACAGCCGGTGGATTTTTTCCATCGACGCCAAAACGTTTTCAAAGTCGGTCAGATGTTACCAATCCAAACGTCCGATTTTCAAGTCCTTGCTCAATTTTTGTAGCGATCTTGCGAAAAAATGCGCTTTCTTTTTGAAAAACGCACACGTGTCAAATATTAGACGCGTTCCATGCAAAACCAATATAATTATGCAGTTTATGCCGCATATTTTGCATAATTATTCTTTATTTTCCATTTATTCGCAGAGCAAAAACGGTGTATCAAGGCGAAAGAACTGCTACATTCTCCTGAAAATGCAGCAGTTCTTTCATCATACAACAACAAAAGGGAAATTTTGACTTGCAAGAATACAGACATATATCGGCTCCTGAATTCCGATGTATTTCTGTCTTAGGTTCTGAACTCCTTCCGCACAGGCCATGTGGTCTATACGTCTTGCGTTACAAAGTATACCATATTCTTTTTCTGTCGGCAAGGGTGTGTGCCATTTTTTGCAGACAAAAAAGATCCCCGCGGGCGCATACCCGCGGGGATACCATATCCGTATAGAGTAGGATAGAACGATGCTTACTTGCCCAGCAGCTCGCGCTCGATGATCTCGCGTGCTTCCGGTGCCTGCTGCTCCATCTTCTCCGGGAAGCCGAAGTAAGATACACAAGCGATGTTGTCGCCGCCAACCTTCGGAGCGTCAGCCTTCAGCTGCTTGTTTGCGAAGTCCATCTCACGCAGGGTCTCGAAGATACCCGGGAAGTCAACCTCGCCCTCACCCATAGCGGTGTGCTGATGGATGGTAACGTCAGCTCTGCCGCGCTGGTTCAGCCAAGGCGGATTCAGGATGTAACGGCAGTCCTTGGTCTGGTTGTAGGTGTCTGCAAACAGAACATGGGTCAGCTCGTCGCCAGCGTACTTCAGCATGTGGCGAACGTCGCCCTTGCCCTGATCGTAGAAGAAGCCGTGGGATGCAGAGTATACATAGCCCAAGTTCTTGGAACGGAAGGACTTAACCAGATCGCAAGCCTCGTCGTTGAGCTCGCAGAAGTCATACGGATGAGACTGAACCTCAACACGCAGGCCTTCGCGCTCGATGATCGGCAGCAGCTCTTCCATAGAACGGAACCACATGCCATTGCAGATTTCCTGCTGGTTCGGATCGCCGGAGAACTCGGTGTTGATAACCGGTACGCCCATGTTTACTGCGATCTCGATGATCTTCTTCCAGTTTGCAACAGCGTGCTGACGCTGCTCCTCGGTCGGGCCGCTCCAGCGGTATACTACGATGAAGGAAGAGATCTCTACGCCGGTCTCCTTGAGAGCCTGGCGATACTCTGCCTCACATTCCTTAGAGAACAGCGGGTGCTTGTAGAACGGGTTGATGCGCGGATGCGGAGACTGCTCGATGTACTTGTAGCCCCAATCAGCTACCTTATGTACCATGGTGTTGATGTCGTACTGCTTCGCAAGAACGTCAACGTCAAAAGCAATTTTCATGTTGTGTTTCCTCCTCTAAAATTCCTTGGTGTGCCGCCTGTCAGGGGGTGGTTCCCTGTTGTTGCCCCTATTATACCGTATGGTAGCCCCGTCTCACAATGATACAACTTGCGGACTTCCTGATAAATCCTGCTATTTTCCAGTAACCTTCTCTTGATTTCTTTTCTCCGTGCTGATACTATAAATATCAAGGAGGGGTTTTGTCATGTTAATTCCGGAAACCGGCGTGCATCAGATTTCAGAACGATATTTTTTCACGCCATCTGCACTCGCGCGGGACTTATTTTATTATCCGTCCCGCTGCGGACACTACTTTTGCGATCACACGTATTCGTTTAATCATCAGGACAAAATTGCACAGCAGAGCGATCACAACAATCACATCATGCTGTTTCTCATACAAAACGGCGCACTGGAGCTGAAAATTGACGGCTGGGACATGCTCGCCACGCGCGGACAATTTGTGCTGTTTGACTGCCGCCACCCATACCAGTATCAGGCCTCGGACGGGTTTGAATTTATCTGGCTGCTGTTCAACGGACTGAATTCGTCCTCTTTTTATCAGCGCATCATCCGCTCACACGGCGGACACCATGTATTTTCGACTGCCTCGCTGCCGGAAATCTTACAGCTTTTAGATTCTCTGCTGAGCAGCTGCGCATCCGGGGAGCGCATGAGTGAAGCTGCCTATTCGCAGCTGCTGCACCGCATGCTGTGCCTGCTTCTTTTGACGGAGAACCCGCCGGAAAAGGCGGAGACCAACCGCATCGCGCTTGCCATTCGCTACATGAACACGCATCTGTTTGAGCCAATCAATGTGGCCGCCGTTGCGGAATCCGTCAATTGGAGCCAGTCGCATTTTTCCCGCGAGTTCAAAGCGCACACCGGCTATTCTCCATATGAATACATCATTCTGCGCCGCATTGACAAGGCCAAACACATGCTGACCTCAACGCAGATGACCGTCAAGCAAATTGCCTACCACACCGGCTACAACAGCGAGGAAAACTTCATTCACAGCTTTCAGAAAAACGTCGGGTTGTCTCCGAGTTTATTTCGAAAGTATCCGATATAAAACATGCCGCAGAGCACACAGCTCTGCGGCATTTGTGGTTTACTTGTAAAAATCCGGACGCGGACCGACTGCAATCGGCTCAATCTGTCCTTCATTCTGCTGTGCGCGCAGCAGCGCATCCGCCGTGACATTGGCAATCACGCCGTCCCATGCATTCGGGCCGGTCAGCTCACCGGCACGCACGGCGTCAATCCACTGCTGAATCTCCAAATCATAGGCGCGCATCCAATGGTTTTTCCAGTTTTCATCCAGCGGAATCGTCTGACCGCCGGATCTGCGCAGCAGCGGACGCGGCGGCTTCGGCAGGTCAATGACACCGTTTTCACAAACAATCTGACAGCTGATATCATAGCCAAACTGACAGTTGAGGAACACCTCAATCGTCGCAATCACACCGGACTTACAGCGAATGTGCATGATCTGCGGGTCCTTCAGCTCGGGATTTTTATTGCCGGTCTGGCGCGGGAACATCACCTGTGCGCTCTCATAGCGTTCATTGAGCAGCCAATGAATGACGTCAATCTCATGAATCGCCGCATCGTAAACCGCCATTTCCGTGGTAAATCCGTCATCCACTTCCGGAAACCAGTGCGAGCAGCGCAGATACAGCGGTGCGCCAAATTCGCCGGAGTCCAGCAAGTCTTTGACCTGTGTATACGACTCATCAAATCGACGCATAAAGCCGACCTGAATCAGCTTTTTTCCCAGCTCCATCTCAATTTCCGCCAGCTCCAGAGAATCCTCCGCCGTTGTCGTCAGCGGCTTTTCGCAGAAAATCGGCTTGCCTGCTTCCAGCGCCTGAATCACCGTTTCCTTGTGTGCAAATGCCGGCGTGGTGCAAATGATTGCATCGACATCCGGATCATTGACCAAATCCGCACTGTTGCTATACACCGTTGCGCCCAACGGATCACCCACCTGATGGGCACCCTCCACATAAAGATCCGATACAGCAACGATCTTGCCGCCGGCAAGTCTGTTGGTAATTCGGTTAATATGTTCGCGTCCAATGGCACCGCATCCGACGACGCCAATTCTTAACAATTCCATGTTCTGCCTCCATTATCATCCAGGTTCTATGCTGTATCAGCTTCTATCCTGATTATACGGATTTTCCCGCCGGTTTGCAATATCCTTCCGCCGTTTTCCCGCAACCCATCAGCATATCATCCAAATGTTCTATACTTATCATCAGGTTTTGTGCGTTCCGGCAATGCCCCGAATTATCTTCCGATAGTCTCCCGGCGATCGGCCGACGTGCTTTCGGAACACGGAAGTAAAATAGGTGTAGCTGCTGTACCCGCACTGCAGGGCAATGCGCTGTATGGATTGGTCTGTCGAGGCGAGCAGCGCCTGCGCCCGCGCGATGCGGCGGCGCGTGATGTACTGCACCGGTGTACAGCCTGTGCCCGCCAAAAATACGCGATCCAAATGGTATTTGCTCACACCCATCGCCTGCGCGATGCCATCCAGTGTCAGCGGCTCGGTATAATGCCGATCCAGATACAATTGCGTGCGAATGCCGAGACTATACCGCGCCTGCTCAATCTGTTCCTCTGCCGCGCGCTGCAGGCGCAGCGCCAGTAAAATTGCCGCCGCAGACAGATAGCTGCAAATCTCCTGACTCTGTTCGTGCGCATCCTGCGCCGCCTGCATGAGCGACAGCAAAATTTGCTCCAGTGCTTGGCTGCCCTCTCCGGCGTGTACAATCGGGCGTTCCTTCTGCTCCAGAAAGCAATTTTCCTCTCGTCCGCGGCACAGCAGGCGGGTAAATCCGCAGGAAATCACCGTTGCCTGCTCTCCGTCCTGCGTCCAGCAGGCATGCGGCTCTCCCGCCGAACACAAAACAAAGTCCCCTGCCTGCACGGCTTCCTGTCCGCCCGCAACGCGAACCTGACAGCTTCCCTTTTGTATCAGAATCAGCTCCGCATGATCTGCATGAAAGTGCTCCGCCTGCCTAGTCTCATGCAGCTGCACGCATTCAATATGCAGCAGCACCGGAAGCCTGCCTTCTTCGAATCCGCCTCTGCCGATTCCCTGTGTGATATATTCCAGCATACGGCATCCCCTTTCCATTCTCTGCATACATTGATTATATCGTGTTTCCCGTGTATTTGTACAGCAATCCATGCGAATTGTTCACACAACAAACACACGCGCGTGCTACGATTAGGCAAGTAACGAGGATATTTGCAGCATGTGCACCAATTGTGCACATGATTTCTGCTAGCAGGAGGAACCTTATGATACAAGTACAGGGGCTTACCCGCCGGTACGGCGACACTGTCGCGGTGTCCGGTCTTTCTTTTTCCGTGAAGGAGGGAGAAATTGTCGGTTTTCTCGGCCCAAACGGCGCCGGAAAAACCACAACCATGAATATGATTACCGGCTGCCTGCGCCCGACCGCAGGCACCGCAGTGCTCGGCGGCTTTGACATCGACACGGATGCCGATCAGGCGCGCAAGATGATTGGCTATTTGCCGGAAAATCCGCCGCTCTATCCGGATATGACGGTTTCGGAATATCTGGAGTTCGTCTATGCGCTGAAAAAGTGCACGCTCCCCAAGGACGAGCATCTCGCGCAGGTGTGCGGCATGACCGGACTCACCGAGGTTTCCGGCAGACTCATCCGCAATTTGTCCAAGGGCTATCGCCAGCGCACCGGTCTGGCACAGGCGCTCATCGGCGACCCGAAGGTTTTGATTCTCGACGAGCCGACTGTCGGTCTCGACCCGAAGCAGATTATTGAAATCCGAGAGACCATCCGTTCTCTCAGCCAAAAACACACGGTTATTTTATCCAGCCACATTCTACCGGAAGTGCAGGCGGTCTGCGACCGGATTTTGGTCATTCACCACGGCAAAATTGTCGCAGACGGCACGCCGGCTGAGCTGAGCGACCGCATGGAGGGCGCAGAACAGCTGGAAATGACCATTGAAGGCACAGCAGACGATATTTTGCGCATTTTGCGCGCCGTTCCGAGCGTCGCCGAAGCGATCTGCGTCCATGAGGACGGCAAAAAGTCGGTGTACCGCATCACGGCGGAGCCGGATGCCGATGTGCGCCGCGACGTCTTTGACGCACTGAGTCAAAACCGCATGGCGATTCTGTCCATGCAGCAGGTAGAACTCAGCTTGGAGCAGATTTTCTTGGAGCTGACCGATTCTGACGAGACAGAAGCACCGGCACAACCACAGCCGGATGCCGAGCCAAAGAAGAAAAAACGCCGGCTGTTTGGCAGAAAGCGAGGGGATGACCAGTGAATGCCATAAGAAAACGCGATATGCAGGGATTTTTCCGTTCCCCGCTCGGATATGTTTACATCGGCGCGTATCTCGCCGTGATGAATCTCTATTTCTTTGCAACTTGTGTGCTGTCCTCTTCCAGCGATGTCGGCAGTGTCTTTTCCAACATGCTCATTGTCTTTCTGTTCCTCATGCCGATTTTGACCATGCGGCTGTTCAGTGAGGAATACAAGCAGGGCACGGACAAACTGCTGCTCACCGCACCGGTCAGCGTGTGGGAAATCGTGTTTGGCAAATTTTTCGCCACGATGGGCGTGCTGCTGCGCGCACTCGCCTGCACGATTCCTTGGCTGATTATCATTGCGATTTTCGGCACGCCGTCTTGGCCGACCATTCTCGGCTGTTATGTCGCCGTCATTTTTGCCATTTCGATTTTTGCCGCCATGGGTTTGTTTTTGTCCAGCCTGACCGAAAGCCAGCTCATCGCCGCGGTGTTATCATTTGCCCTGTTTCTCGGCTTATATATCGTAGATATGCTGAGCTACTCTCTGGGAACCAGCACGCTGCTCGGTGAGCTGCTGAGCTGGCTGTCTATTTTCACCCGTTACGATACATTTATGTCGGGAGAATTTTCGCTCGGCAATTTGATTTATTTCATCTCTCTCACCGGTCTGTTTTTGTATTTAACCGCCCGCGTGATCGAGCGCCGCAGAATGTGAGGAGGTGTGCGCCATGTTCAACAAACAAAAAAAGCAGACAGAAAAGACACCGGCTTTGACGCCGGAACAAAAGGCACAGCGCCGCAAAAAGCTGCGCCGCGTGTCAGTCTCCGCAGGCAGTCTCGCCGTCACACTGGTCGCTGTGATTCTCGTCAATCTGATTGCCACCAGTCTGACGGATAAATTTGATTTAAATCTCGATTTGACATCCAATCAGTTGTATCAGATTTCCGATGACACCAAGTCTGCGCTGTCCGATTTGAAGGACTCCGTGACGATTACCGTCTTGGCAGACGAGGACGATTTCAAGAAGGATACCTATTACGGCACCGTTTACAAGCTGCTGAACAAATATACGCAGCTCGCTGGAGACAACCTGACTGTCACCTATATCAATCCATACACCAATCCGAACGCCGTGAGCAAATACAGCAATCTCGCGTCCTCTATTACCACCGGCAGCGTGATCGTTTCGTGCGGCGACAACACCCGCGTGCTCAACACCAGTGATTTTTACTCTACCGAGGCGAGTTCTTCGTACTCCGGATACTATGATGTGACCGGTTTTCAGGGTGAGCAGGCATTGACCTCTGCCATTTTGTCCGTCACCAGTGAGGAAACCCCGGGAATGTACGTCCTGCAGGGACACAACGAGAGTATTTCCACCAGTCTGTCCACGCTGTTCACCTCGGCGGGCTACACGGCAAACACGCTGAATCTGACGGAAGAAAAAAAGATTCCGGACGATGCCTCTGTTCTCGTGCTCAGTCTGCCGCAGACCGACTACACCGAGGACGAAATCAATCTGATTGACGCCTTTGTCAAAAACGGCGGCGATTTGATGGTATTTGACGGCACATCCAGCCCGACCGACCTGCCGGTTTTGTACTCTTACCTCAAGGAATGGGGCATCACGGTCCATTCCGACATGGTTTTGGACTCCAAGTATAATATTGACGAGGCGACCGACATTCTCGCGCAGCTGACGGATTCCGATGCCAACAGCGATATTTCCGATTCGGATCAGACGCTGGTAGCGCCAAACGCCAAGTCTCTGACCGCGCAGCTGCCGGATTCCACGACCGACCGCACGGTGGAAACCCTGATGGAAAGCCGCGACAGCTCGTATTCCAAGGTATTGTCCTCGGACACCAGCTACGACAGCTATGACAAGGCAGACGGCGATACCGATGGCCCGTTTGCGCTGGCAGCGCTGGCACAGTACACCGGCAACGACAAAAACGGTCAGGTATTCGTTTGCTCCGCCGGCATCATGATGTCGGACGATCTGATGAACGCATCCAGCCTCATGAACCATTCGTTCCTGAACAATGTGCTGGGTCAGATGCAGCCGGAGGTAACCTCGGTTTCCATTCCGTCCAAGAGCCTGTCCTCTGAACCGCTCGTCATCAGCACAACCGCAGAGTTCTTTGTATTCCTCATTCTGTTCCTCATTCCTGTTGCCATGTTTGTGGGCGGCATTGTTGTATTTGTCCGCCGGAGGAAACTGTAATGCGAAAAAACACCAAGCGGCTGCTTTTGGGTCTGGTCTCTGTCGCCATTCTCGGTGGTATTTACGCCGGACTCATGCACATGCCGGACGAACGGGACACATCCAGCGAGAGCAAAACGCTGGTGTCTGCGGACGCAGATACACTGTCCAGCATTCATGTCGCGCTGAGCGGCGGCGATGATTACACGCTGACCAGTACAACAAAAAACAAAAAGACCACCTATACCATGTCCGGCACGCAGGACACCAGCGCATACAGCGACAGTCTGATGCAAAACCTCTTTTCCACCGCCAGCTCCATCTCCGGCACCGTGGTTGAGGAATCCTGCTCGGATTTATCAAAATACGGTCTAGCGGGCAGCGATTCCGTCAGTACCGTAGCGATTACCGATACAGACGGCAAAACCACCACCCTGCGGTTTGGTGTATCCAGTGATGTCGTGAGCGGCACCTATTGCAATCTAGACGGCAAAACCGATGTCTATCTAGTGGACAGCGACACAGCATCCGCTCTGTTGGAGCAGGAATCCTATTACCGCAACCTGACCGTGCTCGGCAGCTATTACAGCTTATCTTCCGAGCTGCAAAGTCTGACCGTCGATGCGCTTGCAGACGGAACGGTTCTGACTGTGCAGGCGCGTGACACCTCCGACATGGATGAGACAACCGCCAAAGCCTATTCTGATTTTGTCTTTACCGCACCGGAATCCTGCGATGCAGACGATTCCGAGCTGAAAAACGGCTTGTTGTCCGACTTGCAGACGCTGCTCACCGCGCAGTCGATTGCCGCAGACAATCCATCGGATTTGAGTCCATATGGCTTGGACAATCCAACCGCCCGCGTACACATCAAAACCAACAGCATGGATGCCACGGTTCTCATCGGCAGCGTCACAGACGACAACAGCGGCCGCTATGTCATGAAAGAAGGCGGTTCCACGGTCTTTGTGTCCGATGCTTCCGGCTGCGGCTTTCTCAGCGATGATTGGAGCGATTGGCGCTCTGCCAATTTGATGCCGTTCTCGCTGAACGAAGTGTCTCAAATTACCGTCACGCAAAATGGTACCACACACACGGTTGCCGTGACACAGGAATCTTCCGATGAAGACGATAAAGACGCCGAGAGCGAGGACAGCTCCAACACAGACAGCAGTGATACGGATTCCTCCGATGTCTCTCAGACCGCCGCACTGGACGGAGAGACCATGAGCACGGAAGCCTTGCAGCAGCTGTATGCCGCATTGGATTCCGTCAATTACACGCGCATTGTCGACGCCCCAACTGCACAGCAGGCGCAAGCAACGGTCACGCTGACGATGACAGACGGCACGACCCGTTCGCTATCGTTCGCCAAGGGCGGTTCTCGGGAATATCTGGTCAGCGTAAACGGCGGCGCCTACGCCTACGGCGTGCAGCAGGATGAACTGACCAGCATCACTGACGCACTGACAACGAAGTAATATGAAAAAAGCCTTCCTCTTTGAGGAAGGTGGCACGGCGCAAGCCGTGACGGAAGGAGCAGCACGCTGACAGGTTTGCGCAAGAGATAGCCTGATGCGTCAGGTGTGCAGCTCGCTCCGGCTTCTCGGCTCTCCCTTTGGGAGAGCTGGCATTTGCGAAGCAAATGACTGAGAGGGCAGCACGCGAACCAATTCGCATCAGGGCAAACCGGAGAAAGAATATAACTAATACAAGCCCTCTCTGTCGCTGCGCGACATCTCTCCCAGAGGGAGAGACAGGTTTGGACTGCGCGTAAGAGCAAAACCCAGCCCTCTCTGTCGCTGCGCGACATCTCTCCCAAAGGGAGAAACAGGTTTGGATTGCGTGTAAAACCAAAAGAAACATTCTTATGCTTTATTTTACATGATTTTTCCGCGAAAGAAAACCCCTGACGGATGAAAATCCGACAGGGGATATATTTCTCAGCAAAATGTTTTGGCAATCATGGTTGCGACCTGCTCGCGGGTGCTGTTTGTGTGCGGGGAGAGCAGAACCTTGTGTCCGCTCGGTATGCCAGAGATGACGCCGTTGGCAATCGCCCAGTTCATCGCGGGCCGTGCCCAGTCGGAAACCTGCTTGGCATCCGCATAATGCTTTTTGTGCAGGAGATCGGAAACCGCAGGACTGCCGGAATACCGGTACAGCATGACAACCAGCTGTTCGCGGCTGATTGGGGCATTGGGACGGAATTCATTGGGCAGAACACCCGAGGTGATGCGCGTTTGATATGCCCAAGTGACTGCCTGCTGATACCATGCGCCGGAGGCGACGTCATGGAACGGCGTCCGACCGGAAACCGCCGGTTTACCCGCCAATGCATACAAAACCTGTACGCTTTCTGCACGGGTCAGGGTCTTGGTCGGCTGGAAGGTGTCACCGCTTGTGCCGCGCATGTAGTTGGCGCTGTACACCTGCTCGATGTACGGCGTAGACCATTTGGACGCGGAAACATCGGTAAAGATGCGCGATACCGACTGATCGACATAGTCCTCAAATTGTGCCATCGTGGTGGAGCGGTGCATGCGATAGCGCGGAATCGTATAAAAATCATCGGAAATCTTCCAGCGGTTGCCGCCTGCGCAGATGCCGAAGTGATAATACCGCGCCGTGAGCGACAGCGTGGTTTTCGTGTATCCGCCTTCCGGATACGTGAGGGCAATCGGGCTTTTGCCGGTCAGCTCACGGAGCTGCCGCTGGGATTCCTTCATCTCATATTCCTGCTGCGAATCACTGAGCTTGGTCATGTTGGCATGTGTGAGCGAATGGCTCTGAATCGAGACCACGCCGCTGTCGGACAGCTCCTTGATTTGCTCGCGCGTCATGTTGTGCTGTCTGTCCAGATTGTTCGGAACGACGAAAAATGTCGCTTTCATGCCAAATTCCTTGAGCATGGGATAAACCGTCGTGTAATTATCTGCATAGCCGTCGTCAAACGTCAGCAAAACCGGCTTGGGATACCGCTCCAAGTGGTCTAAATCCTCAAACGTGATGGTCTGATAGCCGTGATCCTTTAAATATTGCAGCTGCTGACGAAACACAGACGGAGAAGTAAACATCTCACGGCTGCCCCAAATGTCATCAGAAATCAAATGATACATGAGCACCGGCACGGAGCGCTTGCGCTGAATGTCGGATTTTTGCAGCCCCACGCGGTACTGTGCGGCGTCGGATACAGAAATCTGTGCGTCATTTTGTGCAGCTGCGTAAGCCTGTTTGTCCAAGGCGAGCGCAGAGACGGAAACCAGCACGCTGGTACACAGCAGCGCGGATGCCGCGCGCAAAATTTTTCGATTATCCATATGCATACCTCTTATTTTCCCAAAAACTGTGTTGCAGTTATATAACATAAACTTAGTGTACCACGAAAACACAAGCGGGACAATGGGAAAAACATTAAGAAATATTAAGATTTTCAAAAGATGCGCGGGATATTCGAGAAAGTGAGAGATCGCCGCGGTTTCTTGCAGTTCTTTTGACAGAATAAAAAATATCCCGACCTGCTTTGCGGATCGGGATGTTTGCGTATAAATCATATTGACATTGTTTCAGTGTCAACGTATAATAAAAGTGTGGAAACCAGACGGTTGCCACAATGATACGTGTTACTATTCGTTGAGATTATCTCAACAACTTAGTGAGTCGCCTGATTGCAGCAGACGGCTCACTTTTTCTTCATTGCGATGATTTTCAAAATCAAATCCATCACCGCGAGAAGTAATCCTGCCGCACCAATACAGATGCTCAGCAATTCATAAAGTGTCGTATGTATCACCTCCGGCGAGAAGATTTCCCGCAAGAGCTGTGTACAAGCCTCCATTCCGCCCTGGCGGGATGACAGGCAACCGTCTTTTACCGTTCCGATATGAAAAATCGGTGGTTTCCACGCAGAATATTGTAAATGGATTACCATGTTCTGTCAAGATTGGCACAAAAAATATCCCGACCTGCTTTGCGGATCGGGATATTTGTCTTTGTGCTTAGTTGTTGCGGTTTCCGAACAGGCGAAGCAGGTACAGGAACAGATTGATGAAGTCCAAGTACAGCTGCAGGGCGGAGATGATGGAAGCCTTTTGCAGCAGTTCCGGATTGCCGGAATAGTACGCGTAGTTTCTGCGAATCATCTGCGTGTCATATGCGGTAAAGCCCAAGAAAATGACGATGCCGACCAGACACATGCCGGTGTTCATGCCCGGAATAAACAGAGACAGAAGCATCATGACGATGAGCGCCACGAGGCCAAACATCAGAACCGGACGGATGCGGGTCAGATCCGCCTTGGTCACATACCCGTAAATTGCCATGACGCCGAAGTACAGCGAGGTCATCGCAAAAACGAGAATCAGTGACTGCATGCTGTACACTGCCAACATCGTGCTGAACGTCACGGCGTTGAGCAGCGCATAGACA